>Ga0182027_10002221_pt1 | contig 31684 bp, 31 predicted proteins | sample 712E1DmetaG_FD_121300 | JGI IMG/M metagenome (GOLD analysis project Ga0182027, IMG submission 121300) | Permafrost microbial communities from Stordalen Mire, Sweden - 712E1D metaG (Illumina Assembly) | ecosystem: Environmental > Terrestrial > Soil > Wetlands > Permafrost | place: Sweden...
CCGAGGCCCATGACGCCGATTTTCTTGAGTTTTTTCGACTGGTCCATGGTATTGAAATCAGCTGGTGAGTAATCAGCCTGAATCTTAACACACCGATAAAAATCGGCAAAACCAAAGCCCCATCTCTCGGTGGGGCCAGGTAACCCATCTTCTAGCGGCGGAAGCTGACGGACATGAACCAGCGGTCGGTCCGGACGTTCTCCGGCGTGTCGTAGTCGTACCACAGCCTCAGGAACTTCCGGATGGTCATCTTACGGCGGCCACCGGGGACTTCCGGGTCCATCAGGTAGACGTGCGTCCGGGTCAGGTGATAAACGACCGAGAAGTGGTCGTTGCCGGGGCCGGGCGGCGAACCGGGGTCACGCGAATACCAGCCGACGATGACCGGCAAGCGCTCCTTGAGGACGAGGCGACGTAGCTTGGCAATGGAGCCGCCGGTGCCGTGCGTGATGACGGCCCCGATGGCCTGGGCGCCTTGGACCAGCCCCGCATGGTCGGTGCCCAGGGCGGCGGTGGTGTCACAGAGCTTGGCGAGGTAAACCTCGTCGTAGTCGAACCCGAAATGCCGGGCCGCGATGAGCAGGCTGGCCGCCCCGCAGAACCCGGCTGCCTGCCGGTACGGTCTCATGACGAGCGGCTCCGAAGCCGGAGTGTGCGCGAAACGGCGCCGAGCAGCATACTCGACTTCCGTGGCCTTGGCATGCGCCTCATTATAAGAAGCGCCCAGCAACATCGACCGGCGTTCATGAAACTCATGACGCAAGGTGAAGGGCGCCTCGCGCGAATCCTGACGGATATCGATCCAGATCTCGTTCTTGGGGATGTAGCGATAGACGAGGTGATGTCCGCCGAAGATGAAGGCAGGGTCGATCCAGCGCCGGACGATGTCGCCCCGGACGTAAATGACGTCGAGCCCCTGATGACGCTCGCGCCGCACCACGAAGTTCGGCGGCGTCCCACGCTGGCAGAGCCGGCGCTTCAGCAAGCGTCGGATCCGGGGGTACGACCAGGCCGGATGATGGGCGACCTCGATGGCATGAACCTTGAGCAGGAAGTCCTTCTCCCGCCGGTAGCGCCGGTCGACCCAGATCTCGCCTTCGGGAACCTTGGGCTGGGGATGACCGTTGTACGGCGCGCCGGGATTGACGCTGGAAGCGACCAAGTCGAAATCGGGGTTCGAGTTGCGAACCGTGAAGCCATCGAGCCAATGGATGTGCTTGATTTTCAGGCTCATATCAGATTCGCGTTTTACCGGGTCGTCAGTTATACAATCGACGGGGCGGCGGCTCGAATGTCTAACGCGACAGTCTGGCAGTGACCTCGGGACGGTGATCGTTAAACATTTTTTCCGCCGCGATCAGGATGGAACTGGGGATTTGATTCTTGATCTCCGCATCGAGCTCGGCCCGGGACAAACCCCGCCCTCGCAACACTTCGTAAACTGACGCGCAGACGTCAGCCACGAGCTGTTCCCGATAGCCCGGGAATTGCCAGAGCAGGCGCAGGTCCACGATGGCGCGGGCCTCGCGCGCGCCCCACGACGACAGATATTTCTCGTTCATGAGGCCCTCGGCCACGGCCCGAACCTCGGCGGCATACTTTTCCGCGCCCGAGGTGAACTCGGGGGCGGCGCCGTCATCCGGCTTTTCGAGCGGAATGGCGTAAGCTCCGCTAAGCTGGGCGGCGACGCGGGCGGCGCTGGGCACGCGCTCCAGGAGCGCGGCGGGCGTGATGACCGTGCCGTGCTGTCTCGCGTGCGCCACGACTTCCCTTTCCAGTTGCATCGCCAAGGCGAGTCGGAAGGCCTCGCTGTCCGGAGTGTCCTGGCTCAAGAAGTTCGCCAGCGCGTGCAGGGGCGAGTTCGGGTCAGCCTTGGCTTTGCGCAGTTCGGCGAGCGTCTGCTGAATCGTCGTCATTTCCTCTGGGGAAAAGGCGCGCTCGCGGGCAATTTCCGGCGCAGGCTCGGGCGTCGGCTCAAAAACCTGCTCTATGCCGAAATTCGACGGTCTGTAAGACAGTGGCGGCAAATCGACGATTTCGCTGCTGCCGACAGCCAGTCCTTCAGGGGCAAGGGGGGCCAAGTGCACGTTGGACCGGACCGCTAAGGGCGCACCCTCGTCCGGAAACTCTTGGGCGTCAGGAGCGGTGCCCGGACCGACCTCAAAATCATTCCCAGGGCCACGTTCATGGTCGCCGAAGTCTTGCCCGAGGCCGAAGTCCTCGTTCAGCTTACGGGCGACTTCGAGCGCCGCCGCGATCACCGACGCCATCTCCAGCCTGGGGCCGGACCTCGCTAAAGGTTTCGCCCCGATAAGAGTCTCCGATTCTTCGTCTTCGGAGAAGATGGCCTCGTACACGCCCTTCTGGCCCTTGACCAGCGTCTGGATTCTCTCCAGCAGGCCGGCACGGAAGGCGGCGGCGTACCCCGCGTCTTGACTCATCAGCGAGACCACCTCGGCAAAACGAGCGTCACTCGGCAGGTACGCCAAGACCGCCACGGCGATGTCAGTCGGTTTTTGCCGGTCAAGATTGAACTGCTCGGGCGGCGCCGGGGCCTGTGGCTGTTTTTCGAATCTCATAGGCAAGTGATTTTAGGTCAAAGCACGGTTCCGCGAATCTGGCTCGGGTCCTTCGTGGGCCTCATGCCGTCCCAATTTTTCTCCGCCGTAATCAACAAGGCGGTAAAAATCTTGTTTGCGAGCAGGTGCTCGTCGAGCGTCTCCGAATCAATCTTGCTCAACCAGCCAGAGAGCCGCCGGTCCGCCTCCGCGATGATCTCATCGCGATTGTTGGAATTAACCCAAATCTGTTTCAGTTTTTTAACTGAGTCGACCGTACGCCGATGACGCTGTATCTCTAGAGGCGGCAGGCCCTCGGGTCGGTATGGCCAGCCGGTTCTAAAGAGCTTCTCGGCCCGGGCCCTCAACGCTTCGGCATGAGACCCTGTCTCTGAACTTGGCGCCCGACGCTCGACGACCGACGTCGGTTTTTTTGTTGGCCGGACGCCCAATTCAGCCTGCAAGCTGACCAGCGCCCGTTGAGCCAGTTTAGCTTGATTTCCATCAGACTTCGGAGTCAAGCTGGCGTTCGCGGGCTTGGTCTGCGCGGCATCGGCCATGGCCTGCAATCGGGCCAACGCCTGTCGGCCCAAGTCGGTCTGATTCCCAGGTGCCGGGGTCTCATCCACCACCGTGTCCGACGCCGCCTCAAAATCGTTCTCGAAAAAATGCATGTCCACCCCCAGTTCCTCGGCAACTAGGCGAGCCAGCTGGAGGACTTCTTCCATCTTAAGCTTGAGAGCGGGCGGCGCGGCTTCCGTCTCATGAATTTTACGCCAGTCCCGGTCCAAGGACTCGAGCTTGGCCAGGAAATCATCATGAAAAGCCTTGGCCAGAGCCGGGTCCCCTGCCAAATCTTGGACCAATTCCCGGAAGCGGGGGTCTTGCTGGATGATTGCGGCCGCTTCCCCCGCGATGGCCGCTACGCTGGACTCATCGAAGTCGAACTGCTCGGGCGGGGCTGGAGTCAGGGGCGGTTTTTCGAATGGCATAGGCAGGTGACTTTAGAGTTCCGGTTCCGCTACCTCGTGGACAATCTCGTGCGCGCGTTCCTGGAGGACCTCTTCGGCGATGACGCCAGCCCGGAGCGCGATGATGTTGAGCTTGGCGTGGTAACCGAGCTTGGGTTGGCCCGCGACGACCCCTTCGGCGAAGGCCAGGACGCTCTCGCGGAAGATCTGGCGCGTGTCGCAATCGGGCTTGAGTCCGGCGAGCAATTGCTGGTGTTTCGTCGGCCCCTGGAAGTAGGCGACGAGGGCAGCGTCAGTCAGCTTCTCCGGGCTTCCGGCAGCCTCGGTCTCGGCGGTGGTTTCGGTCTCCGGGTACACGGGCAGGACGTCGGGCCGGTCGATCCTGATGATCCTGGGCTCTTCCCCGGTCAGGCGACGTTCCGGAAACGCACCGATCTCTGGAAGTTTGGGTTCGAAGTTTTCCATAAGTCGTGGCGTCAAATAAACGAGCGTTTAACCCCGTCCCTGGAGGATCGAGCTGGCAGCTTGGCCGACGGCCATCTTCATCTGCTTGATGGCCTTCACCACGAAGATGTTTTGTTCTACGGGATGCTTGGCGACAGCCTCGGCGATCTCGAGAACCTTCCGCCGCAGCTCCAGATACCTGGGATCATCCGGCTGGATGTCCCGCCAAAGCCTGGAGCCGATACCCTTGGTTTCCAGGTAGAGGGCCAGGGCCAAGTCGGCCAGGTCCTTGACTGGGATTTCCTTGACGTGTCTCTTGTCGTTTTCCGGCAGGCGCATCACCAGCTCCAACAGCCCGGCGGCGGCCAACTCTTGGTGCAACGCCTCGGCGGCGTTGGCCGGCGGAGCCTTTTCTTTTTCGTCATCGTAGAAAGCCTGGGCTTCCAGCACCGGTTCTGGCGGAATCTCGGGCACGGAAATAGGCTGACCTTGGTCATCGACATAAAAAGCCGTAGCCTCCAGCTTTTGCGGAAGGTCTTCGGGCTTCACGAGCTCTCCGGTAACCGGGTCCGCCACCAAGCGGTGCTGGCCAGGTTCATTTCCGGGGAATTTTTCCATATGATTTTGCCCTTAAATCAAAGCACATTGTGCCTTTATCTTAGCACATTTCAGGGCTTTTGTCAATCCTAAAGACTGTTTTTAGCGACAAGTTGGCCACAAGCGGCCTCAATGTCGGAACCGAAGGTCATCCTCTGCGTCGCGGAGACGCCCCGGTCATACAAGACCTGCATGAAGGCCTGACAGCGTTCGGTCGAGCTGGGCTCGAAAGGGCCGCCGACCGGCCCCGGCACCTCGGTCGGGTTGTACTTGATGAGGTTGACGTGATAGAGCGGCGTCGGCTGTCCCAACCCAGCGGGGCTCTCCCGGACGAGCAGGTCGGCGAGCGCCGCAGCCTGCTCAAGGCTGTCGTTTACGCCGCTGATCAGCAGATACTCGAACATGACCTTGCGGTTGGTCTTCTGGAGGTAGGTTCGGATGGCCGCGAAGAGCTTGGCGAGCGGATAGGCGTTGTTGACCGGCATGAGGCGCGAGCGCAGCTCGTCGTCGGGCGCATGGAGCGAAATCGCCAGGTTCACCTGGAGCGGCTCATCGGCCAGCCGGAGGATGCCCGGCACGAGGCCGCAGGTCGAGATCGAGAGCTTGCGCGCGCCGATGGCGAGACCCTTGGCATCGTTCAGGATCCGGATTGCCGCCATGACGTTGTCATAATTGTGGAACGGCTCGCCCATGCCCATGACGACCACGTTCTTGACCGTCTCGCCCTGGGTCTTGAGGATCCGCGCGAAGTGGAGGACCTGGTCGACGATCTCGCCGACCGTGAGGTTCCGCTTCAGCCCGAGCGTGCCGGTGGCGCAGAAGGCGCAGGCCATGGGACAGCCCGCCTGGCTGGAGACGCAGACGGTGTTCCGCCCGCCCTGGTAGTGCATGATTACGGCCTCAATGACGGCGCCGCCCTCGCACCGGAACGTCGCCTTGACCGTGTTGCCTTTGGCGGCGACCGACTCCCCCGTCGCGGCCAAGGTCGAGATGGGGACCTCGGCCTCGAGCTTCTCACGCAGGGCTGGCGGCAACGAAGTGGCCTCATCCCATGAGGAAATCAGGTTGCGATAAACCGCTTCCTCGGCCTGGCGAAGACGGTACGGTTTTTCCCCGGCGAGCGCCGCCTTGAGCTTGGCGTGATTCATGACGGGTGAGCTTATTGAATCAGGACTGGGGTGCCGACGTCGGTGAGGTCGTAGATCTGCTTGGCCGGGCCGACGCCCAGCCGGATGCAGCCGTGCGAGACGGGCGTGCCCAGGTGCTTGGCGCTCTCCTGATAGCCGCTCGGCCAGATGGGCAGCTCGTGAATCCCGTACTTGCCGTGGTAGATGTTCAGCCAATATGGCATCCAGAGCCCGTGCGCCGCCGACCAGGCCTTGGGCGACTTGGACTCGACGGTGAAGTTGCCCTTGGGCGTGCGGTCGCCAGCCTTGCCCGTCGAGACGGGAAAGGTCAGGACAGCCTTGGGGCCGACCTCGTAGGACAACTCCTGCTTCTTGAGATTGATGACGATGCGATGGGGCAACTTGGCATTGCCGCCCCGAAGCGGATCGTAGCCGTTCTGAACCTCGACACCGTCCGGGTAGCCGTCGTGGTCGGTGTCGAAATCACGGGGATCGGTGTGCCAGATGTTGACCTCGTCGGAGTCCGACAGGCCATCATGATCGGAATCGACAGCGGAAGCAGCGGCAGAATCGGTGGCAGAATCGACAACGGGAGCGGCAGCCCAAGAGCGCACCGGCATGAGGACGACGAAAAGCGCGAGACCAATGAGAATCGGGATCAAGATCCGACGCATAGCCAATCGGCGACCTCGTCCATTAAGGCCGGATCACGTTCCAGCATCGCCGTCCCGTGCCCGGCGGCGTGGAGCTTCTTGACCGAGACGACGGCCGAGGTCGGGATCCGGGCGAGTTCCAGTGCCGAAGAATACGCGTAGGCGTCCTCCTCCGAAGCCGCCAGCATCAGGCACTGGCCCGGACGGTAAGCGGAGAAGCCGATCTCGGGCGTCAAACTGTGATAATTCAAGCCCGGCGACAGGGCCAGGACGCGCTCGACTTCCCCATGTTGGGCGGCGAAATCCAAGGCCAAATTGGCGCCGATGGAGGCACCGGCGAGCCTCAAGCGGTCGAACCCGAAGCCGGTCTCGGCCCGGATCCAGAGCGCGGACGTCTCGAGGTCGAGGGTGGACGACCGGTGCTCCTCGTCCTTAAAATCCCGGTAATCGAGGTGACGGCGGACCTGACGGACGGATTCGCCATGTCCCCGGAGATCGATGGCCAGGCTGGACCAGCCGCGTTCAGCGAGACGCTCGGCAAAACCGTCCCAAGACTCCTTGGTCGCCGGCATCATGTGCACGAGCAAGACGACCCCCCGCGGCTTGGCGGCGGCTCGGTAGAGGCCCGCTATATCAACCCCATCTGGGGTCGTGAAAGTCGCCTTGATAGGATTGGCCATAAATCAGCCTTAGAGCCTATTTCAGCAGGAATTTCCGAGCCGAAATCGGATGATTTCCCGCCCGGCGACGCGAAAATTGAGGAGGGGTATCGGGCGATACCGCGACGAGATTTTCACGGCGTCTGGGCGGGAAAGGGCCGATTGCGGGCCGGGAAGACCTGCTGAAATAGGCTCTTAATATAGCAAAAATCGCGGTGGCCCGCAATTTCCCCAGGCGTAGCTCGCTGGGGCTACACTTAACACTATCTGATTTGACATCAGCATCCACCTCTAGCGCGTCTTAGCGCACGGATGCATCTTCTATTTTATTTTCGACTTTTTTCGACTGCTTGACCTCATCACTCACTATGAGGTTCGGCTGATGGATCGCGGGAGCGGAGACTTCAGGAGCCTCCACGTCGACATGTTCGTTCTCCTCCTGGTCGCCATCCTTGAGATCAGTCACTGGCTGGTCAGGAGCCGAAATCGTCTCCATGAGCTGGAGGACATCCTGGACCGGCGCGCCAATCATCTGCCGGGCCTCGGGCTCGGTGGTCGAGGTCGAATCGACCAGCGACGCATGCTGTTTGAGGACGCGACCGACGGCGGCAATGCGCGCGTCCGCCCCCGGCTTGTCGGACTTGAAGTAACCGCTGGCCAGGTCCCGGAGCGCCACGATTTGGGTCACGTAGCGGTTCATGGCCTGCTCCAAGAGCCGTTCCTTCTGCTTAGCCGGGGTTCCCGGGCGGCTGATGACCGCGTTAGCCTCGATGAGCCGGCTCTCGGCTTGCTCGGTCAGCAGGCGGAAGCGCTCCTCGGGCGAGAAGGTCAGGTGGCCCCGCACTTCCTCCGTCAGGATCTTCACGCCGTAGAGGCTGTCACCCGGGTTCGAGGAACTGGCGGCCGAGACGGTGAGGCCGGTGCTGCCGACGACGACCAGAGCCATCGCCAAGGCGGTCGCCGGCTTCCAGACGAAGGGGAGGGCCCACCAGGACGCTTCCGGCGCGGCGGCGATCTTCAAGGGGTGGGCCGCCATGGTCGCCCGAAGCTTCAGGAGACCACGCTCCAAGGCCTCGTTCGATGGGCCGTGGACCGAGGACTGCAGGCTCTTCAGTTGACGTAGGCGTGGTTCGAACATACTTCTTTCAGTTTCTTGACGGCTCTATGTATAGAGACGTAGATGGCGTTACGGTTCTTACCGAGCGCCTCGGCGATCTCCTCGATAGTCAGGTCGTCGACGAAGCGCATCACCAGGAGTTCACGAGGCTCGGCCTGGAGTTGGAGCAAGGCACGGCGCATGTTGTCGGCCTGGAGCCGCTCCTCGACGTGCAGGTCTATCTCGGCGTCATAACCCAAGGTACGCTCCATCTCCTCGTCCATCTGGATCGCCGCCCGGGCCCGGGACCGGTAGTGGTCCACGACTAGGTTGTTGGCGACGCGATAGATGAAGGCGCGGAGGTGCTCGATCTCGCTCGCCCGGACTCGGACGTACTCCCAGGTCCGGAGGAAGGTCTCGCCCATGATGTCATCAGCCGTCTCCCGGTTGTTCGTCCGGTAGTAGACGTGCCGCCAGATCCGCGGGGCATAGTCCTGATAGACCTCGGTGAAAGCCGAGTCGTCCCCGACCTGAATCCGATTGAGCCACTGGGCTTCTTTCAGGTGGTCTATGACTTGGTTCATAGGAACCTCCCTTCACTGTCTTAAGACGCCGATCGCGGCTGAATCTTACCGCTCCGAACGGTCATGACAGTCTCTACTTACATCATAGCCCCTAATGCGACAAAAAGCACCGCCTAGGGAGCGGTGCTTTTCTTCAGAAAGTGACTTTTTGGCCAGGATTAAGGGCCGTTGGGCCGTTTTGAGGCGGGACTGGAGGTCGAGATTTTGGCGGTTCGATCGGCGGGGGTTCCGTCTTGAGCAATTTAGGCTCGGTCAACATGACCAACGGCCGTTCCTCTTTGTTCTCGGTGTTCTCCGTCTTTTTCTCGGCCTTCACCGGCATCTTCAGGTCCTCGTCAAAATTATCGTCCTGGACCAAGCGAATCTTGCCCACGAACATCCCCTCCTTGGGCGGGGGCGGCAAGGGCCGAGCCTGATTGGGGCGCGACTGGTGGTTCGCCGACGCGACTGGCGCAGGCTTGAGTTTGGGCGGCGGAGCCGCGGGCGGGGCGGGGCGGGGCGGGGCCGGACGGTTCGGGGTCGCACTCGGCGCCGGACGGTACTGGGGTGTTGAAAGTTTAGGCAAAGGTGCCGGCTTCGGTTGCTTGGGAACCTCGATGATCACTTCAGTGGCGGCGAAACTGGCCTCGCGCATGGCGTCGGGTTCGGGCGCGGATGGCTTGGGTGTCGCGACCGGAGCTGGCGGTCTGGGAGCGGCGACCACGGGCTTGGGTGCCGGAACTGGAGCGGGCGTAACGGGGCGGGACGCTGCCGGCGTCGACGGTCTAGGCGTCGGAGCGGGCTGACGCGACGGAAGCGAAGCCTGGCGAGGCGCAAATGCCGAAGTTGCGGGGCGTGGCGCCGAGGGTGACGCGAGCGCTGGCGGCGGCTTCGTAAGACCCTCGGCCTTGGCGAGTGGCAGGCACTCCTTGCAGAAGAACGGCCGACCCGGATCGGGCGGGAACTTGAGCTTCAAGGCCTTGCCGCACCGGCCGCAGGTGACGGCATACTGCCGCTCCCCTTCCCCGCTGGCGAACGGCGCTCCTGACGGAGTGGCGGCACCAGGCGCGGCGGGAGCGCCACCGAAGGGTTTCGGTGCGCCGGGAGTCTGATCAGCGAAGCTCTGATTGACCTTTTCCTCAATGACTTCACGCTTGATGGCGTAGCGCTCGCGCGAGGACTCGATGACCTTGTCGCGGCTGCCGGTCCGGTTCGCGATGGGCGGGAGGGTGAGCGCCGAGAACGGCGACGAGGCCACGCCGTCAATCATCAATTTCAGGTAAATCTCGTACTTGGCCAGGTTAATCATGTCCTCCTCGATGAAGGTCGGGGCAAACTCCTTGGCGAGATGCTCGGCGTCGCCAGCGCCCACGCGGAACGAGGCGATAGTGCCGACGTTGCCGAAAATGGCGGCCGCGACCTCTTCTTCGAGCTGTTCGATATACTGGTGCGCCGTAATCAGGTTAAGGCGGTACTTGCGGGCTTCGGAGAGGATGTTGGCGAAGGATTCGGTGGCGAAGTTCTGGAACTCGTCGACGTAGAGATAGAAGTCCTGGCGATCCTTCTCCGGCATGTCGACGCGCTCCATGGCCGCCAGCTGAAGGCGCGTGATGAGCATGCCACCGAGCAGCTTCATCGAGTCCTCGCCGATGGCGCCCTTGGAGAGGTTGACCAGGAGAATCTTGCGCTCGTCCATGATCTTGCGGATGTCGATGGTGGACTGGGACTGGGCGACGATGTTGCGGATGATGACGGACGAGAGGAACTGGCCGACCTTGTTCTGGACCGGGGCAATGGCCTCGGAAGCGAACTTGTCGGTGTATTTGGCGAACTCCGCCACCCAGAACGACTTGACGAAGGGGTCCTTGACGTTGTCGACGATCTTACGGCGAAAGTCCTTGTCAGAGAGGATACGACTGATGCCCATGAGCGTCGTGCCGGGGGTGTCGAGGAGCGCCAAGACGCAGTTGAGCAGGATGTACTCCATGCGCGGCGACCAGACGTCCGGCCAGATCTTCTTGAAGACGCCCATGAGGCCCGAGGCCACGAGATGCTTCTGACTCTCGTTGGTGACCTCGAGGATGTTGAAGCCAATCGGGTAGGCCATGTCGGACGGGCTGAAATAGACCACGTCGTTCAGGCGATGGGGCGGGATGAAATCCAGCATCTTCTCGGCCGTGTCGCCGTGCGGGTCGACGTAGGCGACGCCGTGGCCCGCCAGAATGTCGGAGATCACCAAATTCTCCAGCACGGTCGTTTTGCCCATGCCGGTCTTGCCAAGGATGTACATGTGCCGGCGGCGGTCGTCGGTCTTGATGCCGAACTTGACCTTCTGGCCGCGAAAATTGGTAATGCCAAAAGGCGTGACTTCGTTCTCGTGTTCGTGATCGTAAGGCGGGACGGGCATATCAGGCTAACGGGAGTTCGAACGGCGGCTCCACCTTCTTGGACTCGACTTTCTTGATCATCGGCGCCTTGACCAGGATCTGCGGGAAATGCCAGACCGAGGCGAGTTCCTCGACGTTGAGGACGAAGGGCGGGCTGCCGACTTCGGATCGTTCCTGATAGGCGGACAAGACGGCGTTCTTCTTCTTGTTGGCGCTCCAGGCGCGCCAGAAATAGTCAGCCCGCGGGGAAACGCCGAAATAGGGACGCAAGGAGTTGCCGGAGGTCGACCCGTAGAGGCCCATGGCGCCGCACACCATCGAAATGACCGGGCCAGCGCGGTAGACGTCCCGGCGAGCGAGGTAAATCATGCGCATCTTGGAATGGAAGCCGATCTTGGACATCTTCTGCTCGATGGCTTCGAGAGTCTTCCTCTCGCCGGGGCTGAGCTTGTTCATGTCCTTGGAGTCCGCCCTCTTGGCTTCAGTAACCGGACCCAGGTTGAGGACCGCGGCGGAAATCTCACGGACGATAGCCTCGGCGGCGCCAGTCGTGGCGTGCAGGGCCTTCAGGTGCGTCGGCTTCGGTATCTTGATCTCCTTGCCCATCATCTTGGCGACCACGTGTGCTGCCTCCTTGACCCATTCCTGGTCGCCGGGCCAGATGATGATCTGGAGCCAAACCTGCTCCCCTTTCTTCAGGCGGGAGAGCGACTCGAGAAGGCTCGAAAGCGGGTCCTTGAACTCCTGGGAGAGGGCGTGCTCGAATTCCTCCCAGGTGCGGATGGGATAGGCGTTGGGCTTGGACAGGCGGAACTCACCGCCCCAGCAATCATATTCGGGGTCGGGGAAGACGTGAGGGGTGGCGAGGGAATAATCAGGAATCTCGACGATCTCGGCCTCGGGATACTGCGAGAAGACGGCGGCCTCGATCAGGTCGCGCATCGGCTTCGGCGTGCGGACGACGAATTGCGTGTAGCCTTCAAGGCAGGCCAGCTCGAAAGAGAACGGCGGGATGAAGCGACCACGCCACCACTTGTCGCGGAAGTCGACGCGCCCGGCCGCACCGGCGAGGTGGGTGAAGATGTGCTCCATGGCCTTCGGCGTCTGCTCGTTGGCCCGAGGCACGTTGATACTCAAGAGGACGAAGGAGAGTTTCTTGGCGTAGATGGCCTGACGCGAGGCCAGCCAGTTCATCTTGACGATCTCCCAGATCATCAAGACAACCGGAATCCAACCAAAGTAGATGAAAGCCGACCACCACAATTGCGGCAAGGACATTGCCGTGAGGCTGTCGTAAACGTCACGGAACCACGAGAGGTTTATCGTTAACGTAGGCATTGGGGACATTTTAGCACAAAATGGGCGACCGAACCAGGTTTAAAGCCAAAACTCCGGCCTCGAGGGCCGGAGTTGGTACTTGGAACTGGATTCCAGCCTGCGCTGGAATGACACGAAAGCTAGCGCTTCTTGCTCGGGTGCCGCCGGTCGAGGTCGTGCAGATGCCAGGTGACCAGGAGCGGGCTCGCGATGAAGATCGACGAGTAGGTCCCGAAGAAGATGCCGATGAGCAACGTCAGGATGAAGTCCTTGGTCGAGGCCCCGCCGAAGACGTAGGCGGCGAGGAGCGTGAGCAGCACGGTGAACGAGGTGTTGATGGAGCGGGCCAGGGTCTCGTTGATGCTCTTGTTGACCAACTCCTCGAAGCCGTCCTTGCGGTAACGCCCGAGGTTCTCGCGAATGCGGTCGAAGACGACGATGGTGTCGTGAACCGAGAAGCCCAGGACGGTAAGCAAGGCCGTGACCACCCAAGCCCCGACTTCCAAGCCGGCGAAGTGGCCCAGGATCGAGAGGGCGCCGAGTGGCACGGTCACGTCGTGAATGAGGGCGATGATGGTGCTGGCGCCGTACTTCCAGGAGGCCACCGGGAACGAGACGTGACGGAAGGCGAAAGTCACGTAGATGACGATGCCGAGGATGGCGAAGATTACGGCCCACATCGTCTGATGCTGGAGCTCGATGCCGATGATCGGGCCGATGGAGTCGAAGCTCTTCTCGGTGATGGTGACGCCGTTCACCTCGAACTTGGCGCGCAGGGCGGTCATCAGGTCCTGGTGCTTGGCTTCGGAGAGGGCCGGCATGCGGATCGAGACGTCCTGGTCGCCGAGCGGCTGGGCCGTCGTCTCGCCCGCGCCGACGATCGGCTTGGCGACATCGACGACCTGGGCCGGAGTGGGACGAGCGCTCGAGAAGCTCAAGACCAGCTGGGAGCCGCCAGTGAAATCGAGTCCCGGCTTCAAGCCCCAGATCAGGAGCGAGACGACCGAAATCGCGATGAGAATCCCGGAGAAGGTGAAGCTGATGGCGCGGTTTTGGATGATTCGCAGCATACTTTTACTTGAAGAGCCACTTATGCTTCATCGCCCAAGGCGCCACGAGGCGGAGCAGGGTGCGGGTGATGGAGATGGCCGAGAACAACGAGATCAGGATGCCGATGGCTAGGGTGACGGCGAAGCCACGGACGGAGCTGGAGGTGAAGCTGTAGAGGATGACGCAGGTGATGAGCGAGCTGACGTTCGAGTCGCGGATGGAGGTCCAGGCGCGCTTGAAGCCCTCGTCGATGGCGGAATCGAGCGCCCGGCCGTTCTTCAGCTCCTCACGCATACGCTCGAAGATGAGGATGTTGGCGTCCACGGCCATGCCGATCGAGAGGATGACGCCGGCGATGCCGGCGAGCGTCAGGGTGACCGGCAACATCTTGAAGATGGCGAGAGACACAGCCGTGTAGGCGCAGAGGGCGAGGCTGGCGAGCACGCCCGGCAGGCGGTAGTAGAGGATCATGAAAGCCACGACCACCAGGAAGCCGATAAGGCCGGCGTAGAGGCTCTTGGCGAGCGAGTCCTGGCCGAGGCTGGCGCCGATCGTCTGCTGGGAGAGCAGGGTAATCGGGACCGGCAGGGCGCCGGCGTTGAGCCGCTGGGCGAGGAGCTTGGCCTCCTGGACGCTGAAGCTGCCGGTGATGACGGCGGTGCCGTCGGTGATGGCCGTCTGGACACGCGGGATGGAGATTGGCTGACCGTCCAGGAAGATGGCCACGAGCTTGCCGACGTTGCGCCCGGTGATGTCGCCGAAGAGCTTCGTGCCCTCGGCGTTGAACTCCAGCTCGACTTCCGGGGCGTTGGTCTGCTGGTTGAACTGGACTTGGGCGCGTTTCAGGTCCTTGCCGGAGAGGCCGGTCTCCTTCCACTGGTCGGCGCTCTGGATGTCGGCGGCCGTGGTCTTCTTGAAGAAGGCGCGGGAAATTTCGTAGCGCGCCACTTGGCGGGTGTCACGCAGATAGATGAGGTGATAGCCGAATTCGGTCTCGACGACGTCGGAGATCTCGCCCTTCTTGAGGGCGAAGGCGGCGTCCTCGAAAGGCTTGACCATTCGGCCGCGGCCGAACCAGCCCAAGTCGCCGGCGCTCGTGGAGGCGCCCGGCTCGGTCGAGACGGCCTTGGCGGTCAGCTCGAAGTTAGCCGGCGTGACCGTGGACTTGACGTCCTGGATCTTCTTCAAGGCGTCCGCCTTGGAGGTGTCCTCGGAGCAGTTGGCGGCACCCTTGTAACAGATGAGGATGTGACTGGCGAGAATCTCCTGGGCGTTGCTGTCATGACCCGCAAGACTGACGACGCTCCAGCCGTCAGTCGTCTCGACGACTTCCTTGGCCAGGCCCTTCTGGTCCTTATGCGCGTCGGCCCACTTCCAGAGTTCGGCGTACGGGCCGTCCTGGTCGATGTAACCGAGGTCGGTCATGCCCGAAGTGGTGGCGCTCGCCAAGTCCTTGGCCAGCTCGTCCTGGGCGCTCTTCTGGGCGGCCTGGTTCTTGGCGTCCATCTCGGCCTTCTGATCGGGCGTGAGGTTGTCGGCGGTATTGGTCCCCTGCTCCTTGAACTCGAGGATGGGGGTCTCGCCGATCATCTTGATGGCCTGCTTCACGTCGCTCACGCCAGCCAGCTCGACGATCATGCGCCAGGAATTGCCGGACTTGTTCGTCTGGACGATGGGCTCGGCCACGCCGAAAGCGTTGACGCGGCGCTCGATGACGTCGCGGACGCCGTCCATGGCGCTGCTGCGGTCGGCCTCGGCGATGGCGTCGACGTTGGCCTCGTAGACGAGGTGCGTGCCGCCCTGGAGGTCCAGGCCGAAGCGGTAGGGCACTTCCCAGTAGTGAGGCAACTTGGCCCAGCGGAGCCAGCTCACGTTCTCGGTGCGCCGGTTCAGCGCATCAGCGCCCCGGTCCCAGTACTTGGGGGCGTCGAGCGCCGCGGACACCACGAAGAGGGCCGCGACCGCGATGATCGCCATCCAGACCTTGCCGCGGGCCGTCGGTCGGCCGAGCGCCGACAAAAGCCGTCCCAGCCACCGGAGGGGGGCCGTGAGGTAATAAAAAAAGCTGTGTCGCGGTCGATTGTCACTCATACGGTTCAGTGATTCAAAGAGTCTAGGCCTTAACCCCGTCCACAATACGGAAGCAGTATAAAGAACTCCGAGCAATTCGGCAAGGGTGCCTAAATAAGGCGAGAAAACAGGCTAAAGAAAAGGCCCGCCGGGAAGGTGGGCACCAGCGGAGCGCTGGATTTGCGACGAGCGGCTAGAGGCCGAAGAGGTCTCGGGCCTTGGCTTCCAAGTAACGCTGGAAGTGCGTCGGGTCGAGCGACGCGCCGGTGACGCGGACCATGAGCTCGTCCAGGCTGGCCACGTCGGTCTGGGCATGGACATGTTCACGGAGCCAAGAGCGGACTTGGGCGAAGTCGCCGGCGCGGACCGCCGCGTCGAGATCAACCGTCTCCGACATCTTGGCCGTCAGTTGGGCGGCAGCGAGATTGCCGAGGGCGTAGCTCGGGAAGTAGCCGAACATGCCGCCGGACCAGTGGACGTCCTGGAGACAGCCGCGAGCGTCATCCGGCACCTCGACGCCGAGCAGTCGGCGCATGCCGGAGTTCCAGGCGGCCGGGACGTCACTGACCTCAAGCCGTCCGCCGATGAGATCGCGTTCGATCTCGTAGCGCAGGACGACGTGGAGGCAGTAGGTGAACTCGTCCGCCTCGGTCCGGATGAGCGACGGGGCCACGGCGTTGAGGCCGCGCCAGATCGCGTCCGAATCGGGCAGGTCGAGTCCCGTCGGCCCGTGAGCGGCGAGCAGGCGCCGGACGTGGTCGATGTAGGGACGACTGCGGCCGACGACGTTCTCCCAGAAGCGCGACTGCGACTCGTGGACGCCCATGGAGACGGCCTCGCCGAGCGGCATCCCCCACTCTTCCTGGGGCAATTGCGCCTCGTAAAACGAGTGGCCGGTCTCGTGGACGGCGCTGCCGACGACCAGGAGGGCGTCCTCGGGGTCGTAATTGACCGTGATGCCAACGTCACCGGGATGAAGCCTGTTGGAGAACGGGTGGGCGCTCTCGCCGATCCGTCCCCAGGCCGGCTCGAAGCCGAGTTCGGCGACTAGGGCGGCGACGAAGCGGCGCTGGTGCTCGACCGGCATCGGGACACGGACGTCACCAGGCCGGACGCGGCCCGTAAGGCCGGCAATGCGCGCCACGAGCGGCGGCAACGAGGCCGCCAGGCGGGCGAAGACGACATCAAGCTGGGCACAAGTCATGCCGGGCTCGAAGGAATCGATCAGCGCGTCGTAGGGCTCGGCGAAATCGCCGACCAGACTGGCCTCACGGCGCTTCAGGGCCACGAGTCGTTCGAGCTTGGGCCGGAACAGCGCGAAGTCGGACTTGGCCCTGGCTTCGGACCAGGTGTGGTGGGCCGAAGCCGCCAGCTCGGACAGCTCCCGCACGAACTCCGGCGGCAGCTTGCGTTCGCGGCTGACCTGACGATAGAGCTTGCGGACGTTGGCCGCCTCCCGAACCGACAGTCGACCGGCGACTGACTGGAGCTCTTGAATGAGATCCCAGACCTCCGGTGCCGTGGCGCGCTCATGAATGACGGCCGACAGCTCGGCGATGACCTCGGACCGGATGTCGGACGCGGCGGGCGGCATGGCGGACCGGATGTTGATCATCTCCAGGTCCCAGCCACACAGGCCGGCGGCGGCACTCAGGCGGGCGATGCTCCGCATGGTCTCACGAAGCTTCTGGTACTTTTCGGAGTCGTTCATAATCCCTCTCCTTCTTTTTCATTGGCCAAAGAACCAACTGAACTTAAGCAAAAAACGGGGTCAAAGTCAAGGGTCGACATGCGTCAAAGCTTCACTTATCGAGGCTCCAGTGCCACCACTCGGCGACCAGGCCCTCGAAGCCGGCCCGAAGCATCGCCTTCTTGAGCCGTCGGCGGTTGTCCCGAGCTTCCAGCTCACGGGGCATGAGCTTCTTCTTGGTCTCGTAATAGTCGAGGGCGGCGACCTCAGTCAGGTCGTCGTGGTCCGTGCCCATGTAGAGCTCCTGGCCCCGGGCGTCAACCAAGGTCAGGTCGATGGCCCCGCCGTTCCGGTGGGCGTCGAGCCTTTTCACCGTCGGCGTCGGTCGGGCGGCAAAGCCATAGACCGTCTTCACGACCCGCGACCGCGTCCACTCGGGATGAAGGGCCCGGAAGCGCTTCCGGAACGACTCGATCATCAGGACCTGGACGAAGCGCGGGCGCTGGCAATCCCAAATTTTGAAGTTCCAGCCGCGCGGCAGATATGAGCGCGCCCGCACGAGTGCCTGCGCGACCGAAGGCCGGCCCACGACCCGGCCGGACCTGGTCCAGCCCCAGAACCAATAGCGCGGCTCGATGACGAAGCCGTGCGCGCCAAGATCGACGAACTTGAATTTCATGCGGGCGAGGACTTGGGTTTTTCTTCCGGCAAGCCTTCCGTGTCCTTGCGGAACGAGACGGAGAACTCCGGGACCCAGCGGGTCTGGTTCTCGTCGACGACCTCGACCGGCTTCCCCTTCACGTAGAGGTTCAGCGCCAGGTCGGAGAGCATCTGCTTGTCGGACTTGATGTCGAGGGCCAGAAGCTCGCGCCGCTCGGCGTCCTTGGACGATTCCGCCCAGGCCTCGTTCTCGATCATCTTCTTCTCGTCCCGGAGGCGCTGGAGCTGGGCGGTGATCTCCTGGTGCTTGGCGTGGTGGACCAGGGAGTCCTTGAAGGACTTGTTGATCTCGCTGTGCTCCTTGCGCTTGGCTTTCATCCGTTCGAAGACTTCTTTCAGGTCCGGCATGGGAGTGGGGATAATTTTGGAAGCGGGGGCATTGTAGCACGACTCCGAGCAACCCCAGAACAGCGGCCCTCGGCTTGACGCCGACTGCCTTTAGGGATAATTTTCCCGTCAGGAGGAACGTTCATGAAGGAACAGCCGAAACAGGAAGTTCATTACAATCAGGCGGTCTGGACCAACCCGACCACCGAGCCCCTGCGGCGAACCGAGTGCCTGTGCCTGAACTGCGGCTTGATGAAGCCCGGCCAGTTGGACAACTGCCCCGTCGCCCAGTCGCTCTATCAGATCTGCGTTCGGGAGAATCTCGCTCTCGTGATTACTCGCTGCCCTCTCTGGAAGCCCAAGCCCTAGCTGACGCCAAAGCCCGGTCTCGGGCTTTTTTTCATACCCGAACCCCCAGCTTCTTCAGATCTCTCTTTAATTGCGCGGGCGACTTGAACAGCAGGGCCTTCAGCCCATACTTCCGGGCCACCCTCACCCAACGCATGTTGTCGTCGATGAACAAGAGCCTGGAAAAGGGAATCTCCATCCCGGCCGAGGCCAGTTCAAAGACCTCCTGCTGGGGCTTCCTGAAACCGACCTCGTTCGAGAGGATCACGACGTCGAAATATCGGAAGAGCCCCCGCTGGCGATTGATGGCGCTGTGCTCCTTTTGGGTGTTGGAGATCACTCCCAGCACATAGTGGCCCTGGAGCTTCTTGACGACGGCCAGAGTGTCCGGCTTGATTTTCGCGCCGAGCCGGTAATGCTTCAACCATAACGAGGCCAGAAGCTTGCCGGCCGGGGCTCCGAGGCCCAATTTGCCGGCGACCCTCCGCCACAGCGCGCCGTTCGTCTCTTGGTCCAACTCCACCAGCGACCAGACGTCTTCGGACACTTTCGCCAGCCGGTCGGGAGAGATCGCCAGTTTCTTGCCCGCGTCCTTGTAGAAATCAAACTCGAAACTTTCGAGCACGACGCCGCCCAGGTCGAAAATTATCCCGTCAATCTTGCTCAGCTCGTTTTGCAGAACCATCTTCAGCGCCTGCGGCAAGAACCGATTACGCGGGTACTTCTTGATTCCGACCGGTCGGAAACCGCACTTCTCGTATGCCCGAATCGCCCGGGCGTTTTCTGGGCGCACTTCGAGATAAATCTTGCTCAAGCCCAGCTTCTTGACCTTGCGGACGAGACTTTGAATGGCCCGCGTGCCGTATCCCCTGCCCTGATTGCCCTTCTCACCGATGACGATCTGCGTCTCGTACCAACCGCCCCGCCTAGAACCCAGCGTCACATGGCCGATAGTCGAGCCATTTCTCGTGATCATGAAATGAAGGTCTTTGGCCTTGTCGGCTTCCACCACGCGCTTGACCCATTTCTCAATCTCGGAATCCGAGATTCTCTCCTCCGTGTTGCCGCTCGTCAATTTTATGAGACTTGGGTCACGCCACCACCGGGCGAAATATTTTTCGTCGGCTTGCTTGAGCTTCCTTAGCCCAATGACGTCTCGTCCCATAATCACGGCCTGTATTCGTAAGACAGCCGGTTGTACTCGTCGGTGGGGTATTCGCCGATCCCCTTTTCGTGCCAGAGCAGGAATTTATCGAGGCCGACGTCGAGCGCCAGGCGGCTGCAGGCCGTGCAGTACGGCTGGCCGGACTTCTTGATGTGCCCGGTCTCGTCGACCCGGACGAAGTAAAGCTTCGCGCCCTCAATCTTATTGGCATTCCGCTTCAGCGCGTCGAGAATCGCCCGCCACTCGGCGTGCAGGCAACAAGTAAAATCGTATTTGGGCTTGCCTCGACGAGCGAGGGCGGCGGGGTCGGACGTCAGGACGCACATCCGGTTCTCGGCCTGGTCGAGCGGCGGCGCGTTATAGCCCGCGCCGATGATCTCGCCGTCCTTCACGATGACCGCGCCGCACTTGGCGTTGAGGCACAAAGCCCGCGTGGCAACCTTAGCCGCCTCGTTCATCCACTTGATCGCCTCTTGTTCCGGCTGGCCGGTCAGGAGTTCCATATATTAATGACAGTTCAGATTCCAGGAAAGCCAAGCTCACGGAGCAGGCGGCGGGTCAGGCGCGGCGACAGTCCCATCACGCTCTCGATCTCGCCGTCGATGGAAGCGACGTAAGGCACGACGAGCGGGTGCTCGATCTGGAAGCCGCCGGCGCAGTGGTAGACGTTGCCCTCTTTGATGAGGGCGTCGATGACCTCGGGCGGAAGCGGGCGCATGACGACGCCCACCCGATCGATGCCCCAGGCTTCGCGTCCGGTTGCCGCGTCCGTCGCGATGATGGCACTGACGGTCTCAATCGGAGCCGAAGCGGCCGTCTCGAGACGCAACCGGGCCTCGACCTCGTTTAAGGGCTTCTCCAAGATCTCGCCGGACTGGACCACCACCTGGTCGCTGGTCAGGATGATCGCGTCCCCCGTCACCAGCGGCTTCAGCGCCGCGGCCTTGGCGCGCGCCAAGGCGAGGGTGAGTGCCTCGGGGTCGTCGTTGCGGATGGCCTTCTCGTCGATGCCGGGCGCCAGTATCTCGAAATCGAGGCCCAGGGAACGCAGGACCTGTTGCCGCCACTTGGAACCGGAACCGAGGATGAGGCGCATAGGGCGGTCATTCGAGAGACAGGATTTGAATCCCCTTCTCCCTGACTGCCACTTCGGGCAAGAACGGGTGGCCCAGCTTGAACCTCCCGACGTAAGTCACTTTTTTCTCGACTTTGCGGCCCGTATATTCTTTGGTCGCCGGATCCCATTCCTCCAAAAGCAACGTGTCGCCTTCTTGGACGTCAAAATCGTTGAGACGCAGCTCGTATTTCTTCTTCCCGGAGACGATGGCCTCGAAATACTCGGGCCAAGTTTTCTTTCGGATGATGGCCACAGCTTCACTGGTTACTTTTTCTCGACGACGAAGGGCTAACGATTCTCCCAGGCGCGAATCTCGGTTTCCGTCGCCGGGCGCAGTTCCCCGACCGGCACGCTGCCGATGTGCTTGATCTTCAGGCGCGGGCCGTCGGGCGACGGACGAACTTCCTCGACGACTCCGATTTGCCGAGTCGCGTTGAGGTAAACCAAAGAGCCGACCGGGAAATCGGCTCTGGCTTTCTCAAAACGCTCGTCCTTGAACGATTCCGGGGTGGGCGGGACCCATTCGAACGGAGCCATAATCACGCCCCGTGGCACTTCTTGTACTTCTTGCCGGAGCCGCAGGGGCAGAGCTCGTTGCGTCCGACCTTGTCGGCGGCGCTAAGCGGGGCGCCGGTATCGATGCCGATGGCGGGTTCCTTGTCGGCGAAGGAGATGAAGGGCGGCGGGTCGGTGGATTCCTTGGCCGGGCCGGAGATCTTGAGGCCGTGGCGCTCGAGCAGCGAGGCCGGCAGGACGGCCCGCGCGGCCGGCTGGATCTTGAAGATGGCGTAGACTATCTGGCGGTCGATGAAGTGCAGGAGCTCGTTCCAGAGGCGATAGGACTCCTTCTTGTACTCGACGAGCGGGTCGCGCTGGCCGTAGCCGCGCAGGCCGATGCCCTTGCGGAGGTGGTCCATGGCGTCGAGGTGCTCGATCCAGAGGGTGTCCATGGCGCGCAGCGAGATGCCGCGGCAGGCCTGGGTCAGCAGGTCGGCCCCGAACTCGGCGCGCATGGCGTCGAAGTCGGCGCGGGCGATGCCGGCGAGATAGCGGATGACGGCGGTGCGGGCGTGGACGCCGGCGATCTTGTCGCCCTTCTTCTCCAGGACGTCCCAGATGCCCGACATGGCGACGCGCGCCTCGCGCGGCACCGGGAAAATGGCGTGGGCGACCTCGTAGACCTCCTCGATGTCCCAGTTGGCGTGGTCGTCGCCGGCGGTGTGGAAGAGCACGACCTGCTCGATCTCGCGCTCGACCATCTCGAAGACACGGTCCCGGACGACCTCGTCCTCGGCCGTCATGATCTCGTAGCGGCGGCGGTAGAAGCCTTCGCGGTGCTTGTTGAGCACGTCGTCGTACTCCAAGAGGTGCTTGCGGATGTCGAAGTTGTGTCCCTCGACCTTCTTCTGGGCGGCCTCGATCGAGTGGCTGACCATGCCGTTCTCGATGGGCATGTCGTCGGGGATGCCGAGCTTCTCCATGACCGACTTCATGCGCTCGGAGCCGAAGATGCGCATCAGGTCGTCCTCCATCGAGACGTAAAACTGGGAGGCGCCCGGGTCGCCCTGGCGGCCGGCGCGGCCGCGGAGCTGGTTGTCGATGCGGCGCGACTCGTGGCGCTCGGTGCCGATGACGAGGAGCCCACCGAGCTCGCGGACGGCGGCGGCTTCGGCCGGGTCGACGGGGTTGCCGCCGAGGACGATGTCGACGCCGCGGCCGGCCATGTTGGTGGCGATGGTCACGGCGCCGCGGCGGCCGGCCTGGGCGATGATCTCGGCCTCGCGGTCGTGGTTCTTGGCGTTCAGGATGTTGTGCGGGATGCCCTCGAGCTCCAGGAGATGCGAGAGCTCCTCATTCTGCTGAACGGAGATGGTGCCGACCAGGACCGGCTGGCCGGACTCGTGGCGCATCCGGATCTCGGACACGACCGCCTTGAACTTGCCCTCGACGTTGCGGTAGACGCGGTCCGGCAAATCACGGCGCTGGGGCGGCTTGTTGGTCGGGATGGTGGTGACCTCGAGCTTGTAGATCTTGGAGAACTCCTCGGCCTCGGTGGCGGCGGTGCCGGTCATGCCGGCCAGCTTCTGGTAGAGGCGGAAGTAGTTCTGGAAGGTGACGGTGGCGAGCGTCCGGCTCTCGCGCTGGATCTTGACGCCCTCCTTGGCCTCGATGGCCTGGTGCAGGCCCTCGGAATAGCGCCGGCCCTGCATCAGGCGGCCGGTGAACTCGTCGACGATGATGACCTCGCCCTCGCGGACGACGTATTCCTTGTCGAGGTGGAAGAGCGCCTGGGCCCGGAGCGCGGCGTCAAGGTGATAGATGGCCGGCAGGTCCTGGGCGGCCCAAGGATCGGTGCCGAGCAGCTTGGCGATGTGCTCCTGGCCCTCCTCGTTGAAGGCGACGGCGCGCATCTTCTCGTCGACGTTGTAATCGGTGCCCTCGGAAAGCTTCGCGACCGTCTCGGCGAAGCGGTAATAGAGGTCCGTCGACTCCTCGGCCGGGGCGGAGATGATGAGCGGGGTCCGGGCCTCGTCGACCAGGATGGAGTCGACCTCGTCGACCACGGCGTAGTTCAGCTCGCGCTGGGACTTCTGGTCGGCGGAAGTAACCATGTTGTCGCGCAGGTAATCGAAGCCGAACTCGTTGTTGGTGCCGTAGGTGATGTCGGCGCGATAGGCCTCCTGGCGGCTGACCGGGCGCATGTAGTCCATGTCGACGCGGAAGCTGGCGGTCGTGTCGCGTTCGGCCTCGATAGTCGGCTCCGCGGCCTCGGCCGGGGCCTTGTAGTGCGGGTCGTAGAGGTACGAAGACATGTGGTTGATGCACCCCACGGTCAGCCCCAGCTTGTCGTAGACCTGGCCCATCCAGGCGGCGTCGCGGCGCGCCAGGTAGTCGTTGACGGTGACGAGGTGGACGCCCTTGCCGGAGAGCGCGTTGAGCGAAACGGCCAAAGTAGCGACGAGGGTCTTGCCCTCGCCGGTGCGCATCTCGGCGATGTGGCCGTGATGCAGGGCGATGCCGCCGATCAGCTGGACGTCGTAGTGGCGCTGGCGGAGCGTGCGCCAGGCGGCCTCGCGGGTGAGCGCGAAAGCCTCGGGCAGGAGCTCGTCGAGCGTCTCCCCCTTGGCACAGCGGTCCTTGAGTTCGCCGGTCTTGGCGACGAGGCCACCGTCCGAGAGCGGGCGGATGTCGGCCTCCAGCGCGTTGATGCGCTCCACGAGCGGGCGCATCTTCTCGACGACCCGGGCGTTGGGGTCGCCAAAAATCTTCTTAAACAGGTCCATGTCTTAGGCTTGGCCGTCCTCAGCTGGTGTTTCTTCAGCTTTGCGGCCCTCGACGTGCCGGTCCTTCTCCTTGGCCAGCTCCATATAAAGAGTCTTGGCGGCGTCCCTAATGGCGACGTAGAGGTCCTCATGCTCGGACTCGGCGCGGAGCATCCGGTTCGGAATCTGGAGGTTGATCTCGGCGCGGAAGAACGGCCCCTTGTTGTGATGCTGGGTCGTCTTGCCGACCTCGACTTGGGCCGAAACAGGCGGGCCGAAACGGGCGACCATGGGGTCAAGCGCGTCCAGTTCCTTAACGACGACGGCGGAGATGGCGTCCGTGAGCTCGATACCGGTGGCCTTAATGCGGTCAATCTTCATATGCTGAAGTTCGATAATGAATCGCCCAAATTATAGCTGGCCGGGGCGATTTTGCCAAATCGAGGCGGCGGCGCTTAAGGGCCAGGCGATGATTCCTGCCCACTCTAGCCTGGCTCAAAAACCGTAAAACCTGATATCATGCAATAAATCAATTGATTAGCTTATGGTGCCCTGGGAACGCTTCAAGAAAGAAAAACTAGAAATCGTACGCCAGGCGCTCACCGTCCACGACATTGGCGGCGGAGCTGGGCCACAAAACCGAAAGCACTACCAGAATTACGTGCTGGTCGATGTCGACGCCTCTTACCGACCCGATGTCGTTGCCGACATCCAAGCCCTGCCCTTCGCTGATAACTCGCTAGAGGCCGTACTCTGCTTTGACGTCCTGGAACACGTCGAACGGCCTTGGCTGGCCGTAGCCGAGCTTCACCGCACCATGAAGCCAGGGGCGCCGTGCATATTGGCCGTGCCATTCCTCTGGGCCTACCATGCGGCTCCGGGCCACTACCATGATTACTGGCGCTTCAGCGCCGACGCCCTGCGCTCGCTCTTCAAGGATTTTTCTTCGGTCGAGATCGTCAAGCGCGGCGGCTTGCTTACCACAATCGCCAACCTCATTCCTTCCTATACGTATCTCGACCGGCTGGCCCGACCCGTGACCGAGAAAATTGACGAATTGATCGGCAGTCCCGGCAGCACTCGCGGGTACTTCGTCTACGTGGTGAAGTGAAAAAATTGCCTAAGACGCGAGGCGGTAAAGCTCGGCGTAGGCTTCGGCGATGCGGTCCCAGTCGAAACGCGCCAGACGGGACGTCGCGACGGCGGCGAGCCGTCGCGCGAGAGCCGGGTCGGAAAACAGGCAGTTGACGGCGCCGGCGAGCGCCTGGGGATCGGCGGGCGGCACGAGCAGGCCCGTCACCCCGTCCTCGATGACGTCAGGAATGCCGCCGACGCGCGTGCCGACGACGGGCACGCCCAGGGCTTGGGCCTCGATGAGCACGATGCCGAGCCCCTCGCCGAGCGAAGGCAGGACGAAAACCTCGGCCGACGAGACCATCGCCAAGGCCTCGGGATTCGGCCGGGCGCCGGCGAACGTCACGTGGTCCCCGACCCCGAGCCGGGCGGCCCGGTCCTTGAGATCCCCGGCCAGCGCCCCGCCCCCGACGAGCAGGAACTCGGCGTCGGGGAATTGCCCGACGACCTCCGGCAGGGCCTCCAGGAGATGCGGCAGGCCCTTCTCCGGCGACAGGCGGGCGACCGTGACCAGGCGATGCGCACGTTTCGGCTGACGGGCAATGCGGTCGAGATGCGCCAAGTCGACGCCGTTCGGGATGACGCGCACGTCCGCGGCGCCGAGTGTTCGGGCGCGGGCGGCCAAGGCGGCGCTGATGCCGACGACGCGCTCCGGAACGGCGTGGATGTTCCGCCAAACGAGGCGCGGGATGCGGCGGTTCTTCTCGGGCAGGTCCAGGTCACCGCTCTGAAGCGTCAGGATCGTGCCATGACGGCCGTAGCGCCAGGCGTAAAACCAGAGGGCGAGGCCGGCGTAAGACTCCATCACCGCGTGAACGACGTCCGGCCGGAGCCGCCGAGCGGCGCCCGGCGCCAAGAGCGGGTACAGGAACTTGTCGAAAGCGAAACCGAGGCCGACGCGCCGGATCTCGTAGGCGCCCGCCCCGGCTTTTTTCGTCTCGCGCCGCGGCAGCTTCCGGTCGAGGCGCGCCGTCAAGACGACGACGTCAAAGCGCCCGCCGAGGCGCTCTGCGACCTCGACGACCATGCGTTCGGCGCCGGAGACGAACGGCTCGTAGAACGCCGAAAGGATGACGATGCGCTCACGTCCCATCGTGCTTGCGCTTCATGTACTCGTAAGTGAAACGCAGGCCCTCGTCGAGGGGCGTCTCGGCCCGAAAGCCGATGAGCCGTTCCATCTTGGTGACGTCGGGAGTGCGGTACTTGACCTCGATCGAGCGCGTCGGCCGGAAGATCGGTTTCAGGTCCTGGCCGGAAATGGCGACGACTTTTTCCGCCAGCTCCAGGATGGTCGTCGGCTTGCCCTTGCCGATGTTGATGGTCTCGCCGTTGGTCGATTCGCTCTCCATGGCCTTCAGGACGCATTCGATGTTGTCCTTGTAGAAGACGAAATCGCGGGTGGCCGAGCCGTCGCCGAAGATGACCGGCGGCTCGCCGCGCAGGGCCCGGTCGATGAAGATGCCGACGACGAAGCCGTAGGGCGAGCTTTCCTGGCGCGGGCCGTAGACGTTGAAGAAGCGCAGGGCGACGGTCGGCAGGCCGTACTTGTGCCAGTAGACGTGACTAAGATTCTCACCGAGCGCCTTGACCAGGGCGTAGGGGTCGTGCGGGTTCAGGTTGACCGGCCCGTTCTCCGCCGAAGGCAGGACGACCGGCTCGCCATAGACTTCGGAAGACGACGTGTAGAGGATCTTCTTGACCCCACGGTCCTTGGACAGCTCGAAGATGGCCCGGATGCCGTCAATGTCGTTGAGGACGTCGAGCGGCCGCTCCTCGACGCGCTTGACGCCGCAGAAGGCCCCGAGGTGGAAGACGTACTCGGGCCGGTGCTCGTCGAAGATGCGGTCGAGCGTCTTCCAGTCGTTAGCGTCGCCATGAATGAAGACGAGGCGCGGGTTGCCCTCGTGCTGGGCGAGGTTCTCGCGCTTGCCGGTCGAGAGGTCGTCCAAGACGACGACCTTGGCGGCGGTCTCGAGCAGGCGGTCGACGAGGTGGGAGCCGATGAATCCGGCGCCGCCCGTCACCAGGACGCGGGCGCCCTCAAGTTGGTATTGCATATCGCTAATCATGATAGCAGTTAGACGGCCCTTATCAAGTCAGAACCCCACAAGCTGGACTTCCTCCTCGAGTTGGATGCCGAAATCGTCCCGCAGGCGCATCTTGATCATGGAGGCGAGCTGGAGGATGTCGGAGGCCGTGGCGCCGCCCGCGTTCACCAGGAAGTTGGCGTGCTTGGGCGAGACCTGGGCGCCGCCGATCTTGCGGCCCTTGAAATCGGCCTGCTCGACGAGCCAGCCGGCGGGAATCCTCTTGGCCTTGAGGAACTCGTCCGGGATTTTCACTTGCCGCGCGAGCTTCTCGACTTCCACGACGTCCTTAAAAGCGAAGTTCTTGAACCAGCAGCCAGCCGAGCGGAAGTCGTGCGGTTGCTGAACTTGACGCTTGGACAGGAAGGCGTCGAGGCGGGCCAGACAATCCTCGCGAGTCGAGGGCATGAACCACAAGGTGACAGAGAGGATGACGTCGCGGTTGCGCTTGAAAACCGAGTCACGGTAGCTGAAGAGGCAGTCGTCCTTGACGAGAACGAGACGTTCCCCGTCGCGCAGGACCTCGACAGACTCGACCAAGTCGCTCATCGAGCCGCCGTAACAGCCGGCGTTGCCGCGCACGGCGCCGCCGAGGGTGCCTGGGAGCGAGGCCGCCCACTCGAAGCCGCAATAGCCGGCCTCGGCGGTCTTGCGGACCAAGAGACTCACGACGGCGCCTGCGCAGGCCACGACGCGATTGCCCTCGATCCGGAAGTCGCGGTTAGCCGCCAAGATGACCAGGCCCTTGAAACCATCGTCGCTCACCAGGACGTTGGAGCCGGCGCCGAGGACGACCCAGGGAACGCGCTCGGCTTCAGCCGCCAGGACGGCCGCCGCAAGTTCGTCGGAGGTCTTGGCCTCGAACCAATAGCGCGCCGGCCCGCCGATGCGGTAGGCCACGTGCGGGGCGAGCGGCTCGTTTTCCTTGAGTCCGGGGAGGTTCATGGTTTTGATATGACGGAACGATAAACATCGCTCATCCGCCCGCCGACTTGGGACCAAGCGAACTTGCTGATACTCGGGGCCGCCGCTCGGGAAAGGCCCTGCCAGCGTCCGGCGTCGGACAATGCTTTTTCGATCGTGTCCGCCAAGCCCTCTGGATCGCCGGGGTCGACCAGGAACCCGTTCACGCCATCCTCGATGACATCCTCGGCCCCAGACTGCCGCGGGCCGATGACGGGCGTGCCGCGCGCCAAAGCCTCAAGGTAAACCAGGCCCAGTCCTTCGAACGCGGTCCCGGAATGCTCCGACGGCAGAACGAAAAGGTCGGCATCCGAGTAGGCTTGGTCCTTTTCGCCATCGGGAACATCGCTGTTGAAAACAACCTCGCCCCGAAGTTGGTTCTTCTCGACCAGGTCCTCAAGCAGTCGCACATACGACTTGTCGAGCCGGGAACCGATGATCCGACACCGCACGGCGAAACCGCGCGTCTTCAGGATCCCGAGCGCCGCAATCAGCGTGTGATAGCCTTTCCGCCTCTTGAGGGCACCGACGGAGAGGAGCCGGTACGGCGCCGGGCCGAGCCGACGCTCCGGAACTGAACCGACGGGGTCAAACCCCCCGGGGACAATCTCGACCTGGGATCGGCCGAAAGTCCGCCGGACGATGTCGGTGGTGTAGCGGCTGACGGCCACGACCGCAGCCGCCCGGTGAAAAGCCCAGCGGTACAGCGGGCGAAGATACCACGGATAAGACCCGGCGTGACCGTAAGTCCCGTGCGTCGAAAGGACCACGGGCTTGCCGAAGATGACGCCCAGGACGCAAGCCAGCGGCCCGAACTGTTCCGTCAGCGCGTGAATCAAGTCGGCGCGCTTGGCCTCGCCCGTCAGCTTCAGGACATCCAGGAAAATCGCCCCGGGCTTGCGCCAGGTGTCCGCGGCTGAACGGAGTGACTGCGGTTCAGGAACGAGGGCGGCTTCCGCGCCGTCACGCCGACGCGCCTCGGCAATGAAACCGAGGGAATATCTACCCCAACCGTCTGAAACGGCCAAACTGCTCGTCAGGAAGAGAATGCACATACGGCTCTCATAATACCTGTTCGGCATTGATTTTTAAAGAGAAAACCGCTACCTTTAAGCCAGGTTATGACCACCGGGCTCCGCAAGCTTAAAGTCCTGATACTGGTCGTCGGCGACGTCGCCGCCGCCTATTTGGCGCTCGTCGCCGCGCTGTTCATCCGCTACGGCGGCGGATCCTTCGACGAGCAGTGGGGGCGGCACTTCGCGCCGTTCACCTTGGTCTTCGTCCTCTGGCTGGTCATCCTTTACATCGTCGGCCTCTACGAGCTGGACCGGGTGCGCAACCGTCTCGACCTGCTCTCGCGCACGGCCGAGGCGCTCGTGGCCTCGGGCCTGGTCTCGCTGGCGGTCTTCTACTTCGCGACCGACTACAACATCACGCCCAAGACCAACCTGGTGCTGACGCTCGTCATCTTCGGGGCGATTTTCGTCGGCTGGCGCCTCTACACCTTCAGCCTGTTCGCGCGCGACCGCTTCCGCAGTCGCCTGCTGTTCCTGGGCCAGGCCCCCGAAGCCGCGGAACTCTGCTCGACCATCGAAAGCGCGCCGCATCTCGGCTGGAAGTGCGTCGGCGTGATCTCCGCGATGCCCGCTGACGGTCGGCTCCCGGAAGCCGACACCATCGTCGTCTCCCGCGTCCTCGGCGAGCGCGAGGACCTGACGCGCGCGCTCTACGACCGTTTCTTCGCGGCCACGACCATCATCGACTTCCCCGCCTTCTACGAGTCGGTGCGCCGGACCGTGCCGGAGTCGGCCCTGTCCGAGCAGTGGGTGCTGAACAACCTGGCGGCCCGCGACATCGCCGCCTATGACCACCTGAAACGGCCGTTCGACTTCGTGGCGGCCGCCATCCTGCTCGTCCCGGCGGCGCCGATCATGCTCCTGACCGGCCTCGCGATCTGGCTGAACGACCGTGGCCCGGTATTCTACCGGCAGGAGCGCGTCGGACGCGGCGGCAAATCTTTTCAGATCATCAAGTTGCGAACGATGGCCGTCGACGCCGAGAAGTCCGGCGCCGCTTTCGCTTCCGAAAAAGACCCGCGTATCACCGGCGTCGGCCGGTTCCTGCGGGAGAGCCGCCTCGACGAACTGCCCCAGCTCTGGAACATCCTGCGCGGCGACATGAGCTTCGTCGGGCCGCGGCCGGAACGCCCCGAGTTCGAGCAACAGCTCGCCGCTTCCATCCCCCTCTTCCCCGTCCGGCACCTCATCCGCCCGGGACTGACCGGCTGGGCCCAGGTGAACGAAGCCTACGCCGCGTCCGAGGAAGACCACCTGCGCAAGCTGAAACTCGACCTCTATTACATCAAGCACCGCTCGCTCACGCTGGATATGACCATCGTCCTCAAGACCATCTACTCGGTCCTGAAGCGGCGGGGACGGTGAGATTATGATTGCCAAGATCAAGAGCCACGTCCATCGCCTGCTCCGGCGCGGCGAGAAATACACCGGCACCGACAACGTCTACCTGGCCAAGAACGGCTTTTGGCTGACCGCGACCACGACCCTGAACTCGTTGGCTAGCCTGGGGCTGGCGATCCTCCTGGGGCGGCTGGTCTCGAAGACGGCTTACGGCACCTACCAGTACCTGCTGTCGTGGGGCGCGGTGCTCTCGCTCGCCAGCATCACGGGCCTCTCTGACGCCGTCGTCCAAGCGGTGGCCCGGGGGTTCGACCGGACGATTTTCCTCTCCCTGCGCACTCGCTTGAAGTGGAGCCTTCTCGGGACCGCCGTGGCCGCGGTCATCGGCATCTTCGAGCTCGCGACCGGGCGGACGGAACTCGGCATCGGCTTCTTCATCATTGGCGTCTTCTTGCCCACTTCCGCCACGCTCACGGTCTGGAGCGATTATCTCGTCGGCAAGAAGCGCTTCGACCTGCAGTCGCTCATAACCACCGGCGGCGCCCTGGCCGTCACGGCGCTCCTGGCGCTCACGGCCCTCATCCGGCCCCAGCCGCTGGCGCTCGTCGGGACTTTCTGCCTGGCCTGGGCCGCCATCCACGTCATCGCCCTGATTTATACCCTGAAAAAACTGCCGCCCAAGGGCGAGGCGGATCCCAAAGCCATCGCCTACGGTTTCAAGCTCTCGGGCCTCGACGTGTTGAGCAATATCGCGACCTACCTCGACCGCCTGCTGATCTTCAACCTCCTGGGCGCCCAGCCGATGGCTGTCTATGCCTTCGCCATAGCGCCCGTCGAGCACCTCAAGGGCTACCTGAAGAGCCTCTACATCATGGCCCTGCCGAAAGTCGCCTCGCGACCGCTCCCCGAGATCAAGAAGACCTTCTTCCGAAAGTTCTGGCTGATGACCGGGGTCGTCGCC
>Ga0182027_10002222_pt1 | contig 31669 bp, 29 predicted proteins | sample 712E1DmetaG_FD_121300 | JGI IMG/M metagenome (GOLD analysis project Ga0182027, IMG submission 121300) | Permafrost microbial communities from Stordalen Mire, Sweden - 712E1D metaG (Illumina Assembly) | ecosystem: Environmental > Terrestrial > Soil > Wetlands > Permafrost | place: Sweden...
ACTCGCTGGCAGGCCTGCGAGCTGAATGCGCTTGAGGTAGGAATGTGGTGACCCCGGGAAGACTCGAACTTCCGACACGCAGTTTAGGAAACTGCTGCTCTATCCACCTGAGCTACGGGGCCACTTTAGAATCGCCTCTGCAATATGTACTGAAACTGCTTCAATCACTTTGACTAACTCTAATCTATATAGGCTGCATATTCAGCCAGTGTAAGCGTGATTAAAGTCGCAAAAACCACCCATCAACAGAGTAGCATTCGCTGTCTACCACAGGCGAATGGGCTCGCCTACCCGGTTCTCACCACCCCGCAAGCCGATGGAAACATGCTACATATTCTATTCATTTTCAACAAGATAAAGCGTCCAACTAGCGTGCAGCGTCTGTGACGATTTCAAGTACGCTTTCGATCACGATATCTATTTGGGCGTCTGTCATTCCCGGAAAAATCGGCAACGATAAATACCGCTCATACTCCCTGCTTGCAACCGGAAAGTCATCTGCCTTGTATCCATACGCCCTCTTGTAATAAGGATGCATGTGTAATGGGATGAAGTGTACGCTGGTTCCAATCCCGCGCGCTCTGAGCTTTTCAATCATCTCCGAGCGTGTGATGTTTAGTTCTTCAAGATTTAGCCGCAATACATACAAATGCCACGACGATTCACGGTTCTCACCTACCGTGGGAACTTCAAGCGTCCGCTCCTTGGCAAACTCGTTGGTATAGCGCGTTGCAATCTTTTTGCGCGCTGCATTCATTGCATCGCACTTTCCCAATTGCACAATCCCGATTGCAGACTGAATGTCTGTCAGGTTGTATTTATAACCCGATTCCATAACTTCGTAGTACCAGGAACCTTCGGCGCTGTAGCGTTTCCATGCATCGCGGCTGATGCCGTGGAGCCTCATCATGCGCATGCGAGTGGCTAGGTCGTCATTGTCCGTGGTAACCATGCCGCCTTCCCCGGTGGTCAAGGTCTTCGTGGCATAAAAGCTGAACGCCGTCAGTTCACTGATGGCGCCGACGCGGACTCCGCGGTAGGAAGCGGGTAAGGCGTGGGCTGCATCCTCAATTACGAGCAACCCATGGCGATTTGCCATATCTTGAATGGCTTTCATGTCGCATGGCTGACCGGCAAAGTGCACGGGAATAATCGCGCGAGTTCGCGGTGTAATACGGCGCTCCGCGTCGGCTGAATCCATGCACAGGCTCACGGCATCTACGTCAACCAACACCGGCTTCGCCTTGAAGTAAGCAACCACTTCTGCGCTGGCGGTGAAGGTCGTCGTCGGCACCAGCACCTCGTCGCCCTGCTTAAGACCGACAGAATCCAAAGCCAAATGAAGCCCTGCGGTGCACGAACAGACGCCTATCGCATGTTTTGCCCCGGCATACGCTGCAAACCTTTCCTCAAATTCGATCGTCCTGGAGCCCATGGTAAGCCAGCCGGACCGAACCACATCGGCTGCCGCCTGCGCCTCCGCTTCACCAACGTCGGCACGATGAAACGGAACAATCAGTTCTTTGGCTTTGGTCATCTGATATCCATGCTGATGAAGTAGCGGATTTACAAACAGTTTCTACGCCGGAGTCCTCGCGAAACCGATTCACATTACTTTTTGATTAGAGCCGCTATGGTCTGAAAGATCACGCAGATGTCTTTCCCGAAGTTAGCGGTGCGTACGTACTGTTTGCTGATTTCTATCTTCTCCGGAAGTATAACTTCTGTGTAATGGCTAATCGGATCGGCTGTGCTGCCCAGTATCTCAGCCTCTGACCTGTGCAGGATCGACGCCGGGTCTGTGATTCCAGGCCGGACACTGAGGATTTCCTGATAGTCTTCCCGAAACCGCTCCACATAAGACGGTAGCTCCGGGCGTGGACCCACGATACTCATATCTCCGCAAAACACATTCCATAACTGCGGCAATTCATCGAGTTTGAATCGCCTGAGAATGGCGCCAAATTTGGTGATGCGGTCATCCTGACCGTAGGTGATCTCAGATCCCGGTTTCCCGTGCGCCATGCTGCGGAACTTCAATAACCGAAATGGACGAAAGGACTTGCCACTGCGTGTTTGCGGAAACAACGAAGGCCCTGCAGAGTCAAAACGAACGAGAATGGCCAGTATCAGCAACAGCGGGAATAGCACCGCCAGCGCGACTCCCGACGCGACGATATCAAATCCTCTTTTCAACAAGCGTTTGGCAATCGTATCTGTCTTTATTGAAAGCTGCAGAAGTAATGTCCCGGTTGGCCCTTTTGATGGAGGTCGAAAATGCGGCATTTTCAGCCAAATCGGATAGGACATTTGTTTTGCAGTTATCAATAGCTGAACGCAAGAGGAATCCTGATTCGCCGGCTGCGCGTCAAAAAGAAGACGAACGTATAGGTTCATCCATCTGCTTCGTTCCTTTAGAAATGTACCGTGCAGGTCAAATCCGTTCGATCGGTAAAACTCGTTAACCGCGTCATTCTTGTCGCGGTCCGTGGTCAGGAATACGCTGCGTGCGCCGGATGTCTTCGCCCTTTCGCAAAAAGCTTGTACCAGAATGCGCCCGATCCCCTTGCCCATTCCACTCGGTGCCACACCGATACTGCTTAGCAAAGCAGCATTCGGCACATCAGTTGGCTTCTCGCCCCGATAATGCAGTGCAGTCAGAAACTTCTTCCCCACTCGAATCGGATGTAACGCCATGGAAGTGGCGCCGGCGAGTAAAAAGGCGTACCACCGTCTCCGTAACAATCGCTGATAGAATTCCTCGGGCTGAGTAGTCCCTGCAACAAAGCCCACAACTCTCGTCCCGTCGATGACCACCAGGCAAACGCCTGACGAATCTGAGATAAAGCCGCGATAAAGCTCTTTCAAAAAGTGGCTGCCGAGAGACTCGAGAAAAAATCCCTTGAATGCCAGTAAGTGGATTGCAACGATATCATGCAGATGCAACAGATTCGCGCTAACCGCTTTCAGTCCGGGGTCGATCTGAGATCTATTCTGCTCGCCTACGGGCACAGGGTTGCTCCCGAATGGTGCTTGCTTGGCTTATTCCGCACCTTGGCGGCCTTCTCTACAATATCGATAATACGCGGCAGGTTGGAATCCTGAGTATAACTCTGACGCGCGAATTCTCGCCCCGCAATCCCCATCCTAATCAAACTTTCCTTCGCTTGCTCACTCGCCGTACCGATCGCCTTCGCCATCAGATCCGCAGAGTCTGGCCGTATAACCCAACCGGCGCCACTTTCGAGTATCGCGCTCGCGATATCTGACCCAGGTAATACCGCCGCGATCACTGGGCGCCCAGCGAGTAAATAGGTAATCAGCTTCGATGGAATTGAATTGAGAGACTGCTTCCCTATTGTGGGCAGCAATAACACGTCCGCCATCTGGAGCACCGGCCCTGTCTCCTCTGTCATCCATGGAGTATGGATAATTACGTGATCCAGATGTTGCCGCTCTGCCTTATTCCGGCATATGTCAAGCTGCGATCCATCACCGGCAATCACGAAATAAAAGTGCGGCCGGTCCTTCAGCTTTGCAAAAGAGTCCACCAGCATCCCGGCATTGGATGCGGCCCCTACATTACCTGCGTAGACAGCCACAAATGCATCTTCCGGGATGCCAAGCTTTCGACGAAAAGTCACGGCCGCGGCGAAATCCGCATCAACCAGGTCATCGTTGCCCCAATTCGGAACAACATGGACATTCTCCGCCGGAACACCCCGGTCGTTCTCGTAGATCTGCTGAAACAGCGAAGAAATAACAACGACTTGTTCAGAAGACCGCGCGATCACCTCATCGCATTGGCGGAAAAGACGATAAACCCAATTTCTCCTGGAAACCAGGTGCTGTGAATCCAATGACTCCGGATAGACATCCTGCACCCTTAGAACAAGAGGAACCCGGCGGAGTCTCGCTACCACCGCCACAATGCCGGTTGCAATAATCGGCCAGGAGTTCGAATAAATCACGTCCGGACGTCTTCCAAATAGAATCCGCAATCCTGATGTAATTCCGAACGATAAATTCGCGGCAAAGCGGCTCATCATCGTGGAGCTTCGTGAAAATGTGCCGAAGCAATGAGTCAATGTATATCCCGCGCCTGTGATTGAAGTGGAGTAGAGAGTCCGCTTGTAACCATCGAACAATCTACCCCTTGGGTGACTCGGAAAGGGCGCGTAAACATGCACAGAATGGCCACGCCGAGCAAGCTCTTCAGCGGTTTGCTCGCCTGTTTGCGCAGAAAACGTGTGCTCCGGTGGAAACACGCAACTGACCAACGCGACTTTCATTGTGTTTTACCAGTCAATGTGCGGTCTATCGTAATTGACTAAAAAAGTGTGCTTCGAAACCAATCGGTGTTCCTGACAAGCTATTCACTCTCTTCACGAATAAAGACCCTCTCACCCGATTTCCATCTCGCGAACGACCCCTTCGGAGCCTCGCTCTCGCAACTGACACTGGTCATATATCCATGCATAAGTTTTTTCCAGACCGGCCTGCAGGCTGATGCGTGGCTCCCATCCAAGATACTTATTAATCAGAGTGTTGTCGCTGTTGCGGCCATTTACTCCTTTGGGCGCGCCCAGGTCATAGTTGCGCTGCAGCCTGATTCCCGCAATGTCTTCCACGATGTCCACCAACTGGTTTACGCTAACCGCTTCGTTCGATCCGAGATTGATGGGCTCCAGAATATTGGAATGCATGATCAGTCCGATGCCCTTGATGCAGTCATCAATGTACATGTAGGAACGCGTCTGGTGCCCGCTTCCCCAGATTGCAATTTCGTGTTTCCCGCCCAATTTGGCTTCAATCACCTTGCGGCAAATCGCCGCCGGAGCCTTCTCGCGGCCACCAAGCCACGTTCCCCAGGGGCCATAAACGTTATGAAAGCGAGCCACACGCACAAGCAAACCAAAGTCTTCCATGAAGTGGCGGCACATCCGCTCGGAAAAAAGCTTCTCCCATCCATAGCCGTCCTCGGCCAAAGCCGGATACGCGTCTGATTCCTTCAGCGCTGGGGCTATAAATCGGTCGCCGTCATCGGCCGTGTGCTGCAAGGTACCGTTGTAGACACAAGCTGAAGAGGAGTAGAAATAACGCTCGACGCCATACTTCCGGGCAGCCATCAGCATGTGAGTATTAATAAGAACCGATAGCATGCACAGGGCCTTGTTCTTCTCAATAAAGCCCATCCCACCCATATTTGCAGCTAGGTTATAGACCTCCGTAGCGCCCTTCATCGCAATCTCACAGTTCTCTCTTTCATTCAGGTCGAGAGAAAGATTCTCAACATCGTCAAATCTCTGATACCAGTGTTCCAGCGGCTTCACGTCGACCGCCCGGATATGTCTGTAACCCTGCTGCCTGAGAGAGGCTATAAGATTTCCGGCTATGAATCCGCCCCCGCCTGCTATAACTGTCAACTTGTCCTTCATCATGGCTCCCTTTGCGATTAATCTTGATAATACTAGGTTATCGGCGGGTGCTGCAATGTGTTGAAATCCCGCCCGATTGCGCCGTTGCAAGCAGATATTTTCGTGTGAGCGGCATGTACAACCGCAACAACAGACTGCCGACTAGACGGATGTGGCTCAATGCGCTTCCGGTTTCAAGTCCCCTAAGTTGGCCGGGGCCGCACAATCTTCAGCGGATTCCCAACACAGATCATTCCGGCAGGCACATCCTTGAGTACTACGCTGCAGGCACCCACTACTGCGCCGCATCCGACCGTAACACCAGGACCGACAAAAACGTTAGTCGCCAACCAAGCCTCCGGCTCAATATGAATAGGCATAACAACAGTATTGAACGTCGGTTGCGTGTAGTCATGTGACGCAGAACATAGATAGGAGTGTTGCGAGACAACAACGTTCTCCCCGATTGTAATTTCTCCTGCCGTATAAAGTGTGACGTGATCGCCGATGCTGCTCCAGTCGCCAATGCTCAGTTTCCATGGGTAGGTCACAGTGACCGATGGCCTGAGTATCACGCTTTTCCCTATGCGCGCACCGAACAAACGCAGCACAAACCGCCGCCAACCGTAGAGCACCTGCGGCGACGAGTGAAACAAGGCAATCTGAACGATCCACCACACTTGAACGAACCATGCCGGACGCCCGCGAAATCCGGGCGGTAACTTAAATGTTGATAAGTCTTGATATCGACGCATCATTGCCTGTTCTGCCCCATTAAGTTTCTCGCCGAGCCGTCTCTCGAAACCCCTAATCTCATCCGATGCATGCAAATCTCCAATTGGACCAATACTAGTGAACCAATCCTCTCTGACGGCGTCTTCGGTCTGATCAACATCTCTTTATTCTTCGCGTATATAGTCAAAAGAGCTTGTTCCACCGCCCTTTTCAATGACCATCATAAAGCGAGTCATCGACTGATGTATTACGGTTATAGTATCCCGGCGAAAAGTATCATCTAACACAAACGATGCATGTCGCACACAATAATCACGCCCCAACCGAAACGGAAATTGCGTATCTGAACATCCTGCGGTTCTCTTCAATAACTTCAGGATCGGATGCGGCCATTTGTCCATATTCAGCTGCCCGTTCCGCAAGCGCGGCATGCCACTCTTCATCTGCATCTACGCACTGCTGCAAGATTGCAAGGAATCGTTCCTCTTTATCGAGCGGGATATCCCAGCCAACTTGCTTCTCCTGTAAATTGCGCCACGGTGTTTGATCGCTAATCAGCACTGGACATCCAGCGCTTAAAGCTTCACAAATAACATGCCCATAATTTTCGCCAAGAGTTGGCAATATAAACAGCTCGTGCTCCGCAAACACTTCCCCAACTCTCTCGTGCTCTATGAACCCCCTATATTTAACTCGAACGTTGGCTGGCAGAGTGTCAATCGTCTTCTTGCATTGATTCCAGTACTCTGCGTCCCCAACAAAGCCGTAAATATCAAAATAAACGTCTCCCGACAGGCCTTGCAGCATTTTGAGAGCGAATAATAAGTTCTTCATCGGCAAGATCCGCGAAACAAAGACCGCCCGGAGCGCGCCAGCGCGCTTACATATCTTCCTTTTTCCGTAGTGCTCTTGCCTCACCTGCATATCCTTCGCAACGGCGATTACTTCCGTCATGCCGCTCCCGGATACAGCCGCACTGTCATGGAGCAACCTCACATCGTCGATCGTGGGAAGATTCCCGATCAATCTGCGTATATCCGCTACTTCCAGATTGGTGGAAGCATGCCAAATGATTTCTCGATACAAACCTAGCCAAGTGGATAACTTGAGATACAACTGCTTTCTATTGCTCTTAAGGCTCAGCGCGCCTTGCGAAAACTCGCCTCTTGGCGCCAGCACAACAGGCCTTTGTGGCAATAACCCCATCTTTCTGCATGTTAACGGGAGCATCGAATAAATACGCGGCAAAACACCGTTGATATAGAGAAGGTCGTATTTCTCCAATCGTAGAGCTCGAATCATCATCCACGCGCCCGAGGGCCCTGGCGGGATTCTCAATACCTTAGCACGACCATATTCGTACCAACGCCCGACAGGCTCATTCGCGAATGGCTTCCTATCTCCCGCATCGCGGTCTCCGCAAATAATCTTAAAATCAAACTCGTCCTTCAACCCCTCGAGTAAGCCCGCAATACTCTGAACTGGTCCCCCCGCCTTAACTCCGGGAAGATAATGGCTATAAAGAATGAGAATCTTCTTCTTCAAATCCGCAAAATGTTCGCCGCGATGGAGATTGCTATGCATTCTCGCCTTCCCACTTTCCCTGACCGGGTTAATTTATCTCACAGAGCCAAATCCGCAAGCCCGGCAGCGCGCAAAATGGCTTCTGATGGCCTGCGAAGGTCCATCTGGCAGAGGACCTCCCGCTCTGGCTTGACCTTATACTCTGAAGGTACATTCGTAACAAAGGCTCCGAATTCCTCTACAGAGTTCAATGGGTGGCATACCGCTGTCACCTTCTTATATACATCGGGCATAAACCCGCGAACGTAAGAAGACTTGTCGGGTGCATAAAGACCGATTGGCTTATTAAGCAACAGATAGTCAATAGCGCAGGACGAATAATCGGTCACCAAAGCGTCGGAACAAGCCAAAAGCTTGTATAAGTTTAACCCCTCCGCCCGGAACATCGGATCAGTATAAATGCGGATGTTCCTGTAAGATGGCCATACCAGCTTGTTCTTGATATCCATCATGTGAAGCTTGATTACGAGCATGGCGCCAACGCCTTCGAGCATCTTGTCTAACTTCCCCAATGTCTCGGCACTCATTGGATCGGGAGAATCTTTACTACTGTCCTCGCGTATTTGACCTATGTACGAACTGCGGAATGTAGGCAGCCATACAACAAGTTTCGCGCGATCTTCCTTGATAGCACAATATAGATCTTCATACAGAAATAGCCATTCGTTACGTGGAAGTCCTGTAACGAGAACGCGATCCAGCGGTAGATAAAATGCCTGCGACAATAGACCGGCGAAATACACTGATGTCGCGATGGTATAGTGCATGAACATCACATCGCGTCGCGAGTTTTCGTCCTGCGCGCCTATTGCCTTAATCGGCATTCCATGCCATAAGTTGACAATCGTCTGATTGCGCCCTGAGTGGGCAAACGCGTACACACCATGTGTAGTAAACACATAACGGCAACGCAAATATAACCAAAGGCCTTTGGGCGAGTTCTTGGTAACAATCGAAATATTTCGTAGATTGATATCCGGAAACTCTCGATGGAGAATACTATAAGACGTTAGTAAGTCCGCCACCAACCAAACCAATTGATACTCATGTACGCGTGGAGATTTCACTATCTTTTCGAACAATGCAAGAGAATTATCTGAAAGATCGGGCCCGCTGACAAATCCTATCTGCTTAGGATTCGAAGGTACAAGTATACGCAGACCCGCATAAAGTACCCGCATACAAGCGCGGAGTGCAGGCCACCGAACGAACACCTTAAAGGTCAATCGGCGAGAATTCATACGACGCGTTACGCGCGAATCTGTCATTGAAATGGCTCTATTGCTGCAGAGATAATTTCCAGTGCTTTCCGCATTTCCTCGCTATGCAAATCCTTCGACTGCTTAAGAAGTCCCTTAAGACCACTGCTGGAAACCCCCATAGTTCTCGGTAGATAAACCACTTCGCAAAGTTCCTTCAAATAGTCGAACTTTCCCTTCCAGTCGTCGCCAATTACAAATGTATCTACTTTATACCTTCGGATGTCCGAGATCTTTTGCTTCCAGGATGATTCGGCAAATGTTTCATCTACGTAACGAACCGACTTCACAATCTCCATTCGATCCTTGAAATCAATGATTGTCTTTTTCCCCTTGCCGGAGTTGAACTTATCAGTAGAAATGCCAACGATAAGATAATCGCCCAAGCTCTTGGCACGCCTCAACAGATTTAAGTGCCCGACATGAAAAAGGTCGAAAGTCCCATAGGTCAGTACGATTCTGGACATTTATCACCCCCTGCGCATCTCGTGCACCTATCCACACAACTCATCGCTACATTCCCCCGCTACTTGACTCTCAATACCAAGGTGGGCAAGGTCGCTGTCCACCTTCCTGCAGGTACTTAATAATTTCCACGAGATATCCTGCAACTTGCGGCCCCTCCAGAGAACGCGACCACTCCCGGATTCGCTCACTGGACTCTTTAGTCCGCTTTCCGCGTTTTATCCATCCACGCAATACATTCTGCAGATCTTCCCCAGACCCCATTGTAAAGATAGAGCCGCGCCATGGCTCACGCAACAAGTCGGAAGCGCCGCAATTGTCGCTGCAAACAACTGGAACGCCACACATAAGTGCTTCGTTCACTACTGCGCCCCAGCCGTCAAATCTGCTGGGAAGCAAGAGCAGGTCTGCATGCTCCAGCAGGTTGCCGATCATCTTGTTATTAACAGAGGGCAAGAATCGTATCCGGTCGGCTACGCCGCACTCAGCCGCTACCCGTTTCCAATGTTCCAAATCCGGACCATCCCCGGCAGCGTCGAATTGCCAGTTACAATCTAGGAGCTTCGCCAATGCTCGAATCGCTGTTACGCCATCTTTCCGTCGGATAAAGTGCCCAAGATATAAAATACGAAATACGCGAGTATCATTGCGTTCGCTGCTGCTTTCCAATTCCAAGTTTGGCCTTTCCGTCACATATATAAATGGGAATATGCGGAATGAGTTATATCCGACAGACTTATACCATTGAACACCAGCCTGCCCCATGGCAACAATAAAATCCAGCTTATCTCCAACGGAATATCGTTCAAGGAAGTATTTCGCCCTGCGGGCGGACCCTAGAATTCCCCTGCTGTCCGCACTCTCTGACATGAGTCCAATCAGCGCCCCACTATTGGCAAAACGAAAAAGAACTCGCCTGTTCAATGAACCACTCTTGAATCCACCCCCAATTATATGAACCGATTTCTGACCGTGATGTCGTGCAATAACTTCCTCGATCTCCACATCTGATGGACCAATCAACACGTGCGCAGGTGAACAGTCCGGGGTGTTCCAGCCAATTGCCTTGCGTCTCTCCGCCAACTCATGCTCCGCCACCACTGTCACAGTCTGGTCCGGCATGGACGCAAGAGCACGCACCAATTCTGACAGATGAAGGCTTACTATGTTTAGCCAAAATGTCCAGTTCATCTGACTAATACCCTGCTATACCTCCGGGGTATGGTACCACTGACCGCAATGAGCACCAGCACCACCCACATAATGAGTCCATCGCTGCCAAATGAATAAAAGATCATCTCTCCAAAATTGACCCCTAAAACCGCAACGAACAGCGCAGCATCTTCCGCAGAGCCCTGCCTGGCAGATCTATATATTGAAAACAGGAATGGCACAATAATAAGCGACCCTACTATGCCGATTTGGGCTAACGTGGCCAGCGGCAGAAAGCCCTGCTCTACAGGAGCTGAAAGAGGAATCCCCTCAAAATGATTCTCGTTGGCGTTTGTGAACTGCTCAGAGTCCCTATTTACGCCAAAGCCGTATCCAAACAGCGGATGACCTTCTATAAGGTCAACATCGTCAAATATCTGCCAGCCTCGTGATCCCGACTGCAAAACACCGCTCCGATCACTCGTACTGAGAAGCGACTCTTGATCACCCTTCTGCGCAAACGAGGCTATGCCTCCCCTTACGTCGGCAGAAATCATCGCTAAGAGTATAAGACCAAGCACGGTTAAAGTTATAACTGGAGCTGTAACGAACCGTATTCGGCTTTTCTTTCCACCTCGCACAAATATTTCTATAATATATACAGTTCCGCAAAAAAGAATGGCCAACAGTGCAGTCCTGCATTTCGTAAAGTAAATCAGTGACCACTGTGCTAATCCAGACACTATCAGTACACGCTGCAAACGTGGCAATCTGAACGCTGCGACAAACGACGCAGCTCCAGTAATAACAAGGTAGATTCCCAAAGTTTGGGAATGAAGCAGTATTCCATTAAAATAGGCTCCATTCATCCGGGCCCACCCAATCTCGAACGGCAGTAGTGGAACTGAAAGAATAAATACGGCACTCCCCATCTCGGAAATATAAAGCAGCATTTCGCTATTTTCATTCGTTGTCAGCATTGCCAGTCGAATGACACACAGAAGTCCCAAGGAGAAGCTGATCGCTTTAAAACCTGAAATAGAAGGAACTGCACTCACAAAAATAGCATTGAGTATCAGCACCCCTGTTATCAGACCCCAGTATTTCATTAGGCTGCCGTAGATCTTTGTTGGCTCACCATCGATCACTAGGCTGCGTGCGCAGGCTGCAAAGAGCAAAAGCCACTTAAGGACAACTGGTAAAGGATTTGCCCCTACGTCGCGCATCACAGGCATCAGTGTCACAAGAGATACAGTTGTGCCCGCGACCAGAGACTTGAGCGTCGTAGCCGGACGGCCAAATGCCATCACGATAAGTATGCTCAGCGCGATAACTTGTCCGATTAAAGGTATGCATGCAATTCCAAACAGAACAATTAATGTTCCGGTTTCCCTTACCATCGAACGAATCGTAGGAGTTTTTAGCTGCATCTCACCTCTAGGAAGCAATATAAAACTTTGCGCTATTCAGTAATATTTGCTAAACGGAGATGCTTCGGATTACCCGGCATGGAGAACCCACAGCTACACAGTGGGATGGAATATCGCTAACAACCACACTGCCCGCGCCGATCACGGAGTGCTCACCGATTCGTACACCGCCCAGAATGATCGACCCTACACCTATCCAGACGCCGTCCTCAATAACGATCGGCTTAGAATTGCCAATGCCCGCTGCCCTTGGCCCTGCAACTGCAATCTCATGGCTGCCTGAGATGATTGTCACGCGCGGTGCAATATCGCACTGGCTGCCGATATTGATCGAAGTGTCTCCACTTCCAATAAGAACCTCATGCCCGATGAACGTACCGGCGCCGATCGCTAAATGTCCGGAGGTAAGAAATCTCACCGATGAACACAGCCGCGCACTGGAATGAATATCAATCCCGCAAATCCTCAGCAGCCAGCATTTCAATAAGAAAAAGTGAGTCGAGGGGAGAATACCAATGGCTAACTGAACGATCCAAAGTAGTGACGGCCTACATCGCTTGTCCATATATGGCCTCTCCTGAATATGCAGCATAAAGTCATGTAGATTCGTGTAGCAGTACCAGTCCTGATAGCTCCAAACAAAACAACAGGCTAACAAATAAACATTTGTCAAAGCCCTACAGTTCCCATCCATCTTTCTTAATCACTAAAACTCTTTTTGCTCAACACAAGTGCAAATATTTCCATATCCGCTAGTCACGATTTAAACACGATCACCAGAATTGCCGCGCTCTGGATTGAAGATTGGGCGAAGACGATAGATTACCTGGGAAGCAAACAGGGACGGAAAGTGATTTTGTAACAACGATTGCTTCTGTCCGCAGTAACTAACAACTTCGAAGCCTAGCTGCCTGGACCAGTACTTGAAATCAGATATTGTCCAACACCTCAGATGCTCCCTTATATGAAATTGAATAATTGTGAGTGGGGCCTTTCCAGCCAGTCCAAGGCGGAGGCGATTAATAAAATAGCCGAGATTAGGTATGGTCACAAAACAGATACTCGGCCTCATCTTTAATATATCAGCCATCAGAAGTTCCGGATAGGGCAGATGTTCGATTACTTCCATCACGACCACGTAGTCAAACTTGCCGAGACTAGATATTTGCGGTGTGGACAAGTCAACAACCTCTGCGACAATACCATTGGATCGAACGAGGTTGACAGCAGCTTGAGAGCCATCCACACCCACTAATTCAAGCCCCGGGCGAACTTTGCGTATGTGCTCAAGAAAAGCTCCATTGCCACAGCCCAAATCTAGTAAGCGCCCTCTAGGAGGCAGTTGGCTTGCGATGTAACGATGCCGGAAAAGTGGCCCGACGGTGCCACGCATTGCCCAATACCCGTCGTAGTCATCAAAGTCCTGCATGGGCAGCGGGCGTAGAAACGCTTCATAGAACAGTGATTTTAGTCTTTTAGCGATCTTCACGAGGTAAGTATCCACCTTTTGAAACTACGCCCAGACGGTAAGCTGATGAAATTGCGTTGTATTAACCATAGCAGTAGTGTCCTGCATCTCCTTGCCATCACAATGCCATAAAAGTGCCGCTATCTCAATGTATTTGCGATCTTTCTAAAATATTCAGCATCATCGCGCTAATCGTCTTTTGAAACTCGACAATAGAGTGTCGTGAAAACGCTTTCATCGCTATATGGCCTTTGGCTACAAGCACCTCGGCATAACTGGACACCTGTTGCAATCCTGCAATAACTGTCGTCTTGTCATCTGGATTGACGATCAGGCCGCACAACGGCTTTCCCATCAGAAATCCTACAAGCCCGTAATCTGGCACCATGCAAGGAATACCATGCCGGACCGCAAGCACAAGAACTCCGCTCATCGTATAAAAGCCGGGATACACAACCCACATGCAATCGGCGGCTGCAAGAAGACGCGCTTCATCTGAATCCGATACGTATCCGTCGATGATCTTCAGCCTACCCTGACTTTGTAGAAAGGATGCAGCCTCACCCCCAAGAAAATCGAATATTCCTGGGGACTGTTCTCCAGCCAGAAGCACGTATATGTTCGGCGGGCACTGTGAGCTGCTTGCACACTCAATAAGCAAAGATATACCCTTCCGATCCGAAAGCTTGCCATAGACCAGCACAACCTTTGCGTCCTGCGGAATGCCGAGCGACTCTCTCGCTTCCACTGCCGATGGTAAAACGTGATCAACTGCCGGATCAGGAAGATATGTCAGCTTTTGAAGTTCCCGCTCCGTTAAACAAGAGCTTGCATACTCATAAAGTGTGGGATCGATTGTAAACAATCCTGTCAAATATCGATCACGCAAGGCGCGTCGAAATAGCCACTCTCGCACGACAGAGAATCGCTGTCTGGGAGCCTTCACTCCAACGTAAGGATAATGAAAACTCATATTCATCGAAATACCTGTCCAAGAAGTAGCGCCAAACGGAGATCCTCTCAATGCAATCGCTTCAAGACTGCCGTCCGTATACGGCAATACCACCATGTCCACTTGTGCTGTCCGGCTTACCTTCTCATAAATCTCGCGCCATATCTTCCAAATGGTAAATTGCCGGCGAACCGCCTCGGTTGTCGATGAATACTTACCGACAATTCTTTCCTGCCTTGCAGACAACTGCACATGATGAGTTTGAATACTGCCGGTAACGTCCTTGAGTTCGGCATGCTCAAACAATTCACCCATACCGGCCAGAACAACTTCGGCCTGGCGGCATGCGTCACACTCCAATATCCAGCGAATGTACCGCGCATGGTGACCACCAGGCAGCAAATCCATGATAAGAACACGCTTCATATCTCACTCACTTTTAGTTATGCAACGTTTATGTTGTAGATAGGCCTTCAGTATCGGGAATTTCTCTGCATTGTCCTTTAAGTGTAGTCGCCCGGTCAGCAACAGAAGTTATGCAAAGGTGTGCCCTGCGATGGCTCACCCTTCGCTTACCCGCGCCACTTGCGTCTGCAGTAATTTTGGCAGCCGCCACGCCGACCAGAACAGAATGGAGCAGCACATCCCAACCCATATTGCCTTGACTCCGCCCATCATGGTCAACAGCGGTACGGCAAGCGCGAAGCCGGCTGCACGCTGAAATATTGCCGCTGTCGTCTCGCGCAATCGTCCGAATCCTAAAGCCAGCACGTAGTGAAAGTATTCCCACATGGCCAACATGATATAGGCGCCGGCCAGGCCCCGTGTCTGCCAGTCCATCAAGATCGGCTGTCGAATCCAAATCCGCACTATCTGTTGCCCAACCAGAAGCAGCGTCGCCAGTACGCCGGCCCCCGCAAGCACAATCGTCATGCGCCCCTTTCTTATTTGATTGTCGATCCAAGTGCGATCTCCACGAGCGTGGGCATCGGCCGTGGATGACCACAGAGGCCGAAGGAATCCAAGGGCAAACGAAATGGGAAACAAAACTACCTGCATGAAGATCGCAAAGGGTGCGCTCTGGCTAGCAGGTAGTGTTCTTGCAATCCAATAAACAGGCCATTGATAGACAAGGACAAACGAGAAAGCCGCCGCCATGTACCGAACGCCATCGTCTAACAGCAGCCTGCTTTCACGCCACGGAAAGTCGCCGCACATTCGCAGCAAATAGCTCCTTCCGCCAAAGAGCAGCCCCGCGTTGGCGATTCGGACAATGAGCAAAGGAAGCGTAAACGCCGCCACGAACACTGCAAGCGCCGTTGAGTAGTTCGCGGCAGCCAGCAACGCCAGGCAAATCAGCACGTTCGCCGCAGCGCCATAGAGATTGCTGATATGCATCTCTTGAAACGCCTGACGCAGTATATCGGTTGCGGATAAAGGCACGGCCGCCAGCGCAGCCGAGACAGCGATCAGCGCCGCGATGCGGAGGTCAATCGATCCGTCGGCGCCTGCCTTTCCAAAAATTGTGCCCAGCGGCAGCAGCGCAATCGCTGGAATCACGATACTGGCCCCGATAAGGCAGAGAACAATTAGCGGCGCCAAACCCGCCTGCACCAGGACTGCCTGGCGGCTTTGATTCCCTTCCGCCGCTGCGGCGGCAATGGGCGTCACCAGTGACCCGCCGATTCCCATATTCAAAACCGCGATCATTCCAGCCGCTGCCGTAATGGAAGCATAGGCCGCGTAGCCTCCTTGGCCAAGCGAACGATAAACCAGGGGAATCGCCAGTAACTGGATCGCAATGGTAGTCAGTGTTGAAAGGAGCGACGTGCCCCACGCCCAGTTTATCCTTTGCTGCCGTTCTTGCCTGTGACCAATGGCCGTCGCTAACCTTCCCTGCGCCTTGGGACCGCTGCTGGCCTCCGCTCCTGATACCTCCCCAGTCTGCCCACCCACAATATCGATCATTCGGAGCCCTCTGGTGATGGGATAATTCTCGTAAGCTTGCTTGCAACTTCAGATAAGTCATGAACATCGCGCATGACCAATACACATTTCTCGCCGATGCTGGAAACTCTTCTGCCTATATTTGTCGTCATGTTACGTTTTCGCGGTGCTTACTGCTTACAAACTTCCGATGAATTCGAAGCGCATGACGCACGAGCCAATAGGGAAAGGCACTTTGATATAACCCCCCAGTTAAATCGTCCCGATGCTACGAGTTGCAATAACAGAGTTGTCCGTCTTTCTCCTGACCGAGCATACCAATCATTCGCGCCTGTTCGATAGAAACGATAATAGCCAGCTTTAGCCATGTGCTTAAAAACAGTATCATCGGTAAGATCACAAACATCCTCCAACAGAACAATGCGAGGCTTCCAGTGCTTCTGGTTGAGCCCCTCTAATACATGTATCTCATGCCCTTCAACGTCGATCGATATGAAGTCGATGGAATCAACCCTCGCCACTTCCATTAAGGAATCGAGCATTCGTGTTGCAACTGCAATCTCGACGAACGACCCGTTCTGTCTTTCCTTGCTGACAAACCCTAGACTGGAGTAACCGTCGTCATGACCGGAACCCATATTCAGCGTCGCTGTGCCATTATAGCTCGATGCTCCGCATTCAAAGAGTCTTGTTTGCGCGCCACGTCTTAGTCGGATCTCCCGGCAATATGCGGGATTCGGCTCTACTAAAATGCATTGCTAGCCAAGTTGCTCAAAATGGTATGTATTACTAAGTGTTACCCCATCATTGGCTCCCACTTCGACGCAAACTCCGGGTCTATTCCCAAAGATCTCTGATAACGCTTCATCCTCGCCGGTTTTGAGAATAAAACTCACTCATTCTTAACTATTCCTCCACAGCCCTGAGCCGTTCTGGTCCGCACGTCGTCATTTCTCGGCAACGTGCTCATCTCTCCCCAAAACTAACAGTGCATAAATAGCCTATGCGCAGTTTAACCAAACTTCACCCTTCCTCGCTTTCCTTCGATACCTCACTTAGCTTCGCCGCCGTTTCCAACATAGAACTCCAGTTTGAGGACACAAGTCGTAAAAATACATACGGTTGGGAAAAACAAGAGTTGCAACTCTTACACGTGGCAATTCCGCGTCGTGCACAACAACCACAGGTCCTTTTGTTATCCTCTGCGCCACTCGTAACGCGAGCAATGTCTTCGCCCGGTCGCATTCAGTTTTGGAATCGTCGACAAGAACAAGATCATAATCCGATGCGCGAAGCTTTACTGCGGTTTTCCACATCGGACCGGGCACTAGGTTCGGCTCGAATCGTAAGTCTTGAGAGTGCTTTTTCGCTATCACAGCAAACCATTCCGAATCGTCTTCAAAGCTTGTGAGCCTCTCTACCAAAGGGAAGCACACCCGATCCAGGAAGATGCTTGTACTAAAATGCCCCATGCCAAACTCCGCGATTCTACGTGGCTTCAGCAATTGGGCAAGCTGAATAAGTACTGGAACATGGGTTCTATAGGGCTCTGCTGATACCTCAACCAAACCAATCCACCGGTTAAAACCTGTCTTCGCCAATCTCCTTAGATTCATGCGCTCACAACTCTTTCCGGGGTAGACGCAGGCCATTAAGACACCCTCTCAAAGTGGTTCGATCCAATCATTTGTCTCAGAATTAGATACCGCAATGTTAATTCAGTCAGCAATTCAAATATTTGATTATCTTCGCTGGAACGCCTCCCACAATACAATCGGGTGGTACATCGGACACGACAACTGCCCCTGCTGCTACGATCGAACGCTCGCCAACCGTTACCCCTTTTAGAATCGTGGCGTATGCTCCGACCCAGGCATCGCGGCAGATGCGTACCGGTGCAGTAGCGGTGTCAAGCGGGTCGCCGGACCGGCGCTTGATCCAGTCAATCGGATGAAAGTCCGTGTCATAAATCCTTGCGCCAACCCCGACAAGAACATATTCCTCAACCGTAATTCGCTTCTCGCAATAGAACACCGCCCCTGATATCTTTACTTGGGCGCCGATCTCCAGAAGAGCCCCCGGCTGACACGCGACCAGCACGGTGCGATGGCATATGCCTGCGAGATTCTCGTTGAGTTTGTTTCGGATGACCACTCCTTCTCCAAGAGTAATCCGAGCCCGTCTGTGCCTGCGACAGATCGGAAACGAACAAATCTGTACCGCTCCAGCAATCTCCACACCGATAAGGCATAAGTAAGCTCTTACCAGAGGGCTGATTAAACCGTGCGTTAGCACCTTGCCCGCGTGAGCAACATCCCACAGCGTCTTCCTCATGTTCAACCCCAGAAAAGCCTCCTTACAGATATCTGAATCTTTCCTCGAATCGCTCTCTATTTTCTAGGCTTGTTGAGTTCGCTTCAAATGAGCTCAATCCGCTCCGGTTGTGCGCCGTGGATAACTATGTCGCGAAACCCGAGTAGATTGCTCCACCTGGGTCAACCTTGGCGGCAAAACTCTTGATCGCTAGATTGTCTTCGTGCGCCGAAATCCTGCCGCAGCAAGAATGCATACCAACGGCATAACAGGCAGCCGAAGACGCGTCTGTGGCAACGGTCCCATCATTGCCGCTGATACGGCAAGAAAGTAAAGCGACGTTCCCAGCAGCAACCATAGGCAGGCAGCATGCACACCACCACAGAAGAGTCCGCGCGCTGCAAACAGATACAGTCCCAGCAGCAGGAGCCCAAAAATGGCATGTTCAACCACCTGCCATGGATTCGGCCAAATTCTAGCGATTTTAAACCGCCAACCTGCCGGACTATTTTCAGTAATGGCCTCCGCATACGTGAGGGGCTTCTGATCCACCGGGCGTGCCAAATTATATGTTGCGGGAAAAGATAGAATTTTAAACCCGCCAACGAGACACGAGCGCATATAAACCCCAAAATGCGCTTGAATGATGCGCATTGCCTCGGAATGCAGATAGGCCAACCGCTGAGCCTGGTTCCATTGAGCCTGCTCAGGATGCAGCGCCAGGTAGGGCTGGAATAGATAAGTTTGCCCGCTGTTATTGGTAAAGTCGCCATAACCTAACTCCGCACTCACCCACCTCCGGTGCTCTATGCGGACCGTCACGTCAGCGGCAACAAGGAAGTATAGGTTTGCTTCTCTGACACTCGAGAAGCCGCGATAGCCAGTCTCTACCCAATTGCGTATCTGCCAGGCGGCAAGCCAGGGCATCACACTGATCAGCAGCACGGCGGGCGCTTTCCAGCGAAGGCCAGGTACGCGCCTCAAAACGAGAAACAATCCCAGCGCCAGTGCAACAGGCAGGAAATAGGTAACAGGACGGACATAAGTTGCAGCGGCAAGCCACAGACCGGCCACAGCAAGCACAGGCAAGCGGCGCCCGCGCAAGAACTCAGTTAGCCGTTCCATGCTGAGTAGAAAGAATACGAGGAACAGAGACTCCGACATTAGGATAACTGAAGAGGAGACCGAACCCGGCTCAAAAGCGAAGAGCCAGGCGGCGCCGAGTGCAATGTTGGGATCAGTGAAGACCGCCCGCCCCAGCTTCCAAACTAAAATCACCGAGATCACAGAGAGGATTACGTTTACCACAGCCGCCGCGGGCAGGCCGGCAACGCTGGTAATAGCAAGAAAGAGCGAATATCCCGGCGTGCGCAACAAGTCTGGTACACCATCCGCTGCAAAGCGGCCATGCAGCAGCAGATTGCGTCCCGGTATGAGGTAGCTACTTGTGTCGGCAACAATGAGGGCGCGGGTTCCCATTCGTGCAAGCGAGACAGCCAGCATAACCAGGCGAACAACGACAGCCGCGATGACCGGCCCGGCGAGACGCGGCGTCCACCACCCAGTGGCAACTCTGTTTGCACTTATTAAGATGTTCTTCGTCATGTTACCTGCCCTTTGACCTTTTGCCCGATTTTCCCCAAAGCAGAAGCATTCCCAATGCCCTTACAACCCACCCGATCTATCAATCTCTGCTTAGCAATTCAATCCGAGATGAATAGAATCTGTGGCTGCTCAAATGTACTCAATCCGCTCCGGCTGTGCGCCGTAAATAACGATGTCGCGAAACCCGAGCAGATTACCCCACAAGCGCCCGAATCGCTGTACGCGGCGTATGCCGCGACGGACAACGACGAGGCCACAAACATTCGCGATCAAACCCTTGGTTGTGGTGCGAAGAAAGCTCAGCACGCTCTGGCTGCCCTTTCGCCATAGATAGTAGCCGTTCATTACATGAGAGTAGCCGTATTGCTTGGCGGAGCACTTGGATGTCCGGGTTGCAAGGTGAACGATCTGGCAACCCGCGACTCCTGCCAAAAGCCCTAAGCGGCCGCAACGCGCGCTGAAATCCAAATCTTCATATAGAGCGTAGTACCGCAGTCGCGTGTCAAACGGAGTCTTCTCGGCAACACTCCGGCGGACCATCATGTCACACCCATACAAACCGTACCGGGGCCAGAACCTGCCGCTTGTATCTTCCTGTGAACTCTTTACCAACTTTATAGCCTCGCTCCGGCTCAGCTCGCCGGTTGATGCCCCGTTCGCTATCATGCCTCCATCGGATATTCCCACGACCTCGGGGTGCTGCACCATGAATTCGCAACCGTTTCGCAAATAGTTGGGATGAAGCTCCACGTCGTCATCGAGGAAATTGATCAAATCGCAGTCCCGGTGAACACTGGCAACGCCCGTGTTGCGTTGAAAAGTTAACCCTAAAGGACCAGCAACAAAACGAACTCCTTGCATTCTTAGCGTTTCTGCTTTCAGATCCTGCTCAGGATCGACTACAGAAAGCAATATCTCATCCGCTTGCCGCGATTGACGGGTCAGGCTCAATACCGTTTCATGCAGGATATCGCGCCGATTCGTTGACGCAATCACTACCGAGATCCACATGAGCTTCTCCGGTTTTCTAAGGATTGGAGCTAGCGTAGCTCGTCGGGTCTCCCTTGGGAATGCGGTGCAAGCCTGCATTCCAGGTTCCGTTTTGCCTCACAGCTGATGCTTCAGACGGGTCTGCTTCTGGTCCTTGCAACAAACTCTATTCCCAACTTCCCAATCTAAGCCGCACACATGTATGACCGAACCGTTGATTTATTACTCATTCTCAGCTCGGCTGCAAGCCTTGGACTGAGACGTGCGGCCCGCCTGCGTTAACCATGAATTCTATCACCCGGCTTTTAATGCAACACCACTGCATAGATGCTCGTACTGGCAGCCGAGTTAATGACATACTGAAGGTCGGAATAAAGCAGTTTAGCCGTGCTCGTCGGCACATACAGCACATCCGTGGCATGCAGTTCTACGTCAGCGCTTTTCCCGCGGGTCATCTTATTATAAGGAAGTGCAACATAAACCACTGAGCCATCGGGACTCCGGTGCAGCAAATAAACTGTCTTGGTGGAAGCCAATGTCGATGTCCCACTGGCCATTGAGATGGCTTGAAGCACGTTGAGTTTGCCTTCTTCCTGCATCACGTACCCGCCAGGCCGATTGACCGCGCCCAGAACGTACACGATGCCTGCCCGCTTTACCTGGACTGTGTCGCCGGGATATACGATGACATCTTCGACCGTCTTTGCATCCGTAGCTTTCGAATAGTGAACCAGAACCGGTTCCCCTTCCCCAGCTCCGCGCGTAATCTGGACTTGATTGCCCGCTGTTATCGTAGTTCCCCCCGCAAGCGCCAATACATCTACCAGCTTACCTGGTGACAGCAGCTGATGCTTGCCTGGGCTAACTACCTCTCCGAGAATCGTTACATCAGTCTCCGTGTATTCCAGCACTATCAGATTTACTTGCGGATCCTTTAGAATCTTGCCCTCCAGCAGCTTCTTCTGGATTTGAACCCTTGCCTCGGATACAGTTTTCCCGGCTATGTGGATTGTCCCCAGTACGGGAACGGCAATATCGCCGTGCTCATCGATTCGAAAGCTGCCTGAAAAGTCCGGATCATCGAGAGTGCTCAAACCAACCATGAATCCCGGAGCTAGCTTCATCTTGGCAAAATCCTCGGGCACTGCGCCCAACCCCGGAGTGCGCACCGCGCCATTGGACGAGGCTTGGCTCGAAGTCGTCCCGCGCGAAGAACTGCTCACCTGGGCAACGCATGGTGCAACAAACAAAATCAAAACAGCGACCGTAGCCAGCAGTGCATGGTGATCCTTACGCGTCATTCGAATTCGCCTCCCCATAGTAGGAACTATAGGACTTGTATTTGTACTCGTAACCGTAACCATAGCCGTAGCCGTATGGGTCTACGCTCTTGTCCATTCGATTCAACACAAAGCCGATGACCGGCATTCCATTGCGTTCAATCAACTGAGCCGCACGGGCAAGGTACGGCCTGGTAATGACCCCTGCGCGAGCCACCCAAACAACCGCGTCCGTCTTGGACGCGATTGAAACAGCATCTGTCAGCAGAAGTGTGGGAGGACTATCGATCAAGATGATGTCGTAGCGAGAACGGAGTTGTTCCAGTAGGCTGTCGAAGGCGGATGATCCTAGCATCTCGGATGGCATTGGCGGACGCGGACCTGCCGGCAGAATGTCCAGTGTGGGCACATGGACGCCGTGTAAACTTGCCTCATCCAGCGAAAGCGCGCCCGCCAAAACACTGCTAAGTCCTGATTCGTTTGAAACATCCAGCACGTGCTTCATGCTCGGACGGCGCATATCGGCCTCCATGATGATTACCTTCTTGCCATGCTGCGCAAATGAAATGGCCAGGTTCGCCGTCACTGTGCTTTTTCCCTCGCCGGGAATGCAACTGGTAACCAATATGACTCTCGGTCCAGCCTTAGGGCGAGAGAGAAGGATGGATGTGCGCAACGACCGGAACGCTTCCGCTGCGACTGATTCTGGGTGATCCAGCATCCAGATATCCGTGGGAGCGGTAGACTCTTCGGTGAGGGACTTACGTCTTTTCCTCCGCCGCACAGACCCATAAAGCCCATAGGTTCCATATCCGCTGCTGAATTCTCCGAAGGTCGGGATGATCCCAATCACAGGCATCCCGGTGATCTCCTCCACCTCGAGAGGGTTCACCACCGTCGCATCGATGCTATCGACCGTAAATGCCATGGCGAGTCCAACGAATATGCCACCCAGCAATCCCAATTCCAGGTCAAACATTGGGTTCGGACGGATTGGATTGGCTGGCGAACGTGCGGGATCGACAACTGTGATATTCGTAGCCTTGATGCCCGCGGAAACATTCGCTTCCTGCAACTTTGTATAGAGATCCTCATACAGCTTCTTGCGTGAGTAAGCTTCCTGACTTAATACCGCGAATTGAACCGTCTTTTCATTCAGCTTACTTGCTTCCTCCTGCTGCTGTACGAACCGCCGCCGAATCTCATCCTCGGTCTGTTGCGCCAACTCCAAATCGTTATGTGCGCGCTTGACTATCTCTTGTATCTCTTGATGAATTTGCTCATCCAGTGCGCTTATTTGAGTCTCAATTTCTTTGAGATGACGATTGTTTGCCGCGTAGGTTGTCGACGCGTCGGCAAGAGTAAGCTTCAAGTCATTTTGCTTTTGCCGCAGATTCTGAAGGTTTGAAGTACCCCCACCTTCTGTAATCACCATCGAGTTGCTCTGCACCGCCAGAGGATTGTTCCCTAGTGCGACGATAGCATCGCCGTTGCCGGCTCGCGCCAGACGGTAGATCGCCTCTTTTTCAATGCGATTTGCTTCGGCTGCCGTGAGTTCGGCATTCAGCGCATCGAGTTTCTGGATGACAGTACTATGAATCTCTCCGCTGGACTCGCTATTGGCGCCAGCCGATCCGGCCTGAAAGCTGAGAATTCCAGATTCCTTTTCAAAATCCGTCAGCTTTTTCTCCGAATCCTCGACGTTCGCTTTGAGTTCCGACAACTGCTTCGTCAACCAGTCGGACGCCTCACTCGACGCATCATAATGGGACTGGAGATACTGACTCTTGTAACTGTCGATCATCGCGTTCGCTATCTGCGCTGCCTGGTTCGGATCGTGACTTTCATATGTGACTCGAATCAGGCGGGTTCCATGCACTGGTTGCACTTTTAAATGCGCCCTGAAAATTGACAACAACCGCGTCCGCGTTCTTGGCGATTCATTAAATGACAATTCCGGTTCGTGAGTCTTCGCGTTCTTGTTGGCAAACGGAGGTTGCGTGGCCAAATTCAGTTTCTGTATAACTGCCAGGGCCAGCGAATCGCCCTTGAGAATCGCAGTCTCCGTTGCCAGATCTGTTTGCAGGTCGGCGCCTGAGGCCAATTGCTGACCCAGTGCGTCCCCAATGCCTAAATCCAAAGATCCACCGCCGCTCTTATTCAACTCAATCGTGGACGTCGCCTCATAGGTTGCCTTCATCGCCAGGGTCACGATCACTGACATCACCAGACAGAAGACAATCGAGCCTACGATCCACCTGCGGCGTCTTGTCAACACCCGGATAAAATTGCGCAGCCCATAGGTGCTTTCGGGGCGCTGAAGAGCCGATGGCCCGGGAGAATCGTTCGGTGTCTCACTTCGTGCTTGGGGGGCTTCGTAGTTACTCAATTGGCATCCTTGATGACTCGGCCCCCACACCCTTCGTGGTGGCCGCTATTTTACTCCGATTCCAAGGAACATTTGCGCATCGCGGCTTCTCACCAAACGCAGTGGCACCTATATTGTGCTAGCTCTGCGTGACTACAGGCAAAACGCACCTGTCCGAATGACCAGTTGTAAAGGTGAGTGACCTTGCGCGAACGCTGCCTTGCCCGCAATAAGTCTTATTTCTACGTATTCTGTTAGAATTCATCCGTCCCTGTTCCGTGTTGCATTTGGAGCGCATTAATTCATGCGTGTTGCCGCTGCCGGATTCGCCGACAGAGCACTCTCGACCTGACCGGAAAAAACCGGAATCAAGGCCGGATCGGCATGGCTCGATTCATTAGACACGGCTGTCTTCAATAGCTTGGGGCCGGGAGTGTAGTCAGGAATCAATTTCTTCAGCAGCATAACGATGCGCAGAGTGTCTCGCTCGCTTACTGCGTGTTGAAGATCCTGCATAAATTCTTTCATTATTATTGCATCGACATTGTAGGGAGACACATAGCTTCTTATCTTGGTGTGCGAAGTCGGGACTAGATCCTCATCCTGCAGATTCAATTCCTCAAACAACTTCTCTCCCGGACGCACTCCCGTAAATTGAATCTTGATGTCCTGATCTGGCTGTAACCCAGATAGAAGAATAAGATTCCTGGCCAAGTCCACGATTTTGACAGGTTCGCCCATATCAAGAACGAATACCTCCCCCCCCCCTTGCCGATCGAGAAAGCTTGCAAAACAAGCTGGGCCGCCTCTGGAATTGTCATAAAGTAGCGGCGCATTTCCGGGTGGGTGACGGTCACCGGACCGCCGGCGGCAATCTGGTCCTTGAAGATAGGAACAACACTTCCGTTGCTTCCCAGCACGTTGCCAAATCGCACCGTGACAAACTTGGTGCCGCGCTCCTTCTGGAGTGCGCGAATCACCAACTCAGCCGTGCGTTTCGTCGCGCCCATCATGCTGCTCGGCCGAACCGCTTTATCGGTGGATATCATCACAAAATCTTCCACGCCATGCTTGGCCGCCGCAAGCGCGACCTGCCATGTACCGAATATGTTGTTTTCCACGGCCGCGAAAACGTGCATCTCCATCATGGGAACATGTTTGTAGGCGGCCGCGTGATAGAGAATCGAAGGCCCATAGTGTTCCATCACCCGCCGCAATATTTCAGGCCGGGTAATGTTTCCGATCTCCGGATGAAATACCAGGTCCGGGAAGCTGCTGGTCAACTCCCTGTCCAACTGAAAGAGCGGCGTCTCCGCCTCATCGAATCCGATCAGAGCAAGCGGACGGAATTGAGCGATCTGACGGCAGAGCTCCGATCCGATCGAGCCGGCTGCGCCAGTCACCATGACCACTCTTCCCCGAATGCGCTCCCGAATGCTGTCCTGGTCCAGACGCACCGGCCTTCTACCTAATAAATCTTCTACCGCTACATCGCGGATCTGTTGGCCCAATTCCGTGCCCTGAATAAGATCCCCCAGGCCCGGCACCATCTTATATTCCACTTCAGCATCGAGAGCGAACTTCAATATGCGCACCATCTGCGGTCCCGTAACGGAAGGAATTGCAATGAGCACCCTCTTGATGGCGTGCGATCGCACCACTTCTCTCAGGGCATAGCCGTTTCCCAGCACCGGCTTTCCTTGCAAGATTAATTGAGCCTTGGATGGATCATCATCGATAAAGCCCACAACATCGCACATCAGTGACCGGTTTTGGCGAAGCTCCCACAGCAACGCCAGCCCTGCTGTGCCGGCGCCATAGATGAGTGTCCTCGTTTGCTTACCTTCGGCTCGAAGCGACTTTCGGGTTGTTATCACAACGCGAGCCGCCAGCCTTCCGCCCAAAGTCAACAGACAGGAAACCAGCCAATCGAGAATATATACTGAGCGCGGAATTGCCCATGGTACCGGCAAAAGAAATATGACTAATCCGCCCAGTATCGACCCCGCCGAATTTGCCAGGACTACCCGTACCGCATCGTAGGCTGATGTATACCGCCAATTTCCGCGGTCCAACTTGGCTACAATGAAGGCAACCGACTTTGCGGTCACCCAGATGCAGAGGGCTAACTCCATCGGTTTGAAGTAGCTCGCAGGCAGCGCGCCGTCAAATCTCAACTCGAATGCAAGCAGGACGGAAAGGGCAAATGCACCCCAGTCCAGAAGATATGCCACAAAGCGATGATAGATTAGCTTCCCGTTATAGCGTCGAGTTGTAAGTGATATAAGCGGCATTTACTTCTCCTGGAATCTTATCCGTTTTTGCTAGTGTAATGCTCTGGCGCACGTTATTGGCCGCTTTACGGCGCGGCAGAAGATACCGGTCGACTCAGTGACATTCACCCCGCTCTTATTCCGCGTGAGGTAGTATCGAGCGGTTGCTGGCGGATCGCAGATTCCCCTGGCGCAGCCTGTTCAAGTATTGTAAATCCTGCATAGGCTTCGAACATCCGGTCCGGGCTCAGCCCTTCGCCCAGAAAAACCCGCTGCAGGGAATTGTGGCTAACCACAATTCCAATCAGCGTGAGAATTACGGTCTTCGCATTGGTGCACCGCAATGCGCCTCTCTTGACCCATGGCTCAAGATAGCGGGCAAGCACTTCGACCAGCTCGCCAAGGTGCCTGCGGACGAGAGGATCGAAGTTCTCATTCAAATCGAGAGAACTGTATTGCAATAGCCGCAGTATCTCCGGCTTGTGCATCAGCGTCTTCGAGAGCAGTTCGAACGTGCGCGCAAGGGCCGTTTGCCCATCGGAAGCTTCAGCAATCCTGGCCAGCAAATCGCCGCGGAAATACACCTGTTGCAACTCCGATTCAAGCACCGCCACATAAAGATCGTGCTTGCGCGGATAATGCCGATAAACTGTGACCTCATTCACCTTAGCCGCGGAAGCAATATCCCGTGTGCTGACGCCGTTGTACCCGAATCGCAAAGAGATCCGTAGCAGTTGAGAGTATGCGCACACCTGCTCCACGCCCTCTCGGACCGTTCGTTCCTGGCATGTGCCCCTTCCCCCAAGTGACCGCCGGGATTTGACTCGTAGCCTTAGGCATGCAGGATGGCTCCGAAATCCAGCAGCTCCAACTTGTCTACGTCAATTTCAACCGCACTGACTTGCATGATGATGCCCATCGTGAAGGCTGAACCAACACTGTCTATTGCTCGCGCCACGCCCGCCTCCATCTCCGTAAGGGCGGCGGAGCGTATGCGAACCCGCTGCGCCCTCTAATAGGAATGAGTGCTGGTCGGCGCTTCGCATCGGCCCGGACTGCATATTTGCCGAGTGATCCGCGGCGCGGTAAATCGCTGAAAAGATGCCGTTATGCGCAATTTCTGGCAAGGCTTCGCCATCCTCACTTGGGTGGGCATGATTCCCGCACGCCTTGTGAAACCAGGTGAAGTCTCTGAAACATATTTATAAACTGCCGAATGTAGGCGAGTGCCTTCATGCTCCGCATACATCCAACGCTGAGCGCATATGCAGACTCCTTACACAATAGCATGGCCGCTCAAGAGGATTATAGTTCGTTAGAAATGAACAAGTACGTCGGTGATCGATTGCGATTACCATTGATTATCTATAGGAGTATAGTTTCCCCATAGGAACATACTTGGCCGCTCCAAATGCTTATGCCAGAAGAACATCAACTCCATTGCGGCGGAGCAGGTCCACATATCCTGTGGCTAGTTCCCTGTCCGAAACTACGATATCGGCGGCATTGAGCGGGGCCACTGAAAACATTCCGCCTCTGCCGAACTTGGTGCGGTCGGCAACAATAATCACTTTGTCGGCAATCTCGACCATCTTCTTTTCTGAGCCCACAACCAGCGTATTGTTATTGCTGAACCCGGCTTCGGAGATGCTGCCGATTCCCATGATCACCGCATCTGCGCGAATTGCGCCCAGCATCTGCTCGCAAAATGGCCCGAGCATGACACGGAGGCGCGGATCGAGATACCCGCCGGTCAAAGTCAACTCGATATTGCGAACTGATTCCAGTCCCTCGGCAATCGGCAGCGAGTTGGTAACGATGTGCAGGCTCTTGGCGGCCAATTCCCTCGCTACGGCGGCAACCGTCGAGCCGCCATCCAGGATCACCGTCTGGCCATCTTCGATAAGACCTGCCGTAAGCCGCGCAATACGGCCCTTTTCATCACTAAGCCGCGCGCTCTCTTCCGCAAAGTCGAATGCGCTGTGTTCAGGAGGCAGAACGGGAACCGCGCCCCCATACACGCGCTTCAGCACCCTCTCGTTTTCCAGAATGTCCATGTCGCGGCGGACACTGGACTCTGAAGCGTCCAGCTCGCGACAAAGAGTCTCCAGGTCGATAAAGTCCCTGGACTCCAGCATCTGACGAATTCTAAGTTGTCGCTCGGTAGCCTTCATCTGGTTTCAGCCTGCGCCGCGAACTGTTGGCCCATGGTTACTGGCAGAATGCGGCATTCCCCGTTGAAATACTGTCACTAGGCGCCGATTGCACCCATCACCGCATCCGTGACCGACTTCACCAGCATCTCCAGATCTGAATTCGCGGATTTGCCGGTGTTGCCGTCGCAGGGGGTTGGAACCAACGCAATTGAATCCGGCACCTCAAGATCAGACAGTTGACACTCTTTCATCCTTGAAGTGTCGAACCGAACGTCGGGCAGTCCCAGGCGCTTCTTGATCGCCAACAGGTCAGCTCCTTGCTGCTCCGAAATAAAGGAGATCGGAGCGCCCAATTGCGCGGCCAGCATCAACGTCCAGCAGTAGGTCTCCAGCACTTCGGCGTACCACTCGGCATGCGTTACCGAATCTCCCCAGCAAATGATTCCGTGATTGGCCAGAAGCACCGTGTTGTGTTCCTTGACGAACGGCAGAACAGTCTGTGCAAACGCAGCCGTGCCCGGCGTTTCGTAGGGCGAAATCGCCACCTTGCCGATGAACACTTCAAACTCGGGAATGACCAGGTTCGGAGGCACGCGCCCTGTAATCGCGTAAGCGGTCGCATGCGGCGGGTGGCAGTGAACGCACGATTTCGCCTCCGGCACCGCCTTGTAAATTTCAAGATGCAGCAGGATCTCGCTGGTGCGTGCCTTGGTTCCCGCGATCTGATTCCCTTCCAGATCCACCATGCTCATGTCTTCAGGCGTCAGATCATATTTGCTCACCAGGGTCGGTGTGCAGATCACTTCGTTGGGTCCGATCCGGTAGGAGATATTGCCCCCGTTGCCGTCTACAAATTGGCGCATCCACAGCTTGCGCCCTACCGCGCAAATCTCCTTCTTGATCGCTTCAGCTTCTGGCGTAAAGAACAACCGCGGATTCGCCACGCCAGGTTTAAGTAAAGTGCCGCGATTGCCGCCCTTCTCGCTTGCCCCCTGTACCGCTGCTGATTCCTGATAGGCGGCAGAAGCCGCCGTCTTTCCTTTTCCGTTTGTCACCAGAGCGATCGTATGCTGCGTAAGAAAGTCGCGAGCCGAAGGCGTCACGACGCAGTTCTCTCCAATAAGTACGCGGCTTGCGCCTGCCGCAAGGGCGCTCTGGGCGTCACGCATCGTCACTACCCTCTGACCGGAAATATCCACACTCTTCAATTCGCTCTTCACTTCCCCACCTCAAATCCCCAAGAAATCTGCCTACGGCTCAATGCCGATTGAATCGACGATCAGTGAACAATACGCATCCACCGGCATGGCGTCGGGCCAGTATGGATTCGCTGCTTCCCGGCCTTCGGTAAACGCCACCATCTGCCCTTTTGCTGCTCCGAGCGCATCGATGGCGACCAGAGACTTGCCTCCGCCCAATCCATTCCTGGCGCGCAAATTCTCCATCGTAACCGGCTCCAGAACAACCAGCGTCTTCCCGCGAAACGCCTTGACCGCCAGGTTGAGAATCACATGCCCGCGCACAATGCCCAGTCTCATGCCTTAACCTGCCTCGTACTTCCCTCTGTCTGCACCTGATCCACAATTCCCACCACAACCATGCGAGCTGGCGTGGTGTTGCCAAGCCTCTCCCGCGCAATATCGCCATCGGTAGAGACCATCACCATCGATCCGTTTCCCGCACCCAGCCAGTCCACCACCACTATCGGTTCCAATCCCACGCTGCCGTCGGCTTCAATTCGTTGCGCCACCAGGAACCGGCATCCGTCCAAAGTCGGATGCTTCACTGCCGCAACTGTCGTGCCTTCAATCCGCGCCAGAAACATGGTTATATAATCCGCAATGCGTTGCCGATCGTCATCTGCCGTTCGCGTGTAAAGGTAAGCGGTGTGGTAATGCCTTCGCCGGTCGGAGTTGCAATGGTGTGGCTGAAATACCCCGGGCCGCCAACTCCGAGCGACGCCGGAGACGCGGCGTTCTGGATAAAGAGCGTGGTATTCATGGCGCGGGCCATGCGCGTTGCTGTCTCTGCGTTTTGCGTGTGAATGATGGCCGTATGCCGGTAGCCGTGCTCAGCCTTGACCGCTGCTCGAATGGCCGCATCCACATCCCTCACGCGTACCACCGGGACGAAGGGCATCATCTGTTCTTCCACCACGAAGGGATGATCTTCGTCCGTCTCTCCAAACAGGAGTTCCGTGTTTGCCGGCACGCGCACGCCGGCCGCCGAAGCCAGCACCGCAACATCCTTGCCGACAAACGCCTTGTTGACGTGC
>Ga0182027_10002223_pt1 | contig 31665 bp, 26 predicted proteins | sample 712E1DmetaG_FD_121300 | JGI IMG/M metagenome (GOLD analysis project Ga0182027, IMG submission 121300) | Permafrost microbial communities from Stordalen Mire, Sweden - 712E1D metaG (Illumina Assembly) | ecosystem: Environmental > Terrestrial > Soil > Wetlands > Permafrost | place: Sweden...
TACCAAGGATTCGCCTTTAGAGATGGCGATGCGCGGAGCGATGTCGTATGTGGCCGGGGCGGAAGGCGCGGCCAACATCATGAAGATCATCATCTCCCGTGATATCTTCGGCAACGAGTTTGTGGATAAATAATACGCACTGAAAAGTGTGAGTTAAAAACGTATCAGGCGGGGGCTGTTTTCAGTCTCCCGCCTGATTGATTTATCCAAATCGATACGATATACTTTCTGCAGTGGGAGTGGATAGGTCCCGGTGGGCTTCATGGGCTTCAAACCCGTTGGGGGGCACACAGTGTCTTCGGTGGGTTCGACTCCCATCCGCTCCCGCCATTTTTAAATGATGATTGCCCTTCGGGCAAATTATATACAGCTTCGCCGATGATGCTGCCTGCGGCAATGATGACTGCAAAATACTCGAATCACAAAAGCAAAGAAAAATTTAGAAAAGCTTAATCTTTATTATTCTCGCCGGAAACCCGTTCATCGCCGACACGTTTGGTCAGCTTCATTTCATCCATCTGTTCCAACAGCGCAAGCACATATTTACGGCTGCTGCCGAGTAAATCACGGGTTTCGGCGACGGTAATTTTACCGTTCTTTTTCAGGTGGTTGGTAATTTTAGCAACCATCTCATTAAACGCCGTCGCGGAAAAAACGACACCGGCGGAAGTTTTAGTCACATCGCCCCGGAAAATGAGCAGGTTCAGCAGGTCCGGGTGAATCGGGATATCCGGCGCCGGGGAATAGGGATTGAGGTTCAACTGTTTCAGATAGGCATCAATTTGTACCTGCTGCGCCGGTAAGATTTTTACCCGAAAATCCGGCAGATGAATGCAAGCAGATTCTTCAAGGATTAAACCTTCGGAAATCAGCTTTTGCAATACATCCTGAAAGTGCTTACCGAGTTTGATTTTATTATTAATTTCAGCTTTAGGGATGCCGGGACGAACAGGGAACTGCCGGTGATAATCCCGGACCAAGACCAGAATATTTTCTACGATTTGTTGCCAGGCAGATTCCAGGAAAAGCAAAGCATTTTTGCCTTCCCCGGCGCTGACCACCGCGCCTTGCTGCTGTAACGATTCGAGACCGGCAAGTACAGATTCCTGATTCAGGCCGCTTTCGGCAACCAGTTTATCGAGTTCCAGCGGCGATTTGGATTTCAAGATGGTCAGTAATGTCTTTTCAACTTTGCCCTCGCTGCGAGCTTGCAGGTCGGCGATAATTTCGGGACGGAAACGCCGGTGCCGCTGCTGCGGGTGGGTGTCCAGGATAGTGCCACCGCCCAGCGTCTCGTTCGGGGAACGGATGACATAATGGTCGCCGTTAACAACTGCCAGCGGCTCGTCCAGAATAAACTGCACCCAGGTGGTTTCGCCGGGCAGGGCTTCCTTTTTTTCAAGCACACGCACGCGGGCGCTGACTTCCGCGGAACCGGTGTTTAAGCTGACCTCGGTATTGTGCTGCAATGGACGTGCCGGTTCTGCGAGCAATTGCAGTTTGGCATCAATCAGGTCGCTTGGCATTAACCAGCCGGGGGTGGTTAAGACCTGCCCTCTTTTTATTTCCGCCAAACTAAGTCCTACGAGGTTCACGGCTACGCGGTTGCCCGGACCGATGGTCTCGAGTTTGCTTTTGTGGGCCTGTAAACTTTTAATCCTGGAGTTCAGTGCCGGAGGAAGGACGGCAACCTCCTGTCCCACGGCGAAAGAACCGTCCACCAGCGTGCCGGTCACCACGGTGCCCGAGCCGGAAATAGTAAAAACGCGGTCGATGGGCAGCCGCGGTTTACCGATATCCCGCCGGGGCCGGGTGGTTTTCAATACTTTTTCAATCACGGCTTTCAGCTCATCCAGACCCTGCCCTGTAACTGCGGAAACCGGCACGATTGGGGCACCGGTAAAACGGGTGGGGCGGATTAAATCCTCGATTTCCATGCCGACCAGGGTAACCTGGTCCGGGTCAACAAGATCACATTGGGTAATGACCATGATGGCCTGCGGCACTTCCATCAAATCGAGGATAGCGAGATGTTCGCGTGTTTGCGGTTTAATGGATTCGTTGGCGGCCACCACCAGCAGCGCCAGGTCCATGCCGCTGACGCCGGCCAGCATATTTTTGATGAAATGCTCATGGCCGGGCACGTCAATAACACTGACTTCCATGCCACCGGGGAGGGTAAACCAGGCAAAGCCGAGTTCGATGGTCATTTCCCGGGCTTTTTCTTGCGCCAAACGGTCAGGGTCAATGCCCGTCAGAGCGTGAACCAGCGTGGATTTACCGTGGTCAACATGACCGGCTGTGCCGATGACGAACAATGTTTTAACTCCAAACTAAAGCAGTTCGACAGCTTTTCGCAGCAGGGTAATCACGATATGGTCTTCGCCGGGGTCGACGGTGCGGGGGTCGAGCAGCAGAACGCCATCGTTTATACGGCCGATAACCGGAGGTTCTTGCCGGCGCAGCGATAAAGCGACTTTACGGGCGACGGCCGGTGTTTTAGCGTCGCCGATGGCGACGAGGCGGGTGGGGAGGGTGGCGCCGGGTAAACTGCCGCCGCCGATAAGGCTTTCGCCGTCAATTACTTTCGAATAGCCGTCAATCGAAAGCGCCCAGCTTTTGGCCCGGCGGTCAAGTTCAGGTAACGGGCGGGAAATCATTTGCCAAACCGGGATTTCGACCGAGGCTTCACCCTTGACATAATGTACCAACGTGGCAGCCAAACCGGCGATGCGGGTTTTATCAATGCGCAGCGCCCGCACCAGCGGGTGTTTTTTCAGTTTATCAAGATAGATTTTTTTACCGACAATAATGCCGGCCTGCGGTCCACCCAGCAGTTTATCCCCGGAGAAGAAGGCCAAATCAACCCCGGCGCCGATACTTTCCTGAACGGTGGGTTCGGTAGCGAGGCCGAATTGCAGGGTGTCCAGTAAACAGCCGCTTCCGAGGTCGTTCAAAACCAGCAGGTTGCGTTGTTTGCCCAGTGCCACCATCTCCTGAATTGTAACCATTTGCGTGAACCCGACAACTTTAAAATTACTGGAGTGCACATGCAGTAAAGCCGCAGTTTGCGGGGTAATTGCCTGTTCGTAATCGCGGATATAAGTGCAATTAGTGGTCCCGACTTCGATCAGTTTGGCGCCGCTCTGGCGCATGACTTCGGGGATACGGAACCCGCCGCCGATTTCCACAGCCTGGCCACGGGAAATAATTACTTCTTTCCTTTTAGCAAAAACAGTGAGAGCAAGGAGAACGGCCGCGGCGTTATTGTTCACTACCAGTGCGGCTTCGGCGCCGGTCAGGCGGCAAAGCAAGGCTTCAGTATGGATATGGCGGGAGCCGCGATCCCCGGTCTCAAAATCGAATTCCAAATTATTATAACCACGGGAAATTTCAGCCATCGCAGTGACAGCAGCCTGACTGAGGGGGGCGCGCCCCAAGTTGGTATGCAGGACGACACCGGTGGCATTAATCAGCGGTCGGAGCGAGGGTTGAATCAGGGATTGTGCCTGGCGGCAGATATTTTCAACGATTTTACCGACGGATGGTGGTTCTTTGGTCTGGGCAATCCGAGCGCGGTAATCGGCTAAGTTTTCCCGAACAATTTCCACCACCAAATCATGGGGAAATATTTCGAGTAATTGCCGGATTTTCTCTTCTTTGAGCAGGCGGTCGACACCGGGCAGCAGGCGAAGCTCATTTCCCATGTCATTTATTATACTCTTTTATCAAATGTCAGCCTAGAGTCCAATATGTTTCCGAACTTTTATTGTGTTACTAGAAAAAATCTGCCCAGTGGCCTGCATAGCGAAATAAGAAACGAGCCATCACTATAAAATGCTTCTGATTTACTGCACTTTTAGCAAATATTCATATATAATGATAGTTAATCACCGGGGCAGACCCGGATGATTGAGGAAAAGATGAAAAACAAGGTGACCCGCCTGACGGAAACAGTGCGGGGGGCGGGTTGAGCTGCCAAAATAGGTCCGGGTGACCTGAGCAAAGCTCTATGTGGATTAATACCGGCGCCAAATCCGAATGTGCTGCGAAGCATTGACAGGTTGGACGACGCCGGCGTTTACCTTATTTCCGCCGATACGGCTATCATTCAGACGATTGATTTCATCACCCCGATTGTGAACGACCCGTACAGTTTCGGGCAGATTGCGGCGGCGAATTCCATCAGCGACGTTTACACGATGGGCGGAAGGCCGGTAACCGCGATGAACGTGGTCTGTTTCCCCAGCGGGGAGATGGATATCAATATCCTGAAAGAAATCCTGCGCGGCGGGCTGGACAAAATCCAGGAAGCCGGGGCGGCGCTGATGGGCGGGCACAGCGTCAAAGATTCCGAAATGAAATACGGCCTTTCGGTGACCGGCGTGGTGCATCCGGATAAACTGATTACCAATTCGGGGACAAAAACCGGGGACAGCCTGGTGTTGACTAAACCGCTCGGCACCGGCGTGATGAGCACCGCTTTGAAAAACCGGCTGATTACCGATAAAGAGATGAGGGAAACGCTCCGCAGCATGACGACTTTGAACAAAACCGCCGCCGAGCTGATGATTGAAATGGGCGCTCACGCCTGCACGGACATCACCGGCTTCGGGTTAATCGGGCACGCTTCCCACCTGATTCAGGAAGGCGAAACCGGAATTGAGTTCGATTTCCAAGCGATACCTTTCTTTGCCGGCGTAATGGAATTATCGCGGAAAGAGATATATCCCGGCGGACTGGGCCGCAACCGTGATTTCTACGCGCCGCAAGTCGATTTTAAAGGACGGATTCCGGAATATAAACGCAATATGCTCTTCGACCCGCAGACTTCCGGCGGTTTACTGATTGCGCTGCCGCCGGCAAAAGCGGCCGTAATGGTTGAAAAATTGCAGAAAAAGAAAATCAAGGCCGTGATAATCGGCAAAGTGATAAAAAATACAGACCACAGGATAATGGTGAAATAACATAGAATAAATTACCGTCTAACCCTGTCCGTGATTATTTGATACAGGAAGTTCCAAATAAAATGAAAAGAATCTACCTTGATTATGCCGCGACAACCCCAACCCGCCCCGAGGTAGTGCAGGCGATGCTGCCGTATTATTCCGAAGCCTTTGGCAATCCGTCGAGCCTTTATAGCTACGGACTGGAAGCGCGCCAGGCAATCGAAGCGGCGAGGAGCAAAGTGGCGGCGGCCATCGGCGCGAAAAAGGAAGAAATTGTGTTTACCGGCGGCGGCAGCGAGGCCGACAACCTGGCGATTAAGGGGGTTGCTTTCGCTAACGGACGCAGGGGAAACCACATCATTACCAGCGTCATCGAACACCATGCCGTCCTGGCAACCTGCAAGTTCCTGGAAAAGCGGGGTTTTAAAATTACTTACCTGCCGGTGGACAAATACGGGCTGGTGGATCCGGAAAAAGTCAGAAAAGCGATTACAGAAAAAACGATATTGATTTCCATCATGCACGCTAACAACGAAATCGGTACGATTCAGCCCATTGCGGCTATCGGAGAAATTGCCCGTAAGGCGAAAATCTATTTTCACACGGATGCGGTGCAGACAACCGGGCATATTCCGGAAGATGTCAATGAATTAAAGGTGGACATGCTGGCGATGTCCGCGCACAAATTCTACGGCCCGAAAGGGGTGGGGGTGCTGTACGTCAGGAAAGGCACCAGAATTGTCCCGCTGATAAACGGCGGCGAGCAGGAGATGGGGCGGCGCGCCGGCACAGAAAACGTGCCGGGTATTGTCGGGTTGGGAAAAGCCATCGAGCTGGCCGATCAGGAAATGACGGCAGAAGCGGAACGGCTGACGGCATTACGCAACAAATTGATTCAGGGAATTCCGGAAAGAATCGAGAAAGTCCAGTTGAACGGCCATCCCGAACAGCGGCTCCCCAACAACGTCAATTTCAGCGTGGAATACATCGAAGGCGAATCAACCTGCCTCAACCTCGATTTGGAAGGCATTTGCATCTCGACCGGTTCAGCCTGCAGTTCCGCTGAGGCTAAACCTTCACATGTGCTGCTGGCAATCGGCCTATCGCCGGAGAAGGCCAGAAGTTCACTGCGCTTCACGCTGGGGCGGCTGACCACCGCGGAGGATATCGAGCGGGTGCTGGAAGTCCTGCCGCGTTCGGTGGCCAGACTCAGGGCGATATCGCCTCTGTATAAAAAGAGCTAAAGTAAAATACTTTTGCTACAACGGCACAATATTCCCGTTGTACATGGCTTCGATAGATTTAACCATTGTGGTCGGTTTGCCGACTGCCACTTTGTCTATTAGGTCGAAATATTCCAGACAGGTGGTGCAGGCCAGAATGGTGACGCCTTGAGATTCCAGACGCCGCAGGTGGTCCAGAACTTTTGAACCTTCACAGACCAGGCGGACGCCGGTATTCCAAAATACAATGCTTTCCGGTTTTTCGTTATTTTCTCCCAGCAGGCGGAGAAAATTGGCCATTAATAACCCACCCAGTTTGTCTTCACCACGACCTAAACTTTCCGATTGGATAAGAAACGTCTTTTTCGCCATGTCAGACCTCCATAATATGTTTTATCATGCTATCTTTTAGATATTCGCTGCCTAATGAAAATTTTGAGCTAAAATAGAGGCGCCGACGGCACCGACTATTTGCGGTTGTGGGGGCACTGTCAATTCAACCTCGAGCTGCTCCGCAACCAATCGGTAAAGGCACGGATTGAGGGCGGCGCCGCCGGCAAAAACAACCCGTTTACGGGTACCGACACGGCGGGCCATCGTGGCAATGCGGGAGGCAATGGCGCGGTGCAGCCCCAGCGCAATCGCCCCCGATTCTTCACCGCGGGCAATAAGCGAAACTACCTCCGATTCCGCAAATACCGTGCACAAGCTGTTGATTTGCACGGTACGAGTGGCACACAGAGCCAAGTTTCCCAGGCCGGAGATTTTTACTTCCAGCGTATCGGCCATGATTTCCAGGAACTTCCCGGTTCCGGCGGCGCAGCGGTCATTCATCTCAAATTTCTGTACTTCCCCTGCATCGGTTAATAAAATAACTTTACAATCCTGCCCGCCGATGTCAATGATGGTGCAGCAATCGGGATACAGGTGCCGGGCGCCGACAGCAAAGGCCTTGATTTCGGAGACGATTTCACCGCCTAACGCAGGGGCGACCAGGTGGCGGCCGTAGCCGGTCACCACCATTCTATCGTAATTTATCCCGGACATCAGCTCCTGGCAGCGCCGCAAAGGATTGGCACCTGTCTCAGTCACCAGACAATCCCTGACGGCAGTATCAAATGTTGCGACCTTAATAGTTCTGGAACCGACATCCAATCCAACCGAAATCAATGTTTTATCATCTCCAGGAAGGCTTCAATCCGGGTTCTCAACTGTCCCGCGTCTTCATCGCTGTAATCGGTCTCGATGCGCAGTAATGGGATGCCTTCCTTTTCCAGGCGTTTTGCCATTTTCACCGCTTCGTTGGCGTAAGTATGGCAGAACTGGAGATTATAATGTATCACGCCGTCGGCTTGATATTCTTTGGCAAGCCGGACCACATCATCCGGACGCTCGTCGTTAGGAGTAAAACAGGCGCAATGGATGTTCATATAGCGGTCGGCGATTGCTTTAAGTTGTTCGTCCAGATTATCCCCGGCCGGTTTGACCAGGTCGCTGAAGAAACGTGTCCCGGTGCAGGATTCCTCACAAACTACTACGGCGCCGGTTGATTCGACAAGATGATGCAGTTTCCAGTTGGGGATAGCCATCGGGCTGCCGGAAACAAGGATACGGGGCGCATTTTTCGGGGCCACGCCCTGGCCGGCGGCCACTCTTTTATCCAGTTCATCGCACAACGCGTTCAACATCTGGGTATCCCGTTGGGCATCGTCATAGAAAGATACCTGGGTTGCCAGCAACGCATCCTTACCGGAAATCGGTACCGGTCTGACTTTGCACAGGTTGTAAAGCCGCTGCAGGGCCAGACGGCGTTTGTTTACTAAATCAATGGCCTGCCCAAGTTTTTTCGCGGTAATCTTAGTGCCGGTCAATTGCTCAATCACGTCTTTAAAAGCCAGGACTTCGCCGTGCCAGAGCTCGCGGCTGCGTTCGGTCTTTTTATTGGGGACCTCCATGACATAGACCGGCTGCAACTGTCCCAGCATCTCAAACATTTTCTTTTTACCGTCGCAGGTAGTTTCCCCGACGATGAGGTGGCTGGCCTGGACATAAGGACAGACGCGCCCCAGCTTAAAACCGAAGGACGATTTAATCAAAGCGCAGGTATTACGGGGCAGGACCTCTTCCGCGATGGGGACAGAAAACTGGGTGCCGGCGCATAAGCCTACCGGGATGGCCCCGGCGGCCCAAACGAGTTCTTCGGGAACAAAGACACAATATGTCGCGACGACTTTCCCGCCGGTTTTGGCATGTTCCCGCAGTTCTTTGACACGGATGCCGTGGATATCGCCGACCACAAAATCGTAAAAACCCATGCCGGCCGGGCGATTTTTTTGCGAAAGATAAACTTCCTGGAAAATCGGGCCCAGAGCGTTCATCAGCATGTCATGTGATTTCAGGTCAATATTTAATTCGGTCCACATCCGAACATTTTCATTAGCCATGTAAAAACTAACTCCTTCTAATAATTTTAAAAATAAAAAAACGATGGCGGGAAACCTCCGTACCATCGTTGGCATGCCGGCAAAGATACAAGCGACTAAAACAAAATAATCTCCCGGGTCTTCAGCAGACGGAGGTGAGCGGCGCAGATGACCGGTGCAAAACTTGCATCGAATCTGCCGTTGCGGACTCAGGTGAATTGACGGGCCGTAGCGGTCATCGCTCTCACCTCCTGAATAATACTGGCAACAGTATAGCACTAATGGCTGATGTTATAAAAGAGTGGTGCTATCTATTATTTGTTAAACAAAGCAATACCGGGTATCAATCAGCCTTTTTCCACAACATCATGACATTGGTGATAACATCTTCCTCAAACCGACCATCCGGCGCAAACGATAGAAGCCGCTGCCTTAAGTCTTTTTCAAACGGTTCCTTTTTATCCGCCAGTACCGGTATTGATGTCGATGAAGTTGAGTACAAATAGCCGATTATTCCGTCTATCGTCCAGGTTCTGGCGGTGATAATCTCAGCGAGTTCCAGATTACTAAATTGTGATTCTGCCAGTGTCGTTTCGAATCGTTTTTCGGGATGAGAGTAAGTCCCCTTAGTGCCAGCCTTGCGTTCATCTCCGAGCCAATGCCCCACAGTTTCAGCGATAATCGCTTTCCATGGGTTGCCGGGCTGGCCGTCTCTCGGGCCATTGTCACCGATGATGGCAAGCCCGCCACCAGGCCTGGTAATCCGGTATAAATCCCGCAAAGTCTGTTCCCTGTCCATCCAGTGAAACGCGCGGCCGATAGCGGTCAGATTGATTTCTCCGATATCATGGGCCATGGCGGTGAGTCCGGAGGATTCCCCTTTCAACCATTTGATATTAGTAATTTTTCTCCCGGCCGCAAGCGATTTCCCTTCCTCGATCATCTCAGACTGGGGGTCGACCGCGATTACTGCTGCAACCAATGAGGCAATTCTTAACGTGATTTGCCCGGTACCGCAACCGAGGTCAATTACCCGTGATTTTTGACATAACGCGAATTTTTCGGATAACATACCGAATAATTTTTCGGGGTAATCAGGACGGTAACGGGAGTAGTAACGGGAAGTCCCGGAAAAGATATTTTCAGATTCCCAGGTGGGCATTTGTTTGCTCCGCTCGGTTCCTGTTTTTTGACCAGATCAGGTCAAAAATATTTGGGGGTAGTTTTCCCTAAAAGACTTGAACAAATCGCGGGGAATTGATATTTTGGGGATATGAGCCGCCCGAGAATCGAACTCGGAACCTAAGCATTAAGAGTGCTTTGCTCTGCCAGTTGAGCTAGCGGCCCATACGCATTTTAGTTTAACAAACCTTGCGTCCTGACGCAAATTATTTTAAACCGGGCGGGTGGCGTTTCCTTGTTCTTGATAAAACAGGCACAGACAAATTGTCCGGTTGGGTTAAAAATAAATTTCCCGAATTGACTTTAACTCCAGCTTTTCTTATAATAATAAGGTTGTCTGCTTTTGCAGCGCTTAAAAAAATAAACGCGCCCGAGTAGCGCAATGGCAGCGCAACCGATTTGTAATCGGTAGGTTAGTGGGTTCGACTCCCCTCTCGGGCTATGCAGCCTAAGAGGCTCTCGTGGAGAGGTGCCGGAGTGGTTAATCGGAACAGTCTGTAAAACTGTCGCCCTGACGGGCTACACAGGTTCGAACCCTGTCCTCTCCACCACTTTTGAACTGAATATTGGACTTCAACCAAAAAATCTGTATAATATATTGGGAATAGTGCCCACATAGCTCAGTCGGTAGAGCACGTTCTTGGTAAGAACGGGGTCATCGGTTCGAATCCGATTGTGGGCTTTGATAAAGAAGGGGGATTTTAATGGCTAAACAGAAATTTGACAGAACTAAGCCGCACGTTAACGTAGGTACCATCGGTCACGTCGACCACGGCAAGACGACTCTTACCGCAGCGATTTCGCTGGTATTATCCAAGCAACCCGGTCTGAGCGTCTCTTACCGTGCATTCGATACCATCGATAATGCACCGGAAGAGAAAGCGCGTGGCATGACCATTGCTATCGCCCATATTGAATATGAAACCGCGAAACGGCATTATGCCCATATTGACTGCCCGGGACATGCGGACTACATCAAGAACATGATTACCGGCGCGGCCCAGATGGACGGCGCCATCCTGGTAGTCAGCGCACCCGATGGCCCGATGCCTCAGACACGGGAACATATCCTGCTGGCACATCAGGTGAACGTGCCCTGTATCATTGTGGCATTGAACAAATGCGACCTGATGGAAGACGAAGAACTGTTACAACTCGTCGAGATGGAACTCAGAGAACTGCTCAGTAAATACGGCTTCCCGGGAGATAAAGTACCGATCGTCCGCGTCGCGGCCAGTAAAGCGCTGGAATGCGGCTGCGGCAAGAGAGATTGCAAGTGGTGCGGCCCCATCCTGAAACTGATGGATGCGGTTGACGAATATGTTCCGACCCCGGTCAGACCGAAAGATAAGCCATTCCTGATGCCGGTCGAAGATGTCTTCAGCATCAAGGGCCGCGGCACTGTCCCCACCGGCAGAGTCGAGCGTGGTGTGATTAAGGGCGGCGATGAAGTTGAAATCGTCGGTCTGCATCATGAAATCAAGAAAGTTACCGCGACCAGTCTGGAAATGTTCCACAAGATTCTGGATTACGCCGAGCCGGGCGATGCCGTAGGTGTTTTACTGCGCGGTGTTGAGCGTACCGATATTGAACGCGGGCAGGTTTTAGCCGCCCCCGGCAGTATCAAACCGCACACTTATGCCGAAGCCGAAGTCATGGTTTTAAGCAAGGACGAAGGCGGCCGCCATACACCGTTCTTTAACGGTTACAAACCGCAGTTCTACATCAGAACAACCGATGTTACCGGTGAACTGCAGCTGCCCGAAGGCGTAGAAATGGTTATGCCCGGTGATAACATCACCGCAAAAATCAAATTAATCTATCCGGTAGCCATGGAAGAAGGCCTGCGCTTCTCCATCCGTGAAGGCGGCAGAACCGTCGGCGCCGGAACTATTACGAAGATAATCGAGTAAATCATGCCAAAAAATGAAAATAGAATTATAGTGACTCTCGCCTGCACAGAATGCAAGGGAAGAAACTATACGACACAAAAAAATAAGCGAAATGACTCCCAGAGAATGGAGCTGAAGAAATTTTGTCCCACCTGCCGTGGACAGAAGCTCCATCGGGAAGTCAGATAGCGCGCGAGAGGGGAAGGATGCCAGAATCAAAGCCAACTAATGCGGCGCCTAAACCGAAAAATGCTATTGCGAACTATTTCAGCGAAACCATTGGGGAACTGAAAAAAGTAACATGGCTTAGCCGGCGCGACCTTATATACCTATCAGGTGTGGTACTGCTGGTCACGGTGGTGGTGACGATAATATTGGGCGGCATTGATTATGGTTTCAGCAGATTTATCGCGTGGTTATTGTCACTCAATATACATCTTGGATAACCACAGGATGTAGAAGTCACCTCGATAATTTGAATTTAAATAATGAGGCTGTTTGTGGCTGAAGTCGAAAAAAACTGGTTTGCGATTCATACCTATTCCGGATATGAAGAACGCGTCAAAAAGAATCTGGAGCAACGGATTAAATCCATGGATTCCGGTGACGAGATTTTCCAAGTATTGATACCGACGGAAGAGGAAATCGAAATCAAGGGCGGGCAAAAGCACACTATTTCTAAAAAGATATTGCCCGGCTACATCATCGTCGAAATGAAGATGACGGATAAAAGCTGGAACATTGTACGCAACACTCCGGCTGTAACGGGTTTTGTCGGCAGCGGCGGCAAACCGGTTGCCCTGTTAGAAGAAGAAGTACAAAAAATACTCAAGCAGATGCGAGCGGAAACGCCGAAGATTAAAGTCGGGTTTAAAGAAGGGCAAAGCGTCCGGGTGACCGACGGGCCGTTCACTGATTTTGTCGGTGTGGTAGATGAAGTCGGCCTGGAAAAAGGAAAAGTAAAAGTTTTACTCTCGCTCTTTGGGCGGGAGACGCCGGTGGAACTGGATTTCTTACAGGTGGAAAAACTCTAAACAGCAATCAGCTAATGGCTGTCAGCTGACAGCCATGAATAGGAGACAATAGTGGCGAAAAAATTAATAGCCGTCATCAAATTACAGATTCCGGCCGGTAAAGCAAACCCGGCGCCCCCGGTTGGTCCGGCATTAGGCCAGCACGGCATCAACATCATGGGGTTCTGCAAAGAGTATAATGAGAAAACCGCCTCAATGGCCGGTTCCATCGTTCCTGTAGAAATCTCGGTCTTTGAAGACCGCTCTTTCACCTTTATCACCAAAACACCGCCGACCCCGGACTTATTGAAAAAAGCTTTAAGTCTGGAGAAGGGTTCCGGCACAGCGGGACGGACCAAAGTAGGGGTGCTGACCAGGGCCAAACTGACCGAAATTGCCAAAATGAAATCCAAGGACCTCAATGCGAGGAGCCTTCAAGCCGCAGAGAGAATCGTTGCGGGCACGGCCCGTAGTATGGGAATAGAAGTAGAACAAAAATGAAAAACGGAAAAAGATACGAAGCAGCAGCCAAGTTAGTCGAAGAGAAAAAAGAGTATGCGCCGGAAGAAGCCATCGCCACGGTCAAAAAGACGGCGACCGCAAAGTTTGACGAAACAGTTGAACTACACCTGCGCATGGGGCTCGACCCGCGCAACTCGGCGCATCAGGTCCGGGGCATCGCCCTGTTGCCTTACGGCTTAGGGAAACAGGTCAGAGTGCTGGTCTTCGCCCAGGGCGAAGCCGCGAAAGCCGCGGAAGCCGCCGGCGCTGATTTTGTTGGTTCGGATGAGCTGGTCAAGAAAATCGAAGAAGGCTGGACGGAATTCGATGTCGCCATCGCTACCCCTGATATGATGGGTAAAGTCGGTAAACTGGGTAAAGTCTTAGGTCGTAAAGGCCTGATGCCTAACCCGAAATCCGGCACCGTAGTGGCCGGCAACGACCTGCCCAAAGTTTTACAGGATGCCCGCAAGGGACGTGTCGAGTTCAAGCTGGACAGAACCGCGATTATCCACATTGTGGTGGGCAAAGCCAGTTTCGAACCGGAAAAACTGATGGGGAACCTTTCGTCAATCGTGGAAGCGATTGTGAAAGCCAGACCCGCCGGCGCCAAGGGTGTGTATGTGCGCAGCGCGTTCCTGACCACAAGCATGGGTCCGAGCGTAAAGCTAGACCTCAAACCGACTCTTTCGTTAACTTCTGCATAAAAATAATCCAATCAGTAAATATAAAGCCCGTAAGGATAAAAACTTTACGGGCTTTATTGTTTTCCGGGGAGAGTCACCGGCAATTCAAGACCGGAGAGCTCTCCTGAAGTATTCAATAAAACAACCTAAAAATAAGGCTTTTTTAACGAAAAAATACTTGACAAGGTTCTCTTTTTTATGTTACTAATAATACGTACTAAGTTTTGCCTCTCTGTTAATCCAATTGTAATTTCATTTCTACCGAAGAGTTTGTGATATTCCTTTATGTCAAAATACATATTTGTAACCGGCGGCGTTGTTAGTTCAGTTGGCAAGGGCATCGCTGTCGCTTCAATCGGCACCATCCTGAAAAGCCGTGGCATCAGCGTTTCTGTCCAGAAATTAGACCCTTATCTGAATGTTGACCCCGGCACCATGTCCCCTTATCAGCACGGCGAGGTGTTTGTGACCCAGGACGGCGCCGAAACAGACCTCGATTTAGGCAACTACGAACGTTTTATTGATATCAATCTGACACAGGATTCCAATATCACCTCCGGCCAGATTTACAGCTCCGTCATTGCCAAAGAGAGAAGGGGCGATTTCCTCGGCGGCACCATCCAGGTGGTGCCCCATGTCACTAACGAAATCAAAAACCGGTTCAAACGGCTGGCGGAAAAATCCAAAGCAGACGTTATTCTGATTGAAGTCGGGGGGACAGTGGGAGATATTGAAGGGCTGCCTTTCCTGGAAGCCATTCGCCAGATGAGAAAAGACGCCGGCCGGGATAACGTCCTTTACATTCATGTCACGTTATTACCCTATCTGGGTTCGACCCAGGAGCTGAAAACAAAACCGACCCAGCACAGCGTCAACGAGCTGCGCCGCATCGGTATCCAGCCGGATGTCATTATTTGCCGCAGCGATTATCCGATTGCGGACAATCTCCGGGATAAAATTTCGCTCTTTTGTGATGTTGACAAAGAAGCGGTCATTCCGCTGGTCACCGTCTCCACCGTTTACGAAGTGCCGCTGGTGCTGGAAGATTATGGCATGGGCAACCTGATTGCCGACCGGCTTTCACTGGCGGCTAAAAGCGAAGACCTAAACGAATGGCGGGACATGGTGACGCGTTTGAAAAAACCGCACCAGCCGGTCAATATCTGCCTGGTCGGCAAATATGTGGAGCTGGAAGATTCTTATTATTCGGTACGCGAAGCGCTAAAGCATGCCGCGTTATTCCACGACCGCGAGTTGAAACTGACCTGGGTGCCGGCCGAACAGCTGGAGAAGATGGACGACATTGATTCCTTCTTGCGCACGGCGCAGGGCATCGTCGTGCCCGGTGGGTTCGGCGAGCGCGGCATTGAAGGCATGATTAAAACCGCACGGTACGCGCGGATGAATAAAATACCGTATTTGGGTTTATGTTTGGGCATGCAGGTGATGGTCATCGAGTTTGCGCGGGACGTGTTTAAATCCAGCAGTGTCAATTCCACTGAATTTGACCCGGATCCGACTTATCCTGTCATCGACCTGATGCCGGAACAGAAAAACATTGCAACCAAAGGACATACGATGCGGCTGGGCAATTATCCCTGCAAATTAATCCCCGGCACGCTGGCTTATAAAGCCTATCAACAGGATGTGGTGATGATACAGGAAAGGCACCGCCACCGCTTTGAATACAATAATGATTTCCGCCAATCGCTGCAGGAAAAAGGCCTGGTTTTGAGCGGGCTTTCCCCCGACGAACGTCTGGTAGAAATCTGCGAAGTCAAAGACAACCCGTGGATGGTGGGCTGCCAATTCCATCCCGAATTTGGTTCACGCCCGAACCGGCCCCATCCTTTATTCCGTGATTTCATCGGTACGGCCAAAGATATCCTCAGGGAAGGCGCACAACCGGCACTTCCCCTATCGAACTAAGATGCTGCCGAGTGCCATTCTTTTCGACATGGACGAAACCCTACTGACAAATACGCTGCCGATAGATGAGGCGTGGAAGCAAGCCTGTCAGACCTCTGTTAAAGAAAACAAAACTTTACAGGCAGACGCGTTGTTTGAACAAATCAGCATTGTCCGCGAGTGGTACTGGAGCGATCCCGAAAGACACCGATTGGGCAGGCTGAATCTGCTGAAGGCGCGCACCGAGGTGGTAAGCATTGCACTGGCGAAACTGGGCAACCGCGACGAAAAAACGGCAGCGCGTATCGCAACGGACTATTCCTCATTAATCGATAGGTCATTGGATTTTTTCCCGCAAGCGGAAGATACCCTTCGGCAACTGGTAAACAAGAAGCTGAAACTGGCACTTTTAACCAACGGAGCCGGCGCGGTACAGCAGGAGAAAATCAAGCGGTTCGGACTGAGCCGGTATTTCTCCACGATTTTAATTGAAGGCGAACTGGGTTTCGGCAAACCAGACCGGAGAGTTTTTGAGACGGCGGTGACAAAACTGGACGTGACACCGGGACAAACATGGATGGTGGGCGATGATTTACAGCGCGATATTGCCGGCGCCAAGCAATCGGGAATATATACGGTGTGGTGTGATTACGAAAGAAACGGCCTGCCTGAAGGCTCAAAGGTGAAACCGGATAAAATTATCGGTAATCTCGCCACATTACTGTCACTCTAACGAACAACCGGACGGGGTATTGTAAAAAGATTTATGGTTGTGTATAATCAAAGTAAGTTACTCTCACGGGCTATCTACGCCGGTCTACGGCACCACCCTCTTTTTCAAACCGCCGCAAAAGCAAGAAATTCGATAATGACTTCTGACATTGTATTTTTGCAGATGGTAACCCATCAGCTTACTGATATAGGCATTGAGCCGGTTTCTCTTCGGTTGGAATGTGTTTTCCATGGTGAGTAACGGCGTGCCTGTAGAAAAGATTCTCAAACCACGATAGGTAAGCGTTGCTGCCATGCTGTTTTGAGTGGTGGAGTAAATCCAATAGTCATCAGGGAATAGCACTATACTCGTAAAATCACCGGGAGGTCTGGAGATGGATATCAGTCAATTGGAAAGTAAGACAAAAGAAGAACTGCTGGATATTGTTAAAGAGATGGATTTACCGGACTGCTCAAGCCTGGAAAAGCCGGAACTGGTCCGGCGGCTGCTGCAGGCCGATGCCGAACAGCAGGGCAATATCTTCTCCAGCGGCATCCTGGAAATAATGACAGACGGTTACGGGTTCCTGCGGCAAATCAGTTTATTACCCAGTCAGTCCGATATTTATGTGTCCCAATCTCAAATCAGGCGATTCGGGCTGCGTAACGGCGATAAAGTCACCGGGCAGGGCAGACCGGCCCGCGCCGGCGAAAAATACATCAGCCTGCTGCGTATCGAAGCCGTCAACGACCTCAATGCCGAAATGGCGAAAAGCCGCCCTTATTTCACATCTCTCACTGCGACCTATCCTGACCGATTAATCAATTTGGAAGTGGCTCCGAGCGGCCTTTCCACCCGCCTTTTGAATCTGATTGCGCCTGTCGGCCGCGGCCAGCGCGGTTTGATTGTTTCCCCGCCAAAAGCCGGCAAAACAATGCTGCTGAAAGCGATTGCGAACGCAATCACGACTAATTACAGTGATATTCACCTGATGGTCTGTCTCATCGGGGAGCGCCCGGAAGAGGTTACAGACATGCGCCGTTCAGTGAAAGGCGAAGTAGTAGCGGCAACATTTGATGAGCCGGTAGAAAACCACACACGTGTGGCCGAGCTGGCACTGGAAAGAGCCAAACGCATCGTAGAAAGCGGTATGGATGTGGTTATTCTGCTGGACGGTATTACCCGTCTCACCCGCGCTTATAACCTGGCGATGCCTTCCAGCGGCAGAACCCTTTCCGGCGGTATCGACCCATCTGCGCTGCATCCGGCCAAACGTTTCTTCGGCGCAGCCCGCAACACTGCCGAGGGCGGCAGCCTGACAATTCTGGCGACCTGTCTGGTGGATACCGGCAGCCGCATGGACGATATGATTTATGAAGAGTTCAAGGGCACCGGCAACATGGAAGTTCACCTGGACCGCCGCCTGGCGCAGCGCCGCGTTTATCCCGCGATTGATATCGAACCCAGCGGCACCAGACACGAAGAGCTGCTGCTGAACGAGCAGACTTTGAAACAGGTCTGGCTGCTGCGCCGCATGGCCGCGATGATTTCTTCTGATTCCGCTAACTTTGTAGAGGCGACCGAAAGAATCCTGGAAAGATTGAAAAAGTCCAAGACCAACGCCGATTTCCTGGCCAATCTGCAGAAAGACGTGGATTAAAAAAGTTATAATTAGTTCCCGGAGACCGCGGTGACAGGTAACCTGGTAAACGAACAGTTGAAACAGCTGCCCGCTAACCCGGGTGTCTATCTGATGAAAGATGCCGCCGGGAAAATCATCTACGTCGGCAAAGCATCCAATCTCAGTAATAGGGTGCGTTCTTACTTTCAGCCTGCGGCCAAGCTGGAGCCCAAGACCCAGCAGCAGGTGGCCGAAGTCAAAGAGCTGGAATTTTTCATCACAAATTCGGAATACGAAGCCCTGATATTGGAAAACAATCTTATCAAGCGATACCGTCCGTTTTACAACATCCGGCTCAAGGATGACAAAGGCTATCCATATATCAAAATTAACCTCCGGGAAGATTGGCCAACCGTGGCTTATTCCCGCGAAATGAAAAACGACGGCGCCCGCTACTTCGGGCCTTTCACCAGTTCCTGGTCGGTGAAACAGACGCTGAAAGTGCTGGAAGGTATTTTCCGTTTCCGTTCCTGTAGCAAACCTGTTACCGGCACGGATAAACGCCCCTGCTTGAAATATCACCTCGGGCATTGCCTGGCGCCATGCACCGGTTATGTTACCAAAGAAGATTACCGGGAGGCAATCAGGCAGATTATTCTGTTTCTGGAAGGAAAACGGGATAAGGTCGTCAAGGAATTCGAACAGGAAATGGAGGCTGCCTCCGAGGCTTTGGATTTTGAAAGGGCGGCCCAGCTGCGCGACCGTATCGGGGCAATCAGAAACGTGATCGAAGGGCAGAAAATCGCGGCAAAAGTCAGCGGTGACGAAGACGCGGTGGCTTTCGTAACGGACAAAGACCAGGCTTATGTCCAGGTTTTCTTTGTGCGCGGCGGTAAACTCATCGGGCGGGAAAGCTTTGTGTTAACCGGCGCGAATGCCGCTGCCCCGCAGGAAATCATGGCTAGTTTCGTCAAACAATATTATAATTCGGCCACGGATATCCCGCCGCGGCTGTTATTGCAGCACCCTATTGATGACAAGAATGCTATTACGGATTGGCTCCGGCAAAAAAGGAAGGGCGCGGTGGCGATTTCCGTCCCCAGACAGGGCAGCAAGAAGGAGCTGGTCCAGATTGTGGCACAGAATGCGGAGCAAGGCCTGCAGCAGATGAAGGTCAAGCAATTTGCCGCACCGGCGATGATGGAATCGGCTCTCAAAGAGATCCAGGAAAAACTGGGGCTGCCGCGGTCCCCGGAACGGATGGAATGTTACGATATTTCCAATATCCAGGGGAAGGAAGCGGTGGGGAGTATGGTAGTTTTTGAAAACGGCCGGGCTAAACCGTCGCATTACCGCCGTTTCCGCATTAAAACCGTGCCGGAAGCCAATGATTACGCGATGCTGCACGAGGTCCTCGGACGGCGTTTCAAACGGATGGCGGGCAATCAGACTGAATCCGATAATCAAGAAACCTGGGCGATTTTACCCGACCTCGTATTAATTGATGGCGGCAAAGGGCAGCTGCACGCGGCGCAAACCGCGATGCAGGAAGTCGGCGCCGGAGCCTTACCTATCGCCAGCCTAGCCAAAGAGAACGAAGAGGTTTTTATTCCCGGACACAGCGCCCCGCTCGTGCTACCGCGCAATTCTCCCGGTTTGCAGCTTTTACAGCGGATGCGGGACGAAGCGCACCGTTTTGCCGTGTCTTATTTTACCAAAGTGCATAAGAAAAAGACCTTTACTTCGTCGCTGGATAATATTCCCGGCATCGGGCCGAAACGGAAACATGCCCTTTTGAAACAGTTCGGTACCGTCAAAGGCATCAAAGAGGCTTCAGCCGAAGCGCTGCTGACTGTTCCGGGCTTAACCCCGGATTTAATCGAAAAACTCAAAGAACATTTGGGCTAAAGAGGATAAAATAAATGATTCGAGAAATAGCCAACGAAAACGAACTGGAAACCAGCGTCAAAGTGATTGCGGATTCCTTTCAAACTGTCGCCGTTGAATTCAACCTGAATGAAGAAAATTGCCCCACGCATCCTTCATGGGTTACCCTTAAGCAGTTGACCGAAATGAAAAGAAAAGGGTTGAAATTATTCGGGTTGTTTGAGTGTGATGCACAAATCGGCTTTGCGGCAATTGAAAAGAAAAAACACAAGGTCTACAATCTGGAAAAACTGGCGGTCCTGCCCGAATTCCGACATAAAGGTTACGGCGGGAAATTACTGGAATTTGCTGAAAATTACGTGAAAAATGCCGGCGGCGAGAAATTATCCGTCGGGATTATCAACGAACACTCAATTCTAAAGAAATGGTACGAAGCCAAAGGGTTCCAAGAAACGGCGGTAACCAAGTTCGCGCACTTGCCGTTCACCGTTTGTTTTATGGAAAAAGCGGTTGGATAAATTAAAAAGGAGACGGTTTCGGTAACCGTCCCCTTTATTTTTATTGGCGGATATTAAATCGTTAGAAATTTTCAGCCAGAACTTCGTAAAATGCCTGGGGATGTTTGCAGGCCGGACATTCCTTCGGCGCTTCGGTGCCTTCAAAAACATAACCGCAGTTGATGCAATGCCATTTCACGACGGTTTTCTTTTTGAAGACCTCTCCGTTGGCGATATTGGCAATCAACTTGCGGTAACGCGATTCGTGGAATTTCTCCACTTTAGAAATCTGCTCGAAGGACCGGGCAATTTCCGGAAAGCCTTCATCTTTTGCAATTTTAGCGAAATCGGCATAGAGTGCGGTCCATTCCATATTTTCACCGGCGGCCGCGGCTTCCAGATTGGATTTTGTGTCCTTAATCATACCGGCCGGATAGGCAGCCACGATTTCGACATCGCCGCCTTCCAGATAATTGAAAAAGACTTTAGCATGTTCTTTCTCATTTTCGGCGGTTTCCGTGAAAATGTTGGCGATTTGCTCGAATCCTTCCTTCCGGGCTTTACTCGCAAAGTAGGTATAGCGGTTCCTAGCTTGCGATTCCCCGGCGAAAGCTTTTAACAGGTTCTGTTCGGTTTTGGTCCCTTTGATTGAATTTGCCACTTAATATTCCCTCCATTTTTTACTATTCGGCGAACACCACAATTGACGTTTAGAGTCAAATTATGTTATATTTTTGTGGGTTGGTAGCGTAGCTCAGTAGGTAGAGCAGAGGACTCATAAGCCTCCGGTCGGCGGTTCGATTCCACCCGCTACCACCAACTTCTAGAACCAGATTACCACACTTTTCCGGCTGTTTCAGTGATAATTCTCACACCTACAAAATTTGCACAAATCTGTTTTTTACTTTTCCCTGTGGATATGTGCCGGAATTTGCTGCCTGGCGATAATTGCATTGACAAACGGGAAAAAAGAAAAGTGGATTTTTCGTCAAACATGGAAATCAGATGGAAGCGCAGTCCAGCGAACTGGTCCGTACCAACATAATCGCGGTGCCGCCTGCTTCTTATGCCGGCGGTGTGCTCGAATTAACCGTCAAAAACGACGGCCAAACCAATATCGCCGATTTCGCCCAATGGGATGTAATTGTCCAATACCAAAATGGAGATTTCAGTTATCTGGCTTATTCGCCCGCCGGCCCTGAAGATCCCGGACAGTGGACGGTACAGGGTATTTATAATGCGGGCGGCTCGCCGGAAACTTTCGACCCCGGTATTCTCGACCCTGGCGAGCAATTGACCGTCTCTATTACCCTTGACCGGAGCTTAAGCTCGGGACAGTCTTGTGAAATTACAGTATCAACCCCTAATGGCATTAAATCGCAGACCCAGGTAACGGCAGAGTAACCGCGACTCGAGGAGACCCGCATCCATGGATGAAAATGAGAATGGCGAAGTTAAAAAGAAAATAATATCAACCGGGCACCCGGAGATTGATAAGAAACTAGGCGGCGGCTTACCCATCGGTTCCTTGACGCTGGTAGAGGGCCAATCCGATGCCGGGAAATCAGTGCTCTGCCAGCAGATGATCTGGGGCTCGTTGAAAAGCAATTATAAAGTGATTGTTTTTACTTCCGAAAATTCCGCCAAGAGTCTGGTTAAACAGATGGACAGTCTCGGATTAGGAATTTTAGATTATATGCTGCTGGGGAAAATAAAAGTGTATTCAATGAAACCATCGGAAATTAAGATAAATGCCACTAAAACGTTTGACACTATTCTGGACACCGTGGGTAAAAACACATCATTTCAATTGACGATACTGGATTCCCTAACCCCGATAGTATCGAACACGAATGACAGCGAACTGCTCAGTTATTTTGAACGGTGCAAGTCCTTTTGCGACCAGAACAGGACGATTATTAATGTTATTCATACTTATGCGGTAAATAATGATATTTTAATCCGTTTGCGCTCCGCCTGTGATGCTCATCTAAAGCTGACGATTGAAAAAATCGGCGATAAGCTGGTAAAAACGCTGGAAGTGGCTAAAGTGCGGGGAGCCGCTCAGACTACGGGGAATGTTGTGACTTTTGAAGTAGAACCGGAGGTCGGGATGAAAATTATGCCGCTTTCGAGGGCGAAAGCATAATGTACGGCCTGAACAAAAAGAGGAGAAAAACGCTTTCTGGCAGCGGAGGGATGCATTAACTATGGGATCGATAACCTTACCGTTTTCAATCGAAAAAAGGGAAGACATCCGGGATCATCAACGCACCCGTGAACAGCTCGGGGAGATGCTGCCCGAAGGTTTAAGGGAAGTTGCTGAAGCTAACCCGCGTCTCTTCGAATATATCAGCTGGCTGCCGATATCCAAAATCGGTGTGCCGGATTATGCGGCGGAGTTAACCCGGGCGATGGGAGATAACAAGGCGCCCAATATTATTTATCCAGTGAAACAGCACGGTATTTTTGTGCATATACTGTATGACGACGCCGGTTTCAGAAATAATTACATTCAAATCGAGCCTACCACGACGCTGAAACTGGACAAATTGATGACCGAGGTGGAAGACGCCTGCATCGCCATCAGCGAAAAAATACCGGGGATTAATCCCGATGTTGACCGGGAGAAACAACTGCTGGCTTATCTGGACCAGGTGACCGCTCCGGCTGCGGCCGGCAACTCTAATTTCTTCCTGAAATTTATCAAACGCTTATTGAAACAGAAAAAAGATGACGGGCCGGTGCTCAATGTCAAAGTGTCTCCCCAGGAACTGGAGGGCATCAAGTATTTATTCGTGCGCGATAAAGTGAAAATGGGTATCCTCGACCCCATAATTATCGACCCGTATATCGAAGATATCAGCTGTTCCGGCATGGGGAATATTTTTATCGAACATAAAATATTTAAAAGCCTGAAAAGCACGATAAATTTTTCAACATTTGAGGACCTTGGTGAGTTCGTCATCGAACTGGCGGAACGGATTAAAAAACCGGTGACTTATAAAAACCCGATTGCCGATGCCACGCTGCCGGACGGCTCCCGTATCAATATTGTTTACGGACGTGATATTTCCAAACGCGGTTCGAATTTCAGTATCCGCAAATTCAGCGAAGTACCGTTATCAATTTTTGAAATTGTGGATTTCGGAACTATCAACTATCAGATGCTGGCTTATCTGTCTCTGGCAATCAGTAACGGCATGAATGTCTTTGTAGCCGGGGAATCGGCATCGGGTAAAACCGCGTTACTCAACGCCGTTACTACTTTTATCCCGCCGCTGTCCAAAATTATCACGATTGAAGATACCCCCGAACTGCAGGTGCCCCATAAAAACTGGATTCGGGAAGTGGTGCAGTCCAGCAAAGCAGAAGAGGGCGGGTCAGTAACGATGTTTGACCTGTTAAGGGCTGCCTTACGCCAAAGACCCAATGAGATATTGATTGGAGAGATCAGAGGTAAAGAAGGCAATATCGCTTTTCAGGCAATGCAGACCGGCCATTCCTGTATGGCGACTTTCCATGCCGCGTCTGTGGAAAAATTGATTCAAAGAATTACCGGTGAACCGATTTCTGTACCCCGTGCCTATATCGATAATCTGAATATTGCAGTTATCATGGCAATGGTCAGGCTGCCTAACGGTAAAATCGGCCGCCGGGTCACCAGTATTGCCGAAATAGTCGGCTGGGACCCATTGACACAGACCTTCAATATCGCCGAAGCATTCCGTCATGATGAGTCCAGGGACAGGTTTGATTTCACCGGCTATATGAGCAGTTTTATCATGGAATATAAAATCGCACCGCGTTTAGGTTATTCTGCTAACAAAAAAGGGAAAATTTACGAAGAGATAGACCGGCGGGCACGGATTTTAGAAGAACTGCATCGGGGCAAGAAAATCACCGGTTTTTACGAAGTGCTCGAAGTGCTCGGTAAAGCTCAACAACAAGGATTATTCTAGATCATAAAAAGGTATTTTTATGGCAACGATAACACTACCGTTTGCAATCGAAAATAATACCGCAGCTGAAAACGAAGGTATTCAGTCGGATATTTATAAGGAACTGCCGGACGGTTTAAAGCAAGTTACCGAAGAGCATCCTCATGTGCTGGCTTACCTCAGCCGCATGCCGTTTGCTGAATTCGGCATCCCGCAGTACGCCCCGGAACTCAGCCGTAAAATGGGCGATAACAAACGGCCGAATATCATTTATCCGGCGCATCGCAACGCAGTATTCATTCATATCCTACCGGGCGAAGAGCGGAATCACTACATCCCCATCGAACCTAATTTTGGGCTGAACCTGGACAATTTACTCCAGCAGATTGAGATACAACTGCTCAATTTAGGGAAAAAACTGAAAAAAGTTGACCCTGACGCGAATTTGGAGCAACAATTTTTGGAGTACCTGGATTTGGTCACAATGGTTGATGACCAGCCCGGGAAAAACATCATCAATAAAAGCTTTGGGTTTCTACAAAACAACATCCAGGGTGTTACCAAAATTAAGCTGACACCGCGGGAAATGCAGGCAATACGGTATTTATTTATCCGTAATAAGATCGGATTGGGCGCGATGGACCCGTTGATTGTTGACCCCTATATCGAGGACATAAGCTGCTCCGGACTGGGGAAAATTTTCATCGAGCATAAAATTTTTAAGAGCCTGGTTAGCACCGTCGATTTTTTTTCGATGGATGACCTTGACGAATTCGTATTGTGGTTAGGGGACAGGGTAAAAAAACCGGTAACATTTAAAACGCCGATTTCCGATGCTACTCTACCCGACGGCTCGCGTATTAACATTGTTTACGGGCGCGAAGTCTCAAAAAGAGGATCCAATTTCAGTATTCGTAAATTTGCCGAAGTTCCGCTTTCGGTTTTCGAGATATTGGAATCCGGCACGCTTAATTACCCGATATTAGCTTACCTCTCGCTGGCCATCGGTCACGGCATGAACGTGTTTGTTTCCGGCGAGACCGCCTCCGGTAAAACGACTTTGCTGAATGCCTTGACTACCTTTATCCCGCCGTTGGCGAAAATTATCACCATTGAAGATACACCGGAATTGCAGGTGCCGCATCAGAACTGGGTTCGGGAAGTGGTGCAATCAAGTAAAGTGGATGACACCAGCGGCGCCATTACGATGTTCGATCTTTTAAAAGCAGCTTTACGTCAAAGACCAGACGAATTGATGATCGGCGAAATAAGAGGTAAAGAAGGTAATGTTGCTTTTCAGGCAATGCAGACAGGGCACTCGGTGATGGCCACTTTTCACGCTGCTTCAATTGAAAAACTGATTCAACGTGTTACCGGCGACCCTATCCTGGTACCCAAAAACTATGTTGATAATCTCAATGTAGTTATACTCACCGGCCAGGTAAAATTACCCAACGGGAAACAGGGCAGACGTATTACCGGCATTTCGGAAATAGTCAACTTTGATTCTGCCTCGGAATCATTTTCTTTTGTTGAGAGTTTTAAGTGGAATCAGGAGAACGATACTTTCGAGTTTACCGGGAATATGTCAAGTTTTGTTCTGGAGGAAAAAATTGCGCCTAAGCTCGGTATCCCGGAACACAAAAAACAGAGGATATATGCGGAGATGGAAAGACGCGCGATAATTCTCCAAAAAATTCACAAAGAAAGAGGCGTCAGAGGATTTTATGAAGTACTGGATGTTTTGAATAAAGCACAGCAAGAAGGGCTTTTCTAATGGGTTTGTTGACTTTATGGTTGAAAGTAAAGGGGAACGGTAAAGAAAAGAAGAAAGCTGAGGAAAATGTAGATAATCAGCTTGCGGATGTTGATTTCTATTCTCAGATGGCTTATATGGCTTCGATATCAACTTCCGGGATTTCCAGAAGCGGCCTTTTCTACTATTCCGCCAAGTTACCGTATATCGCGACCCGGTACTTTAGACGGGTTGATTTTGTGGCTAAGATGTTTAACCACGATTATTCGCAGGCATGCCGTATTATCGGTGAGAAAATCAAAATACCGAATATCAAAGCGCTTTTACTACGTCTTTCAAATGCCCTGGCATCGGGCGAAGATGTCTCTGCATTCCTGGCCCGTGAAGCCTACATCCTTTCGGAGCACTACAGCAGCAGTTATGAAAGGAAAATAGATCTGCTGAAGAAGTGGGCTGACGCATATGTTTCTTTGATTTTGACTTCTGCTCTGGTGACGGTTATGTCTGTGGTGACGATGATGATTGGCAGCGTTAGCGTCCAATTTATCGTGGCGATATCGGCAATTACTATTTTGGCTACTATTTTCGGGGCGTGGTTTCTATATAATACCGCGCCTCGCGAAACGCAGCATCATTCACTGTCGTATCATTCCCGGGAACAGAATACGGTCAAATATCTGACACGGATTCTGCTGCCGCTCGGGGGAATCGTGCTTTTAGTGATGCTGGTACTGAAGATGGATTTAGGATATATGCTGGTGGTTGCCAGTGTTTTTCTTTTTCCTATCGGCGTCGTTGCCACGACGGATGATAAAAAAGTTACGCAACGCGACACCGATGTTTCTGCGTTTCTCCGCTCACTCGGCGGCACTATGCAGGCGATTGGCGCTACCGCCGCAGAAGCGATGGGACGTCTGGATTTCCGGTCGTTGGGTTCATTATCCGACGATGTTCAATTACTCCACACCAGACTCAGTGCGGGTGTCAGTCCCAATTTATGCTGGGACAGATTTGTCGGTGAAACCGGTTCGGAATTAGTCAACCGCAGTGTGAGGATGTTCTGGGATGGCGTGTCTTTAGGTGGTGAGCCGCAGCAAGTCGGCAATGAAGCAAGCGCCTACGCACTCAAAATTTCTTTATTGCGGGCGCAGAGAAATCAGGTGTCCATCGGATTCACGTGGCTGACAATTGCGATGCACGCAGTGCTGGTGACGCTATCTATCTTCGTTTACGAGATATTCCTTTGTTTCTCAACGCTAATCTCTTCAATCGTGCCGGATTCCGCCAAAAGCACGATGCAAAACATGATGAGTATGCCGTCAACCGGGTTCTTTACCCAGGGCGGAACGGAAATCCACCTGTTGCACTTTATGATTATTTTAATCACAATAATTCTTACGCTGGCGAATGCTTTTTCCATATATGCGGTAAGCGGTGGAAATCGTTCCAAGTTAACGTTCTACCTGGCGATAACATGCGCGATTTCAGGAGCGATTATGATTGGCGTTCCGCCGGTGGTTCAAATGATGTTTACTGCCTTTAAATAATCATTTTAAATAAAGAGGGGAAAAAGGAGAGTGGTACGATGAGCGGTAATTCGATAGCTATTTGTCTTTATATCGGCATTTCGCTCATGGCCGGAACGGTGCTGGTATTAACCGTCATTTATTTTGTCCGGCCCAATCCGGAAAAAAAGAAAGAGCCAGTTGACGTCGGGATTGAGCCAATCAATAAAAAGAAAAAAATTACATTTCCGTCCATAAACATGAAATTTTTAAAACAGAAAAAGGTCGAATCTATTATCGCCGACCCTAAACCGGTCAGGATAAAGAAAAACAGGTTCCCGGTAATAAAATTGGAATTAAAAAAATCCGCAAAAACCGCTGTTGGGAAGCTGCAATTTAGGAGGAAAGCGAAAGATGTCATGCCGGTTGTTGCATCCGTAACACCGGAGCAGCGTGACAAAGCAGTAGCCGTTGTCCTTCAGAAAGCTGAAAATAAGGTGGAATCGACGGCAGTTGTCGCTGAGATTAAAAAGCTTGAAAACAAAGCAGTTACTGCTCTCAAACCGGCGGTGGTGGCAAGTACAGAGAATAAAGAAATTAAAACTGAAGTGAAATTAGCGGTGCCGCCGGAGCAAGAGAAAAAGCCAATCATTGCCGCGCTGCCGACGGCCGCAAGATAGTTCTTCGCTGGCTTTCACCAGTTCAGCGGCCACGGCCGTCATCCGGTCGACTGCTATCCGCTCTTTTGTAATATCCTGGACGTATTCGATACAGCCAACGATATTGCCTTCAGCATCCTTCACCGGCGCGCCGGTAATCCGCAGCGGCGTTTTGCCCGAACTTCCATCGGATATTGTATCCATAGTACAGGGGGCGCCTTGCGCCATCGCTCTCAGTACAGGACAATCCCCGGAATCACAAACGTCAGTATGGAAAAGGCTAGTGCATTTTTTACCTACACAATCTTCTGGTTTCGAGGAGATTGTCCCGGCGCAGGTCGAGTTCATAAACTGAACATTTTGTTCTTTATCAATTACCATAATCGGCATTGGAATTTTGTTGAGATAATCCCCTTGTTTCCGTATTTCTTCAAGCGATGTTTTGATGTTCGCAATCATTGTGCTGAAACTCTTGCTTAAGGTGTCTTTTTCTGATTTTGGTATTACTGATACTGTCAGGTCCCCGCTCGCTATCTTGTCGGCAGATTGGGACATTTCTTTAAGATAGGCCACAACATTACCCAGGGATTTGCCCATATCTCCGGTTTCATCGCTGGATTTGATGTTAACTGCCTGGTCGGCATCGCCCATTGCCAGTTTGTTCGCCACATTGGAGGCTTTCTTTACATTTTTGGCGACAATACCGCTGATGATGAAGATAAATAATAAACTGACTAAAGCGGCGATGCCGGTATACATCATGTATTTATTTCGCAGTGCAGCGACCTGATTTCTAACGTCTATCGTGTAAATACCGGTACCCACTATCCAATTCCAGGGGGTAAATTGCGCAACGTATGCAATCTTTTCCTGATAGTCGTTTTGTTTGTTGCTGTATAGCCATGAGAAACTAACAAAACCGGCTCCATTTTGCTTGGTCGCGTTAACCATGTCTACAAACATTAACTCCCCGTTGTGGTCCTTGTAATTACTGAGGTCGGTCCCATCCATGCCGGGGTCAAGCAGATGCATCACCATGGTAGGCGTTGTATTGATGATAAAGAAAAAGTCTGCATCATCATCGCCCCACCGCATAGAACTTAATTGTTGTTCGGCCAGCGCCTGGGTTTGCGCTTCGGTCATGGTTCCGTATTTTTCCTGTTGATAAGTGGAATACAAAAGGCTGTTTGCTACCTGCACGTATTCTTTTATTTCGGTACGCTTTTCGGACATCAGCGAAGTCTGCAAGCCAGGCAGGATTACGGTGAGTATCAGCGCAATAAATGCCGCGACGACGCCTACTCCAATCAATACCATTTTCATTTGAATGGTTAGCCGCATTCTTCTCTTCTCTTTGATTGTTTTGCTGCGGACTGATTTATTACGTTTAAACATGCTGCCCTCCCGTATCATTGTTTTGAAAATATTTTTCTTTTTGACAGATTTTGTCACCATTTAGATAGAAAACTTTGGTGCGTGTCATCATAAAAGGTACTTTGGCTTCCGAATGAAGCCGTGGCAGTTATCATTGCCTTTTTAATTTGAATTCACATAACCTAGGGAAATTCTGACATTTCCGCCTGACTCCAACAAGACCTAACCAGTTCATGATTGGAGAACCGGTAGGTTCAAAAATCTGACACCAAAGGACAACATAATCCAAAGTCATTTTGTTAATCTGAAGAAAATGGCGCGGCAAGGCTATTATTCGGATGGAAAAACCGCGCAGTTTGCTTGAAAAACAGGTATCTTGTATATTACGAATTGATAAATTAGTGAAGGAAGGAATATAATCATTTCCATCAGTGTCATTTCGGGAATTACCGCATCGTAAGATTAGAGGTTGTGTTAATCTGACCGCGGCCTGAAAAGCGGCTCTGTTTTTCAGTAAAAAGTGAAGTAAAAACATTGCAGGTTTATGGCTCCTTATCGGGGAGGACGACGATGGCTAAAACAGACATAACCGGGAAAAAGTTATCCCGCAGTCAACGGAATTCACCAGAAAGTACGGTCAAACCGGAAATACTTAATGATAGTAAAGAAATGTACCGTCTGATTGTAGAAAACAGCCGCGATGTCATCTTCATGCTCGATACTAAAGGAAAATTTATTTACATATCACCCTCCATCAAAAAAGTGCTTGGTTATAATCCAAATGATCTCATCGGAGAACCTCTCCGGGCGATTGTACATCGGGATGATGTTAAGGACGTTAAAGAAGCGATACAGCGCAATATCAGAGAAGGTTCAAACATCCCCGGCGGCATAGAATTTCGGGTTCGTCATAAATCCGGCGGATGGCGGAACTGCAACGGTATTGGAAACGCCGTCAATGATGCCGACGGAAAATTCTTGAACTTCATGGGTGTTGCCCGGGATATCACCGAAAGTAAACAGATTCAAAGAGCATTGGAAGCCTCGGAAGAAAATTTCCGCAACTCGCTTGACAACTCACTGATTGGCATCCATATTATCGATTCAAACTTCCAAACTTTATATCTCAACCGGACATTTCTGGACATGTTCGGTTATCAAAATGTTGAAGAAGTAAAAGCCAAACCGCCGCATGAATACTATACGCCGGAAACTTATGCCGGTTATCTCCGCCGTAGAGACGGTGAATTAAGAGGGGAACCGGTCCCTGACAAGCTGGAAATTGATATCGTTCGTAACGACGGCAAAATCCGGCATTTACAGCTTTTCCGTAAGCAGATATTGTGGGGCGGCAACTTTCAATACCAGATTCTCTATAATGATGTCACCGACCTGAAAAATGCTGAAAAAGCATTGCAGGTGATGGAACAGAACCTCCATAATTCGCTGGATACTTCATTAATGGGGGTTTATATTATCGGCGCGGATTGGAACCCCTTGTATGTCAATCAGGCTTTTCTGGATATTTTCGGTTACGAAAATATCTCAGAAGTGATCGCCAAACCCCCGCAGCAATTTTATACACCGGAATCGTATGCTGATTTTACTTTACGCGGCGAGCGAAAATTACACGGAGAAATTTTACCCCAACAGGTAGACGTCGATATCATACGGAAAGACGGTACATTACGGCATCTACAGCTTTTCGGTAAATCCGTCACCTGGAATGACGTGCTTCATCCCCAAATTCTCTATTATGATGTTACAGAACGCAAAGAAATTCAAACGGCGCTGCAGTTATCTGAGCAGAACTTCCGCAATTCCATGGATAGTTCGTCAATCGGTATCCGTATCTCCGATATCTCCGACCGAACTGACTATGTCAATCAGGCTTTATTAGATATCTTCGGTTACCGGGATATCGATGAAGCTAAAA
>Ga0182027_10002224_pt1 | contig 31659 bp, 31 predicted proteins | sample 712E1DmetaG_FD_121300 | JGI IMG/M metagenome (GOLD analysis project Ga0182027, IMG submission 121300) | Permafrost microbial communities from Stordalen Mire, Sweden - 712E1D metaG (Illumina Assembly) | ecosystem: Environmental > Terrestrial > Soil > Wetlands > Permafrost | place: Sweden...
GCAACCGAGAGCCCTGCCGCGTGGTTGGCGAGAAACGCGGCCTCAATCGGCTTGGCTTTGCTCGTGATCGCCGCCGAATACACGCTGATGACCGTGTCGCCGGCGCCCGTGACATCGAAAACAGTTTGTGCCACGGTGGGAAGGTGCGTGTACGTTTTTGCAGCGCGATTGAAAAGCGCAAGGCCGCGCTCGCTAAGCGTTATGAGAAGATAAGGAAGATTGAGTTTTCGAACGATGGCCCACCCGAGATTCTCGATGTCCCGGTCATCGATCCGTGAGTAGGGCAAGCCGAGAGCCGCATGGGCTTCCTTCAGGTTCGGGGTAATCATGCTTACCCCTTTGTAAAGACCAAAGTGGCGTTCCTTCGGGTCTATTGCAACAAACATCCGCCGCCGCTTGCAGACCGCAAGAATTTTCGCAAGAAAAGGATGGGAGACGACGCCCTTGGAATAGTCGGAAATAATCACGCCGTCCACCTGGGAAAGGTGGGAAGAGAACCGGGACCACAGCGCATCCGCCTCCTCCTTTGTCAAGTCGCCCACCGTCTCGCTGTCCACCCGTACAATCTGCTGGTGCCGCGCCATGATTCTGGTCTTTATCGTTGTTGTCCGGCGCGGCGACACAACCAGGCCGCTAGCGGAACACCCCGATTGCGCAAGCTTCTCCCTAAGATTTTTCCCGGTCTCATCATCACCGCACAAGGATATCAGGTATGGCGTGACGCCGAGCGATTTAAGGTTCTGAACCACATTTGCCGCACCGCCGAGTCGGTGCGAGCGCGACTGCACCTGCACCACCGGCACAGGAGCCTCGGGAGATATTCGGAGCACATCTCCCCACACGTATTCGTCGAGCATCGTGTCGCCGACAACCATGATGGAAGACTTCGAAAAGCCATTGACAATCTGGTTGAGGCGTACCGGAGAGATCCGCGGCAAGGGCATGGCTACATCCTTCTTCCGAAAATGACAAAATGCCAGAAAGAGGCATACGGTATGTAGAGAGGATTGAGAATGAGCGAGAGAACCTTGATTGGTGTTGCCCACTCAATGAAGATAAGAACAAAGAAGACGATTGGTACATTTCGCATTAGTCTGAAATACGGCTCCACTTTTGACCTGGGAAGAAAACTCAAAAGGATATTTGATCCGTCCAACGGCGGGATAGGCAATAGATTGAAAAAGGAAAGCCCTACATTAACCTGATAAGCAATAGAAAGAATTGGGAATAGATATGAGCTGTAAGAGATGTTAACGGAATTCAGTACGAGCAGCTGAAGGATAATGCCAATCAGTCCGGCGCAAATAATGTTGGACAAGGGTCCGGCAACACTCACCAATGCAGCGTCGCGCCTTGGATTGCGAAGATTGCGATAATCAACCGGGACCGGCTTTGCCCAACCGAATGGACCAAAGCACAACATGAGGGTACCGAACAAGTCCAGATGCGCCACAGGATTGAATGATAATCGTCCGGCCCGCTTTGCGGTTTCGTCACCTCTCCACAAGGCGACAACCCCGTGAGCATATTCGTGAATAGTGAGCCCCACGAGGATACCTGGAGCGCGAAACAGGAGATTCTGAACAAGGGATTGTATATCGGGCATTGTTCTCCAAATGATAGGTGGACAATGAGAAAATACTTTCTAGCGCATCACTTTAGAGACGTTTTAGCCGTGTTATGTCAACCCCGGATTCTTTGAGCATTTCACCCACGGTGACAAACCGGTAACCGCCGGACGCAAGTGAATCAATCAGCTTCCCAAGAATAGAATGGACCTGCCGGTCCTTCTGCTGGCGGGCAGTGTTTAAATGCATGAGGATAATGCCACCGTTGATTCCCGTACCCGGACTTTGAGCAAGGCCGACAATTTTGTCGAAGACCTCCTGAGGGGTGTGGTAGCCGGGAGTCTCTTCGTCGGGAGTCCAATCGTTGCTGTCCAGGCCCAGCTTCCACGTTCTCCCCTGCCGCCACCCCACATGAAGAAACCCCGCGTGCTGGGCCCACAGGCAGATCGTTCGATTGTATTCACCGTAGGGGGCGCGCCACAAAGGCGCAAGCCGCGCGCCGAACAAAGACTGGAACACAGAGTCTGTTTCGACAAGCTCGTGGCGCAGATAGGCCTCGGTAACGGAGGGTAAGACCGTCTGCGTGTGATCCTGCCCAAAAGAGGTCAGATGTGGGTGCGAAAACGTATGGCATCCGATTTCGTGCCCCTCGGAAATGATGCGGCTCACGACATCGGGGTACCGCTTAACAAACCGGCCGGTGAGAAACATGGTTGCCTTGACGTTGCGCGATTTGAGGGTATCGAGAATATCGGCCGCGGCATTCGCCTGGTCGCCGCCGTCGAAGGTGAGGCACACGAGCCGCTTTTGCAAAGTTCCATTGTCAAAAGAGATTGGAATTCCTTCGGTTTCCGGAGGAACATTGAGATCCGAACGAAAGACAAAGACGCCTTTCCTGACTACGGCCGCACTGGCGGCGCGGCCGGGGAGAGAATCCAACCGGGCGCGAAGCTCGGAAATTTCCCGGTTTCGCTCCCGGATCTGTCCCAGAAGCTCGATTCTTTTTTCCTTGAGCGAGATATTCTGCGCCGACAGATCCTGCGCCTGCCTCACGTTCAACACGCCGAAAACAATGCCGCACAAAGCAAGCGTCACGGCGGAAAGAACCATAAGCCGGTAATAGCTTGACGGCGGGTTGCGCACCGGCGGTTGCGTCGGTTGTTCGGAAACCGGAGTTACTTCGGCCTCTTGCGTCTGCGAGTCCCTTTTAGCAAGACAGCGAGAACAGTACACCTGATGAGAGATTTTTACCGAACATTCGCCGCACACCCAGGATTTGCACACGGAACACCGTCCGACGGCAAAGGCCTTGGGGTGCACGTGGCAACGATGCGCCGATCCCTTCTTTTGAGCAGGCATACGCAGTAAAATACAAGGTCGCCGGCGCGATGAAATTACAATTAACCGCCGCTGGATTAAACAGGCCGTCGAGGGCCGGTGAACCGCCACGGGGCAACGAGTGTGTTTGCCATTGACACGACGAAACGACATTAGTATCTTTAGGTTGCACGCTCACTCCCCAAAGAGAAACGATTGTGGCAAGTCCCAGCATCGAGTTCTCACATGTCTACAAGGAATACCGCAGACACTTCTGGGAAAGGAAAGTGCCGGCGGTTGTCGATTGCTCGTTTGCCGTAGAGAAGGGCACCATTACCGGTTTTGTGGGTCCCAACGGCGCAGGCAAGACAACCAGCATCAAAATGCTCCTTGGTCTTGTCCGGCCCACCTCGGGAACGGTGCTTGTCAACGGCAACGATCCGCGGATTCCCCGTTCGCGCACAGCGCTTTCGTTCCTGAGCGAGCGCCCCTATTTCTACGACCATCTTACCGTTTGGGAAACGCTTCGTTTTTCCTACGGGCTCACTGCGGGGCACGTGAAATCCGGAGAACCGGACATCCGGCGGGTTTTGGAGCTGGTGGAACTGTCCGCATCCCTTTCAACCAAAGTACAAGACCTGTCCAAAGGCATGCAACAGCGTCTTTCCATGGCTCAGGCGCTGCTGTGCGACCCGGACCTCTTTGTTCTGGACGAACCCATGAGCGGTCTCGATCCCCTTGGCCGGCGGCTTTTTCGACACATACTGCTCACGTTGGGAAAAGAAGGAAAAACGATATTCTTCAGCTCCCACATACTTGACGATGTGGAATCGCTGTGCAGTCACGTCGTCGTTGTGTCCGCGGGGCGCCTCGCCTACCAGGGACCGCTTGCCGATCTGCTGGCGGAGGGGCAGGGCTCAGTCGAGTGCGAAGTGGCAGGGCTTTCCGATGCGGACCGGGCTTCTCTTACGGCAAGAGGGTACACGGTAACAAGAAATGCCAACGCCGGCGATGTCATTTCCATTCCTGCCGGCAAGGATGCCGGGGAGTGCCAGCGATACCTGTGCGAAAAGGGAATATTCTGCGAGTCGGTGTCGAAGCGGTCCGCTTCACTCGAAGACATAATCTACAAAAGGAAATGAAGGGTCTGCGGATGCGGGCGATATTTCAGATTGCGGTCAACACGTTCAAGGAAACGATACGGAACAATGTTCTGTACATTGTTCTCTTCTTTGTCGTGGCGCTCATCGCGCTGTCGGTGTTTGTTGCGGATTGGTCGGTATTCGCCAGGATTCAGGTGATGCAGGATTTCGGCCTTGCCACCATGTCTCTTGCCGGGCTGCTGCTGGCGGTATTTATCGGCGTGGGCATGCTTGGAAGAGAGGTGAGTCAGAAGACGCTGTATCAAGTTATCACCAAGCCGATATCTCGGGCGCAATTCGTATGTGGCAAGTACGCGGGGCTTCTTGCCACGCTCTTGCTTACCTATGCGGCCACGTCGACAATGTTCCTGTGTACGCTCGCGTATCTGGGCGGAACCATAAAACTTTCGCTCTTGTGCGCCGTGCTCCTCATCTGGGCCGAGATGTCGGTGGTTATCTCCGCCTCCATTTTCTTTTCGACGCTAACCTCACCCATGCTCGCGTCCTTTTTCTCTCTTGCATTCTATGTTGCCGGCCACCTCAACGATCTGCTTTCCATCAAGCTGATTGCGGCGCGAGGCTCACTCTATCCCTGGCTCCTCACCGCGATATATTATGTGCTGCCGAACCTTGAGCATTTCAACGTTCGTGACAACATCGTCTACGGAATCGCGCTCCCGCCGGCATACTATGTACTCGCGTTTGTCTATGGAATTCTGTACTCCGCGCTATTTCTCGCGCTTTCGTGCGTGTTGTTCGACACAAAGGACCTCTAGTGAAACGGCCCCGCATAGTTCTGGCGGTTGCGGTCTTCTTTACCGCGACATGGGCGCTGATTTTTGTGGCGCAAAACAGCCTCACGTCGACAAGGTCGACACACCGGGCGCCGCCCAGTATGGCATTTGTTCCGCAGAGCGACAAAATCAAGCCGTATCTTCTTGGATTCCACTCAGCCTATGCCGACTACCTGTGGATACGTACCACGCTCTACTTCGGCTCGGAATATCTCTCCGGCGGTCAATACAAGTGGCTGGTCCACCTGGTTGATCTTGTCACAAGGCTCAACCCCGATTTTTATCCCGCATACGAATTTGCCGGACTGATGATCCCGGACGTCTGCAACGACCCCGACGCCGCGAGGGTTATCCTTGAACGGGGCGTTTCTTCCAGTGTGGCCAACAAATGGAAATTATGGTTCTATCTGGGAATGATTTACTATAGATACTACGACAACAAGAAGGATGCGGCGGCCTGTCTGGCGCGCGCAGTGACACAACCCGACGCTCCGGGTTTCCGGCTAGCGGGTGTAGCAGCGGCGATGTTCAGAAAAGCGGGCGCGCCCGAGGATGGCCTCGAATTTCTTTCGTTTGTATACGCAACGAGCGAAAATCCGGAAGTGAAGCGTTATGTGCAGGGAAAATTGCAGGCATTCACAAAAGCGCAATAGCGATTGCGCATTACTATACACCTCGATTCCTATTGACCGGGTACTTTTCTCTTGAAGACGGCAATCCAGGCCGATGACTGCGGGGTGTATTTCCTTGCTTCATTCCCCCAGACGAACACTGTTTTGCGATCAGAGATAATGTCGGCAACGCCGGCAACTTCGTACATACTCCGCTGATATTGGTTGAACCATTGAAAGATTCTGGTGTAAGAATCCGGCCGCACAAGCCACGACACATCAACATTGACATATACGAGATAGCGAGGTGCGGCTGCTTCGATTTGCCGTATCATTTCGTCCTGCATGTGCAGAGCAAAGGGGTGCTTCTCCATAAGGGCATACGTATAGATGTAGCCGCTTGCAGACTGCCGGTGAGCATAGAAAAAAATCTGCGGCTCCGAACCGAGGATTCCGATTTTGTCTGCAGGAGATGTCCACGCCCTGAGTGAATCCGCGATTACGCACGACTCGGGAAATGGGTTGGGACCGTAGATGAGCCTGGAAACGCGTATGGGCGCAGACTCGAAAAGAATAGCCTTTTCCGCGAAAAGCGGAATCGCAACCGCACCGCCGACAACAAGGCAGAAAAGAGAAAAAAGCAATGCCGGACGTTTTACAAAGGGCGAAACGGCAAACGCAACCCCTTTCCCGCACAGCAGCGAAACCACGGGCAGCACCAGAATAAAATAGTGCTCCCGGAAGTAAAAACCCGGGCATATGGAAACAAACGACAGCAGCAGGAATAACAAAACGCCGCCGGTCTTCCATTTGGAGATTCTATCGAAGAGCAACGACACAAGACCCAACAGCGCAAGCAACCACAACGCCGGGGACGAAGCCGTGATGTGCCCCATTTGGTGGTAAAAGATATGTGCGCCAACCCACAACGGGATCTGGGAAACATAGGCATGGGCATACGTAAACGTCCAGAACCAGAAACTGCCAAAGACGCCGGCACACCACAACCACAGACAAACCACGAAAAACGGCACAAGCACCCCGGCGCAATAGACCAAGGCGAACATTGCCGGTTTCCTGATTCGGCCACGGTGCGCGTAAAATGCGCCAGCCAAGATGCACAGAAATCCAAAAAGGGCAAAGGCCGCACCATGCTGTTTCATCAGGACGCCAACGCCAAATGACAAACCGGCCCAAAAGGCGGAAAGACAACGTTCTTTGTCGAGAGCTTCGAGAAGCGCAAGGCATCCCAGCAGGACAAACAGGACCACAAAATGTTCCGCATTTGCTGATAACCCGAGGACCGACGAGCAAAGCGTCATGACGGCAAAAGCCGAGCCCGAAGCACAACCAACAAGCGGATTGTACATGCGGCGTCCAAGGAGGAACACGGCAAGCGAAGACAAAATGTTAATGAGAAGAAGACCGAGATGTATTCCTGTGGTGGTCTGGCCGAAAGAGGTGAGGATGGCCGCATAGGCAACATAAATCCCCGGCATTTTCATGTTATAGGACTGTGAAAACGGAGGAATTCCCTGAAGAATCAATTGACCGGAGTAGGCATATTCTCCTTCGTCCCGTTCCAGCGGCACGGGGAGAAGGTGGATGCGAATGGCGCAGGCGATGGCGAGAACCAGAAGAAAAAGAAGAAAATAGCGATCCGGTTTTTGTGCGGCTTTGTTCATAAAGAACCGGGATGCCCAGTTCTGAGAGTTGTGGAATGCCCAGGGACGGGCGTTGTGGCACTCAGTCGAAACCAAGCGCTCGAATACAGGACGCATCTCATGATTGGCTGGAGTTCTTCTTTTCGTTTGAAAGAGCAATATCCTGCGCCAGCTTCTTAACGTCTTCTCTGAGAGAGGAGATTCTGGCCGTGAGATAAAGAAGAATGCAGGTGAACATGAAAATGACGCACAACAAAACAACAGTAATATAATGCAAATGGACGAGAAGGGAAATCCTGATGAGAATGTTTGGAAACAAGCCGAACAGCAAGAAGACAAAGGCAAGCGGCAGCCAGAGCAGGCTGTATTTCTCCTTTATCGAGTTCTTTCCAATAAACAAGAGAATGAGTGCCGTGAGAATAATGCCAGAAAAACCAAAAATGATCCTGGCCAAGAGCGCTATTTTCATGCCTGAGCCTCATAGGGGTTTTTCTTGAAAAAAGAAATGAAAAAAGCAAACGAAACCGCTACCATATAGATAAACGAATAAACCAAGCCGATAGAAGAATTGCCTTGCTTTCTGGGGTTCATCCTTACTTCCTCGCACACGACGTTGTACCCCGCTCGAAGCAGGAGCACGGTGCTTTCAATTTCGGGATAGTCCAGCGGGTAATACCTTGCAAAGTTCTCCGCAATTTCTCTGGGAAAGCAGATGAATCCCGACGTCGGGTCGTCTATTGTTCTGCGCGCGAAAATACGGAAGAGCAGCTTGAAATACCACGACCCGCTTTTTCGAGCAAAATTGCTGGAGGCTTTGAAGTCCGCGGTACTTCTTGTTCCTACCACAAGGACGGAATCGTTCACTTTTGACAAGAGATTCTTGATATAACAAGCATTGTGCTGTCCGTCGCCGTCCATTCGAACAAAAGTGGTGCACCCTCTTGCAAGTGCGCAAAGAACACCAAGCTGCACGGCGCCCCCTATGCCCAGAGAGATGGAAGAAGAAAGAACCGTTACCGCCTCATACCGACGCGCCTTAGGGCCGGTGTCATCCCACGAATGATCATCAACAACAATAATTTCGCACGGAGGCGCATTGCGAAGGACGTCTTCGATAACGCGGCCGATGTTATCCGCCTCGTTCTTCGCGGGGATGATGACGGCGAGTGTGTGCATAATATTCTGTCAAATGAGATAAGTACTTTCTGCGCGCCGACCGGATCAGGAGGCCAAGCGCTCTGTATAATAATATCTTTTTGGCCAAGCAATAGCAAAACAATCAGCACGCCTATGGTGAAACAAGGCAATTGACTCTGTGACACCAATGTCATATACTTCTTTTGTTGATGCATGAAACAACCGAGGGCCGGCCCATAAGGTTTCGCGGCATTCCAGTATATTGACCGCGCGAAATGATTGTGTCCGTATGGTAAAAAGTAAAACAGCCCTTATTTCCCTCAGCCTTCTTGCTCTTTTTCTCTGCATTTACACCGTCAACGCCTACCTGAATTACGACGCCTCAATGGTTGATGACATGGTCATATACCTTAAGTCCGCTCATGCGCTGCTCCATGGGAAAATGACAATTGACGACCCGGTCTATACTCTTCTCAAATCGCATTTTCCTGACATGGGAAAGACGCTCTCACCGTTTGTTCTGAATCCGGCAGGACAACTGGTTGCGCTCGTGTCCGTAGGCATTACCATGCTGTTGGCGCCGTTTCTTGCTGTTTTTGGCGAAAGCACCACATGGATTGTCCGGATTGTTTGGGACATTTGCATTATCGCCGGTTTGTTTTTTACTACACGATTGTTTTTTAAGGAAAGCGCCCGGCACAACGCCTGGATTCTTGCGATTCTCGTAATAGCCGCGTATGGCACGGTGATAAACTTTCGATTGACCCTTAGGCGTGACATCGCCTGCGCCGCACTAACGACACTTGCGACTCTTTTTGCCCTCCTGGGATCACAAAAGAAACGGAACGGGTACTGGCTTGCGGCATTCGGTCTCATCTGTTTGACCGCCGCAGTCAAGATAACGCAGGCGATGCTGTTTCTTCCTCTGGCTCTCCTTTTTGTCAATACCGCAAAACCGAGTACATGGAGCCGCAAGCCCATTTTCGTCAACGTTATTGTCGCAGCCGCGATTGCCGTACTCATCTTTACGCCATTTTGTATCCAGAATCATGTCAGCAGCGGTCACTGGTATTTGCCGGTGCAGCGCGCGGCCCCGGTTTACGCGAATCATCTTATTGAAAATACCATGGCGTCCTTCACCGAGATCTGCAAAGCTCAGGCCTATATCTACAGCCCAAAGGGACTTCCCAAGTGGTGCGCGTTGCCATTTCTCGTCATCGCCGCAATTGGAATGTGGGCGCAGCGAAGGTCCGTGTTCGTAAAGTGGTGGGTTATTCCGTTCTTGCTTCTGGAATATGGATTTCTGGTTTACCTGTTTATTCCCGGCCTAAACTACGGATATACGTACAACATATATCTCGCCCCGGCGTATCCCTTAAGCGTACTCCTATTTGTCTGCGGTATATATCATGTTATCGAGAGATTCAAAGGCGCAAGTGTGCACTTGTGGTTCTTGACTGCGATCTTTCTTCTTCCCTTCTTCGCGGTAAAAATCGCTCGCTCGTTCCCCCATGCACAGGCAGCCCACTTTCGATTGCCGCAGGTGCATCAGCTCGTTGGCGACATTGAGGCGGTCATTCCCCCGAAGTCGGTGGTTCTCTGCGATGCCTTCCTCTGCTTTCCGCTAGATTACTATTCAGATTCTCACTTCTTTCCGCCATCAAGACTGGACGATTCATCTTCGTCAATTGTCGAGAAGGTTTCCTATTTGCTCCAGCAGAACATGGCCGTATATTTCTGTGACTACAGGGGAATAGAAGGAGCTTATGCGTATCAACCGGCGCTTGCGAGAGAGTTCTCGCTTACCTTGGTGAAAAAGGACCAGGGATACTACAACCACCCGAATGAATTTCCCGTGCCCCCGTTTTCAATCTACCGGATAACGGGGAAAAGACAAGACAAACAATGAAATCTATTCGGCATATGTCAATTCTATTCAACAGGCTTTCGTTTTGTGAATTTCTTAAGGTCCCCCCAAAGATCTTTTGGAAGGGGATGTCTCAAAAGCAAAAGGCTAAACAATGCTCTTTCTGCGCGAATGGTTCGAAAAAACCGTAAGAAATCAGGGCGAATTGTTTTTCGGTCGACAGCCAAAAACTCATCGCATTCCATTTGGGCCTCTTGCGGGCAGAAAGATATTCATAAGGTTCAGTTTTTCTCCCAAAATGTTCTTTGGTGTTGATGAACCCTGGATCGCCAAATTGGCTCAAACACATGTAAAACCAAATGATGTGATATACGATATAGGCGCTCATGTTGGATACACTTGCTTGTTGTTCGCTCAGAGGCTGGAGGGTTCCGGTTTTGTGCACGCGTTCGAAATATTGCCTTCCATTGCAAACGGCTTTTTGAGAAAGACCATAATGGCCAACAATTTCACTAACATCGTAATACATAATGTTGGACTATCAGACTCAGTTCGAAGTATTGAGCTTCCCGTTGGAGAAACGGGGATGACAAGTGTCTATTCTTCAAGAGACCAAGGGCGTCAACTTGAGTCCTGTCAGCTCATCTCACTTGATGAGTACGTTCTCAAGCAGGGATTGCCTGACCCCACGATCATGAAGATTGATATTGAAGGGGCAGAAGTTGATTGCCTCTTGGGTGCAAAAAGGTTAATAGGGAGGTGTTTTCCTAGGATGATTATTGAATTCCATACCATACAACTCTTGCGAAAAGGGTTTTCCTTTTTGGATCGATTGGGCTACAGGTTACATTTTTCTAATGGAGAACTAGTGACTTTAGAAATGCTTGCTCGCATTAAGCAATTCTACGGAAACGTGCTCTGTTTGCCGGCGGCCGAGACTAAACACCAATGAAGATAAGTGTAATTACTGTTGTTCTAAATGGAGAGAAATACATCCAAACAGCCATTGATAGTGTGGTGGCTCAGAAAAGTGTATCATTTGAACATCTCGTCATTGACGGAGGGTCTAAAGATCGCACAATCGAGATTCTGAAAGCTAACCCGCAAGTGCGCTGGATATCGGAGCCGGATCGTGGTCCCGGGGATGCCTCCAAGAAGGGGTTCCGTACGGCAACAGGCGACATTCTGTGTCTTCTGCCGGCGGACGACTATTTCACTCCAACCGCGTTTGATGCGGTAACGAAGATTTTTGCGCGCCATGCAGATTGCAAATGGGTTGCTGGACGCTGCTCCATGGTTGACGATACTGGAAAAGAAATCAGAAAGTTTATAACCTGGTACAAGAATATCTTGCTCAAGCATCATAGCTTTTCCTTGTTGCTCACGGAAAACTACCTCAGCTGCCAGGCGGTTTTTTTCAGAAAAGAGTTGCTTGACGAGATAGGTGAGTACGACCTGACCGCAGACACAGAATACGATTTGTGGATACGCTTTGCAGAGAAACACAAACTCTACGTTACAGATGAGTTGCTTGCAAGTTTTAGAATTCATTATGGTTCACACACCACTTCGTATACCGTTTTCCCACCCAAGAAGGCCTTTCGGGCAGTAAAGAAAAGATATTTCAAAACACATCCTGTTGCCGTAAGCATACACTATCTAAACTGTATTAAGATAATCCTATGCTATTCGATTATTAACAGACTAGTGAAGAAACCAACTTAACGTGCAGCCTCAATAGTTTCTTTGATGAATTGGGTTGCGATGAAGCCTTCGATTACGCCATTTTCACAACATGAGAGCGCCGGAGAACTCTCGCTAGTCAAATATTATTCGAGCAAAACTAGCACGAACAAGCGCCAATGAATATTGCCACTCTTTTCAACAAGACCTGGCCCGAAGCCAAACGCTTTCTCATTGGCGGAACTACAAGTGCTATTCTCAGTTTTGGATCTTTAGCCTTCTTCGTCGAGGTTCTTAAAATTAACTATATGGTTAGCGCCAATATTTCAGGTGGATTGATCTATCTTTACTCCTATCTGATTAACAAGTACCTGGTTTTCAGGAAACCTCAAGGTTCTCATGTCAAACACGGGCTAAAATTTATTCTTTTACAATCGGGGTTGTGGATCGTATCGAACGCCATCCTTTTCTTGGGTGTCGAATCATTAAGAATCCACTATCTCATCATGATGCTCCTTCTGGCTGCAACAAATGCGATAATTAATTTTGTTTCTATGAAATTTCTCATTTTCAAATAATAGAATATGAGGGTGCGCTGAATGGTCGGGATCAACCACCGCCAAAGGACTCCTTGTGGATAATGCTCAACGAGTGCTCATAACCGGGATAACCGGTTTTGTGGGCAGCCATCTTGCCGAATACATCTTGAATCTGGATGAAGGCCATGCCGTTTATGGGCTCTGTCGCTGGCGAAGTCCCCGCGACAATTTGATTAACTGCATTGAAAAAATAGGGCTGCTTGAAGCGGATTTGCTTGATCTGGGAAGTCTGGTGCGCCATCTGAAAACGACGAAGCCGGATGTGATCTTCCATTTGGCTGCGCAGAGTTACGTGCTTTCCAGCTTCAATTCGCCGGTGCACACGATTACCACGAACATCGTAGGCACGACCAATCTCCTCGAGGCGGTAAGAATAGCGGACATTGATCCCGTGATCCACATTTGCTCCTCCTCCGAAGTATATGGTCAGGTCACAGAAGCGGAAGTACCGATCAAGGAAACGTGTCCGCTGCGACCCGCCTCACCGTACGCTGTAAGTAAAGTAGGCGAGGACATGGTCGCGCTCCAATACTGGCTTTCATATAAGATCAAGACCATCCGGACAAGGATGTTTACCCATACCGGTCCGAGAAGGGGAGACGTATTCGCTCTGTCGGCCTTTGCAAAGCAAATCGCCGCAGCAGAACGGAAACTGCAACCGCCCGTGATCCGGGTGGGCAACCTTGATTCCGTCAGAACGTTTTGCGATGTGCGGGATGCGGTACGGGCATACTGGATGCTGGTCCACAAATGTCCCCCCGGCGATGTCTACAACATCGGGGGAAACAGGACAATGACTATCCGCGATGCGCTTAAAATGCTCTTGTCCTTCTCGCGGGTCGCGTGTGAAATAGAAGTAGACCCCCAGCTTATTCGGCCATCCGATGTAACGCTGCAAATACCTTCAACCGAGAGATTTTTCGCAATCACTGGATGGAAACCGGAAATTCCCCTGGAAAAGACGTGCGAAGATATTCTGAACTACTGGAGAGAAGAATTGGCAAAGAATCCCTGGAAGTCTTGCACGGTTACGAAGTGAAGCCAAGACGAACGAGAAGCTCCCCTACCGCACGGAGGCATTTCTCTTGATCACCGCAAATACCATAAACATCGGCCTTTACAAAAAGCTTTACCTCATCCGCAGGTGCGAAGAGTTAATTGTAAAGGACTATCACAGAGACGAAATGAAGACCCCCATGCACATGTCTATGGGCGGGGAAGCGATTGCCGCTGGCGTATGCACAGCACTCAAGGAAGACGACCAAGTCTTTGGCACCTACCGGTCACACGGCATCTTTCTGGCAAAGACAGAGGATACCGACGATTTCTTTGCGGAAATGTTCGGGAGGGCGTCGTCGCTGCTAAAGGGCAAAGGCGGGTCTATGCATCTGTGCGCGCCGGCATTCGGATTCATGGGCACGTCCGCAATCGTCGGCAGTGCCATTCCCCTTGCGGTAGGCGCCGCTTTTGCTCATGTCTACAACAAGAACGGGAAAGTAGCCGCGGTCTTCCTGGGCGACGGTGCAATCGACGAAGGGGTCTTCTGGGAAAGCCTGAACGTTGCCTGTCTGATGAAACTCCCGGTCCTTTTCGTATGCGAAGATAACGGCTATGCCGTTCACAGTCCAGCTTCTGCACGACACGGCTACACCTCAATAGCCGCTATTGCACGCCAATTCAACTGTATTGTGCTCGAAGACTCCACCACGGATGTAAGAAAGATCTTTGATCTTGCCACCGGTGCCCTCAAGGAAATGACCGAGAGGGCATCGCCCGGTTTTCTGCACCTGAGCTACTATCGCTATCTCGAGCACGTTGGCGTCAACGAAGACTTTGATTCGGGATACCGGTCAAGAAAAGAATTTGAAGGATGGAAAGAAAAGGACCCCGTGGCCATCCAAAGGAAAAACCTGCTGCATCTTGGATGCAGCCCGGACGAGCTTTCGGAAATTGAAAGACAAATTGATGCGAAAATCGCAGCGAGCATCGACAAGGCGCGCAAAGCCCCCTTTCCGGGCAAAGAGGTCCTTTATGAAGAGGTGGTATGCAGATGCGACTGATGTCCTACCGCAATGCCATCAATGAAGCACTCGTACAAGAGATGGAGCGCGATGCCAGGGTTTTTGTCTATGGAATAGATGTTGCCGATCACAAACGCATTTTCAACAGCACTAAAGGACTTGTTGAAAAATTCGGAACGCATCGGTGTTTCAGCACTCCTCTTTCTGAGGATGCGATGACCGGTTTTGGCTTGGGCGCCGCCATCAACGGCTTGCGACCGATCCACGTGCATATGAGAGTCGATTTCATGCTTCTGGCAATGAACCAATTGACAAATATGGTTTCAAGCTATCGGTATGGCACCAATGGCATGCTCAAAGTTCCCATGGTCATTAGAGCCATTGTTGGAAGAGGCTGGGGACAAGCATACCAGCACAGCAAAACAATGCACTCCTGCTTTGCGCATATCCCGGGGCTCAAGGTTGTTATGCCCTCTACGGCCCGCGATGCCAAAGGCGCGCTCATCGCAGCCATCAGGGACGACGACCCCGTTGTTGTCATGGAACACAGGTTACTCTATGACGTGGAAGGCGATGTCCCTGAGAAAATGGAAGACTATCGCTTGGGGAAAGGCCGAATTCTTAATGCCGGGAACGACATTACCGTGATTGCAACATCCTGGATGAATGTGGAAGCAATGAAAGCTGCTGATATTCTTCGAGAGAAGCAAGGGGTTTCTGTCGAGGTGGTGGATCCTGTATCCTTGCAGCCCCTCGACACGGAGTTGTTGTGCGCGTCTGTGAAGAAAACAGGGCATTGCATTGTTGCGGACAACGACTGGCTCTTTTGCGGTTACAGTGCGGAAATCGCCGCAACCATCGCAGAACAATGTCATGGCATGCTCAAGTCGCCGGTCCGGCGAATAGGGTTCGCATTTACACCGTGCCCGTGCACGAGGCCGCTGGAAGATTTCTTTTACCCCAAAGCGACCGACATCATCAAGGCCGCCGAAACGGCCCTCAAGCTTGGCCCGACCGATTTGACAGGAGAAGAGTTCTACAGTTACGAAAACAAATTCAAGGGACCATTTTGATGACGAATGAGGAAATGTCAAGAAAAGCGCGGTGGATAAGGCGCCAGATCCTAGAAATGATTGCCGCATCCCGCCGCGGTCATATCGGAGGGGCCTTTTCCTGTACCGATATCCTGACAGTCCTCTACTACGGCGAGTGTATGCGGTTCGACCCGCGCCGTCCACAGTGGCCCGAACGGGACCGTTTTCTTCTCAGCAAAGGTCACTCCTGCGTGGCCCTGTACGTCATTTTGGCAGACCTGGGATTCTTTCCTTTTTCCGAACTGCAATCTTATTGCGTTGAGGGAAGCATGCTGGGCGGGCACCCCGACCGGCACATTCCGGGTGTTGAGGCCGATACCGGATCGTTGGGTCATGGCCTTGGAATCGCCGCAGGGATGGCATTGGCAGGCTCTATGGACAATAAGGAATACACGACATTCGCCTTGCTGGGTGACGGGGAATGCCACGAAGGCTCTGTTTGGGAAGCGGCAATGTTTGCCGCACATCATCGTCTCAAAAACCTTGTTGCAATCGTTGACCGGAACCGGCAATGCGCCACGGATTACACCGAGGATTGCAACGCACTCGATCCTTTGCCGAACAAATGGAAATCCTTTGGCTGGGACACAATGGAAGTTGACGGGCATTCGATGGGGGCGATTGCAGCGGCTCTTCGACCCGCGCGAAATCGTTCCTCCGACAGACCTCTGGTGATTATTGCCAATACCATAAAGGGGAAAGGGGTGTCCTTTATGGAAGCAAATGTTTCGTGGCACCACGGAATCCCCTCAGGCAGAGAGCTGGAAATTGCCAGGCAAGAACTTACACTTGAATAGTGCGGAGAACCATACCGTGGTCAGCAGCCTTGCAAATATTGATATTCGCGATGCTTTCTTCGATTCGCTGTACGACATAGCAAAAGAAGACCGGAATGTGGTCTTTCTGACGGCGGACATGGGCGCCCGTAGCCTCGACAAATTCAAAGCGGACTTGCCGGGACAATATAGTAATGTCGGTATTGCCGAGCAGAACATGGTGAGTGTGGCCGCGGGTCTGTCACTCAGCGGAAAAAGAGTGTTTATTTACGCTATTGCTCCCTTCGTTACGCAACGGTGCTATGAACAAGTAAAAGTTGACATAAGCGGTATGAACTTGCCGGTGACGATAGTAGGAATCGGCGCCGGAATTTCCTACACCAGTGACGGACTTTCTCATCATGCAACCCAAGACGTTGCAGTCATGAGGGCGTTGCCCAACATCGCCATTTACACCCCCGCCGATTGTCAATCCGCTTCAATGACGGCGTTTCTATCTTACAAGAGCGATGGCCCGACATATGTTCGTCTCGACAAAGGGGCCTACCCGGTGCTCTACGGGAAGCAGGAGCGGTTCACTCTTGGAATTGCCGAATTGAAGAAAGGAAAAGATGTCTTGATCATCAGCACGGGGATTATGACACATCAAGCACTCACAATCTGCGATGAGCTTACAAAAAGAGGCATGAGTCCCGGGGTTGCGGATTTATACAGGATAAAACCCTTGAACTGCCAGGCGGTTCTGGACCTTTTGGGTTCCTATAGCCGAATCGTAACAATGGAAGAGCATTCAATCGTCGGCGGTATTGGAAGCGCAATCTCCGAGCTTCTTACAGACCACGGCATTTGCGACAAACCGCTTAAACGCGTTGCTCTCGATGATGCCAATTGCAAAGGATATGGAGACAGGGCATGGGTGCATTTGCAACACGGCATGGATGTGAACACCGTAACACAAATGATTTTGCAGTGGTCGGCGACAAAAGGGAATTAACCGTATGTAATCGCGGGATGGTTACCATGACGAAACGGTATTCAAATAGATGGGCAATGGTCAATGTATAAGGATAAGAAGGTCCTCGTTGCGGGCGGAACCGGAACAATCGGGATTCCGTTGGTTCGTAAACTGCGCCAGCGCGGTGCTCACATAACCGTTGTTTCGATGGATTCTCCGGAATATGCCCTGCAGGTCCTCGCTGATACGGATACGTTTATTCAAAAGGACCTGACCCAGCTGGATGCTTGTTTGGAAGTTACCCGGAATCAGGAATATGTATTCAACTTGATAGGAATCAAAGGATCAACCGGAATTGGGGAAAGCAAAGTTGCAAGCTATCTGGTGCCGATGTTGTGGTATCAGACGAACCTGATGGAGGCCGCGTTCAGGAACAAAGCACAACGATTTCTTTTTGTCAGCAGTATTTGCGGATATCCTCAATCGGATATTCCAAAAGAGGAAGACACCATGTGGAACGGCCTGCCTAAACAAAACGATCGAATACCGGGACTTGCAAAACGCATAGGAGAAATCCAGGGTGAAGCGTACATGCGCGAATATGGTTGGGATGCGGTGAGAATTGTGCGACCGTCGAATGTCTATGGTCCCTTCGATGATTTTGAGCCGGCGACGGCACAGGTTATTCCTGCGCTCATCCGACGCTGTCTTGACGGTGAGAATCCGGTCAGAGTTTGGGGGGACGGCTCAGCGATAAGAGACTTTGTTTTTTCTGAAGATGTTGCCGAATGGATTCTGGCGGCATTTGAGAAGGCCCCGCCGTGCATGCCTATTAATTTGGGAAACGGTACTGGCATGTCGATTAGAGAAGCGGCAGAGACAATTGTTCGGAACATGCCGGAGCCTCCCCGCATAGAATGGGACAAGGAGAAGCCTTCAGGAGACCCGGTAAGGATTCTCTCCATGGCTCGAGCCAAAGAATACTTGGGCAACCTTCCTCAAACCCCTTTTGCCGAGGGCATTAGAAAGACAATTGATTGGTTTGTTGACAATAGGGGACTTCTGCAAAAGAGAGGGGACCGCCACCATGTCAGGTGACACAAGGTTCCAAGAGACAGGGTTTGTTGCTACCGTGACAATCCAGGATTGGCCATGAATAACCTCTCCTCGGAAATACTCATAATAGTCCCTCGATATTCTTCTTCTAGAAGCAAAATGTACTATGAGTTCCCCCTGGGGTTGGCTTGCATTTCGGCTTGCCTGAAACAAAACGACTTCCAGGTCCGAGTGCTTAACCTCAACCACCACGGAGAAGATCTTGCTCGCTTGATAGAAGACGAGACGAGGCGGAAGCAGTACGACTTTGTGTTGACCGGCGGGTTATCCGCTCATCATTCCCAGGTCAAGAACGTGGTTGACAGCGTCAGAGCCTCGTCCCCTGGAAGCGTGGTTATCGCGGGTGGAGGTTTGATGAGCGCCACCCCCGAGCTTATGTACGACCACATCCGACCGGATTACATGGTATTGGGTGAGGGGGAAGTCACGATCGTTGAACTCATTCGTGAGTTGAGCATGGGCAATAAGCATCCGGAAGACGTTATGGGTATCGGATACAGGGACGGCAGCGGAGAATTGGTAATGACCAAGCCGCGGGAGCCTATCATGGATCTCGATACGCTTCCCTGGCCCGACCTGGAGGGGTTTGAGTTCGAAACGTACCTTACCTTGCAGCTGCCGAACGACAGCCTCTATTTGTATGTTGATGATATTCCTCGTTTTTATCCGATTATTTCCAGCAGGGGATGCGTGTTCAATTGCACCTTCTGTTATCATCCTTTGGGGCAAGCGTATCGAAGCAGGTCCGTTGATAATTTTATAAAGGAAATCGAGATTGCGATTGACAAATACGATATCAAGAATCTGGCAATTTTCGACGAGCTCATTTCGGTCAACAAAAAAAGGCTGCTTGCAATCTGCGATCGCCTGAAGAAACTCCCGCGGAAGCTTCATTGGATGTGTCAGTTGCGTGTCGACAGCGTTGATGAAGAAATGCTGGTTCACATGAAGGATGCCGGCTGCTTTATTATCAGCTACGGTTTTGAGAGTGCCAGCAACAGTGTGCTTGAGAGTATGAAGAAGCGCATTACGAAGGCGCAGATCGAACGCGCTCTCAGTCTGACACGTAAAGCGGGGATCGGTATCCAGGCATATTTCATTTTTGGCGATTCCGCGGAAACCAAAGAAACGGCATACGAAACACTGGACTTTTCGAAAAGACACCGCGATTACCACATAACGATGGGCTATGTCCGACCCTATCCGGGTTCGGAACTCTGGAAACGGGAGGTGTCCAAGGGACATCTGGATACTGCTCGGGAGCAACTAGACCTTATTGACCGCTGCGTGAACAATCCTCCCAACCTAAGTGCAATGGGCGCTAAGGATTGGTTTGAACTCCAGAAGGATGTTCAAAAGGAAATCATCCTGAACGATCACGTCGGCAAGGTGATTTCAAGCAAGAAAGAAGCCGCAGACCGATATGCCATAACCGTGATTTGTCCACACTGTCATCAACAGATCACCTATCGCAACTTTCAACAGCGCATCCTTGGCGTATTCAAACTTGCGTGTCGCAATTGCAACCAGGCCATGAATATGACGCCTCTAGTCTTTGACCACGTGAGAGAAGACTACAGCAGGAACAGAATGGCGTACGAGAAGATCATCACTTCCGGCGCCCCTGTGACTGTTACGCCCTGCATGAATGAGGCGGAATTTTCCGCGATGGCGGAAATCGCCCTGCAAAAAGCAAACATCGTAAACTTTCTGGACAGGGATGACAAGAAGACAAGAACGTTGTACCTGGGAAAGAAAGTATTAAAACGAAGTGCTGAAAACATCAATACAGCCTGTCTTGGGCACTTTTTCGTGATCCCCCTCACGCGATTTGCAGACCGTATTTTTGACCACCTCGTTGAAATAGGGGTTGCCAAAGAACGAATCTGCCGTCTGGACGAAGTCATTGTAGGTGAGGAACCAAACAAACACAAATAAGCCATTCTGTTGCTTGATTGACCTAATGAAAGGGGCCATACTTATGCCGGAAACCAACCGACAGTACGTGGTACCGTTTGCAGAGCTCGTTGACAGGCTCACCGTTGACCAGATCAAGGAGGTGCTGTTGCAAGACGGCAAAGAAAGCTACGCGGAGGAAATGCGAAAACTCTGCAATGATATTGACTTGATTATCGGAGAAAAAACCCTTAAACTAAACTCCCGGCTCATTCGAATCATCATCGTGATCGCTCAAATGAATCTTCATATTTGGCATAACAAAGACTTGATGCAAAAGGACAAAACGCACTATAACGATCTCTTGAAACTTTCGCATCAACTTAACGGAATAAGGAATCAAATGAAGAATCTACTCCTGGAGGAAACCGGGGATCGCGAAAAGTCGGCGCAAAGATCCAATTTCAATACGGATGGGCTTGAAGGGTGGAATGTCAGCATTTAAAGAAGACCAGAGTAAAGAACCACGGCCAGCGGCCGTGGCTTTGATGAGGGGTAAAAGGGCATACGTTACAATGGATGGTGCGAAGCACCACTACCAAACCCTTACGAAACGAGAGTGAGAAACCCCGAAATCAAAGAAAAGCACGTACGTGCTTTGGCGTAACCTTGTGCACCACGCCCTCAGGGCGTGGTCTCTTTTCGAGAAACGCCATAGGCTTTTCACCTGTACCCGTTTGCGCTGCACAAAATGAAATACAAGCAATTAGGTGCAACAGAAGAAAAAATATCCGTTATAGGACTAGGAACAACCGGAAGCGGAACTGCTGCGGACAGCAATGTGCAAAAAGCGGAAAACCGTATTCGAATTTACAAGACCGGCATTGAACTGGGAATTAATCTTTTTGATACCTCGGAGCTGTACGGTGGAGGCTATGCCGAAGAACTGTTGGGAAAAGCAATCCATGGAGCGCGAGACAAAATCATCATTGCATCAAAGTTCAACCCGGACAATAGCTCATTTTCCGGAGTAATGAAGGCCGTTGAAGGAAGTTTGCTGAGACTAAAAACCGACTACCTCGATTTATACCAAGTTCATTGGCCCAACCCCTTTGTACCTCTTTCCGAAACCATTGCCGCACTCGAGGACTTGGTACGGCAAGGGAAAATACGGCATTTGGGAGTTGGCAATTTCTCGCTTGACGAAATCCGGGAAGCGCAATCCTTTTGCCGCCATGAGGTTCTCGCCACGATTGAAGAGGAATACAATCTCATGTGCAGGGACATTGAAAAGGATATCATTCCCTACTGCACGGAGAAATCCATTACCGTTCTTGCCTACAGCCCGCTCAATCGAGGAACCCTTTCCTGGAATCCCGAACAAAGAGAACTATTGGAAACCCTTGCAAGAAAACATGATGCAGGTCCGGCGCAAATTATCATGAATTGGGTTGTCGGGCATGTGCCGGTTGTTGCGTTAACAAAGACAGATAATCTCGACCACTTGCGAACTGCCGTTCACGCAATCGATCTTCGTCTGGATGAAGACGATATTAAGAAAATCAATGCGACTTTCCGGAGCAAGCTTTGCATGATACCCACAGACCAGATATCGTTGCAACCCAGTGAAAACCGACCCATCTACCATACTGTCGAAGAAGCGATGCACAACAAATACAAGTGGCTTCCGAGTCCGGAAATGTTGTCCAGAAATCTATTGTTCAAAGGCACATTCAAGCCCATAAGACTTGTTGCTCGCAGGAGCACCGCCGACAATAACAATAGTGCAATTCACATGGATCGTTATGATTTGATCGGCGAAATGAAAAAGTTTTGGGCATGGAGAATCGCCTATGGTGACGACAGACCTATTCCGGCATATGTCCGGGAAGTGGAAGCGTAACCAAAAATGAAATATAGGAACATTGCCTCCACCGCTGTGCAATTGCCGGTAATCGGCCAAGGGTGCATGGGAATAGGCGGGTATTTCGCGTCCAACACAGAAAACGACCAACAACAGGTGGAGACCCTGGAATTTGGAATACAAAATGGACTAACCTTGATAGATACGGCAGAAGTCTACGGCGCAGGACATTCGGAAGAACTGGTTGGAAGAGCAACGCAAGGCAAACGGTCAAGCGCATTCATCGCAACGAAAGTTTCCCCGGAGCATCTGTCCTACCACGACGTCCTTGCCTCCGCCGAGGGGAGCCTTCGAAGACTGAAAACCGATTATATTGACCTGTACCAAGTGCATTGGCCCAATCCGGCAATTCCCCTCGAAGAGACCCTTCGTGCCATGAAAACGCTTGTTGATCAGGGAAAAATACGCTTTGCAGGCGTCAGCAATTTCTATTGCAACGCGTTGCGCAAGGCCTGCCAGGCCTTTCTTCCGCAACAAATCGCATCAAACCAAATGGAGTACAACTTGTTCGATAGGAGCATCGAAACGGATGTTCTTCCCTACTGCCGGAAAGAATCTATCCTGCTCATCGCGTATAGTCCATTGGACCAAGGCCAAAGTCCTCGCGATATCAAAAGAGCCCTTACCCTTCGGCAACTTGGGGAGAAGCACAAATGCACTCCGGCGCAGATATGTCTAGCCTGGCTTGTTGCTCATGACCAGGTGATAGCAATTCCCAAAGCCGGCAACATAAACCATATCAACGAAAATGCCGCCGCCGCCGCCATTGTCCTTTCGAGAAATGATTTTGAAGAGATCAGCAAAGTCTTCACCCCGAGGCCGGTGTATATTACACCTAACAAAATCCAAGTGGTGCAGGCTGGGCTCGTTGACAGAAAAGTGTACACAACCATCTTGGAAGCGCTCGACAACAAAGCCGGGTTTGTGCCAAGCCCCGCCGATCTGGCCACAGCCCTCAAAGAGGAGGAGAACGTCAAACCGGTTCGAGTTGTTAAATTGACAGGAGAGAGCAACTGCGAGTACGGCCTGGTGGAGGGAAGAATTCGCTATTGGGCATGGGTCATCGCCTACGGAGAAGAGCGGCCGATTCCAGCATACATACGGTAACCGCCACGGCACACAAGGAGGCCAGAGATGTCAAAAGGTATGACGGGAATCAAAACATTCGAGAATCAATTTGAGCGGGGCGTGCGAAAAAGTCTTGTCAGGCATTTCAAGACATGCCCTATTCCCGAAAATCAATTATTGTCAAATCTCGGATTGTTTCTCAACTCAAAGAACCTTTCCCGGATTCTCTTTATGAGCCATCTCTATCAGCGCATTGTTGACATACCAGGAATTGTCATGGAATTTGGCGTCAGATGGGGACAAAACATGTCGCTGTTTGCAGCAATGAGGGGCCTGTATGATCCATTCAACCGGCACCGGACAATCGTTGGGTTTGATACGTTCAAAGGATTCCCCTCAGTTTCCGAAAAGGACGGAACATCGACCATGATGAGAAAGGGCAACCTGGCGCTTACAAGGAACTATGACCGATACCTCGATCGCGTACTGGAGCTTCAGGAAAAGGATGCGCCTCTTGCCCACATAAAAAAATACGCGCTTATCAAGGGAGACGCGACCGTAGAAATAGAAAGATATCTTCGTCAACATACCCAGACCATTGTGGCCCTGGCCTATTTCGATCTTGACCTCTACGAACCCACACAGAAATGTCTGCAGGCAATAAAACCATGTCTTGTCAAGGGAAGCGTGCTGGGATTCGATGAGCTCAACGATCCGGATTCCCCGGGAGAAACTGTGGCCCTCAAGGAAGTCTTCGGATTGAATTCAATCAAGCTGCGGCGATTTCGCTATGCGTCCAGAGTTTCCTATTTTGTTGTAGAATAGTATAATGATGGTAGTCGTACGGTTGGAGGCGGAGGATTTTTCTTGATTAAAGAAGATGTCCTGGAATCGTTTAGCGGCAAAAATGCCGTCGTTACCGGTGGCACCGGCCTCATCGGCCGGGAAATTGTCCGCATACTCTGTGATGCGGGAGCAAAGGTAAGAATCGTGTCACTTGACAAACTTACGGTTGATGCCCGGGCAGACCACGTGTATGGAGACCTCACGGATTTTGCACTTTGCAAGGAAATCACGAAGGACATGGATTTTGTATTCCATGTAGCAGGCATTAAGGGTTCGATCGACGTGACAGTTAAGAAGCCCGCAAGTTTTTTTGTACCGCTCCTCATGTTCAATACGAATATGCTGGAGGCCAGCCGCCTCAACAAAGTACGGAAGCTCGTTTACACAAGCTCCATCGGCGCCTATGCCACGGCGGAACTATTCAAGGAAAGCGACGCGAGCGAAGGTCCGCCCATGGACATGTTCCCCGGCTGGGCCAAACGCATGGCGGAATTGCAGGTAAAGGCATACAAGATCCAGTACGGCATGGAGAACTTTGCGATTGTGAGACCGTGCAATGTGTACGGACCCGGGGACAACTTTGACCCGAAAAACGCCATGGTCATTCCGACCCTTATGTATCGAATCTACAGCAAGGAAGATCCTGTTATTGTTTGGGGCGACGGCACAGCCATCAGGGATTTTGCCTACAGCAGGGACGTAGCCGAGGGTGTGATCCTGGCGTTGCATCACGGCACGAAAGGCGGCTTCGTGAATTTAGGGAGCGGAAAAGGATACTCTATCAAAGAGTTGATTGAGACGTTGAACGGGTTCATCCAGTTCAAGTATCAATTCGACACGTCGAAGCCGTCCGGTTTCCCACGGCGGGTGATGGACATTTCCCTGGCAAGACAAATGATAGGTTATGATCCGACAACCAGTTTGAAGGATGGCCTGAAACAGACGTGGGATTGGTTTGTAAACAACCGGGACGAGTATGTGAAAAAGCAGAATTACTTCAAGGAGGAATAGATGATCGCGGTAGAATCAACCCGTCTGCCCGGCGTGCTCCTTATCAAGCCAACAGTATTCGAAGATCACCGAGGGGAATATGTTGAGCTGTACAACGAAGAGGTATTCACGAAGAACGGGATTGCGATAAAATTTGTCCAGGACGACATATCCGTTTCTTCCCGCCACGTTTTACGCGGCATTCACGGAGATAGCGAGACCTGGAAGCTGATATCCTGTCTGCACGGGAAATTCTATCTCATGGTGGTTAATTGCGAAAAGGGATCGGACAATTTCGGGAAGTGGCAGGCGTTTGTTTTGTCCGACAAGAACAGACATCAGGTTCTTGTGCCGCCGAACTACGGAAACGGGCACCTGGTCTTGAGTGACAGCGCAATTTTTCATTACAAACAAAACACCAATTACAACCCGCAGGGGCAATTTACCTATACGTGGAATGATCCGCAGTTGAAACTGTGGTGGCCGATAAAGACCCCAATCCTTTCGCAACGAGATGAGGCCGGGTACTTTGTCTGATTACAACCAGTCTCGAATGTACGTAACCTCTCTGTGTTCGGCCGAGAGCAATCTCGGCGACGTGGTTGCCGATTTGTCAAATGCCGGATTTGACAAAATAGAATTCACGGGAAACATCCGCTATGAACCCGGCATAGAAACCGAAGTACTCGAACTGCAGGAAAGCGGCAAATTCGATGTGTGTATTCATAATTACTTTCCGCCGCAGCCATCGGAATTTGTTCTCAACTTGGCATCACAGGACCCCACAATCAAGGCGCAGTCCAGGGCTCTCATTTCTCAGGCTGTTTCGCTTTCGGAGAAACTTGGAAAATCACTGTTCACGTGTCATCCGGGATTTCGGCACAACCTGCTTCCACGTCAGCACAATCATTTCTTTGTCACATCGGACACCAGGCCCTGCATTGAGGACGACTTTTACGCGTCGGTGGACGAATTGCTTTCCGGCGTTCTTCCTCTCAACTTCAGGCTTGGCATTGAGAATCTCTCGCCCAAATCATCAGATGATGCCTACTCGTTTCTGACGAGCGACCGGGACATTGAACACTTTCTTGACAACTACAAGAAGGAAAACCGGATCGGGCTTCTTCTGGACCTCGGACATCTTGAGGTTGCCGCTTTCCTTTGCGGGTTCAACCACCGCGCGTGCCTGGACAGGATCCTGCGGGACCACGCATCCAGAATATTCGAAATTCATGTTTCCGAGAATAACGGCCGTCAGGATAGTCATGGAGTGACGTCCCCTGATTCATGGCAAATTGATTTTCTTCAAAACAACCGAACGGTGCTGAGGCAGGCCCAGATCGTTTTCGAATGGCACAATGCTGCCACGGCGGCAGCATTCAAACGATATGCCACGATCTGCGAAAGACTGGCTTTGTAACCTGTTCTCGCGAATGGAAAACCAAATGACGGAAATGTTTAAGGGCAAAAAGGTGCTTGTAGCCGGAGGTACGGGGTTTGTCGGCGTCAATCTGATCAACAGGCTCCTGGCCTGCGGCGCGCAGGTGCGTGCGACGCTTCATGCAAGACCCCCCGTTCTCAAGGACAACAGAATTGAATATGTCAATGCCGAATTGACCCTTGCCCAGGACTGCGCGCGGGTGATGCACGGCGCTGAGTACGCCTTTATCTGCGCGGCAAACACCTCCGGCGCCGGCGTCATGGCGACCACACCGCTCGTTCACGTAACTCCCAACGTCGTCATGAATACCCTGTTGCTGGATGCGGCCTATTCCGCAGGCGTCAAAAAGTTTCTCTGGTTCAGCAGCAATACGGTGTACCCTGCGGTGGAATATCCGGTGAAAGAGGATGAAATGGTCCCGGGCAATGTCTTTGAAAAATATTACTGCGTTGCCTGGATGAAGCAATTTACGGAAATCTTGTGCAGAATGTACGCAGAGAAGATTCCGATGCCCATGAAGGTGGTGGTTGTCCGTCCGGCCAATCTTTACGGACCGTACGACGATTTTGAATGGGCCACGTCTCATGTCTTGCCCGCCCTCATGCGGAAGGTGATTGAGCGAATGGACCCGCTGGAAGTCTGGGGTGACGGAAACGATGTGAAGGATTTCATTTACATAGACGATTTTATCGAAGGTACGTTGCTGGCCATGGAGAATATAGACACTTTTGACCCAATCAATATCGGATCAGGCAGGGAGACAACCATTCGTCGGGCGCTTGGGATAATGCTCGCCTGTGACGGATATACAAACGCGAAGGTCGTCTACAACACATCCAAGCCGACCATGATACCCAAGCGAATGCTCGATGTGTCAAAAGCAAAACAGATGCTTGGTTTTGAGGCGAAGACGACGCTGGAAGACGGTTTGAGACGGACAATGGAATGGTATAGAAAATCGCGAACCTGAAGGACTGGCCATGATCATCACTCGCACTCCATTCAGAATTTCCTTTTTTGGCGGCGGCACCGACTATCCGGTTTGGTATCAGAGCCATGGCGGAGTCGTCCTGAGCGCGGCGATTAACAAATACTGCTATATCACCTGCAGATACCTGCCGCCGTTTTTTGAATATTCGCACCGGATACGGTATACCTTCCGCGAAGAGGTCAAGTCGGTTGACGAAATTAAGCACCCTTCGGTGCGCGAATGCCTCAAGTTCCTGCATATTGAGCGCGGTATTGAAATGGTGCATACCAGCGACATTCCCGCGCGATCGGGAGTAGGGTCCAGCTCGGCTTTCACCGTTGGATTCCTTCATGCCCTGTATGCGCTCAAAGGCAACATGTGCACAAAACGGCAGCTGGCGCGCGAAGCGATACACATAGAACAGAAGGTGCTCAAGGAAAACGTCGGGTCACAGGATCAGGTTGCCGTCTCTTTCGGCGGTCTCAACAGAATTGCCTTTGGCGGGAAAGAAGAATTTTTCGTGACACCAATTCCGCTCAGCGAGGAAATGTTCGAGCACTTCCAGAACCATTTTATGCTGTTCTACATAGGAATGCCGAGAACGGCATCAGATATCGCCGGCGAACAAATACGAAACACATGCAAGAAAGAGCAAGAGCTCAAAACACTGATGTCTTTGACCGAGGAAGCCGTTTCGGTCATTACAAATGACTCCTTCGATCGAATCAAAGAGTTCGGCACCCTCCTGAATGAAGCCTGGAAAATAAAGAGGTCTCTGTCCAAACTGATCTCCAACGATCAGATCGACCAGATCTACGCTGCGGCGATCAATGCGGGGGCAACAGGCGGAAAGATATTGGGAGCCGGAGGAGGCGGATGTATACTTTTTTTTGTGCCCCCGCATGATCAACCGAAAGTGAAGGAGGCTCTTAAGGATCTGCTTTACATACCGTTTCGATATGATACCATGGGAAGTCAGATAGTTCTGTATGCGACACAAGATTTCTGAACCGCCGAATCCGAATGAGATCGACGCTGTTGTTCTGTGCGGCGGATTGGGCACCCGGCTCAAGAAAGTAGTGAGCGATCGACCCAAACCGATGGCCGACATCAACGGCAGACCATTTCTTGAATTGCTGCTGGGCTCTATTGCAAAATTCGGTTTTCGTCGATTTGTATTGTGCGCCGGCTATATGGCCGACAGCATCACGGATTTTTTTGCAAGCAAAAGGCTGCCATTTGAAGTAGTAGTTTCCCGAGAAAGCCGGCCGCTGGGGACCGGCGGCGCCTTGCGAAATGCCGCACGCCTCATCAGGAGCGATCCGTTCCTCGTGGCAAACGGCGATTCGCTCTGCGCGGTTGACTTGAATGAGTTCCTCAAGTTTCACGTTCTGAAACAAGCCGTTATTTCAATGTGCGTTGCAAAAACGCGGAAGTCGATGGAGTACGGCGCCGTCAAACTGGGCCCCGACAGCCGCATTCTCTCGTTCTCCGAAAAAGCAAAAGTTACGGGGCCGGTTTGCTGCAACGCGGGCATATATGTTTTCGGTCGGAAAGCGCTCTCCCTCATTCCAGCCGGAAAGACATATTCGCTGGAACACGAACTGTTCCCCGCACTTGCCGAAAAGGCGCTCTATGGCTATTTGTCAAATGCCGATATCCTTGACATTGGAACGCCGAGGCGGTACGAAAAAGCCAGGAGACTGCTGAAAAAGCGGCTTTGAATCCCAAAGTTTGCGCATTACAGGCTGCTCACTGGGGCGTACATCCGGTTGTAATCGCGGCCCCCGCTGGTTCGCTGTCGCGTCTACTCCTGTAGTGTTGTATGCAGTCGTAGTCGTGGTGCTGCGGGGTTCTTCACTCGCGTCTGTTCCCCACAAAGACCGGTTAACCCGCGCGGGCGATCCGGCGGGATCATCCATCCTGATTGTGGGCAAAAATTTCGAAGTCAATGTTCTTGGGATCAGCCCGAGGTTGGTTGCAATCCGCAAAAGCGTTTATGTCAGTTGAAAAAATTAACAAACCAGAAACCCGGCACATGAGTCATGAAATACGGGAAATCGGCCCACACAAAGAATGCTCCCACCGCGCCGGCAACAGCAGCCAGCCACGGAGCGGGCAGGGGTTTCTGAACATAATAGCATGCAAGTCCGTAGAAGGGAACCAGGACCGGGAAAAGATATCTGCCCTGAATGCCGGCGCCAATATCGTGCAGCTGCAGATACGACGGATAATTCACAGCCAGCATCAAAATGACCGCATAGACAACGACAAGCAATGTCGCATCAGTCAATTTGCCGCCTTCATCGCCCGGCCGCCAGTATCTGATCACAAACACCGCGATACACAGCAGCAGCAGCATATACAACTCGAATACTGCACTACTCTTGTACAGTTCCGCGTGCCCTAGAATGCCCACGGTTCGTTGCACCACGATGGTTATCCATGGCCACGCATACTGATATGGGTCTGCGTGGGAAATCGGGTGCTCTTTGTTTTGCCGTGCAAGTGCCAGGAACCCCAGGGCCGTGACCCGGTCGCCGGGGTGGTCTATCTCTTGAATTTTTTGGACTGCTTCGTCCCAGGAAATAAGCCCCCGCTCGAACTGAGAAGGAATCTTCACCTCAGCATAGGTTCGGCTCTTCATTGCCTGATCCACCGTTAGCACCTCATCACTGCCGGGAATAAGTTTGCCGTATCGGACTAAGTTTCCGCCATAGAGCCCGGCATTCAGCAGAACAAGAACGACGAAACCCGCAAGGATGATTGCATCGACCGGTTTTGGAATGTGAAACCGCCAGGCGCGGACCTTCCCGATTGCGCCGATCAGAAAGGTGTGTTTGCGATAAACAAGAACCCCAACGAAAATGGCGGCAAGCGGAATGAAGGTCATTTTGGTGAGTGTGCCGATCAAGAGAGTCGAAAGGAAGAAGAGTAGCCGCCTCCTGTTTGGCGCGGAAGAGAACTGGTGCAACAAATACAGAGATGAGACAGCGCAGAGATTCGTCAGGTTGTCGTAGCTCACCATGCAGCCGAGAAATGAGAACATCGGGGTGTTGGTAAGAAGAACCAGGAACAGAATTCGCGCTAAGGGCGACTGCGATAGGCCCCGAAACCACATGCAGGCAATAAGCACGGTACCCATCGTGATAAGTGCATTGACAAGACGCAAGAATACAAGGCCCGGAACGGCAAAAAAGTTGACAAGAAGGAGCTTTCCCATAATGAAGAAATAGAGATAGGGAACATGCGTCATGAGACCAAGGTGGAATGTCTGTTCCGTATTGCGCGGAAGAAGGAGTGACTGTGAGTATACCTTGCACGTTGCGAAATGCGCGCCTTCATCGGGAGGAATGTAAGGCGAAATGGTTACAGCACAGAATACAAGCCGAAAAAGAAAATAGGAAATCAGCAACACGCTGGCCCAATGGAGGACCGCGTTGTCTCTTGGCACATCAAATTGTTGCGTCATGTTCATACGAGACCCGGGTGAAACAGACCTCGTTATTATACTATAGCCCTCTGTCTTGAGCAATCGAAAATAGACTAGCGGGACTCCCAACAAGATGATTGTACATCAACCTGAGTCACGGAAAACGTTCTTTTCCCTTGAATACCTATCTTCCCAATTGTATAGTACGGATGGAGAGAACAACCATGCAAAAATGGGAATACCAGTTTCTCATTGCAGAAAAATACGGGAAAGGCATTTTCGGCTTTGTCCTTCCCAGGGAAATATCATGGAAGATACACTACATAAACGGTAAGCAGCAACAGAACTGGGCCGATGTCACGCTCTACAATTACCTCAGCAAAATGGGAGAACTGGGATGGGAGGTGGCCTCGATGACCTCGCACATGTCGGTTCGTTCCGGAACGCTTCCCGTTGAGCACCTGTACATAATTCTCAAAAGACCCCAGGAATCCTGACCTTCATTGCCTCCTGCGACGTTTCTTGACGCCACAGGCATGCCTTGTGCTATTTTCATTTTGTGCTGCATGCATAAGCGAGAGAGAGAAGCCTGCGGCGTTTTCTTGAAAAGAGACCACGCCCTAGGGGCGTGGAGCACAACGTTACGAAAAAGCACTGACGTGCTTTCTTTGATTTCGGGGGTTTCTCACAATAGTTTCGTAAGGGTTTGGTAGTGGTGCTGCGCACCATCCATTATGTCGTTTGCCC
>Ga0182027_10002226_pt1 | contig 31658 bp, 28 predicted proteins | sample 712E1DmetaG_FD_121300 | JGI IMG/M metagenome (GOLD analysis project Ga0182027, IMG submission 121300) | Permafrost microbial communities from Stordalen Mire, Sweden - 712E1D metaG (Illumina Assembly) | ecosystem: Environmental > Terrestrial > Soil > Wetlands > Permafrost | place: Sweden...
ATTGAGCGTCATAGTGAAATCTACAGCAATTACGTCAATGCGAGACTTTAAAATTTCTCTTACATCGATATTGCCAAATTTAACAATACCTTTCAGGATATCCTCTTCCTCAGTATGCGATTCGGAGGCAAGTTCAATGGCATTAGAAAGGTTGTTAACTCGCGATTTGCGAATTTTTTTATTGAACACATAGACAACCCTATAAAAAAGAATTGATATCGGAATAAAAAATTGATGAAGAAAATTGATTGGGTAAGTTACTGCCAGAGAATACTTTTCAGGATAAGCAGTTGCGTATCCTTTTGCTATAATCTCGCCAAAAAAGAAGCAAAAGAAAGTCACTACCAACACCAGGGCTATTAAGCCCCAGATTGATAATATACCTAAAAGGATAACTGCATTTGCTAATATAATTGTTATGATCACAAAGACGATTTTAAAAAAGGTATTTGCAACAAGTAGAGAAGCCATGAGCTTTTCCGGATTGGCCAACAATTGAAGCAATATTTTTGCTTTCTTCGTTTGCTTTCTTTCGATTTTTGCGCGACTAGCAGGTGATAGCACAAAAAAAGCAACCTCAGCGCCAGACACTATAGCAGAAGTAAGCAAAATTAGAATTGCAACAACGATTCCGGCAACAATTTCCGGAGTTAAAGGTTGAAACATTATATTGGAAGCATTGACAATACCTGATAAATGGGCTCCTGTTTCCAAGTGAAAAGATATGGGTTAGACATCAGAAAGGCAGATCGTCGGAGGCTTCGGTACCTGGGGCAAAATCAACGTTAGGAGTAAATTCGCTGCTTGTCGGAGCGCTTTCCTGGTTTGATACTCCCGTTGCTGGTTGACCTCCGTCGTCATTCTTGGGACCTAACATTTGAAAATTATCTGCTTCAATTTCCGATGTATAACGCTTATTCCCTTCTTTATCGTCCCATGTACGGTTACGGATTTTACCTTCCACGTAAAGCATGGCGCCTTTTTTTATGTATTTACCGGCAATTTCGGCAAGCGAACGCCAAACAACGATGTTGTGCCACTCGGTGTTAGTTACCTTTTCACCACTTTTGTTTTTGTAGGTTTCGTTAGTAGCAAGCGAAAAACGCGCTACTGTAGCATTGTTGTCAAGATGGCGCACTTCGGGGTCCTTCCCTACGCGCCCGACTAAAATCACTTTATTAATCATATCGTTTTTTTTAAGTACAGTAAAAATAGTTAAAATTTAAATTATCAAATATTCTGCTTAATAATTCTTAAAATTGAGTGTATGAAGATAATTATCAATTAGTTTCGGCACAGGATACTGATGAATATCTTCCTTTTTAACTAGGATTGTTTTTTTGCTCAATGCATCAGGCTTATCTTTTACTGTAATTAAAAGAAATTGTGCATTGATTTTCTGATGGGTTAGTTGATGTTTGTGTATCTTTGATACTTCAACAAGATGATAATCAGTGTCCCCGAAAAGAGACTTCCACTCCGCAGTTGACATCAGTTTTATTTCATTCATAGCATGATCCGTTTCAATTAGCGGAAATTCGTATAATCCATGCCATATATCTTTTGTCGATCGTTTGCTTAACACTATATTATTATGGTATAATATTACCATATAGTTAAAATACCTGTTACGAATTTTTTGGCGTTTGGTTTTTTGAGGAAGGAGTTCAACTTCTTTATGCTGCCAGGCATAGCATTCATTGTTTAAAGGACAGATGTCACAATTAGGGTTGCGGATTACACATTGAAGCGCCCCGAATTCCATGATGGCCTGATTATGGAGGCTTGGATTTTTTTGGTCTAAAATTGTTTGTGCAATATTTTTAATGCTCTTTAGCCCTAAAGTGGAATTTATAGGGTTGTGGATTCCAAAAATTCGAGCAATTACACGGTTAACATTTCCATCGACAACCGGTTTGGGAATGTTATAAGCTATCGATCCAATGGCTGCAGCTGTATATTCTCCTACACCTTTTATTTGTAATAAACCTGCATAATCGGCAGGCATTACTCCATGCAATTGTTGTACAACATACTTAGCGCCAGCATGAAGATTCCTGGCCCTGGTATAATAACCCAGTCCTTGCCAAAATTTCAGGACATCTATGATATCTGCGTTAGCAAGCGATTGAATATCCGGGAATCGGTCTATGAACCGTTCATAGTAATTCAAACCTTGTGCTACACGTGTCTGTTGTAGGATTACTTCAGAAACCCAGATATAGTAAGGGTTTGACGTATTTCGCCATGGCAAATTACGTTTTTTTTCTAAGTACCAATTGATGAGTATACTACTTATCGACATTTTTTATATGTTTGCAAAACAAATTTTTAAATAAATAACAAAATTATTAGTATTGTATTTCAATTATTAACAGAAATCAATTATATTTGCAATTCAGAAATTAAAATTATTTAAACTATTGATAATTAAAGCTTTTTAAAATGACAAAGGCAGACATCGTAAATGAAATTTCCAAATCGACGGGAATTGAGAAAATTACTGTTCAGAAAACAGTTGAAGCATTCATGGAAAGTGTAAAAGACGCACTCGTAAAGGACAAGAACGTGTATCTAAGGGGTTTTGGTAGTTTTATCGTGAAAAAACGGGCTAAAAAAACTGCTCGTAACATTTCTAAAAATACTACTATCATTATTCCGGAACATTTTATTCCTGCGTTTAAACCAGCCAAATCTTTCGTAGGCAAGGTTAAGACCAATGTAAAGTAAGGGGAATCTTATATGCCTAGTGGTAAGAAGAGAAAGAGACATAAGATGGCAACTCACAAACGTAAAAAGCGTTTGAGAAAAAACAGACATAAGAAAAGAAAGTAGTATTTCTTGCTGTTTAATGATATTGTAAGAAAAACCTAAAGTCCCTAGGGATCTTTAGGTTTCTTACATTTATGTGCCCCTTATTTAAAATGGTCTTCTAGAAAAGTGAAGGAGTTGTGAGTAACGAACTTGTTATTAGTGTAACTGCTTCTGAAATTGTTATAGCCTTACTCGAAAATAAACAATTAGTAGAGTTAAACAAGGAGAAAAGCAATCTTCAGTTCTCGGTTGGTGATGTTTATTTGGGGAAAGTAAAAAAAATTATGCCCGGCTTAAACGCTGCTTTTGTTGATGTCGGGTATGAGAAGGATGCATTTTTGCATTACCTCGATCTTGGACATCAGGTTCAGTCGTTAAACAAATACCTTAAAACTGCAATAAACAAAAAGGGAAAGGTTGTTGTTATTCCCTTATCTAAATTTAAAAACGAGCCTGACATCGATAAAAATGGGAGGATTTCAAATGTTTTATCGTCTGGTCAGATAGTCATGGTGCAAATAGCCAAAGAGCCTATTTCGACAAAAGGCCCAAGGCTTGGTTCGGAAATTTCCATTGCAGGAAGACATCTGGTTTTAATACCTTTTTCAGAGAAAGTTTCTGTCTCACAAAAAATCACATCACAAGAAGAAAAGGCAAGACTTAAAAAGCTTATAAATAGCATTAAGCCAAAAAATTATGGGGTTATTGTCCGAACTGTTGCAGAAGGGAGAAAAGTTGCTGTTTTGGACGACGAACTTCGTTCATTGGTAAGAAAATGGGAAGCGGCTTTTGAAAACCTTAAAGGAGCTGTTCCTCCAAAATTGATTATTAGTGAATTAAACCGCACATCGGCCATTTTGCGTGATATTTTAAATGGCACATTTAACAGTATTACTGTTAATGACGAAAATCTTTGTAACGAAATTAAAGATTATATAAGTATTATTGCTCCTGAAAAAGAAAAAATTGTTAAGTATTACAATGGTAATATTCCTATTTTTGAGAAGTATGGTATTGATAAACAGATTAAGACGTTATTCGGGAAAACGGTATCGTTCAAAAGCGGGGCTTATTTAATTATTCAGCATACTGAGGCTCTTCATGTTATTGATGTAAATAGCGGCAACCGGTCAAAAACAAGTTCTGATCAGGAAACTAATGCAGCAGATGTTAATATTGCGGCTGCTGCTGAAATTGCCCGTCAATTAAGGCTTCGCGATATGGGAGGGATCATCGTGGTCGATTTTATTGATATGCACACACAGGAACACAAACAACTTGTGTATGAAAAGATAAAAGAAGCAATGGCAGCCGACCGTGCTAAGCACAATATTCTTCCACTTAGTAAATTTGGGTTGATGCAAATTACCCGTCAGCGAGTTCGTCCCGAATTAACAGTCGAAACCTTAGAGAAATGCCCTACTTGCAAGGGAACTGGCGAAATATCGGCAAGTATTGTTTTTGAAGAAGAGCTTTTTAATAATATATCCTTCCTTGTTACCAACCAAGCGCTAAGGTCTATTACAATGAAGGTTCATCCATATATTGCATCCTATCTTCGAAGAGGTTTTCTGTCGAAACGCATGAAATGGTCTATGAAGCTGAAATGTTGGGTTAAATTAGTTGCAGTACCTTCATATACATACTTAGAGTATCATTTCTTTTATAAGGATGAAGAGGAGATTTTGTAATTGATCAATAACATTAATTTATCATCTTCCTTTCTTACCATAATCGTCTGGAACATGGCAAGCCATTTATAAATTGGCGATAAAATTAATTCGAATAACCTAAAAGGACTGTACATCCAGCCAGGTAATAGCGATTTAAAGGTTAAACCTCCTGATATCAAATAGGCAAAGGGAGCCTGCAGTTTTATTTTTTCTTTTTTAAGTTTTGGGAAAAGGGTTTGGAAATATTGATAATCGCGCGTAAATATCATCCAAGGCAAAGCTCCGTTAGCACCAGATAAAGGCCCTATAGTCGGGAATGTCCATTCCTTTGCTTTCGGATCAAAATTCTCATGATGAAAATTTTTGTAGACAAATCTTGAAAAAGGCGTATTGGCCGGCTCTATCATTACTATTTTTCCACCTGGTTTAAGTGTACGTTGTGCTTCAGAAAAAAAGAATTTGCAATCCGGGATATGATGCAATACATCAATCATAAATATTGCACTAACCGAATTATCTTCAAAAGGCATGGACTCAGCCGAAAAGGTCATGTCGCAATGAGGAAACGATAATATATCGGACGTGATGATATGATTGTCGAGTGTTTTAAGGAAACCTCCACCAGAGCCAATTTCAATTATTTTGCCCTCAGGTAGTTCCGGGACAATTTTTAATAATTGATTGTACCAAGTGATATAGATCTTCTTCAAAAACGTTTTTCGAAGAATGATCTCGCGATGCTGTAACGTTGTTTCCGGTGCATCAAGATTAGCCGCTTTTTTTTCTTTTAAAAACGATAAGGGGTTCATTGATAGTGATTTATTAAAAGTTAATCTCAACAAGTTCAGCAATCTCATCAGTTCCAATGGTATGAGCTACTTTAAAGATATCGGGATATTTTAGTTGTATCAAATATAAGTAACGATTAAGGGTATTTATAATGTTTCCCGTATTCTCGTTAGGATTCGAACGTAAGCTTGCAAGCAACAGGTATTTTACCTTGTTATCGCGCAGTAGCTTAAGCAAATAATCTGGTAAATAAATACCATATTCCTTTGAAATTGTATTGATGTTTTTAACCCATTGCTTTATATTTTTATCATAAAATATGCCGGTTTGCTTAAGCCGTTGCTCCCATACTGTGAATTCAGAAGGTGCAAAACGATAAATTCCTACCACATTGCCATCAACTGTGTCCTTATCGCCAAAACTAAATTTGCCGTTTACTACTCCCAGCAATTTAGTTCTAAAAGAAGGATCGGCAAACAAAGAGGTGTTGATTATTTTTTCCATTCTTATTCCGATATAAACTTCAGGGTCGGGCATAAGTTTAAGCAATGAATCGGACATAATGGAGGGAATTTTCGTAATCCCGTAAAATTTCCGTTCACCGTAAATAAATGAAATATCAGCTTTTCGTACTCCTGTAAAAAATTCTTTTGGGGTATTGCGAGCCGCCCAAATACTCATCTGGATATAATTTCTCCAATCGGGTGTTAAGCCATAAAGAAGGTCGCCACTTAGATTATGGGATAGAATTTCCTTTTGCACTTTTGCTTTATCCCGTGTTACTGAAAACGAACTAAAAAAAATAATGATCGCCAATAATGGAACTGAAAATTGAAATCCCTTTAGATTTGAGGTTTTAGTTATATAATAAAAAAAGCTGAAAATAAGTACAAGTATCAAAGGAAACGCGATAATAACGATACGCCATTGGTCCCATGTTGCCTGGATAGCCAAAAAAGTAGCCATACATAGGGTAATGGTATAAACCGAGATTAGCATAATCAGACGATTTTTTCGAAAAGCCAGGTAAAGTGCCAAAATAAGGAGACCCCAGGTAAAAATCGTAAGCAGTGGGATTTTTTCGGTTAAATCTTCAGAACGTAGTCCCAGAAACCTAAATAAATGCTTTGAAAAATATAAGTTGGAATTGTCTAAAAAGCGCTGTACAAATCCCGCCAAATTTTCTTTACCCATGGAAGGATTATAAAAATTTTTATAAAGCAGCCCGCTGCCCTGCGATGAAAACTGAAGCCCTGCCGTGCCCCAGATTAAACGTTTAATGATTTCGAACGGTATAAAAAAAGTGAAGAATCCCGCAAGTGTCAGGAGTATGCTTTTCCATTGTCCATACAGGATAAAATAAGCAACAACTGCTACGATGGCTGCATAAGCAATATTTTTGGTAAGTGACAGGAGAAAAAGCAATAACCCCAATAAAAGATAAGTTTTTAAAGGTTTTTTATCCGAAGTATCGTTTATACATCTGCTGGCCATGAACCAGAAAAATATTGCCTGGATCATTAAAAAGAAAGCCTCTGAATAGGTTTGACTTGAGAAGTAAAGCAAATAATAATTAAAGCTTAACAGAATAAACGATAATGTAACAATTGTTTGTGGCATTTTACCCAAAGAAAATGCTTTATAAAAGAAGTACATTGAAACAAGCATAAAGATCAGGGAGAGCCCTTTCAGCAGTGGCAAATTGACGCCAAATATCCACACAAACGGGCTCAATACCAGTGGATACAGTGCTCCCTGGTAACCGGGGTACTTAAATTCGTGAACAAAATCATAAGCGCGTGTAATATATGCAGAATCATCGCCACCAGGGCCTACCTTCACATCAAAGAGTAATATCGCGAAGAGTGCAGTTAGTCCTAAACCGAGATACAAAAACAATTTCTCCTTTCGGGCAAAGAAAGCATCGAGGGTATCAAGCAAATCCTTTTTTATAGTTAGTGATTTTTTGGCTTGGTCAGAGGCGGATTGCTTAACCTGTGTTTTTTTGGATGGATTGACATCTTTATTAATCTTGAGTTTAATTTTACCGCTTAATTCAATTTTCGTTTTTTTGGACGAATCACCATCTTTATTGGGTTTTGTTGTCATAATTGAAAACGCTTAATTTTGTATAGTTTACAAAGATAAATGTTTTGTAAAATAAAAAAACCCGGAATATCAATTCCAGGTTTCATTCTTTAATAATCAAAAATCATCAATTACTTAGTCTCTTCTACCCATATAAATCATAACAAAGTATAACAATGTTGCCAGAGAGCCAAGCGCAGCAACCACATAAGTATAAGCAGCCCATTTTAAAGCGTCCTGTGCTTTTGGGTGTGTCTCGGAACTGGTAACCCCGGCAGTGTTTAGCCATACCAAAGCACGACTGCTGGCATTGATTTCTACAGGCAAAGTAATGAAGCTAAATAGAGTGGTAATTGCAAATAAAACAATCCCGATCAGTAAAATAGCAGGAAACTGTATAAGAAGAATACCAGCAAGCAGAATCCATTGTATCCAGTTTGAGGCAAAACTTACTACGGGCACTAAAGACGACCGCATTTGCAACCATGCATAAGCATTTGCATGTTGAACGGCATGGCCGCATTCATGCGCGGCAACAGCACCTGCAGCAATATGGTTTCCATAATAAACATCGCGACTTAAGTTAACTGTTTTTGTCAGGGGATTGTAATGATCGGTCAATTCACCTTCTACCGAAATTACCTGAACATCGGTAATTCCGTTATCGCGAAGCATTTTCTCAGCAACATCTTTTCCTGTTAAACCCTGATTCATGGGTATCTGAGAATACTTTTTAAATCTCGACTTAAGCTGGTAACTTATTAACCAGCTCAATAGCATAAAAAAGCCAAAAATTATCCAATATGCATACATAATTTTAAAATTTTAATTCGGCAAAGATATTACAAATAACTTACCAAAATGTTCTCACTATACATTTTGTCACGAAGCTTGCCGGTCGTTATGTCATAAAAATAAAACACAGAGGAATTCGTTTTAAGTTTAAAGACATTATTTTTATAAACCTATTATTGCAAGTCTATGGAGTATTTTGAGCTTTACTCTTTTTTAAAAGATACAATCACTTATAACGATGATTGTATCCCTATAGATGAGGACACCAATCTATTCAATATTAGTTTCGAATCACATAATTATAATATTTTAACGGGTGAAGACGAATATATTTGCCCGATTCATCAAACTACTACTTATGATCCACGTAACTTCGAAAACAAATTTGGTATTATTAATGAAATTCTTGATATTCATGATTCGCAGGTAAAGGAAAATCAAAATTTTCTATATCATATCTTTAAACCTGCGAACGTCGATAAAGCAACGCAAGTGATATTCATGTTTCACGGTTTTAATGAGAAGTATTGGCACAAATATCTACCCTGGGCTAAACGTTTACTGGAACTTACAGGCAAAACTATTGTATTGTTTCCAACCGCCTTTCATATGAATAGGGCGCCACTTGAATGGAGCGACCGTCGGTTGATGTACCAGGTGAGTGAATCACGTAAACAAGCGTTCCCTGACATTATTGGTTCGTCACTGTCCAATGTGGCAATCAGCACCAGGCTTCAGGCTAAACCACAACGTTTTTTCTGGTCGGGTTTACAAACATATTATGATGTGCTTCAACTTATTCAACAGATTAAATCAGGAAGTCACCCTCATATTGCCCCGAAGGCCGGTATAGATATTTTTTCCTATTCTATAGGCAGCCTTCTTTCACAAATACTTATGATGACAAATCCGGATCATATCTTCGAAAAATCTAAACTTTGTATGTTTTGCGGAGGAGCTGTGTTTAACCGCATGTCGCCTGTATCAAAATTCATTATTGACAGCGAATCTAATGTGTTTTTATACTCTTATATCATAGAACATCTCGATAGCCACCTTAAGAATGACCAAAGACTGAAGCATTATCTTGGCAAAGAGCATCCGGAAGGAATCAACTTTCGCAGTATGCTTAACTACGGAACAATGAAGCAGTTTCGTGAAGAAATATTCAGTAAACTCAACAGCCAGATTATGGCCGTGACCCTTGAAAACGATACGGTGGTGCCTCCTTATGAAGTGGTAAATACCCTCCAGGGGTCAGAGCGGACTATTCCTATTCAGGTTGAGATTATGGATTTCCCTTATGAATACAAGCACGAAGATCCGTTTCCTTTGGTTGAGCATTGTAAAGACATGGTAAACCAATGTTTCGATGAAGTGTTTAATATAATAACAGATTTTTTAAAATAGCCCCAATGATTAAACGATTCTTTATTCTTTTGTTTATTGTTCAGGTTTCTTTACTTCATGCCCAAAACGAAGAAGATATTTACAATAAAATACTTGTTCAATTTAATTTGCAGGATTATATAGGATGCATAGAAACATGCGACCAGTTGTTAACCATAAATCCCAAAAATAAAGAAACTTACAAGATAAAAACATTATCGCTGCTGGTTCTTGGAGATTTAAAAGGTGCTGAAAAAGAAAGGGATTTAGCTAAAAAACATGGCGTACATTTTAAGGGAAAACCATTAAAAATTGTTTTAGATGAAGACTATAAAAGGGACTTTCTCACCAAATTCTTTTACAAAAAAGTCAAACTTTATCCTGAACTTGGCTATCGTCCCAGATATACGCGAAAGGACAGTCTTCGTGGTGCATTGCGTCACGAGCGTACCTGCTTTGACGTTACTTTTTATAACCTTAAGGTTAAAATCGACCCGAAGTCGAAAACTATTTCAGGATCAAATGATATTACTTTCAGGGTAGTTCAACCGACCAAGCGGATTCAGATTGATTTATTCGACAGGTATAACGTTTCGGCCATCACCTGGCAGGACAAACGATTGACCTACACCAGAGAATTTGATGCTTTATTTATAGAATTTCCTGGAGGTCTTCCGGTAGGTAGTGTGCAAACTATTTCTATAGCCTATTCTGGAAAACCGCAAAAGGCGATCAACCCTCCCTGGGATGGAGGTTTTGTTTGGAAAAAGGATAAAAAGAAAAATTATTGGGATGGGGTAGCCTGCGAACATCTTGGTGCCAGTTCCTGGTGGCCAAATAAAGATCACCTCAGCGACGAGCCTGATTCTGCATTATTAACATTTACGGTGCCCTCAGGTTATGATTTAATTTCAAATGGCAGGCTCAGGTCTAAAACTCCGGTTGATCAAAAATACACAAGTCACACATGGTTTGTAGCTAATCCTATCAATAATTATGATGTTACTTTTTATCTTGGTAAGTATTCTCGTTTTAGCGATACTATAACTAATAAGTTAGGAAAGTATCCGCTTGACTTTTACATATTACCTTACGACTCTGTTATGGCCAAAAAGGTTTTCGCCCAAACCAAAGAAGTTCTTGAATATTATGAACAGGCTTTTGGCGAATTTCCATTTATGAAAGATAAGTACGGTTTAGTTGAAGCACCTCTTGAAGGCATGGAGCACCAGGGAGCAATTGCTTTTGGGAGCGATTTTATTAAAAAAGATAATGGACAGTTGTATTTGAACAGGAAATACGATTATATCATTGTTCATGAGTCGGCACACGAATGGTGGGGAAATTCGGTAACAGCCAGGGACATGGCCGATATTTGGTTGCAGGAAGGTTTTGCTACTTATGCAGAAATGATGTTTATTGAGCACAAATATGGCTACGAAGAATATCTCAAAGAGATAAAGCGAAAAATGGTTGAAATTTTCAATGTTTGGCCAGTAGTGCAAAACTATGATGTAAACGAAAATGCATTTGCTTCGAACGATTGTTATACTAAAGGCGCCATTATTCTGCACAACCTGCGTTGCACCATGGAAAACGATACCCTTTTCTTTAAACTGATTAAAGATTTTGCACTGCGATACGAAAAGAAAACTGTTACAACTACTGATTTTATTTCGATGGTAAACGAATATACAGGCAAAGACTATACAGCATTCTTTAAAAAATTTTTACATGATATAAATTTACCTGTGCTTAAATACAGTTACCGCAGGGAGGGAAAGGACATTATATTGAAATACCAATGGACTGAGGTTGACACAGGCTTTGTAATGCCTTTCTGTATAGCGGCGAATGGTGATAAGAGTTATAAGTTTATTGCTACTGCCCAACCCCAGGAAATTGTTTTAAAGGATGCATTTACTTTCCATTTTTACACGCACTGGATTGAACCTGAAAAAGTTGAACGAAATGGATATACGTATTACTGGACAAGATGCGACAATAGTACTATTTCCAACTAATTTGGTATAACATGGCAAGAGTCTCAGTCATTACAATATTTCTCCTGATTTTTATCTCAGGCTATTCGCAGGAATTATCGACCAGACCAATCACTGTTAGTGATACCTCCAGGGTTCGCATTGTTTTTGCCGGAGATATGATGGGGCATATGCCGGTGATCGATGCCACCTACAATGATTCGACCAAAAGCTATAATTATACTCCAATTTTTGAATATATTCGGCCTTATATCTCATCTGCTGATCTTGCAGTAGTTAACCTTGAAGTAACACTTGCCGGTCCTCCATTTTCAGGCTATCCTCAATTCTCAAGTCCCGATGCCTTGGCTAATGGCTTGAAAGATGACGGGTTTAATCTTTTTATCACGGCCAATAATCATTCGCTCGATCGAGGGAAACAGGGTATGGAACGTACCATCAAAGTACTCGATTCATTGCAAATAATGCATATTGGTACGTTTAAAGATTCGGTCGAAAAAAGCAAACAGTATCCGCTATTTATGATAAAAAATAACATCATCCTTGCTTTTTTGAATTATACTTATGGCACAAATGGCTTGAAAGTTCAGTATCCAAACATTGTTAACTACATTGATACTGCCGAAATTCGCAAGGATATAAAAATATGCCGGAATCAGGCCGATTTTATTATCGTTACCATCCATTGGGGAACCGAATATCAGCGTTTCCCTAATAAAGAACAACGTGAAATTGCTGAATTTATTCAAAAATGCGGTGCAAATGCAGTGATTGGTTCACACCCTCATGTTATTCAACCCATGGAGCGGTTTTATAATACCAAGGACAGTGCCGATTATTTTCCTATTATGTTTTCACTTGGCAATTTTGTTTCAAACCAGCGCGACCGGTACCGCGACGGCGGAATTATCTTTGAACTTAACCTCGAAAAAATTACTTCTACCAAAATAAAATCATGTGCCTATCTTCCGGTATGGGTTTATAAAGGGACATTCTTGGGAAAGACGGTCTATAGGTTAATTCCTCCTGACAGGTTCAGTGATGCAGTAAATACTTATGTTTTAGACGATAAGGACAAACAAAAATGCATTGAATTTTTTAACGATACCAGGGAACACCTTAAAAATATGGATGAAGTAATTAATCGTTGAAATGACAAATATTTGGTAATTCATTATGGATATTCCGTACGATTAACTATTTTTGTGCAATAAATTATAAGTTAGGGTTCTATCAGGAGGTATTGCTTGGTATAATGAATTTTCAAAGGTTTTATTAACAATAAAAACCATATCTGCAGTGAGATCAAAAAAGGAACTTCCGGAGAAATATGATTTTGAAGAAGAAATAAGGGGTGGGAGCGCATTCAATTTTCTTACACTTCATAACGATGATGTTCATAGTTTCGATTACGTCATTGAAACACTTATAGATATTTGTGAACATGATGTTGTTCAAGCTGAACAGTGTGCTTACATTGTTCATTACAAAGGTAAATGCGATGTTAAAAAAGGTTCAATCAAGCATTTGCAGCCCATTAAACGAAAACTGATTGATAAAGGACTGTTGGCCACAATTGATTAAATCAGCATCTTATAATTATGCCCGTTGTTATTTATTGCGTTATTGGTAGTTTTAATAGTTTATGAATTAAAAATACTAATCTGATAATTTATTTTGCGATTCACGTTCGATTTTATACTTTTGTCGAGCTTTTTTGAAAGGGAGAGATGGGTGAGTGGCTGAAACCAATCCCGTGACTACGGGACTAAATCATTGTACCGGTAAGTTCTTTTTATATTATATAGTCAGATAATTTGAGCAATTTAGCTTTTTATCCCGGAGAGATGGGTGAGTGGCTGAAACCAACGGTTTGCTAAACCGTCGTACTGGGCAACTGGTACCGGGGGTTCGAATCCCCCTCTCTCCGCAGATTAAGTGTTTGATTAGGTGTGGAGGAAGTGTGGGTGTGAAGAAAAATTAATAATTAATTGAATTCATGTTTGATTTCGAAAAGCTTGATGTATATCAGGTAGTTAAAGAACAAAACATAAAAGTTCTTAAATATATTTATGGCCACAAAACACTCGATGACTATATAAAAGATCAATGGAAACGAGAAAGTTTAAGCATGGTACTCAATCTTGCAGAAGGAACAGGTAGAATGACAAATGCTGATAAAAAGCATTTCTTAACAATTTCGCGGGGAAGTGTATTTGAATCAGTAGCAATTTTGGATGCAATAAAAGGGCTTAATCTGATTGAAGATAATATATATAAGGAATTTTACGACACTTACGAAACAATATCAAAAATGCTTCTGGGAATGTTCAGGAGCTATAATTAGAGGCACAAAAAAACACACCCACACCTGCCTGCATTAGGCAGGATCACACACAAACCCACACATATCTCGGGGTGTAGTACAGTTGGTAGTATGCTTGGTTTGGGACCAAGAGGTCGTCGGTTCGAGTCCGGCCACCCCGACAATAAAAGCTGTTCATTATATGGACAGCTTTTATTATAAGTATTATTCTTGTTTTAGCTGCGGCAGGTAACCTTGCAGTGCACTTTCAATTTTAGTACTAAGCTCCTTTTGTCCATTAGCTTCGGTAATTTTTCCCAATTGATCAATGGTATAAAGGCTCATTCTTTTCTCCTGGTCAATGTTATTTGCCAGATTGCCTTTTAGTGAGAAATAATATTTTGCTTCTTGGTTTACATTGTTAAAAAGCCCTTGCACCAGATTGTTGGCCTTTGTTATTTGCTTTGCCCTGTAATATTGTTCAATTAAAGGGATTACCCAATAATTGAGAGGTACCTGATTGATAGGCATGACCTTAAAGCATCTATCGAGCACTCTTATTGCTGAATCAGTCTTGTTTTCGTCGATTAATTGCTCGGCCAAACGGGCAAAATTACTTCGAAAATTCGATAGCATCCGCATATTGTTTTCATCGAGATACACTTTAGGATCTGCCACATTTCCCCATTTGAATTTGTTTATGAGGTTATTGTAAAGGATCTTCGAATCAATGATCCCAAATTGGCCATCAGGTCTTTTGGTTTCGATTGGAACAATGCGATATGCAAGGCCATCGAGCCGGAAGTATTTCTCAAGGCCCAGATAATTTTCATCGGACACAGTAATGGCAAAGTAAACCGGTCGTTTCCAATTATTATTGGCCATTAGGTCAAGTACCATCATGTCGTTCTTATAAATCATAGTACGGTACACTTTTTTTTCTCTGTTCCTTGGATCCATAAGTTCCCATTTCATTACGGGTACGATTGAGCTTGCAAATTTTGGGCTAACCACTCCATTAGCCAAAACAATGGAGGGATCGACTTTTAAGCTTAAATTTTTTGCAGGTAGATAATCGATACGCTCATTGTAATTAGGTAAAGTCTTAGTTTGAGCTTCATCACTTGCCACCCACTGCATAACCTCTTTAAGGTCGGTGTATTGGTTATTTACACGATCAACGATATAAAGTGCGTCCCTGGTGCCAGTTTGGTACTTATCTATTTTTTTCATGGAAAATGGAAGTGGGTCAGATTCATGCACTTTACGCTGCATTTGATCAATGTACCAGTCAGCACCAAGGTAACTGAGATTCACTACTCTTACATCAGTGCGGACCCCCATAGCCTCCTGTACACACCAAAGCGGGAAAGTGTCGTTATCGCCATTGGTAAAAATGATCGCATCAGGCTCGCACGAATTCAAATAATCATAAGCAAAATCTGTACATGTGTAACGCCCTGAGCGATCGTGGCTGTCCCAGTTTTGTTGTGCCATAATGCCTGGAACCAATACCAATGTAAATAGAGTAACGAGAATGCCCAATATTTTATGTGACATTTTACCTGTGAACTTACTGCTAAGCCCATCAATCAGCGCCATAACACCTAGTCCAATCCAAATAGAAAAAGCATAGAACGAACCAACATATGAATAGTCTCGTTCGCGAGGTTGGTAGGGAGTTTGATTTAGGTACAATACAATGGCTATACCAGTCATAAAGAACAACAACATGACAACCCAGAACCCCCTTTTATGTTTTTTATAATGATAGAATAAACCAATTAATCCTAATAACAACGGAAGCATAAAATAGGTACTTCGGCCCCAGTTATGTTTGAATTTATAACCTGAAATAGTTTCGGGAAGTTTGTCCTGAGGGCCTAATCGAAGTTGGTCCAGAAATTTGATGCCTGTAATCCAATTACCTTTCAGAATATCGCCATGCCCCTGCAGGTCGTTCTGGCGGCCACTAAAGTTCCACATAAAATAGCGAAAATACATCCAATTTATCTGGTAACTGAAAAAAAACTTAAGGTTTTCTCCAAAGGTTGGTTTATAGACGGTCTGTTGTTCGCCCTGTTGATTTGTTATATTGATAGGTATGCCCTTGATATTCGCCCATTCTTTATAAGCTTGAACATGATCGCTTTCATTACTGAACATACGCGGGAAAAAAGTACAAAACTGTGAATCATATACATACTGAGGTTTATGGGATATTTCAATATATTTCCCATCTTTTTGGGCATATATTGTTCTGCCTTCCTTTGAATCGCGAACCGGTGCATTGTAATACTGCCCGTACAGCAAAGGTCTGTCACCATATTGTTCCCGACTTAGGTAAGAGATAAGGTTAAACAGATTTGACGGATTATTCTCATTCAAGGGAGTATTCGCATTAGCACGGATTATAGACATAGTGTAAGATGAATAGCCCAGAAGAATTAAAGATAAACACAGGATGATTGTGTTCCAAAGTATTTTCTTTTTCTTAGAAGTGTACCAGGTAACCCATATAAGAACCGCAATAAGAGCTACTGTAAAGAAAATCCATCCCGAATTGAAGGGTAAACCAAAGCCGTTTACAAATAAGAGTTCGAACCAAGAGGCAATTACAAAAACACCTTGTACAATACCATACATAACAATTCCGACAATAGATATAGATATTAAAATTGCTATCATCAGGCCTTTTCGGGTTACTGGATATTTTCGGAAATAGTAAACCAATCCCAGCGCAGGTATTGTCAAAAGGTTGAGTAGGTGAATACCAATGGAAAGTCCCATCAGGTATGCAATGAGAAGTAACCATCGATTAGCGTATTTTTCATCGGCCACATCTTCCCATTTTAAAATAGCCCAAAAAATTGTAGCTGTGAAAAGTGCCGAGGAAGAAAAAACTACAGCTTCAACAGCCGAAAACCAAAAACTTTCAGAAAATGTGAACGTCAAAGCCCCTACCAGGCCGCTACCAATGATTGTAATAATTTCTTTGGTTGAATAAACTTCTTTTTTGCCAATGATTTTTCTTGACAGGTAGGTAATACTCCAGAACAGAAACAATATAGTAAAGCTACTGCAAAGGGCAGAATAAAAATTTATTGTCATAGGAATTTTCGAAACATCACCCGCGGCAAAAAGTGAAGCAATACGGCCAAGCATGGCGAACATTGGGTAACCGGGAGGGTGGCTTACTTCGAGTTTACTTGCACAGGCAATAAACTCGCCACAATCCCAGAAACTGGCAGTTGGTTCAATGGTTAAAATATAGACAGTTGCGGCAATAGCAAATACTATCCACCCTGTAACATTATTAACAAGCTTAAATTTTTTCATGGATATAATTCTAAGAAGATTTTGTTTAGTTTTATGCTGTCAAACTTATGTAACAAAGGTTGATAAAATATTTTGATTTGAAAACGCGGTAGTTTAATATTATAGTGGTGTAAATGTTAAAAATTCCTAAAATGAAGTATCGTATTTTGGGCTTTTTACTTTTTTTTGGTTTTCACGGCTTAGCCCAGATCCCTGTTAATATTGATAAGAGTGTATTTTTTGCTCCGGCTGACAGCCAAAAGCTATTGATTCACATTGGGAACAAGAATTTTTTTAAGAATAATGAATACTTTAATCCCTTAGACGAAGGATTAACTCTTCCAGGGGCAATAATAGAGCCATCTGTAATTTATCATCCAAGTGCAACTACAAGCATTGAAGCCGGGGCAAATTTTCTTAAATATTTTGGACGAGGTGGTATTTATTCTATCGAACCTCTTTTCCGATTTCAATATCAACCGGCTCCTTTTTTTCAAATGATCATGGGATCGATTTACGGAGGAACCAGGCATGGTTTAATAGAACCTTTATATCAATGGGAACGCACTTTTACACATCCTGTGGAAAACGGGTTGCAATTTTTATTTAAAACTTCCCGGTTAAAAGCCGATGTTTGGCTAGAATGGAAGAAATTTATTTTGCAAAACGATCCGTTTCAGGAAGAATTATTATTCGGTACTACTTTCTCATATAAACTTTTACCCCTTGATGGCAATTTTAATCTGTCTATTCCTTTCCAAACCACCATTAACCATCATGGCGGTCAGATCGATACTGCTCATGTGCCCCTCCGCACTATTGCGAATTATGCCACTGGCTTAAACTCCTCCTGGCAGTTCCCCCATTCACTTATAAAACAATTTGATCTGGATTGTTGGGTAATTGGCTACAATGACTTGTCGCCTAATAAATTGCAAGATTATACGCAGGGCTTTGCAATTTATCCTAAAGCAAAGGTATCTGTTTCTGATTTTGCTTTAGAACCTGGTTATTTTCATGGTGAAGGATATATGGATTCGGAAGGAGAACCACTTTATTTCTCTGCAACTATTCCTGATAATGCTACTATCCCTGACAATGGCCTTAATTATCCGATACGAAATATGATTACCTGTAAACTGTTTTATTCCAAACAGATTCATAGAGGCATTCTCCTTGCAATTTATTTTGAACTATATAAAGATTTGAAAATTGCCCGTACCGATTACGATTATGGGATGCACATCATTTTCGACCAGAATTTTTTTATCACGCGGATAAAATAAACCTCCAGGGCTTGTTTTTCCAATCTCCTGCGTAATCTATCCCAACACGAACACCGGTATTATATCTCGGAGGCATTCCATCGTCTTCAACCCAAATCCTGTCAGAAGTAGCAAGGTCTTCGCCATAAAAAGTTTTATCAATCTGAAGATGTTTGGTTAATTTTCCTGGTCCTTCGAAACCTTCAATCCCTCTTATAAGAACTGCCTGAGGATTATTTTCATTGGATGTAACAAAATTCAGCATTTGGTACATTCCATAAACCAGGTAAACATAGACCTTCCCGCCGTTGTGATACATTACCTCTGTCCTTGGTGTCCTTCCTTTGCTGGCATGACAAGCTAAGTCCTCTTCTCCCCGGTAGGCTTCTGTTTCAGCAATCCTGTAACGAACAATATTTCCAGCAGGGAAACGGCGAACAAGGATTTTACCGATTAATTCAGGCGCAACTTTCAAAACATCCCGACTAAAGAAATCCAAACCTAATCTTATGTTCATCCTTATTCAATATTTTTAAAATGATAAACCTTAAACCCGGAAAGAAAAGGAAAACTATCGCATTTTGCATAATTTTTTCTCAGAACATTTAAAATGGTATTTTCCGGAAAAACAAATGTGGAGTTAAAGTCGATGTATATCAATGATTTTTTTTTCGTTAAAGTTTCATTACGAAGTCCCTCGAAATTATAAATAGGGAAAATGCCGTTTTTATTTAACGATTGTGCAAACGAATAAGGCTTACTAAATAAATTATTATCATAATAATACATGAAATTTAGATCTGTCCATGGCGGACACAAATAAATTTCTGCATTCGTATTTGCTTTAATTTCTTTGACTTTTTCGGCAATTCTATCAATATCCCTATGGTTACTAATATTGAATTTAAATGAAATAAGCATTAATGAGATAAATATTACAAGCGTAATTTTTTGAAGCCGGCTATTTAAGGGTAAGAACCTTAATGATAAAGGTATAATAAGGTAAAATGCCGGTGAAATGTAAATAAGGTACCTGTCAAGAAACATGGGCACACGAAATGAAATAAAGTACATCAATAGAAACGGTATCCAAAACCAACTGAAAACAATAGTCGAAAATATATTACTTTCGTAATTACGTGTCAGTTTACGCATTAAGAATATAAGGGAAACAACAACGAATATCAGAAAGATAATCAGATTTATCCTGTTATTAGTCCAACTGGCAAGCAGAAAAAACCATGAATCCCCTTTTACAGAAGATAACCATGTTCCTTGATTTACAGATACAAATAGTCTTGATATATAAACTTTAACAATAGGCAGGTAAGCTATCAGAAATATGAACAATGATAAGATGTATGAGTAAACGATTCTTCTGTCAAGTTTTAAATAGAACAAAGTACAAAGCAATTGCGTGAAAAGCAGAAAGAAGCCAAAATAGTGTGCATAGCAAACAACGATATTACATAAGGTAAAGGCTATAAGATGAATTTGTTGTTTGGGATACTTAAGGAAAGTAAGAAAATGATACATTGACATGGTGGTAAGCAAACAGAATAACGGATATATCCTGGCTTCGTGAGAGAAAAACAGATGGTAATTGGAAAAACTAAATAATAGTGCTGCTGTCAATCCTGTTTTATAATTAAAAAATCGCTTACCAATCAGAAAAATATAAATTGCTGTAAAAGAACTAAATAGCATCGGCAGAAATCGTACAGAAAACTTTCCTGATCCGAAAATTTTTATCCAGAAATGGAGTATGATCTCCCAAAGAGGTGGATTGTTACCTTTAATTAGCTCATTAACAATATCCTTTACACTCATCTGGGAATAAAATATCGAAAATGGTTCATCCAGAGAGATGCAGTTGGTTGTAATCCCTATTGATTTGATGAAAATATTTAAGATGAAAATAAATAGTATAGTTCCAATAAGGAATTTGGAATTCTTATATTTCAGCATATTCATGAGAACATAATTAGTTATTCAATTGGCCTCATGTTCCCAAGGAATGCCTTTGGCAGAACTTCCATGATTGATGTTTTCATTCCCTTTTCTGAGTTGCTAATCATGGAAGGTTCATTTGGAATTTTTGAATCATAAAAAAGAAATAGAGCATAGAAAAATGCAAAAAACGATATTCCCTGATGAGTTTCAAGGGTATCCTCGTTAAGGAATGAAAGAAAACCGATTATAAAAATGACAAGGAAAAGATAATTTGAAAACTTTTTTAAAATAATAGCGGGAGCCAAAAGTGAAATCAATATAATTAGAAAACCAAAAATACCAAAAGTGAGCATAAAAGTCACCAGTTGATTGTGCGCTCTTAAACGATTTTGTTTGGCTAGTTTGGAATTATCAATTTCATATTGTCGTGAAAAAGCATCGGGCACATCTCCTGTGCCTACACCAAACCAAAAATTATTTTCGATGATATGAAAGGCAGTTTTTATGAATTCGATACGTTGCGAAATTGAATAGCCGGAAGGGTTAGCACCTAAACTGTAGTTATATAACTCCCACATTGCCGTATAAACCCGTGGATATAAGGCATACTTATCAGTAGCAATATAATTTGTCATACCTAATTCAATGTATTTTATTTCATTATCGGTCAACTTGTTAATTCCTTCAGCGTCTTTTCGCAGCCCTTTCGAGGTAAGATACCGGATAAGACAATCTTTCAGAGCCGCTCCATCTAAAGCTTTTCCATCATAATTTAATTTACTTCGTTTATTCCACGATTCACGCAATTCAGGCTCACATATATACATATATATATAATGTCCATTTTCAACACATTTGCTTGTCAGATCGTGTGAATAGGGGTTACCTTTAGCCGTAGATTTTGTTAATGTTTTGGCGTCTATTTTTTCGAAAGTAAAAAAACGTGCATAAGCATGGCTGATATATGAACCCGACAGCAAAAGCAAGGTGAAAAAGATTATAATGGTAAACCATTTTAGCATCAGTTGTTTGCTGGTAAAAGCGATTCGGATAAGTATTATTGCTGAAGTGAGAATAAAAATAACAATCCCAGTCAGCACCTGAAGTATAAACAAGTAAAAAACAAGCCAAATAATTAAAGGGATGTATGACCATCGGATCCATCCTTGGTATTTTATAATTAGCCAGAAAATAATGAAAATTGACATTACAACCATTAACGACCATCTAATATGCGAAATGAAAGGCGAGATTTGAACTATAGTATGAACCGAACGTCCGTCAAATCCAAAAATAAAGTAAGCGCTAATTATAGAACCTATTAGAACAGCTGCCAGGTAAAAATTGAGAATGATTTTAAGTTGTTTATTATTTAACGGTGCTGATGTCCCTATTACAAAGGGCAATACAAACAACGGAAGTTTTATTCGCAAATCATGAAAGCCCCATGAAAAATCAGAGGTATAAATCATTCCCAGCAGGTGTACTAAATAAAATAGTGAAATTATCAATATTGCTGGCCGTTGTTTTAAGAGATTCCATTTTTGAAGGAACCTACCTTCAAGTAACCAGTTTACCATCAATATAATCTGGGCAACACTCAAGGTAAATACCGAAAAGGGTAGCGAAACACCAAGTAAAATTAAGGCGCCGATATAAATGTTCCTATGAAAATCTTCCCGAATTTCAAACATACACAGTTATGTAAATATATCCATTAAGTTTTGTCTAAAGCAAACACTAAACTTTTATTTTCCTTCAAATGTTATCAAAATTTTGAAATTCTTATAATTTTACGCTCCGTTTTTCATGCAGAGAACAAAAGAATTTTTTTCAATATTGCTGAAAAAACAAAATTAATTGTATTTTTGCAATCCATTTTAAGATGGAGTATTTTGTATTTGCATATTAATTAAAAACTTAGATATCAAGTGGACACTTTAAGTTATAAAACGGTTTCACTTAACAAGGCAACCGTTCAAAAAGAGTGGGTAATTGTAAATGCCTCCGACCAAACGCTGGGAAGATTTTCATCGAAAGTTGCCCAACTATTGAGAGGAAAGCACAAGCCAGGTTTTACTGCCCATGTGGACTGTGGAGATAACGTAATAGTCATCAATGCAGACAAAGTTCGTTTGACCGGCAAGAAATGGACTGATAAGGAATATATTAGGCACACAGGTTATCCCGGAGGACAGCGTATTGTGACTGCAAAAGAACTGATGGCAAAACATCCTATTGCTTTGGTTGAAAAAGCAGTACGGGGGATGTTGCCTAAAAGTCGTTTAGGTGATGCTATTTATCGCAATCTCCATGTTTATACAGGAGCAGAACATCCTCATGCTGCTCAACAACCTAAAGAATTTAACATTAATACAATCAAATAATTCGTATGGAAGTAATAAATGCGATAGGAAGAAGAAAAGCTGCTGTTGCACGCGTTTATCTTTCTTCTGGTAAAGGGAATATTATTATTAACAACCGAGATTATAAAGAATATTTTTCTAATACAGTGCTTCAATATATTGTTGAACAACCCTTGCACTTGCTCGATGCAGCCCAGAAATACGATATCAAAGTAAATCTTGATGGTGGCGGCGTAAAAGGACAGGCAGAGGCATTACGTTTAGGAATTTCGCGTGCCTTGATAAAAGTTGATGAAACCTGCAAACCTAAATTGAAAGAAGCTGGTTTCACCACTCGTGATCCACGTGAAGTTGAGCGTAAAAAACCTGGACATCCGAAAGCTCGCAAGCGTTTTCAATTTAGCAAGCGTTAAACATATAAGTTGTAAAGGATATAAAGCCTGCCTGCTCTGCTGGCAGACAAGATTATAGATGCTGTAAAGAGATTGAGATGTTAAATATTATAATATCAACAGTCTCTGCAATCCTTACATCTGTTACAACATATATAATACCCTGTTTAGTATCTAAATTGCAAAGACTTCCGAGAAATCAGGGCTACTTTGCAATTGACAAATATAGAATGTAAACACTTAAAAATTATTTAATGTCAAAAGTAACTGTTGAGCAATTATTAGACGCAGGTGTTCATTTTGGCCACTTACGCAGAAAATGGAATCCGGCCATGGCTCCTTACATCTTCATGGAGCGTAATGGGATTCATATCATCGACCTTCACAAAACTAAAGCAAAACTTGAAGAAGCTGCTTTAGCATTAAAGCAAATCGCAAAATCCGGTCGTAAAATTTTGTTTGTTGCTACCAAAAAGCAAGCTAAGGAAATTGTATCCGAACGGATCAAGCAAGTAAACATGCCTTATGTTACGGAGCGCTGGCCAGGTGGTATGCTTACTAATTTTCCCACCATCCGAAAGGCCGTAAAAAAAATGTCATCTATCGATAAAATGGCGACTGATGGCACGTTTGATAACATGTCAAAACGTGAAAAATTACAGATTGCTCGTCAGCGTGCAAAACTCGAAAAAAACCTCGGTAGTATTGCCGATCTTTCCCGTCTTCCTGCTGCTTTATTTGTAGTTGATGTTACTAAAGAAAATATTGCTGTTCGCGAAGCCAAAAGGCTAAATATACCTGTATTTGGAATGGTAGATACAAATTCCAATCCCAACGAAGTCGATTTTCCTATTCCGGCTAATGACGATGCTTCTAACTCAATCGCTTTGATTATTGATTCTATTGCATCAGCCATCCAGGAAGGTTTGAACGAACGTAAAGCAGAACGAGAAAAAGAGGGTGACGATAAACCAGAGAAAGAAGTCAAACCTGAAAAAGCCAGGGCTCGAAAACCTGGCGAAAAGAGACCTACAAAACTCGAATCGCTCGTGCAAGAGGAAGAAGAGTTGCCGGCTCCAATTGTAAAGTTAGAAAAAGAAAAAGTTACAGCCCGCAAGGTTGTGAGGAAAGTAAAAAAAGAAGAATAATCGTTAATAAATTAAAAATACAATGGCAATTACTGCTGCTGAAGTAAATAAGCTCCGTCAAATGACCGGTGCTGGCATGATGGACTGTAAAAAGGCTTTGGAAGAAGCAAATGGTGATTACGAAAAAGCTACTGAAATTATTCGCAAAAAAGGTCAATTGGTAGCTGCTAAGCGTGCCGACCGTGAAGCTACGGAAGGTGTTGTACTTTCAAACATCTCTTCAGATGCAACGTTTGGTGCTTTAACCGTTGTTTGCAGCGAAACTGACTTTGTGGCTAAAAACGAATCTTTCGTTCAGTTTGCCAAATCAATTAATGATTTAGCTGTAGCTCAAAAACCATCTAATATTGAAGCTTTAAAACAACTTAAGCTCAGCAGCCTTAATGTTAATGAGGCTTTGTTGGAAAAGGTAGGTGTGATTGGTGAAAAAATTGATCTTATCATTTATTCGAAAATCGAAGCTGCACAGGTTGTTGCTTATATTCATCCAGGTAATAAATTAGCTACCATGGTGGGTTTCAATAAAAAATTGAACGACATTCAGGTAGGCAAAGATATCGCTATGCAGGTTGCTGCAATGAATCCCATTGCTGTTAGTAAGGATGTAGTTCCTGCCAACGTTGTTGCCAAAGAAAAGGAAATAGCAGTTGAACAGACCCGTTTGGATAAGAAAAACGAAGGTAAGCCTGCAAATATCATAGAAAAAATAGCTGAAGGTAAACTTGAAAAATTTTTTAAAGAAAGCACCCTTCTTAGTCAGGAGTTTATTAAAAATTCGAAACTGACTGTTAGTCAATACCTTCAGAATGTAGATAAAGATTTGAAAGTAACAGGGTTTGTAAGATATACTTTAAATGCTTAAATGAATTTGAAGTTTATTCATGAAAAAAAAGAGAGCCAAAAGCTCTCTTTTTTTGTTAGGTGCTCAACCATGATTGAAATGATTTTATGATTAACAGGATTAATTATATCTTTAATCGCAAAAAATCCATTATAATATGCTAGCATATAAACGAATTCTCTTAAAGCTCAGTGGTGAAGCCCTTATGGCCGATAAACCTTATGGCATCGATACTCAGCGATTAATGGAATATGCCCGGCAAGTAAAAGAAGCTGCTGATTTAGGTGTTAACGTTGGTCTCGTAATTGGTGGTGGTAATATTTTTCGCGGGTTAAAAGGTGTAAATGTCGGGTTCGACCGTGTTAAAGGCGATTATATGGGGATGTTAGCCACAGTTATCAATGGCCTTGCTATACAGTCGGCGCTCGAAAGTCTTGGGGCGAAAACCCGCTTGCTTACCGCTATTCGTATGGAACCTGTTGGCGAAGGATATAGTAAGCAAAAGGTAAGAGAAGCGTTTGATAACAACGAAATCGTAATTTTTACGTTTGGCACAGGTAATCCTTATTTCACAACCGATACTGCTTCTGCGCTCCGCGCTGTAGAAATGGAAGCTGATGTCCTATTGAAAGGCACACGGGTAGATGGAGTATATAATACTGATCCTGAGAAAGATAAATCTGCTCTAAAATTCGATGAATTAACTTTCGACGAAGCTTACAAACGAGGTCTTAATGTGATGGACCTTACATCGTTTACAATGTGTAAAGAAAATGACCTTCCAGTGATTGTTTTTAATATGAATAAAGAAGGAAATTTAAAAAAGCTGATATTAGGTGAAAAAATAGGGACATTGATAAAGGTGAAGTGGAATAATTTGTTAATGCGCTAATGTGCCAATTGAGTAACTTGTAACTTAAATCATAATTCTTTTTATATTTGTTTCCCAAATAACAATTGTTTTATAAAATATCCTTCATTCTATGGAAGAAGAAGTTCAATTATACCTCGACGATGCTAAGGAAAAGATGGAAAAAGCCTTAGTTCATTTTTCAAATGAATTGGTAAAGCTAAGGGCAGGAAAGGCTAATCCCCAAATGCTCGACGGTATTCATGTAGATTATTACGGTGTAAGTACACCACTCCAACAAGTAGCCAACATTAATACTCCTGATGCCAAATCAATTGTGATTCAGCCTTGGGAAAAGAAAATAATGGACATGATCGAAAAAGCAATTCTTGCTGCTAATATCGGGATCACTCCAATTAATAATGGCGATGTGATTCGTCTTAATCTGCCACCGCTTACGGAGGAACGAAGGAAACAACTGGTAAAAACCGTAAAGCACGAAGGAGAAAATGCCAAGGTAAGTATCCGAAATGCCCGGCGCGAAACCATAGAAGAATTCAAAAAAATGCAGAAAGACGGCCTGCCTGAAGATTCTGCAAAAAATGCTGAAGAAAAGGTTGAAAAGTTAGTCGAAAATTACTATAAAAAGGTCGAAGAGATACTGAACAAAAAGGAGCACGAGATTATGACGGTGTAATAATCAATATTTATTCATCGCAGTTACAACAAATATCCACCTCTATCCTGTTTTCCAGTATTTTTTTCCGAAACTGCATAAATGTTGTTCTTTTCCAAAGCAATTTCATGCCTTCTTTATCGGCATTTCCCATAGCATATTTCGCATCCTTGTCATAGCAACAAGGTACCACGATACCATCGGTAGTAATAACCCCTGTTGTCCATATTCGTTTACAATTATTTTGCAGAGATTTTTTAAACACATAGCGTTTGCCCGATTTTTCGTAACGCGCGTACTTTTGTAAATCCGTTAACATTGGATGACCGTTCTTAAAATCAAATAGCTGTGCGGTTTTCAACTCGGTTTTATCTGCTCCGATGGATTTGCCTAATGTCCTGAATTCATTAATTTGATGTTGGTTATGTTTAAATACAATGAATTGCATGATGATATAAGGAGTTTTTGATTTCAGGGCATGTTTAGCCTCAACCAAGTTTTTAATACCTTCCAGTACGGTTTCGAGATTTCCTCCCTGACGGTATTGGCGATACACATCGTTGGTAGTTCCGTCAACAGAAATCATAATACGGTTGAGGCCTGAAAGGACTGTCTGTGTCGCAGTCGGCTTGTCAAGGAAATGTCCGTTGGTGGAGAGACAGGTATAAATCTTTTTTTTGCTGGCAAGCCTTATCATCTCGAATATATTTCGGTTAAGAAAAGGTTCGCCCTGCAAATAGAGCATCAGGTAACAGGAATGTAAATATACCTGATCGATAATTGATTGATACAGTTTTAGTGGTATTTCAGAGTTTTTTCGATGTATTAAGCCTTTCCCGGTTGGGCATTCGGGACAAGTAAGATTACATGTACTTGAGGGTTCAATGGAATAGGAATATGGCATTCCCCAAATGATCGGTTTTTTCAACAATATAGAAATGTAGAACGATACCCTTGCTTTGAGGATATTGAATATTTTTTGAAGTGAGAGTTTCTTTATAAAATTGAGGGCATCGTATATCACCTTGTATAATTACTACCACTAAGTAGGCTGTCCAAAAAGTCTGGAAATTGAGCGTCCCAAACCATCGGGACGCTCAGCGCTCCGGCTTGATGTCCAGAGCGATGTGCTCGGCGTAGTCTCCTGACTACGCCGAATAAATGACCCTTTTAGACAACCTATTAATTATTCTCTAAAATTTTAAATAATTCATCCAATTTCGGTGTAAGAATAATTTCGGTACGACGGTTTTTCTGCCTTGCTTCCGGCGTTTTTGTTTTGTCAACAGGAACGAACTCGCCTCTTCCGGCAGCAGTTAGCCGTTTAGGATCAATGCCTGTGCCGTCGAGTAAAATGCGTACAATCGAAGTAGCGCGCTTAACACTCAAATCCCAATTGTCCTTTACCGATGCATCAGATCGGTAAGGAACATCATCGGTATGACCTTCAATCATAATATTGATATCAGTGTTCTGTTCAAGCACTTTGGCCAGTTTTTTCAATGCTTTTACGCCATCCGGGTCAACCACAGTGCTTCCCGATTTGAACAACAACTTTTCTTCGAGCGAAACGTAAACTTTTCCATTTACTACTTTTATTGTCAACCCCTTATTTTCAAAGCCAAGCAGAGCGTCAGACACTTTGTTTTTCAGGGCATTAACAACTGAGTCTTTACGGTTAAGTATCCGCTCCATCTCTTTCACGCGTTTATTCTTTTTCTCAAGCTCTAAGTTTAAAACATCAAGGTTGCGTTTTTTTTCATCGAGGGTCCATTCGAGCTTGCGAAGTTGATCTTCGCGTTTCTGCAAGTCTTCCTGGGTTGATTGTAATTGAGATAGAAGCTTAGTTGTTTCCCTCGCATTACCTTTGGTAAAATTCTCCTGGGTCACCTGTAAATCGTGGTATTGTTGTTCAAGCTTGTTATAATCAAGCTGAAGCTGCTTCCATTGCTGATAATTGGCCAACGAATCATGGATAAGCTTTTCTTTTTCCCTGGTGAGTAAATCCAATTGCGATTTTAACTCAGTGTTTGAAACCTGCAGTTTTTCGTTTTCAGCTTTGAACTTTATATTTTCTTCCATGCATGCATCCGATTTTTTCTTCAATTCATTGAATTTTGAAATAGGAACGCAGGAAGAAAAAACAATAAATATTAATGAAATTGACAGTTTGTTTTTTAAAAACATAATAAGGTACTTATAATTTAAAAGAAATATTTTTTGAAATATATCCAATTAATTCATTTATAGTTATTTCATCGCTTTCTGTTATTTTATTTTTAATATGTTTATGGTGTGGAAATGTTTTGATTTTCAGATGATGAGGTGAGTTATCCCAACGAATGATCAAATTGTCATTTGAATCTTGCCAATGATAAGAATAAAACCTTATCATCAAGCAACTGTAAAATCTCCATTTTTTAAATCTTTAATTTTTTTCTTTAGATGATTTAGCATATTCTGGTATGCTTTCCATTCAATGTAATCATCATAAGTTTCAAACTTTTCGTCTGAAGATTTTAATTTTTGCTGAAATTTTTCAAATGACTGGTTATATTTTTTTTGGAAAAATGAAATTTTATCTTCGATAGTAAAAAGCTCTGCATAAGCTTCCAAGATAAGATGTTTCGCTATAGATGATTTTTGAACAGTAACCATAGAAATCAATATTTTAACTTTCTACTTTTTTATAACAAAGATAAGAACATCACACATCAAAACAAAAACGGGGGATATAAAATAAATTCCTATCTTTGCCATTTAAAATTGTGTTTTCAATTGATTGGTAACCTGATGGAGGAAGAGAGAAAAAGTCTTTTAGACCAGATAAAATTTCCTTCGGACTTAAGAAAGTTACGCCCTGAGGAGTTGATTACCCTGAGTGATGAACTCAGACAATTCATTATTGAAATTGTTAGTAACCATCCTGGTCATCTTGGTGCAAGTTTGGGAGTTGTTGAGTTAACAGTTGCCCTTCATTATATTTTTAATACCCCTTATGACCAAATCATCTGGGACGTGGGTCATCAGGCTTACGGCCACAAGATACTCACTGGCCGGAAAGAGATTTTTCATACCAATCGTAAATATAAAGGCATCAGCGGTTTTCCAAAAATGGCTGAAAGCGAATTTGATGCATTTGGAACTGGCCATTCTTCAACATCTATTTCTGCAGCCTTAGGTATTGCAATTGGTTCACAACTTAATGGAGAAGTAGATCGTAAGATAGTTGCCGTCATCGGTGATGGTTCGTTAACCGGAGGTTTGGCTTTCGAAGGATTAAACAACGCAGGTTTCTCAAAAGCCAACTTATTGGTGATTCTCAACGACAATAATATGGCTATTGACCCAAATGTTGGGGCTTTGAAGGAATATTTACTTGACATCACTACATCCAAAACATATAACAAAGTAAAAACAGATGTTTGGAACATTTTGGGTAAAATTAAATTAACCCGACAGATAATTCAAAAACTAGGATATGCTGTAAAATCAGCCCTCCTCAAACAAAGTAATCTTTTTGAAGCTTTGAATTTTCGCTACTTTGGTCCTGTTGACGGGCACGATGTTGTTCATCTGGCTAAGGTTTTGGCTGATTTGAAAGATATACCAGGGCCGAAACTTCTTCATGTCCTCACCACAAAAGGTAAAGGTTATAAATTTGCCGAGGAAGATCAGACTACATTTCATGCTCCCGGGTTATTTAACAAACTCACTGGTGAAATAATCAAAATTATTTCCGACAAGCCTCAACCACCTAAGTTTCAAGAGGTATTCGGACGTACTTTATTAGAACTTGCTGAAAAGAACCCAAAAATTGTTGCCATCACCCCTGCAATGGTTAGCGGATCGTCAATGAAATACATGTTTGAGAAGTTTCCTGATCGGTCATTTGACGTGGGTATTGCTGAGCAACATGCTGTTACGTTTTCTGCAGGGCTGGCCGTGCAAGGAATGATCCCGTTCTGTAATATTTATTCATCTTTTATGCAACGTGCATACGACCAGGTTATTCACGATGTTGCAATTCAAAAACTTCAGGTAGTTTTTTGTCTCGACCGGGCGGGGCTGGTTGGCGAAGATGGGGCTACTCACCACGGCACTTACGACTTGGCTTATATGCGGTGCATCCCTAATTTGATTATTGCTGCGCCAATGAACGAAGAAGAACTTCGTAACCTAATGTTTACCGCCCAGGCAGAGAATAACGGACCTTTTGTAATTCGTTATCCAAAAGGTCAGGGGGTAATGATCAATTGGCAAAAACCGTTTCAAAAATTACCCTTAGGAAAGGGACGTATGCTCCGAAGTGGTACTGACTTAGCTATTATTACCATTGGAATCACTGGTAACTTTGCTGAAGAAGCTTGCAGGATTTTATTTAATGAGGCGATTGAAGCAGCCCACATCGATATGCGTTTTCTAAAACCCATTGATACAGAGTTACTCCACAAGGTATTTAAAAAATTTAGCACAATTATAACTGTTGAAGATGGTACAATAAATGGTGGGCTTGGCAGTGCTATACTCGAATTTATGGCCGATAATGGATACCATGCCAATGTAATACGTCTTGGCGTTCCAGAACGTTTCGTCGAACATGGCTCTCAGGTTCAATTGCACCGCGAATGCGGTTACGATACACAAGGTATTATTGAAACCGTGAAATCTTTAGTGATGCCTAAAATTCTATCCAAAGTGGTATAAACCCATTACCACTAAGGCAGTGGTTAAAAATCATGCTTCACAAAACCAAAGGAATAGTCCTCAATCATTTGAAATACGGCGAGAACAAGCTGGTAACTAATATTTATACCGAAACTCACGGCCGTAAGGCCTTCCTTATCCATGGCTTACACGGGCATAAGTCAAAATTTCATCCAACATTTTTTCAACCGCTTACACTGCTTGATCTTGAAGTCAACATAAATCCCAAACGTGAACTGCAACAAGTAAAGGAAATAAATTTTGATTATTCTTTTCAAGCTATTCC
>Ga0182027_10002227_pt1 | contig 31656 bp, 27 predicted proteins | sample 712E1DmetaG_FD_121300 | JGI IMG/M metagenome (GOLD analysis project Ga0182027, IMG submission 121300) | Permafrost microbial communities from Stordalen Mire, Sweden - 712E1D metaG (Illumina Assembly) | ecosystem: Environmental > Terrestrial > Soil > Wetlands > Permafrost | place: Sweden...
GCAACCGAGAGCCCTGCCGCGTGGTTGGCGAGAAACGCGGCCTCAATCGGCTTGGCTTTGCTCGTGATCGCCGCCGAATACACGCTGATGACCGTGTCGCCGGCGCCCGTGACATCGAAAACATTTTGTGCCACGGTGGGAAGATGTGTGTACGTTTTTGCAGCGCGATTGAAAAGCGCGAGGCCGCGCTCGCTGAGAGTTATGAGGAGAAAGGGAAGATTGAGTTTCCGAACGATGGACCACCCAAGCGTCTCGATGTCTCGGTCGTCGATCCGTGAATAAGGCAAGCCGAGAGCCGCATGGGCTTCCTTCAGGTTCGGGGTAATCACGCTTACCCCTTTGTAAAGATCGAAGTGGCGCTCTTTGGGGTCTATTGCAACAAACATCCGGCGCCGCTTGCAGGCCGCAAGAATCTTCGCAAGGAAGGGCTTGGAGACGACGCCCTTGGAATAGTCGGAAATAATCACGCCGTCCACTTGGGAAAGGTGGGAAGAAAACCGGGACCACAGTGCATCCGCCTCCTCCATTGTCAAGTCGCCAACCGTTTCGCTGTCCACCCGCACGATCTGCTGGTGCCGCGCCATGATTCTGGTCTTTATCGTTGTTGTCCGGCGCGGCGACACAACCATGCCGCTCGGGGAACATCCCGATTGCGCAAGCTTCTCCCTGAGATTCTTTCCGGTCACATCATCACCGCACAAAGATACCAGGTATGGCGTGACGCCGAGCGATTTAAGGTTCTGAACCACGTTTGCCGCTCCGCCAAGCCGGTGCGAGCGCGACTGCACCTGCACCACCGGCACAGGAGCCTCGGGAGAGATTCGGAGGACATCTCCCCACACGTATTCGTCGAGCATTGTGTCGCCGACGACCATGATGGAAGACTTCGAAAAGCCATTAACAATCTGGTTGAGGCGTACAGGAGATATCCGCGGCAAGGGCATGGCTACATCCTTCTTCCGAAAATGACAAAATGCCAGAAAGAAGCATACGGTATGTAGAGAGGATTGAGAATGAGTGAGAGAGCCTTGATTGGTGTTGCCCACTCAATGAAAATAAGAACAAAAAAGACAATTGGTACGTTTCGCATTAGTTTGAAATACGGCTCCACTTTTGACCTTGGAAGAAAACTCAAAAGAATATTTGATCCGTCCAACGGCGGGATCGGCAACAGATTGAAAAAGGACAGCCCTATGTTAACCTGATAAGCAATAGAGAGAATTGGGAATAGATATGAGCTGTAGGAGATGTTGACTGAATTCAGTATGAGCAGCTGAAGGATAATGCCAATCAGTCCGGCGCAAACAATGTTGGACAAGGGTCCGGCAACGCTCACCAATGCGGCGTCGCGCCTTGGATTGCGAAGATTGCGATAATCAACCGGGACCGGCTTTGCCCAACCGAATGGACCAAAGCACAACATGAGAGTTCCAAACAAGTCTAGATGCGCCACAGGATTGAATGACAAACGTCCGGCCCGTTTTGCAGTCTCATCACCTCTCCATAAGGCGACCATCCCGTGCGCATATTCGTGAATCGTGAGCCCTACCAGGATACCGGGAGCGCGAACCAGTAGATTCTGAACAAGGGATTGTATATCGGGCATTGTTCTCCAGATGCTAGGTGGACAATGAGAAAATACTTTCTAGCGCATCACTTTAGAGACGTTTTAGCCGTGTTATGTCAACCCCGGACTCTTTGAGCATTTCACCCACCGTAACAAACCGGTAGCCGCCGGACTCAAGAGAATCAATCAGCTTGCCAAGAATGGAATGGACTTGCCGGTCCTTCTGCTGGCGGGCGGTGTTTAAATGCATAAGGATAATGCCGCCGTTGATTCCCGTACCAGGACTCTGAGCAAGGCCGACAATTTTGTCGAAGACCTCCTGAGGCGTGTGGTAGCCCGGAGTCTCTTCGTCGGGAGTCCAATCGTTGCTGTCCAGACCCAGCTTCCACGTTCTCCCCTGCCGCCACCCCACATGAAGAAAACCCGCGTGCTGGGCCCATAGGCAAATTGTGCGATTGTATTCCCCGTAGGGGGCGCGCCACAAAGGGGCAAGCCGTGCGCCGAACAGGGACTGGAACAAAGAGTCTGTTTCAACAAGCTCGTGGCGTAGATAGGCCTCGGTAACGGTGGGCAAGACCGTCTGCGTGTGATCCTGCACAAAAGAGGTCAGATGCGGGTGCGAAAACGTATGGCTTCCGATTTCGTGCCCCTCGGAAATGATGCGGCTCACGACAGCGGGGTAACGCTTGACAAACCGGCCAGTGAGAAACATGGTTGCCTTGACGTTGCGCGATTTGAGGGTATCGAGAATCTCGGCCGCGGCATTCGCCTGGTCGCCGCCGTCGAAGGTGAGGCACAGAAGCCGCTTTTGCGTAGTCCCATTGTCAAAAGAGATTGGAATTCCTTCGGTTTCCGGAGGAACATTGAGATCCGAACGGAAGACAAAGACGCTTTTCCGGACTACGGGCGCACCGGCGGCGCGGCCGGAGAGAGAATCCAATCGGGCGCGAAGCTCTAAAATTTCCCGGTTTCGCTCCCTGATCTGTCCCAGAAGCCCGATTCTCTTTTCCTTGAGCGAGGTATTCTGCGCCGACAAATCGCGCGCCTGCCTCACGTTCAACACGCCGAAAACAATGCCGCACAAAGCAAGCGTCACGGCGGATAGAACCATAAGCCGGTAATAGCTTAGCGGCGGGTTGCGAACCGGCGGTTGCGTCGGTTGTTCGGAAACGGGAGTTACTTCGGCCGCTCGCGCCTGCGAGTCCCTTTTAGCAAGACAGCGAGAACAGTACACCTGATGAGAAACTTTTACCGAACATTCCCCGCACACCCACGATTTGCAGACGGAACACCGTCCGACGGCAAAGGCCTTGGGGTGCACGTGGCAATGATGCACCGTTCCCTTCTTTTGAGCAGGCATACGAAATAAAATACAAGGTCGCCGGCGCGATGAAATTACAAATAACCGCTGGATTAAACTGGCCGTCGAGAAACGGCGAACCGCCACGGGGCAACGAGTGTGTTTGCCATTGACACGACGAAACACCCTTAGTATCTTTAGGTTGCACGCTCACTCCCCCAAAGAGAAACGATTGTGGCAAGTCCCAGCATCGAGTTCTCACATGTCTACAAGGAATACCGGAGGCACTTCTGGGAAAGGAAAGTGCCGGCTGTCGTCGATTGCTCGTTTGCCGTGGAGAGGGGCACCATTACCGGTTTTGTGGGTCCCAACGGCGCGGGCAAGACAACCAGCATCAAGATGCTCCTCGGTCTTGTCCGGCCCACCTCCGGAACGGTGCTTGTCAACGGCAACGATCCCCGGATTCCGCGCTCGCGCACAGCGCTTTCGTTCCTGAGCGAGCGCCCCTATTTCTACGACCATCTTACCGTTTGGGAAACGCTCTGCTTTTCTTACGGGCTCACCGCGGGGCACGTGAAATCCGGAGAACCGGACATCCGGCGGGTTTTGGAGCTGGTGGAACTGTCCGCGTCCCTTTCAACCAAAGTGAAAGACTTGTCCAAAGGAATGCAACAGCGTCTTTCCATGGCTCAGGCACTGCTGTGCGACCCGGACCTCTTTGTTCTGGACGAACCCATGAGCGGTCTCGATCCCCTTGGCCGGCGGCTTTTTCGACACATACTGCTTACGTTGGGAAAAGAAGGGAAAACAATATTCTTTAGCTCCCACATACTTGACGATGTGGAATCGTTGTGCAGTCACGTCGTCGTTGTATCCGCGGGGCGCCTCGCCTACCAGGGACCGCTTGCCGATCTGTTGGCGGAAGGGGTGCGCGTAGTGGAGTGCGAAGTGGCGGGGCTTTCCGAAGCGGACCGGGATCTTCTTACGGCAAAAGGGTACACGGTGACAAGAAACGCCAACGCCGGCGATGTCATTTCCATTCCTGCCGGCAAGGATGCCGTGGAGTGCCAGCGATACCTGTGCGAAAAGGGAATATTCTGCGAGTCGGTGTCGAAGCGGTCCGCTTCACTCGAAGATATAATTTACAAAAGGCAATGAAGGGTCTGCGGATGCGGGCGATATTTCAGATTGCGGTCAACACGTTCAAGGAAACGATACGGAACAACGTTCTGTACATTGTTCTCTTCTTTGTCGTGGCGCTCATCGTGCTGTCGGTGTTTGTTGCGGATTGGTCGGTATTCGCCAGGATTCAGGTGATGCAGGATTTCGGCCTTGCCACCATGTCTCTTGCCGGGCTGCTGTTGGCGGTATTTATCGGCGTAGGCATGCTCGGAAGAGAGGTGAGTCAGAAGACGCTGTATCAAGTTATCACCAAGCCGATATCTCGAGCGCAATTCGTATGCGGCAAGTACGCAGGGCTGCTTACCACGCTCTTGCTTACCTATGCGGCCATGTCGACAATGTTCCTCTGCACGCTTGTATATCTGGGCGGAACCATAAAACTTTCGCTCTTGTGTGCCGTGCTCCTCATCTGGGCCGAGATGTCGGTGGTTATCTCCGCCTCCATTTTTTTTTCGACGCTAACCTCACCCATGCTCGCGTCCTTTTTCTCTCTTGCATTCTATGTTGCCGGCCACCTCAACGATCTGCTTTCCATCAAGCTGGTTGCGGCGCGAGGTTCACTCTATCCCCGGCTCCTCACCGCGATATATTATGTGCTGCCGAACCTTGAGCATTTTAATGTTCGGGACAACATCGTCTACGGAATCGTGCTCCCGCCGGCATACTATGTACTCGCGCTTGTCTATGGCATTCTGTACTCAGCCTTGTTTCTTGCGCTTTCGTGCGTGTTGTTCGACGCAAAGGACCTCTAGTGAAACCCCCGCGCAAAATCCTGGCGTTTGCGGTCTCTTTCGCCGCGATAGGGGCGCTGATTTTTGCGGCGCAAAACAGTCTCACGTCGATAAGGTCGACACACCGGGCGCCGCCTTCAATGGCGTTTGTTCCGCAGAGCGACAAAATCAAACCGTATCTCCTTGGGTTCCACACAGCCTATGCCGACTACCTGTGGATACGAACCACGCTTTACTTTGGCTCGGAATATCTCTCCGGGGGTCAATACACGTGGCTGGTCCGTATGGTTGATCTTGTTACCAGGCTCAATCCCGATTTTTATCCGGCATATGAATTTGCCGGCCTGATGATTCCGGACGTCTGCAACGACCCCGACGCCGCGAGGGTTATCCTCGAACGGGGCGTTTCTTCCAGTGTGGCCAACAAGTGGAAACTATGGTTCTATCTGGGAATGATTTACTATAGATACTACGACAACAAGAAGGATGCGGCGGCCTGTCTGGCGCGCGCGGTGACACAACCCGACGCTCCGGGTTTCCGGCTTGCGGGCGTAGCGGCGGCGATGTTTAGGAAAGCGGGCGCGCCCGAGGAAGGCCTCGAATTTCTTTCTTTTGTATACGCAACGAGCGAAAACCCGGAAGTGAAACGTTATGTCCAGGGGAAATTGCAGGCATTCACAAAAGCGCAGTAGCGAATGTAACTTTTCAAACATCCCTGTTTCCTATTGACCAGCCACTCTTCTCTTGAAGACGGCAATCCAGGCTGATGACTGTGGGGCGTATTTCTTAACCTCATTCCCCCACACGAACACTGTTTTGCGATCCGAGACAATGTCGGCAACGCCGGCAACTTCGTACATGCTCCGCTGATATTGGTTGAACCATTGAAAGATTCTGGTGTAAGAATCCGGCCGCACAAGCCACGACACATCAACATTAACATATACGAGATAGCGAGGTGCGGCCGCTTCGATTTGCCGTATCATTTCGTCCTGCATATGCAAAGCGAAGGGCTGCTTTTCCATAAGGGCATAGGTATAGATGTAGCCGCTTGCAGACCGCCGGTGAGCATAGAAGAAAATCTGCGGCTCCGAACCCAGGATTCCGATTTTGTCTGCAGGAGATGTCCACGCCCTCAGTGAATCCGCGATGACGCACGATTCGGGGAATGGATTGGGTCCGTAAATGAGCCTGGAAACGCGCATGGGCGCAGACTCGAAAAGAATGGCCTTTTCCGCGAAAAGAGGAATCGCAACCGCACCGCCGACAACAAGGCAGAAGAGAGAAAAAAGCAATGCCGGACGTTTTACAAAAGGCGAAAGGGCAAACGCAACCCCTTTCCCGCACAGCAGCGAAACCACGGGCAGCACCAGAATGAAATAGTGCTCCCGGAAGTAAAAACCCGGGCATATGGAAACAAACGACAGTAGCAGGAATAACAAGACGCCGCCGGTTTTCCATTTTGAGTTTCTATCGAAGAGCAACGACACAAGACCCAACATCGCAAGCAACCACAACGCCGGGGACGATGCCGTGATGTGCCCCATTTGGTCGTAAAAGATATGTGCGCCAACCCACAGCGGGATCTGTGTAACATAGGCGCGGGCATACGTAAACGTCCAGAACCAGAAACTGCCAAAGACGCCGGCACACCACAGCCACAGGCAAACCACGAAAAACGGCACAAGCACCCCGGCGCAATAGACCAAGGCGAACATTGCCGGCTTCTTGATCCGGCCGCGGTGCGCGGAAAATGTCCCCGCCAGAACACACAGAAATCCAAAAAGCGCAAAGGCCGCACCATGCTGTTTCATCAGGACACAGGCGCCAAATGACAAACCGGCCAAAAAAGCGAAAAGACTACGTTCTTTATCGAGAGTTTCGAGAAGCGAAAGGCATCCCAGCAGAACAAAAAGGACCACAAAATGTTCCGCATTTGCCGATAGCCCGAGGACCGACGAGCAAAGCGTCATGACGGCAAAAGCCGAACCCGAAGCACAACCAACAAGCGGATTGTACAGGCGGCGTCCAAGCAGGAACATGGCAAGCGAAGACAAAATGTTAATAAGAAGAAGACCGAAATGTATTCCGGTTGTAGTTTGGCCGAAACAGGTGAGGATAGCCGCATAGGCAACATAAATCCCCGGCATCTTCATGTTATAGGACTGTGAAAACGGAGGAATTCCCTGAAGAATCAGTTGACCGGAGTAGGCATATTCTCCTTCGTCCCGTTCCAGCGGCACGGGGAGAAGGTGGATGCGAATGGCGCAGGCGATGGCGAGAACGATAAGGAAGAAGAGCACCGGGCGATATGGTTTGAAAGCAGATGTGTTCATAAGATGGCCGGGTATGACGCTACGTTGCCTATAGGTGAGCCTTTGGACGCAACTCCTCAATGTCCTTTTTCTGCAGCGCAGCAAATTGAATGAGTTCCCTTACCTGGTTTGTGAGAACGGAGATCTTCATCGAGAAATATATCAGAATCGCAAGCATGAGAATAAGCGCAAAAAGCGTGAGCGTTGATATGGGAACGAGCGCTCCAATTAGATGCGTGATTCTTGAAAGCAGGCGCTGGTTCAAGACGAGGACATCCGTTGCAATCATGATAAAAATCCACCACAGGCAATATTCTTCGTTAATTCTCCTTTTTCGCAGGGCATTAAGCACAAAGAGAATTACCAGAATGGAAATCATTAGGACAAATGCTTGGCCCCTGAGTGACATGCTATTTCTCCTTCTCTTTGAAGATCTCCCGCATTACGACGATGACGATTGCCAGCAGGCCTTTGAACGGATAATAGATTTTCTTCGGCAGCGAAAACATCGATTGGCCTGTTGTGCGCGATCTAAAAGTCGCCGGGACCTCTGCGATCTTGAATCCATTCAGGAGCATCATGACGAGTACCTCGGCGTCCGGAAAATCAACAGGATAATTTCTTGAAAGAAATGCGACCGCCCGTCCATTGATCGCCCGAAAGCCCGAGGAGATGTCCAGAAATCTCTTATGGGTTATCAAATAGGTTATGAGCGAAAAAAGGTTTCTGCCGACTATCCTGGCGAACGTCGTCTTATAGCCGGTCTTTATCGCAAACCTGGAGCCAATGACCATGTCCAATGAATGATCTTTAAGCACAGTTACAAGCTGTTGCGCATCCTTTGCATCGTGCTGCCCATCGGCGTCCATGAGCACGACAACGGCATAGCCCTTTTTGCAGGCGTATTTGAATCCCGTCTGGACCGCCGCCCCATATCCAACATTGACAGGATGAGAAATAACCACACTTCCGGCGGTACGAGCAAGTTCTTCGGTTCGGTCTCTGGAGCCGTCGTTTACGACAACGATATCGAAATCCGGCAGGCTGGCCCTTACCTCGGCAATAACCGAAGGCAGGTTTTTTTCCTCATTGAATGCCGGAATAAGGACGAGCGAATTCATGGTATTGGGGAGCGGTCCCTTCTTGAGCTCTTAGGGCATGTCGTTTACCAACTTAAATAATATCTTTTCGGCCGCATAATAGCAAAACAATCAACGGGCCCATAATAAAGACAGGGTAATTGACTCAGCGTAAAAAGAGTCATATACTTATTTTAATGATGCGGCACGCGGCTCCGCGCCGGCTCCAGATTCTTCACGGTGCATACATATTGTGAGCGCCAGGAAACTCAAAGCGACATGGTAAAAGACAAGACGCGCCTCATTTGCCTCGGCCTCCTCCTGCTCTTTCTCTGCGTTTACTCAGTCAACGCCTACCTGAATTACGATGCGTCGATGGTTGACGACATGGTTATCTATCTCAGGTCGGCGCAGGCGCTCCTCCACGGGAAGATGATTATTGACAATCCGGTATACGATCTTCTCAAGTCGCATTTTCCCGACATGAAACACACCCTGTCGCCTTTTGTCTTGAATCCGGCAGGACAACAGGTCTCCGTTGTATCAATAGGCATAGCAATGCTGCTGGCGCCGCTCCTTGCTCTGTTCGGTGAAAATGCAATATGGATTGCCCGGATTGTTTGGGACATTTGCATCATTACCGGTTTGTTTTTCACTACGCGAGTATTCTTTAAGGACCGCGATCGGCGCAGTGCCTGGATACTCGCGGTACTGGCAATAGCGGCGTACGGGACCGTGATCAACTTTCGGTTGACGTTTCGGCGAGACATTGCCTGCGCGGCCCTGACGACCCTTGCGTCGTTGTTCGCACTCCTCGCTTCCCAGAAGAAGCGCAAGGTGTACTGGCTTGCGGCCTTTGGTCTCTTATGCCTGACAGCCACGGTGAAGATACCTCAGGCAATTCTGTTTTTGCCAATGATCTTACTCTTCGTTAATAGCCACCATCTGAGGGATATGCGGGTTAGGCCAGCCATCACCAACGGGATAGCCGGCATTGCAATCGCCATGCTTATCTTCACTCCGTTTCTCATCCAGAATCATGTCAGCAGCGGGCATTGGTATCTTCCGGCGCAGCCGCCCTACGAATGGAAGAATATCGATCTTTTCAGGAATACCTTGGCGTCGTTCGTGGCTATCTGCAAGGCCCAGGCGATAATATACAGTCCCAAGGGGTTCCCCGCGTGGTGGGCCCTGCCATTTCTTGCCATAGCAGCGATTGGAATGTGGAACCAAAGAAGAACAGCCTTTGTCCGGTGGTGGGTGACGCCATTCCTACTCTTGGAATATTCCTTTTATGTTTGCTGGTTTATTCCGTGCCTCGATTTTGCCTATACCTATAACATTTACCTGGCGCCCGTCTATCCGTTAGTGGTTTTCCTTTTCGTTTGCGGGCTCTACACTCTTGTTGAGACCATACAACATCGTCCAGTTCTATTGTGGATACTCGCTTCGGTTTTTCTCCTTCCCTTTTTCGCTGTGAAGATTACCCGTTCGGTTCCCTGTGCAAGGCCGGCCCACTTCAGGCTGCCGCAGGTACATCGGCTTGTGAACGATATTGAATCGGTCATTCCCCCGAAATCCGTGGTCCTGTGCGACGCCTTTCTGTGTTTTCCTCTTGATTATTACTCAAATTCCTGCTTTTTTCCCCCGTCAAGGCTGGATGATACCACCTCGACAATTATTGATAAGTTGTCATTTCTGCTGACGCAGAACAAGGCGGTGTTCTTTTGCGATTACCGGGGCATTGAAGGATCGTATGCCTATCAAACGAAACTTGAAAGCGCCTTCAGGCTTGTCTTGGTAAAAAAGGACCAGCAATACTATAATCACCCAAATGAATTTCCCGTGCCGCCGTTTTCGATTTACCGAATCATTCCAAATAAGCCGACACAATGACGAGGCAACGGCCGATTGCCTGCAAGGCCTGTTGAGCAGTAATTTCCGTGGGGCAAAAGATTCCACCTATTGATTAACCTCGCGGGTTATGCCCGCAAACAAACACATGACGTTTACTACTAAGGAAGATTCTTATGATCATTGGAAGATGTCTAAACAGGGTGAGAACATCAATTGATACCATTGTCTCCAAACACATTATACGTGAAGACAAGGCGTTTCTGGCTTGTTTCGGAGACCGCCGCCTTCGAAACAGGAAGACCTTGACCATGCGGGAAATGCATAACGTCTACAAATTGGTAGAACAATCAGGCAAGCTGAGGGGGGACCTCGCGGAAGTAGGTGTCTATAGAGGAGGAAGCGCGAGGATCATTTGTGAGTTTAAGGGGCAAAGGAACCTGCATCTCTTCGATACTTTTGCCGGCATGCCGATGGTAGACAAACGCGTTGACAGACATCGTCAAGGAGATTTTGCCGATACTTCCATCGAAGCGGTTCAAGCGTTTCTTTCGGGTTTCCAGAATGTTTATTACCATAAAGGGTGTTTCCCGGAAACCGCAAATGCTGTGCTGAATTGTACATTTTCGATGGTGCATATTGACGTTGATATCTATAAGAGCACGCTCGATTGTCTTCGGTTCTTCTACCCAAGGATGACTCGCGGTGGGTTCATCTTGTCTCACGACTACCGCACCCTTTTGGGAGTAAGAAAGGCGTTTGCCGACTTTTTTGCCGACAAACCTGAGCAAATTCTTGAGCTTTGGGACACGCAATGTCTGGTTGCCAAAACGTAACGTGGGGAGGCTTCGAACGTTAACAGTGAACTCGGAATTTCCTTTGGACTTGTAAGGATGTTCGTCGCGCAAACCGTTATGCCGGCAGAGATAAAAGCGAATGGCAAGAATAGCGAGGATTACGGCTTAAACAGGCTTCCAGACAACAATGGAGTATCCGTCTATGAGAAGACTGCCGATAAAGGAGCGTTGTTCCAGGACAATATCGATTTTCCCTTCCGCTTTTAGCGCATGCAATCGATCCAGAAATCCCGTCAAATAATTACGTTTTTGGAAATATTCAATGGATAAAAAATCCAAGATGTTGCTTTTGTCAAGTAACTCCGCTATGGGCTCGACATGCACGCAGAGGCTCGGTCTGTTCCGCAACAGATATGCCAGGAACGGGTTGAAATCTCTTCCCAACTGCTCCAGCGACGCTACCGTATAGACAATTGAGTCTGCCGCAAGACGGATGTTCTGATCCGGATTGAAATAGTCGAAACGCAGTCCTTGCATATTCGTCACATATCCCTGCGAAGCCAGGCTCGAAATGATTTTTTGCGATGCCGGGGCCCAATCCAGACCGAAAAGCGACGCCGTGGGATTGTAGTTTCTCAAGCGGACCAGATGATATCCCGTTCCGCAGCCGAATTCGTAAATCGATCCGGCTTTTCGCATATAAACGTCAAAGAGCCAATCGGTAATGAGGCACAGGGAAAAGTATTCGAAGTTATCGGATAAGGGCCGGATAAGCGTTCTGTTGATTCTCAGGAAACCGTATTTGCCGAAATAACGGGGAAGGATGGCATTAATTTTTGCACCTTTGCCTCCTGCCGTGGCCTCCCAAGCATGAAAATTTTCCAACCACCCCTTTTCCCAATTATCCTGGCGATGCGCACCGGCTTTTGGAATAGCCGGGTCGTGTATGGCCCGGAGTATGGTCAGCAGACAGGATTCGTATTCCTCATCCGTTACTTCACGATACATTAATGCAAATTCGGACACTCTTCTTCGTATACATTCCGACAAGGAGGTCCTAAAAAGTACCTCAAAATCATCCGCGATTAGCGATTTGATCACGCCGTCTTCGAATTTCCCGTTCGGCAGCATTTTACATCCGCACGTTCGGGTAATGTGCTTCAAACCACTCAACGGTATTCGTTATGCCCTTTTCAATGCCGGTGAATTCAAAATCGGGAAGGTATTTCTTAAGCTTGGTCGGATCGGAGGGCTTGCGGAACTGGCCGTCGGGCTTTGACGGATCAAAAATGAGCGAACCTTTGAAGTTAAGCGCGCCTGCGATATTTTCAACCACGTCCCGTATCGAAATTTCGATACCCGACGTAAAGATTATAGGAGAATCCTCGCTGTATCGGTTGAGCGCCCAAGCAGCGAGTTGAGCGATATCGTTTGCAAAAACGAATTCGCGCAGAGGAGTTCCACTGCCCCATACCGTAAGATCTTCGCCGTTCTTCTTCGCAAGGTAGCACCGATGAACAAGCGAGGGAATTACGTGACCGTCGTGCAGGCTCCAATTGTCGTTGGGGCCGTAGATATTTGTCGGAATCGCCACGATAAAATCGCATTGCCATTCTTTTCTATAGGCACTGCTCTGCACTTCAAGCATCCGCTTTGCGTATGCATAACCGAAATTTGAAGGATGTGGCGGTCCGTTATGCAAGTCCCTTTCATTAAGGGGATACGTGCATGAATCCGGGAACACGCATGTTGACATAAAGGAAATGAGCTTCTTTACTCCCGCCAACCGAGCGCATTCGAGAACGTTTAAATTAATCATGATATTATTCCGGAAGTATTCGCCGGAATGAATCATATTCCCGCCGATGCCGCCCACCTCGGCGGCGCAATGAATGACGCGGTCCGGTTGAACGCGGTTGAACAGCGCCTTCGTCTGATTGAAATCCGTAAGATCGGCGTCGGCGCGAGAGACATAGGCGAGATCCGGCTCGTGCATTTGCCGCAACGCATAACCCACGAGACCGTTCGCTCCGGTAACCATGGTGATTCCCATATTCTCTTCCCCTTATGGCAGAGTCTCGCCGTACAATATTTTTTGCCATTCGATTGTCCTGGCCAGGCCCACATCGAACGGCACACCGGCTGTTTTTCCGAATTCCCGGTTCGTTTTGGACATGTCCAAGCGAACGTCCTGTGGGGCATCGGTCAAAAACGGAGGCGTTGGCGGCGCATTCACCGGCACGTGCAGGTAGCCGCCGATTTTCCGGGCAAGTTCCAAAATCGTAACGTCGGATTCACCCCCGACGTTGTAGACGCAATCGGTTCCGAACAGAAGAATTTTCCAAAGCAATTCAACCGCGTCAGCTACGTAACAATAGGTTCGCCTGGCCGATCCGCTGTCCAGCATGTCAATTTGCCCCGCGAGCGCTCTTTGAATAAATGAGTTAAGCACTCGTTTGTCTCCCGGTCGAGTTCCGGGACCATAAGCCAGGCACAGCCGCGCGGATTTTGCCGCTACGCCTTGCGACCGGTACGCATTGACAATAGCCTCTCCGCACCGTTTCCCCTCAATATAGCAGGCGCGTGGATGTGAAACATCCGTTGATCCGATTTGGGATTCGACGAACGGTGGCGACGTGCAGCCACTGTACAGTTCGCTGGTGCTTAGAAACAGGAATCTTCCGGACGGGAGCAATTTCGAAAACAGGGCGAATGTCGACTGTGTGTTGAGTTGCAGGGTCTTAACCGGATTCTGCGTGAACAAAGCGGGCTGTCCGTATCCTGCGGCATGGATGATGATATGCGCACGAGGCAGGGATTCATAGAACGATTGATCGGTCAAATCTCCCCGTATCACGGTGCATGCGGGAAAATCGCACAGTGCCTCAATGAAATCGGCTGGCGCGCTTTGCATCGTCGCCACAACGGAACATTCGTTTCGGAACGTCTGCGCCAACTCGCGAAGACAGGCAAGAACATTGACGCCGATTAGTCCCGAGGCGCCGGTTATGAGCACGGTCTTCCCGCGTAAACCGGTACAATCGATTTTTGACACAATGTCCCGGGCGTCAGCGGCAATGGCGTCGAGAAGCGGGTTCATGCCATCATCCTTTGCATGCGTGACCGTATTCGGCCGGCCGTTAGCCCGAGGGCCTCGTCATGCTCTGCGCAGCTGCCGTATTGCGTTAAAAAGCGGAAAGGAATTCCTGCGAAATCAATCGAGACCGGAGCGGGAAAGAGCGCCGCTTGTATGTCGGCTGCCGATACGCCGCTATAATATGGTTCACACAACAATAGTTTAGATGAGCCCGCATTATCCTTGAGCGTCTGGGCGTCAAAGGGCGCTACTGTTGTGTAATAGAGTATGGTTATGTCAAGATCCTTACCGGCTTCAAGAACCGTATCGAGCAGGGGTCCAACCGCAACAACGGTGAGTCCCTCGCCTTTGCGTATGACCGTGGCCTTTCCAAAGGAAACATCGCAACTCATTGCATTGGATCGTTCGCTCAAGCGATAGTAGGTGGGCGATCCGTTTGCGTACGTCCGTCGAAACAGCGTATCGAACTCCGACGCGGTGCCCGGAACAACAATTTCCATGCCCGGGCAATTTTTTAAAATGCCGACATCCCCGGGACAATGATGCGTGCACCCCAATGCTGCGTAATCGTACGAGGCTCCAACGCTGATAAAGTTGCCGCCGGTCTTCTGATAGCCAAAGTCAATTTTCAATTGTTCGAAAGCGCGTTCAACGAGAAATGGAGCAATGCTATGAACAATGGGAATCATGTTGCACAATGATAACCCTGCCGCAACGCCGATGGTCGCCTGTTCGAGAATGCCGATGTTGAGCACGCGTTCGGGAAATGCCTCAAACGCATTCCTGAACCCAAAGACACCGATGTCTCCCAGCAAAAGCATGGTGCGGACATCGCTCCGGAGAACGCCTTCAACCGTTGATACCATCTGTTGGCGCATGTTCATCGAAGAGACTCCAGAAGGGCCGGTAGCTGTTCTGGGGTTGGCGCTTTGTGATGCCATTCCGGATTGTTTTCCATGCGTGCGCACCCGAATCCCTTTACCGTACGGGCAACAATCGCCAGAGGTCGATTCGTTCTCTCGCGGGTCAAGGCCGCAAGCAACTCGTTTTGATCGTGACCGTTTACCGAAATGCATTCCCAATCAAACGCGCCAAACTTTGCGGCAATGTTTCCAACGAGTAACGCGCGATCCGTCGAATGATTGTAATCGATAATGCAGCAAAGATTTGAAAGTTTATGGTGCGCGGCCAGCAACGCCGATTCCCAAACGCTGCCTTCATTCGCCTCCCCGTCACCGATCAGCGTAAACACGCGGGAGGAAGACCGCTGCACACGCAAACCCATAGCCATGCCGACCGCAATCGGAAAGCCGTGGCCCAGCGAACCGGTCGAAGCCTCAACACCGGGAATTTTGTTCCGATCCGGATGTCCGCCCAGGATGCTGTTAAAAGTCGCAAAGGTGTCCAGATCTTTGTGTTGGAAGAATCCTTTTGCGGCAAGAACGACATATAACCCGAGAGCGCCCTGCCCCTTGCTGAGTACGAACCTGTCGCGATCCGGTTTGGTCGGATGCAAAGGATCTATCTTCAAAACCTTGTCGTACAGAACCCATAAAATATCCAGAATGGAAAGGGCGCTCGGAATATGGCCCTCTCCAGCGCTTGCAGCAGCTACTACTATTGCTTCTCTCAGATTCTTCATGTGCCAAAATCCTTCACCCGTATTCTACAATTATATCTGGAAAAGTCAAGGATACGCGCTTCTGCCCGGCAGAGTAAAGCGAGGTTTTTCGCAAATGCAAAATCGCCGATTCGTATTCCGGTGCGCACAGCTTAATTTACAATCATCCCATGACACATAAAATAAACATAATTACGCCTGTCCTCAATGGGGAAAAACATATTCGAACGGCGATCGAAAGCGTTCTTGCTCAAGGCAATGTACCGTACGAACATATCGTGGTTGATGGCGGCTCCACTGACGCCACCGTTTCGATTCTAAAATCCTACCCGCATCTCAAATGGATTTCCGAGCCGGACAAAGGAACGGGCGACGCTTTCAACAAAGGTTGTCGGATGGCCACCGGCGACATTATTGTCATGCTGCCGGCGGACGACTGCTTCAAACCCGGGGCATTTGAACAGGTCTTCAAGACATTTTCGGAACATGTCGATTGCGCTTGGGTTGCCGGCTATTGCGGGATTATCAATGACGATGGCAACGAAATACGACGATGGATTACCTTGTACAAAAATTTTCTGCTTAGGCATCACAGCTTCAATCTTCTCTTGACTGAATGCTATTTAAGCGCCATGGCGGTCTTCTTCAAGACATCACTTATGTCGGAGCTGGGGCCCTTCGACATCTATGCAACGACCGAGTATGCGATATGGTTAAGCATCGCATCGCAACACAAACTGTATGTTGTCAAGGAATACCTGGCCTCTTTCCGGGTAAGCCGCGGCTCCATGACCGGTTCCTTTCGCAATTTTCCCGCAACGCGCGCTCTACTGGCCGCTAAAAAGTACCGAGGTTCGCACCCGCTTGCTTTTGCCGTCCACTACTGCAATTACCTCAAACTACTTGTAGCATATTCCATTCTCAACCGACTCCTAAAATAGGGCCTTGTAATGCGGTTGCCGAAACACTTTTCTTTCAAAAAAACGATGCCGGAAATCGTCCGATACGGAATCGGCGGCTGCTCAACCGCCGTGCTGTGCTGGGGCGTGTTGCTGGCCCTGGTTGAATTATTTAAAGTAAACTACCTGATCGCTTCCAACATCGCGGGCGGAGTGGCCTACGTGTATTCCTATGCCATTAACAAATATCTGGTTTTCAAGAATTACACAACGGCTCATGTCAAACAAGGCATACGCTACATCATTTTGCAGGTGGCAATCCTGGCCATTGCAAATGCGCTGTTGTTTACCGGCGTCCAGAAACTCCATGTCCACTATTTTGTCATGAATATTATTGTGGCTGCCGTGGCTGCCGCCATAAACTACGCAGCCATGAAAGCTGCGGTATTCGGCGCAGCAGAAACGAGCGACGGAAAAGAGGCCCGGCCTCGTTAACGGTGCGTGGATACGAGAGGTCGGGAGCGAGCAGCCTTACGGAATGCCGGGTGGAAGAACGACGGCAGAATCCAAAGGATTCGCCACAGCAACCCTGGATTCCGAATGCACCTGAACACGTAATCCAGAATGATCCCCGGCCGGAAATAGAACTGCCTAAAAAACGCGGCATGAAATTCTTCCAGTTGCTTTTTCGTGAAGCCCTTGGGCACAAACACGGCATTCATCAGATTCATCTTGTTCCAGTCCGGGTCGACATCGCCCGACTCACGCGCGTGTTCGCCCAGAACAGTGCCGGGAAATGGCGTGCAGAAGGACACGCTGATGTCGTTGAGAGCCACCGTTTTGGCAAATCGTATCGTTTCCCTTATGCTGTCGGGAGTTTCGTGCGGCAGCCCGAGCACAAAGAACCCCTTGGTGAGTATGCGAGCCCGCCTGGTAACCGCAAGCGCTTCACGGATGCGATCGAGATCGATGCTTTTATGCACACTGTCAAGAATCCCCGCGTTTCCGCTTTCGATGCCGAATCCGATTTGCCAGCAACCCGCCCGCCTCATGATCTTTAAGAGAGTCGCATCTATTGAATCGACGCGTCCGAGGCACGACCAAGAGAACCGCAGATTGTTCTTTCCTATCAATTCGCAGAGAGCAAGCACCCTTTCTTTGTGAAGCGTAAAACTATCGTCTTCGAAAAGTATGTCCCGCACATTGTACGTATTCACCAAGGTCTTTATCATTTCAAACGTATATTCAACACTGAAAAGCCGGTACCGGTTCCCGAATACCGAGCGATCGCAGAACGTGCATTTCATGGGACAGCCGCGCGACGTGACCAGGTGGCTTGCAGGCAATCTCCTGCATCGAATTGCGGCAGGAACATATCTGTCGGGAAATCCTTCAAGGAGATCCCAGGCTGGGAACGGAAGAGAATTCAAGTCTTCAATAAACGGCCTTGCGCCGGACAGGCAAATTGCGCCGCCCTTTCTATGCACAAGGCCAGAGACATTGTCACCAGAAGAGCCGGCTTGCATGGCCCGCATATAATCGACAAGCGTTTCTTCCCCCTCTCCGATGCATCCCACATCGAACTCGGGAAAAATCCTCATCGTTTCCGCCGGCAACGCGGTCACATGGGGGCCGCCGATGAGGGTCAGAATATCCGGACGTTTCCGTTTTATCAAATTGGCAATTCTGGCCGCGCTGTGTATCCCGCAGGTCATGGCAGTTATGCCGACATACCGGGGCTTGCGGGAAACCAGCGCGTCGACAACCTGTTCGTGCGATAGCTCGCCGCAGGCCGCGTCAATGATTGAAACAGCAAACCCGTTGTTGCGGCACACGGCGGCAAGCGAGCAAAGCGCCAGCGGGGGCATTGTGCTCCCGGCAGCCGCCAGCCGGCCGTATCGCTCGGTTAGACTCATGGGCGGATTTACGAGAACGATGGAATCCACACCACACTCCGCAATCAGAGCCAATCGTCAGGAAGCCGGACGTTTGGCCGTGGCTTTATCCGTAATTTCCAATATCCAGAAATTATCTATCGGCCTGTCTACACGAGGAATAACGCCTTTGCTTTTTCCTTCTTCAACATTGTAACACGTTGAATCGTTCGGCACAAGCAGATACTTTACATGCAAATCCCTTACCTTACCCGACAGAGGGCTCATTACAATCTCATAAGCATCTTCATACACCAACCTGAAATCCACGATCGTCGTGTCTCTGCAGGGCACAACGTAGATATGAGCAAATCTATTGTATATTGCGTTACCGTGGCCGGAAGGATCAAGGATGTGCATCGCGGAAAAGTCCGGGCAATATTTTGTTCCATTGACGACAAGCGCGCCGGTAGCGGTTACCAATTCCCCGAGTACGCCGCTGCCGAAAACCAGCCATTTCCCCTGCGGATCTCCTGCAACGACTTCCTTGACGGAGCGATAGAGCTTTTTGTCAACTATAAAACCCAACCCCCTTGACACGGGAAGCACGGAATACGTTGAAGGCAGTACGACGGCCAGTATCATGAAACAGAAGACGGTTTTCCTTCCGCTCAACAGCAACCACACCGCGAAGGAGAAAAAGACGCAAACCGCAGAGATTTGCCATGGCTGGAAAAAGTGATTTGACACAAAACCAAGATACAGCCCATGCGCAAGCAAGCACGCAAGCAGCACCACAAACAGCGCCATCGACCGCGCCGGGGCAAACTTCGGCTTCTCGCCTGCCGAGCTCAGGTAAACAACGACAAGGAGAATATTCCCCACACCCAGCCCGATAATGGCACGATACGAGGGAACAAAACTCATGAGCGTATATCGTGATAAAAACGCGGGGAATCCAAACAGGACAAAAACAGAAAGAATCAGCAGGTATATCGACAGCGCAATTTGCAGCGGTTGCGGTTTTCCCTTTACGGCGCGCCACAATACCGCCGCAACGACAAAGGGATAGAGCATCACAAAACTGCTGCTTTCGCAAATGTTTCCCCACAAGAAACGTTTCTCGGTAAAGAATAGTCCGTAGAACCCGGAAAACAGCCGGGCAACGCCGAAGTCTCCGCCCGTGGAAATTCTTTTTCCCGGATACACGGAATTCATGGTAAGCGAAATAGACGATTGCAGATCACGGTAGAACACGATTGCAAAAACGGCTAAGCACACCAGGCAACAAACGCCTGCAACTGCGCGCATCACCAGATTCTTCTTCACATCGTTCCACGCGCAGTACTGCAACAGGTAGCCGATGCAACAGGCAGCCGAAAGCAATCCCAGCGGTATCACAAACGGCGGATACAGCGACAGGGCGAATGCCACGGCAAAGAAGAACAGGACTCCTGCGCCGCACATGATCGTTAATCGTCTTTTTGATGATGCCAGATAGACGAATGCGATTGTGATGACATTGAATGCCGCGAACATGGCTCCCGTTGAAGCAAAGAACCACCACTGGACAAAACTCGAAAAGAACAGGAACAACGTTCCGAAGACCGACAACCAGAACCTGTTTCTCGACACGAGCATGAACAGCAGAAACGAGCTCAGCAGGATTGAGGCCACGCCGTAATTCCAGAAAAAGGAAAACCCTCTTTCGAGGCCCAAAACGAAAAAGCCCCAGTTTTGCGGCTGAAACAACGCCGAAAAATGCTTGGATGGCAGCCCCATGAGCACTGGAATCTTTTCTGGACCAAGAGAATAATTTATCGTTGGAAAATGCCGTGCAGCCTGCGAAAGGATAAACGGGGTATCGCCGCGCCATTCGTCTATCCGTATGACCTTGGGCGTTCCCCACAGCACGCGTGACGCGGTTGCGCCGGAAGCACGCTCGGAGAGAATGCTGTCCCAGACGGGAATGGAGGAATAATGGATTTTGGAAACAACTGCAGCAGCGAAAAGGGCTAAGAGCGCCGTTATGAACAAGACGCTTCTTTTGTCAAAAACAATCAAATGGTCTTCATTGACATGCCTGCAAAGGCGATCGATCCGATTTCCCGCGCGCGCAAAGAGGCCGGGCCGCACATCGTGAAATCGCCCGCGAACGGCCGTTTTGTGTTGTGACAATTGCGAGTCATCCACGATGAATCCCACAGCGAGCGCCTTCCCCGAAGCTTGCTTCGGGGTGAGCGAGCGAATACAAATATTTCTTTTTCCACAGGGACGGAAGGATTCCCCGCGGCCGGGCGATGCCGGTTGTCGAGAGAACCGAAAGCGTGGTCCACGCCTAATATACTACCACGTCCGGACATTGGAAAGGCCCGGCCGCTGCGGGCCATTTACTCTTGCGTTTTTGTCTTGATCTTGGGAAATCCTCATTGTATAGTTTGCGCAGGGTGGTGACGCGCACGAATGCCGGAGCAATCCTATGACAAAATGGGAATACCAATTTCTCATTGCAGAAAAATACGGGAAAGGTATTTTCGGCTTTGTCCTTCCCAGGGAAATATCGTGGAAAATCCACTACATAAACGGCAAGCAGCAACAGAACTGGGCCGATGTCACGCTCTACAATTACCTCAGCAAAATGGGAGAACTGGGATGGGACGTGGCGTCGATGACCTCGCACATGTCGGTTCGTTCCGGAACGCTTCCCGTTGAACACCTCTACATAATTCTCAAAAGACCCCAGGAATCCTGACCTTCATTTTGTGCAGCGTGAACCAGCACATGCGCAAAGCCTCCGGCGTTGCTCGAAAAGAGACCACGCCCTTTGGGCGTGGTGCACAACGTTACGCTAAAGCACTTACGTGCTTTTCTTTGATTTCGGGGTTTCTCACAATAGTTTCGTAAGGGTTTGGCAGTGGTGCTGCACATCATCCATTATGTCGTTTGCCCTTTTTACCCCTCATCAAAGCCACGGCCGATGGCCGTGGTTCTTCACTGCCTCCTGCGACGTTTCTTGGCCCCACAGCTATGCCTTGTGCTATTTTCACTGTTTGTCCCCGGTGCAAATAACCGCCGGTATCCGCTCACCGCAATCGGCATCCTGCAAAGGCGCACCTCCAATGGAAAACGTATCGGCCCGGACGACGATTCTTCTCGGCGTCCTTGTTGTCGTGGTGTACGGCGCCGGACTGTTCGTGACGGTGATGGACATCGATGCCGCCCAGTATGCTTCCATGAGCTGCCAGATTGCCTTGAGCAAAAACTTCTGGGCCGCGCTTCTCATGCCGCAGGGTTATCTCGACAAACCGCCCCTGCTTTTCTTCCTGTCCGCGCTTTGTTTTAAGATATTCGGCGTGTCTACGGTCGCGTACAAATTACCGTCGCTGCTCATGACAATGCTCGGCATGTACGCTACCTACCGGCTGGGTAAATTGCTGTACGACAGGCGCACCGGCCTGCTTGCCGCCGTGGTCCTCTGTTCCTGCGAAGGATTCATCTACTTTACAAATGATGTTCGCACCGACGCCGTTCTTGCCGGCGCCGTGATACTTGCCGTATGGCAAATCACCGAATTCCTTTATTCGAAGAAGGTCCGTTTCTTTTTGGGCGGATGTATCGGCATCGGGCTTGCCATGCTCGCAAAAGGGCCCATCGGGCTCATGGTTCCGGTGCTTGCCGCGGGGAGCTTCCTCGCGGGGAAACGCCAGTTCTGGATGTTCTTCAAATGGTATTGGCTCGCAGGCGCGGCCGTCGTGTGCGTAATGCTTATGCCCATGCTCTGGGGGCTGTACGCGCAGTACGGCTGGCACGGCATCAAGTTCTACTTCTGGACCCAGAGCTTTGGACGTATCACCGGGCAGAGTTCGTGGCGGGATACATCGGGATATTTCTTTTTTGTCCACACGTTTCTCTGGGCGTTTCTGCCGTGGATGCTGTTGGCGTATTTCGCTATCGGTGATTGCGCCGTCAAGGCGGTCAAGTGCAGATTCGCCCCGGCCCGCGCGGGCGACACGCTGCTTCTGGGAGGTACCATTCTTCCTTTTCTGGCGTTGTCGTGCTCGCATTACAAGCTGCCGCATTACATCTTTGTTATCTTTCCGCTCGTTGCAATTCTGACGGCACGAACAATAGTGGAATTGGTTGACACACAGGATAGAAGGACCGCCTACAACGTCTTCCTGCACACCCAGTGCGTCGTGTCGATTTTGATGTGGGTCTTTGCCCTTGTTTGTCTCACGGTTTTTTTTCCGTGCGCCAACCCGCTGGTATGGATCGCGGTCGCTGTGCCGGCCGTGGCAACCTTCTACTTCATGTCAAAAAGACAGTCCCGGTTTGCCAGGCTGGTTCTTCCTTCCCTGTGGGCGATTTTCGGCATCAGCCTCATGATCAACGTGTATTTTTTCCCCGAGCTCATGAAATTTCAGGGCGGGAGCAATGCGGCGGCGAGCATTGTGCGGCAGCACATTCCACTGGAGCGGCTCTTCTGCTACCGTGCCCATGATCACTCGCTTGATTTCTACACCCGCCGCGAGATTCCGGTTCTGGACAGCGCCCGGGTTGTGCAAACGCTGCGAAACCAAGAGGCGTGGATTTACACGGAGCGGGCCGGATACCAGTCCCTTGTGCGCTTGGGGTACTTGCCGCTGGCCGTAGATTCTTTTCCAAGTTTTCATGTTACAAAGGTGAATGGAAAATTCCTTTTTTTCAAGACAAGGCCGGCAATGACGGGAACGCAATATATTCTTCACTCCGTACCCCGTACGTGACCCCGCGAACATGAGGGCTTCAGAACTTGGACGCCGGCCCCCACGGCGTCCTATTGAAACCAGCCCACTGCGGTTGCTCTCTAAAATTCATAATCTCCTTGACAAGAACATGCCGCCAATTTAATATTATATATAGAGTCCTGAACTCCAGCAGAGCTGTGATGCTCAGGAAAGGAGGGTTCCTCGGTTGCATGAGTCCTTGACCATGTAACTTTACTTACATCAGTGAGTTATTACGAAAAAACCAACCTGAAGGAGCTAATCATGAAATTCCTCGTTAACAAAGCCAAGGGATTTACCCTTGTAGAGCTGATGGTTGTTATCGTTATTATCGGCATACTTGCCGCTGTCGCGATTCCGAAATTCCTGGATGCGTCCCAGAAGGCAAAAGCGTCCGAGTTCCCGACGCAGTTGACCGCAATTTATACCGGCCAGATGGCATATCAGGCTGAGAAAGGCACATATGTGACGCAATATTCCTTCCTGAGAGATTCCGGGGGCGTTGATGTTCCCTCCACAAGCAGATGGTTCACCTACGGATTGACGGCTGCCAACAATACGAGTTTTACGGCCGTAGCAGATGTTAATAGCCCCGGATTTGGGAATGCCACAAATGGCATCACTGTCGGAACTTCTGTTGTCGCCACAGGAGATTTTGGCCAAATCGATCAAACCAACGCGAAGTCCTGCTCGACTGCTTTGCAGAGATACTGCCCGAACTGGAAGTAACTCAGGCCCAACAGTTCAAGTGAACGTAAGAAGCCCCGGCCTCGAAAGAGGCGGGGCTTTTTTGCATCCGTATGACGCACGTCTTTACTCCTGTCTTCCGAAGCTGCTGCGCAAAGGCAAGTCGGCGCAGTTCCTCTGGCAAGATGTGAAAGCCGCCGGACACCAGAATCACGGATCCTGCAATAATTGCCAATGCCTCTTGACAATGGTAAGAAGTCAACGTACCATTAGAAGAGAGTGTCTAACCCCGGCAGCACAATAATGCGTGGAAAGGGAGGTCTCAATAGTGCATGGTCAACATGCCGTGCAATTGTAACAGGGAGTTGTTCCAAGTGAAAGCTAATCCGAGGCTCTTCGTATGAGAAATCCGTTACATAAGACCCAGGGGTTCACCCTTGTCGAACTCATGGTGGTTATCGTCATCATCGGCATTCTTGCCGCGGTCGCGATTCCGAAATTCATGGATGCTTCCCAGAAGGCCAAAGCGTCTGAATTTCCAACTCAGTTGACGGCTATTTACTGTGGCGAGCTGGCATATCAATCGCAGGGCGGCACCTACCTGACGTCTTTACAAGCTTTGAAAGACTCCGCGTATGTTGATATTGTCTCTGCCGGCAGATGGTTCACCTACTCAATGCCCAGTGCCAACACATCTTCTTTTGAGGCCCTTGCCACCGTAACCGGCCCTGGATTTGGAGCGACAACGACCGCGGACTATGGCGCCATCGATCAAACCAATTCGAAGTTCTGCACGAGTAATTTGCAGAGGTACTGCCCAAGTTGGAGATAACTGCGGTCAAAACGGTTGAAGCAGAAAGCCCCGGCCTCGAAAGAGTCGGGGCTTCTTTGTTTGCAACAGTGCGCGAGACGTGCGCATTATCAATCGGAACAGAAGTCACCGCCCCGCGTCTCCCGGATTCGTCCCTTTGCGACGAAGAGGGCCAGCGACGCCATGCAGCCGGCTGCTGAACTCGGAATTCGTTGGACTGATCCTGACTGCCTCGCGAAAATGGAAAAGCGCGGAATCCCGCATGTTAATCCGCTCGTACACTTGTCCCAGGTAGAAATGGGCATCGGCAAATTCGGGCTTCAAACGCAGGAGGAGCCGGTAGTCTGCAATTGCGGAATCCAATTTGTTTTCCAGGGTGAAGGCGATTGCGCGGTCGAGCCGCGGCTGAAGGCTGTCGGGGACAAGGCGAACAGCCATCGTATACAATTGTATCGCGCCGGCGAAATGCCCGCGTTTCGACAAGTCCTCGCCAAAGGCGGCATACGGCATCCAGGATGTCGGATTAAGGCGAATGGCTTCGGAAAAATGCAGAGAGGAACCATTTATGTTGTTTTTCCTGCTGAGAGCCAAGCCAAGGTAATAGTGCGCTCCCCAGGTATTTGGCCAGCGACCAAGCACGGTGTCAAGACATGCGATTGCGCTGTCGAGACAATTACGGTTGTACATGCCTATGGCAAGCCGGTACCAGGCGGTAAAGCAATCACCATGACTCGCAATTGCTTTCCTATAGTAGATCTCGGCAGATGAATCGTTGCCCAACAACTCATATGTTTCTGCAAGACAAACAAGGGCATACGTATATATTGAATCAGATTCTACCGCTTTTTGAAGGTACGGAAGCGCTTCGCCGGGTTTGCCCTGTTGCTTGAGAATGCTTCCGACATTGTAGAGGGCTATGGAATAGGTGGGAACGATTCCGATCGCCATTGAAAGGTGATGCAGCGAACTGTCAAGTTGATTTTGTTCATAGAAAACCTTGCCCAGATTATTGTGCGCAACATGGTTGTCTCGGGTGACGGCCAGCGCATGACGAAACAGGGCAACGCTGTCCCGCCAATTTCCAACCTGCTGCCTTGCAACCACGGATAGCGCGGCGAGCGTCACGACGGCGCATGCCGCGACAATGGACTTTCGAAACGGTTTTCCCGAGACAAAGCGCGCTGCTTCCCAGGCAATGATCATGAATACTCCGATGAGCGGGACATACGTGTAGCGATCCGCCATCGCTTGCTCGCCAACCTGTATGATGCCGATAACCGGGACCAGCGTTCCCAAAAACCAAAGCCATCCAACAAGAAACCAGGGGGCGCGGACCAGTGTCTTTGCAGAAGCAAACGATATCGCGCCTAGAACCAGAATCGATAGCGCAACCAAAGGAAACGGGATTGTTGACCGAAAGGGATACAGAAAGGCCAGGTGAACCGGCCATACGGTATGCAGCAAATATCCCGCATAGGAAAGAACGGCATTGGCGATTCGAGAACCCGCAGCACAATGTGCCACTGATTCTTTCTGCGCGTACAGCGTGATACAACATGCGGCTATTGTCAATAGCAAAAATGGAATTTTCTCCAGAATCAATTGCCACGCAACACGGCTCGCGCTTCCGCCGGCTCTTGCGGAAGCAGGCGCCGTATTCTTTGCGGCCCGGCGGGAAAATCGGCCCAGGGGCCAATAGTCCAGAAGCAGCAGGACAAACGGCAGCGTTACAAGCATCGGCTTCGCCATCAACCCCAGCACAAAGTACAGGAGCGTCCCACCGTAGAGCCCCGGCCGTTGCTGCTTGACATAATGGCCATAGGTCCACAAACACAGGAACATGAAGCAGGCGCAGAGAAGATCTTTGCGTTCCGAGACCCAGGCAACGGATTCAACATGCAGGGGGTGCAATGCAAAAAGGAATGCAACGAGCGCGCTGCGCCACAACGCCCCGGTGATGTTGAGCAGTACGACAAAAAGGAGAATCGCGTTAACAAGATGCAGGCAGAGGTTGGTGATATGATATCCGCCCGGATTGTTTCCAAACAGCTCGTGGTCGAGCATGAGGGAAAGCCACGTCACCGGATGCCAGTTGCCCGCCTGGGTTGAGCGGAATGCCCAGAGGATATTGTCCGGCGTGAGGCCGGATTGCACGCGGGGATTGTCGTAAACATATTCCGCATCGTCATAATTGACAAACGGATAATCCTGAACCGGCCAATAGACCCACAGCGTGGCTGCGGCCAGCGCCGCAATAATAATCGGCCTGAGCGTTTCTTGCCGGGAAAATGCAGGGAGAAAATGCACGGGCGCCTGCTACGGTTTTGAGTTTTTCTTGTCAAGCAACGCCAGCGAATCCGCAACGGCATTCTCGATCCGGGCCGAATCTTTCCTGCCGCAAGCTTCAAATGCCGCCGCCAACTGCCGGTGCGTATCGGAATGACGGGGAGCCAGCAACAGGGACTTTCGAAACCACGAGATAGCCTCGACCGGCTCGTTACCGAGCAGGGTGCACTTCCCGAGCGCCAGAAACGATTCGGCGTCTTCGGGATTGACGGCAACGGCATCCCGCAAGCAGCGCCGGCAATCGGGGTAGTCGTGCATTGAGGCGTAGGTGACGCCGAGATTGTGCAAGGCTGCGGAAAACTTCGGATCCACCGCGATGGCCCGCCGGTAGCACCTGATTGCCGACTGCGTATCGCCCAGCATACCGTAGGCGTTGCCGCAATCGAGGTTTGCCAGCGTGTTGTTGGAATCCAGCGAAAATACACCGTTAAAGGCATCGATGGCGTCGCGCGGCTTTCCTTGTCTAAGAAGAATCAGGCCTATATTGACCCGGGGCGATGTTTGCGTGGGCCGCAATGCAAGCGACCTGCGGAAACAGTCGGCTGCTTCGTCGTACCGGAGCGAATCCATGAGGTAATTGCCCTTGATGCCGTAGGCGAAAAAATTGTCTTTCGTGACGGCCAAAGCGCGATTTGCAAGCGTATTATCGCTTTTCCAATAGCCGCACTCGACGCGCGTCCGCAGCGCTAGTGCGCAGACAACGGCGATGCAGCCGGCGGTTGCAATGATTCGAACAAGCCTGCTACATCTGCTCATATCGTACAGCAACCATGTTGCGGCAATAAACAGGCCTACGATCGGGACATAGGTATACCGGTCGGCCATTGCCTGAGATCCGACCTGCACGATCCCTATGGCGGGAACCAGGGTTCCCAGAAACCACAGCCATCCGGTGAGCAGGTAGGGCCGCTTTCGCCAGAGCATCACAGCGAGCAACGAAACAGCGACAAGAACGGCAATTGCAACAATTGCCTGCAGCAGTGATACATGGCGAGGAATCGGATAAAAGAAGGCAAGATGCGACGGCCAGAACGTCTTTTGGAAATAGGTTGCATAGGACACGACTGCATTGCCAAGCCTGTCGGCTAGCGACAGTTCGTTGGTTTTTACGATAGCGTCGCCGATGCGCTGGGCAATGACGGTCACGACGCACGAAGCAGCCGACAGCGCGATAAATGGAATTTTCTCCGCCAGAAGAAACTTGAGATTAACGGATGCGAAAGGCGACGCTGTTGCCGAGGAACCCGACGGATCACGGCGCGTTGCCAATCTCCGCAGGGGCCAGAAATCGAGCAGCAGCAGGAGAAAGGGAAGCGTCACTATCATGGGCTTCGAAAGAAGCCCGCAGCAGAAAAACGCGAGCGATCCTGCATAGGAACCGGCCGAGCGCCGCGCGGCGTATCGCGCATAGCAAAGCAACGACAGAAACATGAACATCGTGCTGAGCACGTCTTTTCGCTCCGAAATCCAGGCAACCGATTCAACATGAAGCGGATGCACGCCGAACAATGCGGCAACCAGAGCGCAACGCCATACCGAGCCGGTCATAACTCGCAGAACAAAGAATAGAAGCAGCGTGTTTATCAGGTGCAGCAGAAGGTTGGTAAGATGGTGGCCGGCCGGCCTCTTGCCGTAGAGCGAGCAGTCCACGGCATGCGACAACCAGGTAAGCGGATGCCAGTTTGCAGCCTCAAACGAGGTGAAGGCCCACAGTACCGTCTGCCGGTTGATACCGGACATAACATGCGGGTTCTTCAAGACGTACTGATGATCGTCGATGCTTACGAAGTCGCATTTATCAATCTTCCAGTAGGCAAAACCCGTGCAGACGATCAGCACAAAGAGAATTGCGTACAGCGTCTTTCGTTTGTTCATAAGGAGCCGTAGCTCATAAATCAAGTCGGGCAAACACGCAATCGGCGTCGAAAGCGCTTGCCGCCAAAGCCGGGCGCGCACCTCAAGTATACTATTTTCTCCAACGAGCAGACCACGAGTACGACGCCGCAACCTCCGGCAACGCGCGGCATTTTAATGTTTTTTTTTGCATATCCGATACATATAATAATAGGTGCGTGTTTCAGAAGCGAACGGCGGGCGCCGATGCGCCATCCGGTATATCCGCACAATTCCGCAACCAAGGACCATTCATGGGCGATCCTGCGCTGGACAACAAACTCGACCAGATCATTTACCTTCTCATCCGGCTCAACCAGGCCCAGAACAAGGTTGACGCAGGCCTCCACCTCTCCGCAAAAGCCCTTATCAACCAGATACGGCAGCAGGGCATATACAACGACATCCGCGATGCCGAGTTCAAGGTCTATTCCCAGTTCGGCGACGATGGCATAATCCAGTACCTGATTCACGCCATTGACATTCCACCGTCGCGGCGGACCTTCGTGGAATTCGGCGTGGAGAACTATGTCGAATCCAACACGCGGTTCCTCTTATATAACGACAACTGGTCGGGACTCGTGATGGACGGCAGCAGGGAGAACGTCCAGTTTATCCAGCAGGACGTGCTTCGGTGGCGCCACGAACTCAACGCGGTCTGCGCTTTTATCGACCGGGACAATATCAATAGCTTGATTTCGGAGAATGGCTACAAGGACGAAATCGGCATACTCTCGATTGACGTGGACGGCAACGATTACTGGATCTGGGACGCCATTACCGCCGTGAACCCGATTATCGTCATCACCGAATACAACAGCACCCTGGGCTGGAAAAAGGCGCTCACCATTCCTTACGATCCGCGGTTCGTGCGGCACAAGGCGCATTATTCCGGGGTGTATTTCGGCTGCTCGATCGCCGCGTTCTGCATGCTTGCGGAGAAGAAGGGCTATGCGTTTGTCGGGTCGAACAGCCAGGGCAACAACGCCTATTTCGTTCGCAAAGACAAGGTGGGTAGATTACCCGTCCTTTCTGCGGAACAGGGTTATGTGCGGGCCAAATTCCGCGAATCGGTCGATCCGGCGGGCAGGCTTACCTATCTTTCCTTTCCGGAACGGAAAACCGTTATAGGCGACATGCCGGTGATCGACCTCTCCACCGGCGCAAACGTCACGGTGCGCCAGGCTCTTGCGGAGAACGTCACGACATAGACAGTACTTTCCCCTCCATCTCCCTAAGGGAGCGCCACGGGGCACATTGTCCGGTGCGCCCTTTTGGGGTGAGCGGGGTTCCGATTACAACGTAAGGAACCACCATGCTGGATGTTCAGCAACGCAGACACCTTCTGAACCTCATTGCGCAGGCCGCCGGCGAATTGCGCATGAAACGCATTGTATGTGAAACCAACCACGGCGACTTCATGGTTGACATAAAAGACACCGACATCGGCCATTCGCTGCTTGCCGAAGGGGAATACGGATACCGTGAGATGCTGCGCTTCTTTGACTACGTTCACCTTGACCCGCAAAAACACGGCTTTGTCGACATCGGCGCGAACATCGGAACCGCGAGCATTCCGCTTGCCCTCGACGGCAGGTTCACAACAATCGCCGCGTTCGAGCCGGACCCGAACAACTTTCACCTGCTCGACTACAACGTAAAGATCAACAAGCTCGGCAACGTCATCAAGCCGTTCAACCTCGCTCTCGGAAGCAGGCAGGGAGAGGTCGAATTCGAGCTGTCGGCCGATAATTTCGGCGATCACCGGGTCCGGTACAAAGACCCGGGCGCGGGCAGCTACAACGAGGCAATGCGCAGGCGCATTTCGGTTACCTGCGCCACGCTTGACGCAATGGTGGAAAAGTCGTCCATCGACATCTCAAACGTGGCGCTTATCAAGTCGGATACGCAGGGCAGCGAAGGTCATGTCTTGAAGGGCGCACAAAACGTGCTCGCCAGACGCGCCATACCATGGGTGATAGAATTCTGGCCCTACGGCCTGGATCGGTCGGGCATACCCCGCGAGGAAATTGCGGCAATTGTCAAGGGCAACTTTTCGACATTCGTGGAACTAAAGGAAGACGGGACGGCAAAGCAGAACATGGTTGAGCAATTTCCGGAATTGTTTGCCCGCTACGACGGCGTGCGATGGTGCAATCTCGTTTTGCTCCCGTAAACACGGTTTCCCGGAGCTGTTCGGCAAAAGGACGGGCCGTGCATCACGGCTGCCGGGTATAGCTTGAAGCAACGTCGAACGAGAGTCATAGAACGTACGGTTGTCGGCACGTGCGGTGCCGGCAGAGGAAACACAACTTCACTTTTCAGAGGAACCGATATGGATCCAAGTCTCATTCCGCCCCTGGATATCCGGCTGGGCGTCGGGCCGTTCTACGAAGAGGAATCTTACGTGATGTGGGGACAGTACGAGTTCAACAGGCTTGTCAAACTCGGCGGACTCACGCCGGCCGATTCGGTCCTCGACATCGGCTGCGGCTGCGGCAGGGTCGCCATCCACATTGCCGAGTATCTGTCGGGCGGACAGTATGTGGGGCTCGACAACCTGAAACCCCTCATTGACTGGAGCAACGCGAATATCGCCCGGAAATACCCTCAGTGCAAGTTCCTCCACGTGGACGTCTATTCGGGTGAATACAACAAGGCTGGTTCCATACAGGCAAATACCTTCCGGTTTCCATTTCCGGACAACCAGTTTTCTTTTGTGCTTGCCGTTTCCCTGTTTACGCATATGTTCTTGCCTGATGTCAACAATTACCTCCGGGAAATTTCCCGCATACTGCGCAAGGACGGCAGACTTTTTGCAACGTTTTTCCTTCTGC
>Ga0182027_10002228_pt1 | contig 31653 bp, 21 predicted proteins | sample 712E1DmetaG_FD_121300 | JGI IMG/M metagenome (GOLD analysis project Ga0182027, IMG submission 121300) | Permafrost microbial communities from Stordalen Mire, Sweden - 712E1D metaG (Illumina Assembly) | ecosystem: Environmental > Terrestrial > Soil > Wetlands > Permafrost | place: Sweden...
ATTTTAATCCTTCTTCAATATTTACAGGAAAACGACGAACTAAGTCTTCTAAATCCTTTTCCTTAATCTCAATATTCTTATATTTTGCCATATCGCAGTGGTTTTTTTTCAATTGGGGCTAACTATCGGATAACATCAACTGTTGATGATATCTCTCCTTTATATTTTGTTTTCCCCTTTTCATCAAATTATTGTTTTTCAACAATTTGTTGTTTTTGATTCCAGGATAACGCTATATTTTTATAGTGTTATCCCGGTAAATTTATATATCGTTTTTTATAAATCCAAACAATCTCCCGGGCTTTTTATTTTAGATATTTCACGTTTCGAAACATGAGTGTATATTTCTGTTGTCTTGCTCGAATTATGGCCCAACAGTTCCTGTATATAACGTAAATCTGTTCCATGTTCCAGCAGATGTGTCGCGAAGCTGTGCCTTAACGTATGCACAGTAATTTTTTGCGTAACACCTGCTCTTGTTTTAGCCATATCTAATATCCTGCGTATGCTAGTTTCGGAATAACGGCCTCCATGCTGCCCTTCAAACAGGTATTCCCTGGGCTTGTACTTTTTATAATATTCTCTTAACAGGGCCAGGTCTTTTTCTGATAATAAGGTGTACCGGTCTTTCATGCCCTTAGCGCCTTTAATAAATAACATTTGCCTTTGCGAATGTATATCGGCTATTTTAAGGTTAATCAGTTCACTTATCCGTAAACCGGCTGAGTATATTGTTAACAGGATGGCCTTGTGCTTTATATTATAAGTATGCAGTATTATCTTCCTCGTATCATCTTCGCTTAATACATTTGGCAAGTTATCTTCTCTTTTGGGCCTTATTACCGGCTCTGTATCCAAATCCTTATGCAATATTTCCTTATAGTAAAATTTTATTGCATTCACCGAAATGTTGATCCCCGATGCAGATTTGCCATATTTTTGCTGTAATAACGAATGATATTTATTGATTTCTGCGCTTTCGAAAGTATTTATTCCTTCCAGGGTTTTATACCTGTATGTGTTTATAAATCTTAAAAATGCAAAATGATAATTGCCAATTGTATTGCTGCTTTTATTTTCCAGTTTTAGCTTATCGAGGTATTCATCCGGGCAGCTAATAAATCGGGGTATATGCCTTACACCTTGCTCCCACAGCCATTTCCTGGTTTTCATATCCTCTATCTTAATATCTTTATTTACCTTAATCGTGGCTATCGGCTCCAGCAATTTAAACATTTTCAGGATTTTATGGTTTTCTTCAGGTAATATCCATCCACCGCTTTCTTTCGACCATAAAGCAATTTTACTATCACGTATTATTTTATTAATATTTCTGTCATATTTAAACGATAACCTTGTACAAAACCTTTTCCCAACGTTAGCCGGTAGTAAGTAAACAACTTTCTTTATTATTTTTGTAGCAGATGTATCCTGGTTTTTACCATCTGCACCATTTCCCTTTTTAATATTTTTGCCTGCTAAAAGAAATTTTTTGTTAACCAGGGCATGTCGGCAAAGGTCAGTTTCAATTTTTTCCAGGTTCATTGCATTAGGTACAAAATAGAAACACCGGAATTCATAACTATACCTGATATAATCTTTCGACTTCAATATTTCAATAAGTCCCTTATTGTGTTTAAAAGCCAACCGTACCAACGAAATCTTGCCATATTGCCAGGCATTTAAAAAAACTATAGGTTTCATGTCCACAAATTTTTTTTAAAATTCATGGAAAAAATAACATTACTTTTGTTATTAATTAATTATTTTCGACAATAAGCATTTAATAAAACGGGTATATGACAAACAAAATATGCCAGGAATGTGGTAAATCAATAACAGGAAGGCTCGATAAAAAATTTTGTGACGACTATTGCCGCAATTCTTTTAACAATAAGGTTGCCAGGAAATCGGAAAAATGGATAACTGAAATTAACAGGATACTCCGGAAAAATAGGTCTATACTCAAAACCCTGAACCCCGAAGGTTTAACCTCCGTCAAAAAGGAATACCTGTCACTGCAAAGCTTCAATTTTAATTATTTTACTCATTTATATACTACAAAAGAAGGCAATGTGTACCGGTTTTGTTACGAGTATGGTTATCGCCTTACTGAGAATGATGCGAAAGTATTGATCGTGAATTGGCAGAATTATATGGCAAAGGAAAAACTTTAAATTTTCAACTGTTTAAACCCTTTTCAAAGCTCCGCCACTCCAGTCACATCCGGTTAGATTAATTAAATGTTGTTGAACTGTTTAACCTGTTTTTACAACGCCCGAAATTTAATTATTTTCCCCGGGTATATATTATATAGACGCAACTTTTTTGAAATGTTCCTTTAAATATATTTATGAATAAAATGTGCAAGTAATCAAGTAATGCCGAATACTTAGGGTCTGCTGTTTAACTTTTAACTGCTTAGTTTTGATATTATAATAACAAATTTAGTGAAGCTGGGATGCAAGGTTTTTATGGTTTTACACTCAAAAAGCTTGCACCTTAATCCCGAAGGGATTTTATTTGAATAACCCTGTACGAAGTGCAGGGTAAACAAAGAAGGTCAAACTTTACAACCCTGAAGGGGTTGAATATAAGCAAATTCAACCCCTTCAGGGTTGTAAGTGCATTTATTGTGCTAACCACCGGTTACACCGCTGGTTATTCACATTAAAGTCCTTCGGACTTAAATAGTTGACCCTACTTAATTCCTGATTTCATCGAAGCTTTGGGAATAACAGTGTTATTGAAGGATCATTGCTTGATTAAGAACATCCCTTGAATTGCCCGATACAGGTTTAATAATAAATCCATAATTATATTCTTTCCCCAGCAGTTTGTACTTATCGTGTACAGGACGTCCCCAACTATTGTCGCCACCGACCCCCTGCTGATGCCAATCTATACATAACTCAGTAATATTCTGAAAAGGAACATCAATTGTATGCACGGTTTGCTTATTAAAAAAGTTTTCAATGTAATGGTGGGCATTTACCTCGAGTAACTGTTTGCCAACGATTAAAAGGCCAAGGCCATTGGTATCCTGTAGCGCAACCCAACGGACATCGGTTTTGTTTCCATTTTCCTGTGGTGTAACATACGGTGTGTATTGGTCCATGACCAAACCAGAGTAAAGTCCTACAAAAGCGCCTGTCTTCCTGTCCCAATAACTTTCCTGTGGCCCCCGGCCAAACCATGTCATTTGTTTCAGGCTGCCAATAGCGGCCAGTTTCATACCAAATCGGGGCAACTCGGGTACATTATCAGAATTAATTTTTAAACTTGCTTGAACTTCAATACTGCCATCATTGCGAATGATGTATAAATTGCGATAATTGGAGTTACCATCCAAAAGTTTTGATTTTACTTCCAAAACCACCGAATCGCCAGTTTGGCTTAATATATTGACAGATCCGATAGTTTGTATCGATCCGATAGTTTTCCATACAGCACATCTTCGTGGCATATAATTTCCCTTGTCATTATCAGTTGGTAGCCGCCAAAAATTAGGTTCAAGGTTTCTTCTTAATAAGGATACGCCTTTAAAAACATAATCTTTCAATTCCCCGGAACAGCTATCAAAAATAATAGTAAAATCATTTTGATGAATTGTTATACCTTCATAAGTTTTCTTTAACGCCAATCCTTTTTCACCCTCAGGTGTATTCTTTGTATGCATCAATTTTTTATAAAACGGTAACGGTATTTGCTCGGAGGCTATAATATGGCCTTTAGGGAGGCCCATCATTTCTGTTTTTTGCCTCACATAAAAATTGATAAAGTATTCTACTCCGGGTTCCGGAGAAATAATTGACGCAGGTAAAATAAATTCGACCGATGTTTGAGGAACAAGGCTTTTATCCAGGGAAACTATCCCATTTGAAACCAACTTCCCGGTGCCAATAATCTCATATTCAATAATAAATTCGGAAAGATCGGTAAAAAAGAATTTGTTTTTAATACTAAAAACACCTTTTGTTAAATCCACAGATTTAAATCCTACGTTCTGGTAAACTTTCTTCACCTCCCACATGGCTGGTTTAGGCGTGAGGTCAGGAAAATTAAGGCCGTTTATACAACCATTGGTATCATTAGGGACGTCCCTTCTTCCAAAATCACCGCCATGCGCCCAATATTTTTCGCCATTACTGTTTGTTTGAACTATACCGCCGTCAATCCAATCCCATATAAAACCGCCCTGTAATTGTGGATACTGCTCTATCAAATCCCAGTAATCCTGAAGATTTCCATTACTATTGTTCATGGAATGGGAATACTCGCACATAATGAGCGGCCTGGGATCGTTTTTTTTGATAAAATTTAGTAATTGGTCTTCAACATAGTACATGGGCACAACAATATCGGTTGAACTATCGAGGTAGCAGGGTTCATATTGTACAGGCCTTGATTTGTCAAAAGATTTAAGCCAATGATACATGCTTTCGAAATTTGGGCCACCACCGGACTCATTTCCAATTGACCAAATAATAACACTCGGGTGGTTTTTGTCCCTTTCAACCATATTCCTAATCCTGAATTGAAGCATATCTTTCCATTTCGGGTCGGATGCAATGGGAGAAATGGCTTTATGAAAATAATCAGGCGCGGGGGTATAAGTAATCAAACCATGTGCTTCAATATTTGCCTCATCAACCACATAAATGCCATATTCATCGCATAGCTCATACCAATAGGTATTATTTGGATAATGTGAGGTGCGAACAGCATTTACATTGAATTGCTTCATCTGTTGTACTTCCTTTTCCATCTGTTCATGGCTCAATACCCTCCCGTTGTATTGATTGTGTTCATGCCTGTTTACCCCCTTTATGTAAACAGGTTTACCATTGACCAGCAATTGTTTATTTTTTATCTCTACTTTGCGAAATCCTATCTTTTGGGCAATCACCTGTGGTTTTTTTTTGTCTTTTAATGTTAAGGTCAGGTTGTATAGGTTAGGTTTTTCAGCGCTCCACCGGGCAACTGATGGAACTGTAGTATTGAAATTGACCGGTTGTTCGCTATTGCTGGCAAGATTAATATTTTGGTTTTCTCTATATACTGCTTTCCCACTGACCCGGTCGGTAAGTTCAAGCAGCAGGTTAATTGATTTGTCATTGAAACTATAGTTTTTTAGCAGTACTTTTGCGGTAAGCAAACCGTTCTTGTATTGATTGTCAAGAGTAGCAGTAATTTCCAGGTTACGTATAGCAATTTTATTAGCTGCATACAAATACACATCTCTTTCTATGCCGCTAAAACGCCAAAAATCCTGGTCCTCAAGATAACTGCCCACACACCATCGGAACACCTGCACGGCAACTGAATTCTTGCCTTCTTTCACATATTTGGTTATATCAAATTCCCTGTCAGTCCTGGAGTCTTCCGAATACCCAAGGTAATGGCCATTTATCCATACATATTGGGCTGAACTGACGCCTCCAAAATGCAGGAATACCTGCTTGTCTTTCCAATCTGACGGAACATCAAAATCACGCAAATATGAACCCACAGGATTATAGTCTTCAGGTGCTTTCGGAAATCTATTTTCAAACTCATACCCATTGTTCACATCGAGGGCTACATCAAAACCCTGCAGTTGCCATTCTCCGGGCACTTTAATTTCCACCCAGTTACTTGCATCATAACCAGTTTTATAAAAACCAGAAGGCCGGTCAGAAGGTTTACGGCACCAACTAAATTTCCATGTCCCATTTAACGATTTATAAAAAGGTGATGCTTCAGCAGAATTTTTTAAAGCCGACTGCTTATCGGCAAAATATATAAAACTGGTATGCCTTGGTTCTGTGCCAACTTCATTGACTGAAGGATCATCCCATTCATTTCCCTGCGATTTAACCCGAGCAGAGGGTAATAAAATCAAGAATAAAAGGATGATATTCGCAGGAAGGTTGAAATTATTTTTTATAGGCCGGATGCAGTTCGCCCCGGGTACATGGGACAAGTTTAGTTCACCGCACTCATGAGAACGCTTGCACTTAGTTGTGTTTTGAGTCAAATATGCCCGGTTCATGTTTAAAGTCTTTTTTTTTATGTGTAATATTAATAATTTTTTGTCATTACACAACGATTTAAAAAACAAATAGCTGAGCTACTGCTTATTGCTACTGCCACTAATTCTCCCAAAGGGATGCCTTTGGCATTGGTTCTTGCTTCAATTCTTCTTATTTTCACCAAAAATATTTTCCTATCGTTATGGCCTTTTTCGATATTATCATTTTGCTTTTTCTTTTCTGGGGCGCTTACAGGGGTTACGAACACGGCTTTGTTGTTCAAAGCTTTACATTAATAGCCCTGGTGTTTGGGGTTTGGGCTGCTATTGAATTCTCGCAAATAGCCTCTATTTACCTTATCAATTGGTTTTCGATTAATGATACCCTTGCCTTTATGATATCGTTTGCCGTAATTTTTATATTTGTCCTGGTGGTCGTTCATTTCCTCGGAAAACTCATCACCAACCTGCTTTCTAAATCAGTTCTCGGAACCTTAAACCGCATCGGTGGGGTATGTTTTGGCATCATTAAAATGGCTTTTATCATCAGCATAATCATTTTCATTGTTCAGCGGCTTGATGTCCATAAAAAGCTTTTATCAACCAATAAAACCAAAGACGCAAAATTATATACCCTGGTTGCAAAAATGGCCCCTGCAGTCTTTTCTCATCTGCATCTTGTGGATATAAAAAACCGCTTCCTGAAGATATGAGTAATTAGTCATTTGCCTTCGGCGTCATTGATTGTCATTCTCTTCTTCTCTATTCATATCTTCTTTAATTCATTTGTAATTAGTAATTAGTAATTTGCAAATTGATATTATCTTTGTCCAAATTTTTTAAACCCATCATAATCAATATCAATGAATTTTTTTGAGGAACTGAAATGGCGTGGTATGGTGCATGACGCTATGCCCGGCACAGAAGAACAATTAGCAAAAGAGATGACCACTGGTTACATCGGCTTCGACCCAACCTCCGATAGCCTCCATATAGGCAGCCTTGTACCTATATTACTACTTGTACACTTTCAACGCGCTGGCCACAAGCCCATTGCCCTGGTAGGTGGAGCTACAGGAATGGTGGGCGACCCGTCAGGCAAAAGCGAAGAACGAAACCTCTTAACCGAAGAAGTGCTGCAACATAACCTTACGGGAGTAAAACAACAACTGGAAAAATTCCTTGATTTCAGCCCTTCCAAACCTAATGCTGCAGAAATGGTCAATAACTATGATTGGTTCCGTAATATGAATTTTCTGCATTTTATCCGCGACGCCGGAAAACACATTACCGTAAACTATATGATGAGTAAAGACAGTGTTAAAAAACGGATAGACAGCGAGAATGGCATTAGTTTTACCGAATTTACCTATCAACTTATACAGGGATACGACTTTTACTGGCTATATACAAACAAAAACTGCAAACTTCAAATGGGTGGCAGCGACCAATGGGGAAATATTGTCACCGGAACAGAGCTTATTCGGCGTAAAGCCGGGGGCGAAGCTTTTGCAATAACCTGCCCTCTCATTAAAAAGACCGATGGCGGTAAATTTGGTAAAACCGAAAAAGGAAATGTTTGGCTCGATCCTGCAAAAACTTCGCCTTACCAATTCTACCAGTTTTGGTTAAACGCTCCGGACGATGACGCTAAAAGCTGGATTAAAATATTTACGTTATTGCCAAAACCTGAAATAGACACTCTTATAAAAAAGCATGAAACTGCCCCGCACCTTCGTATATTGCAAAAACAACTTGCCAAAGAAGTAACCTGCTTTGTACACAGCCGGCACGACTACGAATTTGCAGTAAACGCTTCAGAAATTTTATTTGGCAATGCCACCACAGAAACATTAAAAAGTTTAAACGAAAAGCAATTATTGCAGGTAATGGAAGGAGTGCCTGCTTTTGAATATCCAAAGGCATCTCTAAGCAATGGAGTAGATGTTATTACCTTTCTTGCCGATACTAAAATCTTCCCTAGCAAAGGCGAAGCCCGCAAGACAATTCAGGGAGGAGGGGTAAGCATCAACAAAGAAAAAGTAAGCATGGTTGATCTAAATATAGATAATAGCCACCTTTTAAACGAAAAATATATACTGGTCCAGAAGGGAAAGAAAAATTATTTCCTGGTGAAGACCGTTTAACCTGATTTTTTATCAAAAGAACCTTTTAACTTTATACCCTTCTAACTTTTTAACTAAACATAAATGGGAAAACATAAAAAAAGCTTCAGCTTCGAGTCTGTCGATTTTATCACCTATGTATGGTCGAAACGCAAATTTTTATTGACAATATCGATAATTGCAGCCATCATCTCGGCTATTGTGTCATTCTCCATCACCCCTAAATTTAAATCGTCTGTAGTGATGTTTCCTGCCTCTTCGGCCTCAATTTCCAAAACATTAATCTCAAATGTGGGCAATCCAAAAGACGACCTTCTCAAATTTGGTGCTGAGGAAGAAGGCGAACAACTTCTACAAGTGCTTAATTCCGAAGAAATCCGTAGTAGAATTATCCAAAAGTATAATCTTGCAAAGCATTACAAAATCGACACTGCAACTCATTTTTGGAAAACCAGGCTTTACAATGAATACAAGGGCAACATCACATTCCGGCGCACAGAGTATATGTCTGTTATCATAGAAGTGCTCGATACCCAGACTGATACTGCCGCTTTCATTGCTAACGAAATATCAAACCAGGTAGATACTGTTATGACGCGCATCCAGCACGATAGGGCTAAGCAAGCATTAGCCATTGTTGAAAAAGAATATAACGACATGGTTAACCAAATGGACCAAATGGGAGATTCGCTCAAAAAAATACGAGAACTAGGGGTTATTAACTATAAATCGCAATCAAAGGCATTTAACGACGCTTATGCCAAAGTGTTGGTTCAGGGAAATGCCCAAGGTATAAAGCTGATTGAAGCTAAATTAAAAATTCTTGCCAAATATGGCGGTAACTACAATGCAATTAGTGACTTGTTATTAGATGAAACCTTACGCTTAAGCGAACTTAAAGGCAAATACATGGAAGCTAAAGTCGATGCCGAACAATCTATTTCTCACAAATTCGTTGTCGATAAAGCTTACAGCTCAGAAAAAAAGGCATATCCCATACGTTCTCTAATTGTTTTGGTTTCTACCTTATCAACATTTTTCGTTGCATTATTATTGCTCATCATGCGCGATAGTATCACCCATAAAACAAAGGATTGAAAAGGGCCGCTATTTTCGGTCAATATGGCTGGGTTTTCATGCTAACCCTGCTTTTTATTGTTATTAATGCCATTCTTATAGCAAACGAATGGTTTTACCTTTCATTATTGCCCTTTGCGCTTCTAATCCTTTACCTGTCATTAGTGTCGCTCGAAAAACTGGTTTACCTGGTTGTTTTTTTAGTTCCTATATCAATCCCTTTAGAATTATATGTCCCTTCACTTGGTTTTAACCTTCAACTTCCTACGGAACCTATCCTGATAATTATCCTCGTATTATTTATATTTCGGCTCCTTTACGAGAAAAAATTCGATCGCAGAATTCTTCTGCACCCGGTTAGCCTTGCTATTTATTTTTACCTAGTCTGGATGTTTTTAACATCTGTCACCAGCTCTTTGCCTATCGTATCATTCAAATTTCTCATTTCAAAGTTATGGTTCCTGGCAGCTTTCTATTTCGTTGCAACACAAATGTTCCGTAAGAAAAGAAGGATCCGTTGGTTCGTTTGGGCATATATCCCATTAATGATTGCTGTAATCATATATGCTATTATACATCTTGCACAATTTGGGCTTTTTAATCAACAGGCAGCTCATCTTTCGGCACATCCTTTTTTCAACGATCATACATCGTATGGCGCTACGCTTGCCATGCTATTGCCATTTGCAGTGGGCCTTGCCCTGAACCGCAAATATTCGCTTCCGCTCCGCTCTTTATGCTGGTTAATAGTATTTGTGGTTGCGTTTGCCTTATTATTGTCGTACAGCCGTGCGGCTTGGATAAGTGTGGCTATAGCTGGTGTTGTGTTCATCATCCTAAAGCTTAAAATCAAATTTCGTACCCTGTTTATCGTTTGTTTAATTGGAGGGGCCATATTATACTCCTATAGTTCGGTTATTTTTATGAATATGGAAAGAAACCGGCAGAATTCATCGAAAGACCTTGCCAAACATATTCAATCCATCTCCAATATTCGTACCGATGTTTCGAATGTTGAACGTTTGAACCGATGGAAAAGCGCATTCCGTATGTTTTGTGAACGGCCATTTTGGGGATGGGGCCCCGGTACTTATATGTTTAATTATGCCCCCTTTCAACTATTTAAAGACAAAACCCCAATTAGCACCAATAGTGGGAATATGGGGAATGCCCATAGCGAATACATTGGGCCTTTGGCAGAGTCAGGTATTTTTGGATGCTTAAGTATTTTATTAATTGTTATCATAACTTTATATACCGGTATTCGCCTATATACGCGAGCTGTTAACCACCGACAAACCCGTATTCTAATACTTTCTGCAACCCTTGGACTAATTACATATTATACGCATGGTGTACTCAACAATTTTCTGGATACTGACAAAGCATCTGCACTATTCTGGGGTTATACGGCTATGATTGTAGCCCTCGATGTATATCATGTACGGAAGTTAGAAGAAACTAAAAAATCTGAATGCCAAGCATTGTAATATCGTCAAAAATAGCAGTATTGCCTTCTTCTATTGATAACTTGCTAATAATTTGCCGGATATTATCTTCAATGTTATCGTTATTGCAAAGCCCTTCCTCAAGCATTGCTGTGGCTATATTTACATGATCCCCCTCCAGCAATTCAACGAGGCCATCGGTATAGCATAACAACTTGGTATTGCACGATATATAACAATCTCCCTTCATGATATAGGGTATAAAATCGAGCATCCCTAAACCTACACAACCACTCTTAAGTAATGAAAGTTCTGACGATTCAACCTCGTAAAGAAGCGGAGGATTGTGACCAGCATTAATGTACTCCAGCTCCCGCGATTTAAAATTATATCGCCCAATAAAGAATGTGATAAATTTTTCACCGTTGGCATTCGACATCACACGATCATTTAACTTATCAATCAATACTTTTAATGGAATATCCTTAGTAAACAATGCCCTTAAAGTTGCCTGAAAATTTGACATTAACAAGGCTGCCGACATACCTTTTCCGGAAACATCAGCAATACAAAAACCAAATTCGTTTTCGTCCATTTCAATAAAATCGAAATAATCGCCGCCTACTTCAAAATGAGGCTGATAATAAGAGGAAACTAATACTTTTTCATTCCTGGGAAGGACACTTTTCTTGGGAATCAGCATACTTTGCATTCGTGATGCAAGCTCAAGCTCCTTACGCAGTGATTCCTGTTTAAGACTTTCTTTAAAAAGCCTGATATTCTCAATAGCAACTATAATGACATTTGAAATAGTCTGAATAAAATGCAAATGTTTGATCACCGGGCTTACCCCTGCCATTTCGTCGTCAATATCGCCAATCAATACATAAGCTAACGGATTGTTGTTATTATAAACAGGGATAACAAAATCATAATCTTTCAGCTTAACGTTCCCGGTATTCGATATAAAGCGTATATCAGTAAATTGGGAAAGGTCTTTCTCAACATCAATATTTTGATACGAGTCGTCGCAAGGTGTTGTATTCAAAATACATTCCCAGCCATTATGATATTTAAAGATGAGGACCCGGCCAATAGTTAAATTTTCCTGCAGGATATGTTGATATCTCATTAATAACTCGCTCACAGACAAATTGGAATTAATTGCCTGTGTGATTTCCAGTAAAGCATTCAGCTTAAAGTTGTAAATCTGTAATCGTTTTAACGAGATTTTTTCAGCCATTACTCAAAATTAAAACAAACAAAAACCAAATGCCCTACTGAGAGGCTAATTCTTCAAAAACACCCTCAAGAATGACAACCTTGGCCAGGAACAAACAGGAAGTCTGTAACCTAGAGGATCAAGAGCAATAACAGGTAACGACGCTAACTAAACCTTATTATTTTTCTGCCCTTTGACCAATTTTAATATAAAGTTAAAAAATATTTTTAACTTTCTAATTCTTGGCCCTTTCGTAATAGCTCATATCACGCGTATCGACCCTTATTCTCTCGCCGGCATTAATAAATAGGGGAACCTGGATTGTAGCACCGGTTTCAAGTGTGGCAGGCTTCATAACATTCGAAGAAGCCGTATCGCCTTTTACACCTGGCTCAGTATAGGTAACTTCCAGATCAATGATTGGCGGTAACTCGCACGACATAGGCGTTTCGGTATCAACATGATACATTACTTCGACATATTGACCTTCCTTTAATAATTTAGAGGCATTGATAAGCCCTTCTTCTATCGAAATCTGTTCAAATGTTTCCTGGTGCATAAAATGGTAACCCATGTCATCCTTATAAAGGAACTGATAGGGTCTGCGCTCAACCCTGGCAATATCAACTTTAACACCCGAATTAAAGGTATTGTCTATTACCTTGCCAGTCTTTAAATTCTTTAATTTAGTTCGAACAAAGGCCGGTCCTTTGCCTGGTTTTACATGCTGAAAATTAACAATTGTATAAATATCGTTATTAAACTCTATAAATAATCCATTTTTAAAATCTGTAGTGGTTGCCATTGTATATAAGTTCGTTTAACAATTTTGGAAAAAGTAATTAACCCAATCCATTATCAAAAAAAATAATGTATTCATTTGACCAAAGTATAAAAAAGAGTGGCCAATAAATTTAAGAATATGATAAATAATTCCATACCCTTATAACTTGAATCATGCAATATGCCTCTTTGGTTAAATGACAATCTATTAAACTGAAACAGCATAATCCAATTCCAACGGTAAGATTAAAGCTAGAATGTATAAAATCTTTTATATTTGCAGTGTTTTTTAACACCTTTCTTTTATTAAAATGGTTCCATAGTTCAATGGATAGAACGACAGTTTCCTAAACTGTAAATTCGGGTTCGATTCCCGGTGGGATCACAACTCAAATGATATAACCCAGTGAGCATTAATAACATGATCTACTGGGTTATTTATTTTGTAAAACTTTTCACAATTTATGCTACATTATACAGCTATCCTTTAGATTTGTATCATAATGACTTGAAAACTCATTAGTGTAAAATAATTATGGCGTTTATTATAGCAACTTGAATTATTTATAAAACAATTAGAATAAATTAGTTTAGTGCATTATATTTGCTTTCCCAACATAGATTTGATTTATCAACCTATCATATATTATTATGTTTAAATTAATTGAAGTCGCCACGGGAAAAGAAAAGAAAGAATTTTTGCTGTTCCCGGTAAAACTCTATAAAAACGAAAAAAATTGGATCCGTCCCCTCGATAAGGATATTGAAGATGTTTTTGATCCCGAAGAAAACAAATTGTTTAAAACCGGAAAATGTATTCGCTGGATATTAAAAAATTCAACCGGAAATATGGTAGGAAGGGTAGCCGCTTTTATTAATGGAAATACCGCAAGTAAGTACGATCAACCGACAGGCGGGCTGGGTTTTTTCGAGTGTATTAACGATAAAGAAGCCGCTTTTACCTTGTTCGATGCATGCAAAAACTGGCTTCAGCAAAACGGCATGGAAGCAATGGATGGCCCTATTAACTTTGGCGATCGCGATCGCTGGTGGGGATGCCTGAAAGAAGGTTTTACCGAACCCAATTATGCTATGCCCTATAACTTTGCCTATTACAATGATTTATTCGAAGCTTATGGCTTTCTAAACTTTTTTAACCAATATACTTATTACAGAACGTTTACCAAAGCCAATGTTAAGCCCGAAGTGGCCGAGAAAGCAGAACGGATTTACCAAAACCCTGATTTTGAATTTAAGAATATTGAAAAGAAAAAAGCCCGAAAATATGCCGAGGATTTTTGTACCGTGTATAATAAAGCCTGGGCGCGTTTTCCCGGCGTAAAACAAATGACACTATCGGAAGCCATGCTTATGCTAAAAAGGCTTTGGCTTATACTCGACGAACGTCTAATGATTTTTACTTATTTTAAAGGCGAGCCCATAGGTTTCTTTCTTATGCACCCTGAAATTAACCAACTTATAAAACATATCAATGGAAAGCTTAACTGGTGGGCAAAATTAAAATTCATGGTTTTACTGAAACGTGGCAAATGCAATAAAGTTCTCGGACAAATATTTGGTGTGGTCCCCGAATATAGAAAAAAAGGCATTGACGGTGCACAAATCATGAAATTTGCAGAAATTGCCTGGAACCCAAAGTTCCCGTATAAAGACATGGAGCTGAACTGGATTGGCGACTTTAATCCTACCATGATGAAAATGATTGAACAAATTGGCGCTACTATTAATAAAACGCATGTTACCTATCGTTTTCTGTTCGACCGCAATAAAGAATTTAAACGTGCCAGTTTAGTGAATATGCCTGGAATGTAGTGTTCAGATCAGGGAAAAAGTGACAGAATTTAAAAAATGGTTAGAAGGTTAAATTTTGTTAAGACAGGATGCCTTTGGCATACGCGGTATCTCATGGTGCTGTTATGACTATTAAAATGATTTAAACCCAATAATCTTCCTCACTTCTTGTAATGTTTTCGAAGCGCTTGCCCTGGCTTTCTCAGTACCCATTTTGACTACCTTCTTCAGATATTCGTTATTTGCGTAAATATCCTGTATTCGTTCCCTGATGGGAGTAAGATAATTGACAATATCTTCGGCAAGTTGTTTTTTCATATCGCCATAGCGAATGTCATAATTGTTGTATTTTTCCATAAAATAATCAACAGTATCTGACGAAGAAACAATCCTCATAATTGTGAAAAGATTTGCTACCCCTTCACTCATTTTAGGAGATTCAATTAAAGATTCCCTTACAATTTTATTTAGAATAGAACCTGTTTCTTCTGATCGCACTGAATCGGATAATAATGATGATTCCCTAGTAGGCCCTGTATCTGTAACAGCCGACATTACTTTTTTTCGAATTACATTCGGTTCATCGATCAAAAAAATACCATTGCCTTCAGACTTCCCCATCTTACCCGATCCATCCAGCCCCGGCACTTTAACCAGGTCTTTCCCGAAATTAAATGCTTCCGGTTCGGGGAAATATTCAACCTTGTACATTTGGTTGAACCGACGGGCATATTTTGCGGTAATCTCGAGATGAGGTTTCTGGTCTTTACCAACAGGTACCTTATTAGCTTTATGAATAAGAATATCCGTGGCCATTAAAACCGGGTAAGTGAGCAATCCTGCATTCACATTATCAGGCTGGAGCCTAACTTTTTCCTTAAATGTAGTTGTACGCTGCAGTTCCCCCACATAAGCATTCATGTTCAGCAGTAGGTAAAGTTCGGATATTTCAGGAACGTCGCTCTGAATATATATAGTAGCAGCTTCGGGATCAAGCCCGCAAGCAAGGTATTCGGCTAAAACCTTACGAACATTGCCATGCAAGTCGCTTGGAGTGGGGTGTGTAGTAAGGGAATGTAAATCGGCAATAAAGAAGAAGCACTTGTATTCATGCTGCATCTTTACAAAATTACGAACTGCACCAAAGTAATTCCCCATGTGTAAGTTACCGGTAGGCCTGATGCCACTAAGTACAATTTCCATAATGTTTTTTATCTTGGTTCATGATTCTTGGCTCTATTTAAAGAACTTTGCAAAACTATAACAAAAGTTGAAAAAATTTAATTATTATTTGGTGCTTTTTAATAAGTCCCCTATGGGGGGATTTAGGGGGCATTTTTTTTGGTAGCTCCCGTTACAATTAATATCTTCGTATCCTAAATAAACCTATCATTCAATGGCCTAATTGTTTCTTCATCAATACCAGGCAGAGAGTTATAAATTACAAAAGGGAATAAATAAAGTATATAGCTATGGAACCGACCCGTCAAAACAAAGTAGCGCGCTTAATCCAGAAAGATCTGGGGGAAATATTCCTACAACTTGGAAAACCCGCTCTTCAGGGACGAATGGTAACTGTTACTATCGTTCGCATGAGTCCTGATCTTAGCGTGGCCAAAGTTTATCTCAGTGTGTTCCCGTCGGAAGAAAAAACTGAATACCTCAAGCATCTCAAACAATATACCAAAATAATCCGGAACTTACTGGGGCAGCGTGTCCGGAACCAATTACGGAACGTACCGGAATTGGCCTTTTTTCTGGACGACAGCCTCGATTATGTTGAAAAAATAGATCAGTTATTAAAAAAATAGACTCATTAGATGCAATACGATCCTATTAAACAGTTTCTTGGAAAACTTTTCAACTCCTCCCCTTTCCTGAGGATTCTGTTTTACAAACTACTCAATATCCTTCTGCTTCGAACCTGGCATATCAAAAAGGAAATCAAAAAAATTAAAAAAACTTTCCCAAATAATGCCGAAATTCTCGATGCAGGATCAGGTTTTGGTCAGTATGCTTATTATTTATCAACACTATCACATTCCTGGAAAATTAAAGGGGTAGATGTAAAGACCGAACAAATTTCCGACTGCAATCAATTCTTTACAACAATAGGACGCGGCGACAGGGTGACCTTTGAAGAAGCCGATTTAACAACCTTTATTGATCCGGGCAGGTACGATATGATCCTTTCTGTTGATGTAATGGAGCATATATTTGAAGATGTCTTTGTATTTAATAATTTTAACCAATCCCTTAAACCAGGTGGCGTATTGCTGATTTCAACCCCCTCGGACAAAGGTGGATCGGATGTTCATGACAACCATGAAGCTTCATTTATAGGCGAACATGTTCGCGATGGTTACAATTTTGAAGAAATCGAAGAAAAGTTAATAGGCTCAGGCTTTTCACGCGTCGAAGCCTATTATTCGTATGGCAGTCAAGGGAAACTATCCTGGAAGCTTTCAATGAAAGTTCCTATCCTTATGGTAAATACCCATAAATTATTTTTGTTGGTGCTCCCGTTCTATTACTTATTAACATTCCCTGTTGCATTGATATTTAACTATCTGGATGTGAAGCTTAAACACCGCACAGGCACGGGATTAATTGTAAAAGCATGGAAATAACTATTGTTGAAGGTTCCAAGTTTCTGGTTTTGCAATCTTGTAACTTGCAACCTGAAACCAATTGATTTGAACTTCCCGATTTACATAGCAAAACGATATCTATTCGCAAAGAAATCGCATAATGCCATCAATGTGATTTCAGCCATTTCAGTGACTGGGGTCACTATAGGCACCCTGGCGTTAGTTATTGTTTTGTCAGTATTCAATGGTTTCGACGACCTTATTCGCTCATTATTCAACGCTTTCGATCCCGATTTGAAAGTTTCGGTTGTGGAAGGAAAAACATTCGCAGTGGACGATACTATTTTAAAAAAACTTTCTGAAATCAAAGGTATCGCAGCTTTTTCAAAAGTGGTTGAAGAGACTGCCCTTCTAAAATACGGTGAAAAACAGTTTATTGTCACCATTAAAGGTGTCGATAGACATTATTTGCAAACTAACGGCATGGATTCAATGATTGTTGATGGAAAATTTACACTCGAAGACGAAAACCATCCGTATGCAATTATTGGCCAGGGTATCGCCTATTACCTTCAAGTTGGGTTAAAATTTATTACCCCTCTCATAGTGTATGTTCCTCGCAAAACTGCTGACATTTCAATGAATCCCGAGCAGGCTTTTAACCAGAAGTACATTTTCCCTTCAGGGATTTTTGCTGTAGAGCAGGATCACGATGCTAAATATATGATTGTACCTATTAAATTTGCGTATGAACTGCTCGAAGATTCGCTCTCCGTTAGCGCAATTGAAATTAAGTTAGCAAAAAATATTGACCCTGCTAAAATACAAAAACATGTACAACAGTTGTTTGGCACAAGGTTTACAGTAAAAAACCGTTTTCAGCAAAACGAACTGTTCTACCGCATTATGAAATACGAGAAATGGGCAATTTTTATGATACTTAGCTTCATCCTTATAGTAGCGTCTTTTAATATTGTCGGCTCCCTTTCTATGTTAATTATTGAAAAGAAAAAAGATATTTCTACTTTCCAAAGTATTGGTGCCGACCGTCAATTAATACGCCGTATTTTCCTGTACGAAGGAATGATGATTTCATTCTTTGGGGCGATATTTGGTTTAATAATTGGCCTTATAATTTGTTGGTTACAAATGAAGTTTGGATTAGTTAAACTTCATGGCAGCGGTTCTTTTATCATAGATGCATACCCTGTGGCGATAAGGATTGAAGATGTTATTTTCGTATTTTTTACAGTTCTTGCTATTGGCTATCTGGCAGCCTGGTATCCGGTCAGGTTCATCATAAAAAGATATCTACCAAAAAATCAATTTATTCTTTATTAGTAACAATTCAGGTTGTTTAGACTATAGACTGTGAGGTATTTAGAAAAATGCAAATCAATTAATGTATCAATTTTATTAATCCCGGAACGGTATAACTTTATAAAAGACTTTTCTTTGGCCTAACAGCCTATCTACCTGTTTAGCTACCTTGTATTAATTTGAAGATGAAAATCCTTTTTATTTTTTAACCACAGCCTTCGGATTCACGTCGCTACTAATTTCCATATCAGCGTCAGTGAGTTTTTGCCCTATCTGGGTTAATTGAATATTTTCCGTACGCTTACCACCGATACTTATAAACTTACTTGTATTTCCTGTACCTTGAACCTGGTTTAAAATCACATTTTTACTATTAGAAAATACTATAATATTTCCATTAGTTACTTCAAGCTTAATATTTTTACAATTTATCTGGTCACCATCAATACAGGTGATACCGCTATTGGCTCGTATTGAGATATTTTCAAGATTAATATTTTTGATGTACATCTCGGGCAATCCTTGCAAAAATATAGCGCGCTCAGCCCCATTACATGAAATGTTGCGAATATAAAAATCCTCAAATTGAGGAGTTTCATTATTGACCTCTTGAATAGTTTCGGTTTCTTCTGGCACACTAGGTTGCTTCTCGTCAGCCTCAGGCAAGGGGGATGTTCCTCCGTAATACATGTCAAACCCAATTGCATCTGTGAGTATATTTATCATAGAAATATCCGAAATATATATCTTTTCTACCATTCCACCCCTGCCGCGTGTTGTTTTAAAACGTAATCCAACATCAGTACCAATAAAAGTGCAATTTGAAACAAATAAATTCCTTGCGCCACCCGACATTTCACTGCCAATTACAAAACCACCGTGCCCATGATAAACAATGCAATTCGTAATCACAAACAATTCCGTAGGCATGTTACGTTTTCGACCTTCTTCATTTCTTCCCGATTTTATACAGATAGCATCATCTCCGGCATCAAATGTACAATTATCTATTCTTCCAATGCGACACGATTCTATATCTATACCATCCCCATTTTGAGCATACCAGGGATTATATACTTTTACATTTTGTAAAGTAAGATGTTCACACATTAATGGGTGCAGACACCAACTCGGTGAATTTCGAAATGTAACGCCTTCAAGTAATATATTTTTACAACCATTCAGATTCACCATTACCGGACGAAGAAAATCCTTGATTGCCAGATAATCTGCCTCTTTTGCATTAGGGCTAAGATATCCGGATGACTGAATTTCACTCCCTTTCATCGATTTTTCACTTGGATACCAGGTATTGCCGTCCTTGCCCACAACTCCTCCCGATTTAACCAAACTATACCAGTGCGATTGTGTCATCTTCGACCTTTTAACAGAACGCCATGCATCTCCAGAGCCGTCTAAAACACCTCCTCCAGTAATAGCTATATCTTCAAGCCCCACCCCACTGATAGGTGACTGGCAACGCATCGTATTCAATCCTTCGTAATTTGATTGTACCAATGGATAATCATCGAAATTTCGACTGAATAACACTAACGCCCCTTTTTTTACATAAAGATTAATTTTACTTTTCATTATAATTGGGCCTGTAAGCCATAAACCTGAAGGAACAAAAACTGTCCCTCCTCCGGCCTTAGAACAGGCATCTATAGCCTTTGCAAATGCTTGTGTATTTAATGTTACGCCGTCATTAACTGCCCCATAATCCTTAATATTAAATGTATCGGGTTTAAAAACAGGTACATTTACTTTGGGCATATCAAATGGTAACTTTTCACAGGTATTTTGGGCTTTCCCAGGAATAATGATTAAGTGACAAAGCAGCACCAGTGTCAGCTGCTTAATAGAACTTTTCATGTTTATTTTAATTGTTATTGAGACTTTTTAATTAAAATTAAAAAATGCTAAAGTAATCATTTATACTTTTTTATTGCATATTAAAATAGGTAATTAGCCAATATTTTCGACAGTTATTTTACACCCTTTAAATCCTCAAGTGTAAGAGCTAAGTACATTAACGCTGCAATACCTTTAAAATCATTGATTCGTCGATCAACATTGATATAATAATCATAATCTCCTTTCGAAACTTTTAGGTTCAAAGTTCCCACCTTAACAGTACCGGTCAGGTAAATCTTGTCCTGATCGTCAAAATACACTTCCTTAGCTATTAGTCCCTTAAATGCACCAGACGCTTTTGCGAGATATTCAGGGCCGAGATACCCTTTTTGGAATCCTTTGGCAAAAGCATAAGCAAACATGGCAGTGCATGACGACTCAACCCAATTACCCGGTAATTGCCCTTTATTTACTACCTGGTACCACATGCCTGTTGCAGTATCCTGGTATTTTGCAAGACTGGCTGACAAATCCTTGAATATTTGCAATAGTGCTTTCCGCTCCGGATGATTTGCCGGAAAATAATCAAGGCCATCAACCAAAGCCATGATGTACCATCCCAAAGCCCTACCCCAAAACTCAGGAGATGCCCCTGTTTGAGAATTAGCCCATATTTTATTTTTCGACTCATCCCAACCGTGGTAAAGCAGGCCTGTTTTAGTATCCAAAGTGTGCTTGTAAATTAATTCCATCTGCTTAGCAGCTTCGTCGAAATATTGAGGTTGGTTAAATACACTTGCATATTGTGCTAAGTAAACATCGCCCATATAAATTCCATCGAGCCACATTTGTTGTGTATAAACCTTTTTATGCCAAAAACCTCCCTCACTTGTTTTAGGCTGGTTATTCAATTGGTCGATTAACTGCGCGGCCATAATAGCATATCTTTTATCACCAGTATGCTGATAAAGAAATAACAACAACCGTCCCGGGAGAATATTATCCAGTTCGAAATCCTTCCGTCTATACTTTATTGAATCTAACTTTCCATTTTCCTTCACAAATAGGTTAACCCATTGTTTGATATAATCCAGGTATTCTGGATTTTTTGTTTTAAAATAACTTTCAGAAAGGGCATTTAGAAAGTACCCATTGGTATAGCTCCATTGTCCTTGTGAAAAAATTTCAAGTTTAGCAGGATCCGGATAAGTAGTAAGTATAGTTTTAGCAATTACTTCTGACCAGGCTTTTGGCTCATTATGAGAAGCTATATACGATTTAGCGTTGGTAAGATAGGTAATAATGAGATTATCATATTGCGGAAGTACCGTGCTGATGCTTACTTTATTTAATGCTTTGTTGTCCTGCCCTAAGCTGAAAGCCCGGAGACTTTCGCTCATAGTAAAAGAGGTTTCAAAAAATATACCTTCAGGTATCCCGTTTTGGTCAGTATCTATCAATGAAGGAATAATTTTCTTATCATTATTCAAATCAGTGATTACTATTTTCTCTTTAACCAGCCCGTTCATACGGGTTATTACCGATTTCCAGTCGAGATATATATGAAGTTCCTGTACATTTTTCATAGGTTCCATCTGAACGGCAAAAACCAGGCGATCCCCAACATTTTCTATTTTGGCTGCAAAAGCCGAAATAACAATTAAGAACGATAACAGTAAAAATGATAACCTTTTCATACAAATATATTTTAGATACTATATAAATTAACGTGAGTTCGAAGTAAAAATTTGGTTATAATTTTGATTTTTAGATTAATAACCCCAATCCCGCGATTGCGGGACTATAAGAGTGCATACCGTATTGCACCTGTTAACCCTCCTTTTGAAGAACGGCGAAGCCCTCACGACCGGAGGGAGTAATGGTTGGGAGGTTTCAATATATAAAATGAAAATCATTTTGTTAAATATCAGGTTTTTAAACATCTGTTATATTGAATTCACGTTAAATTAAAATACAATGTTCAAAGACGAATATTATTAGGCATTAGAGATAAGGTTAAAGGAAAGCACTTATGTCATCTGCCTTAGCTTATGAATATCAAATTCCGGTACTAAAAATACACCCGGAGTTTTAGGCTCCGGGTGTCAGGTTTTAAAGAATGTCTAAGATTAGTATCCGGGATTTTGAGGATAGTCAGCCTTATTTGTTATGGCATCTATCTCTGCCTGTGGAATAGGCCTTAGCACAAAATGATTGTCAAAATTTGCGCGTGCCTGCAAATTTCCGGCATATTTCTTCATGCGATCGACCGTTGTTCCTGTACGTTTAAGATCGAACCAGCGCATTTGCTCGCCACATAGTTCGCGGGCACGTTCATCCAGGAAATAATTCAATGTAAGGTCGGCTCCACTATTAATACCGTAAGAAGCTAACATTGCTGCACCGGCTGCACCTGTAGCCCTTTTCTTTGCAAGTGGCAAAAGGTAGAGATTGTAAGCATCAGTAGTATTACCAAGCCTCCAGGCTGCCTCAGCGGCTATAAGATACATTTCGGAAATTCGCATTACATATGCGTCCCTTGCGCCTCTTTCTGAACCTAAATTATTTGCGGCAGCCCTGCCATCATCATAAACCTTATGAAGCTCCAGGCAAAGGTTTCTATCAAAACATTGCGCGTTGTTAATGGTCCCATCAGGGTTAAACATATTGTCATAATCGAGGCACCAATAATTTCCAACGATATTAAAATAGTAATTAGTATTGATCGCTTTTGTAACATTAGCATCGGGTATATGCTTTTTAGTCATGAAAATACAGGTATCACCATTTTTTCTGATTATTGTTTTGCCAGTTAGTGTGTCTGCTGTATGATACCCGGCTTGAGGCCATTTCAATGTTAATTTAGCTACATTATTTGCCTTCCATACTGTTTTAAATGTCCCATAGAATCGTTGATCGACGTCTTCATTAAAACAATCAATCAGATATTTCGTGGGCACATACCTTCTGAAAGGTCTACCATTTGCCACATCTCTTGCCATCCCAGGTATAATATCATACTGTGTCCCATAGTTCTCGTGTTCGTGGTTTCCACCTTCCCTGGCGCCCCAAAGTTTATCGGTTGGACGCTGATAAATCGAATAATCAGTAGGACTTGTACCCAAACCTGCATATTGCGTATAGGAATAATTGATACACCAAACATTCTCCGTATTATTTCCGTTATTGGCCATTAACCAAACATCAGAATATTTATCATACAACTTGAATTTGGGGCTGGCAATTACAGCAGCAGCATCATTTACAGCAGCAGTATTATAAGCATTGTCATTTGTATAAGACGCCCATGTAAGGTTCATCCTGGCCCTAAAGCCCAGTGCAGCATTTTTTGTTACCCTGCCATAATCATTAGTCACATTAGTATTATCTGTAGCCGTAAGATTATCAACAGCATAATTAAGGTCTTCAAAAATTAATTTATAAAAGTCCTCAACCGGAGACCTCTGAGCTGTGGTAACAACATCATAAATTGGCTTGGTATTTAAGGTTGCCCCTCCCCAGGTTTCAACGATAAGCCAATTATATAAAGCCCTTAAAAAACGAACTTCAGCCAATCTCTTTGTGGTTTTCGCTGCGTTAAAAGGAGTTCTTAGCGGATCGGAAAGAATATCGATAGCTGTGTTACAAGCGTTTATTCCTCTGTAAAATTCAACCCACAAAACAATCAGCCTTGAGTTTGCCGCGTTAAAATCGGAGGTAAAGAAGTACTGATACTGCATTGGGTGTTGTTGTCCATAATCATAAATATCGGTTCCGCAATCGCTGAAATCGGAACCTTCCTCTTGCCCATACCAGATTTTAGTGGATACGTAAGCCCCACTGATAAGCCCTTCCATACCATCCGGGTTAAGATAATAACTAGGAACGGATGCTCCGCTTTTGAAGTCTTCAGTGAGAAACTTATCGCAGGAAAAAAATCCAAACGTTAGTATTAATAGAATTATTATTTTATATGTTTTCATACTTGTTTCGTTTTAATTATTTATTATTAGAAAGTTACATTGGCGCCAACCGTAATCATCTTAGGATTAGGATAACCTGTATTGGTTTTCCCTTTAGCATCAGTTCCTTCCGGATCATACCTTCCTTTCGCAAAATAAGAACCGAACACAAAATAGTTCTTTGCATTCACATAAACACGTAACGATGAGATGTACACTTTTTTCGTTATATTTTTAGGTATGGTGTAGCCTAAGGTAATATCTTTAATTTTCACGAACGATCCGTCAATATATTGTAATGCTGCGCCTTCGCTCCAGCCACTTTGGGTTAAACCCGGGTTAAGCCTTGGATATTCATTGGTTGGGTTATTAGGCGTCCAATAGTCGCGAATGATAGAATTTTCACGTAAATCAGGAGCCCAATAAGCTGACGCTTGATCTTGTATCATTTGTCCTATTCGTGCATTAACAAAAACTGAAAAGTCGAAACCTTTATAAGTTACGGTAGAATTTAACCCAGCTGTCCATTTTGGCCTGGGAGAACCTAAAACTATACGGTCTTCTGCAAGCCTGATAGTGTCGTTCCCGTTCTGGTCCTGAAATTTAATATCTCCGGGAGTTTTCCCTGATTTAGCTGCCTCAGCGGCTTCATCCGTTTGCCATATCCCAATTTTCTTCATGTCATAATAAACATACAAGGGCGATCCCACAAACCATTTATTGATCTCATCCTTCTGCACGCCGCCAACCAGATAAGTGATTTTTTCATTATTTGAAGCGAAAGTAAAGTCTGTTGTCCAGGTAAAATCCTTAGTAGCCACATTAACTGTTCTTAATGTTACTTCTATACCTTTGCTTTTTGTTTCGCCAATATTTTGGAATACCGAGGCAATAGCAGATGTTGGTGGTAAGGTACGACTTTGTAAAATATCGTATGTATGGGATTGGTAAAGTTCTACACTACCGTTAATTCTATCGGCAAATAAGCCAAAATCTAAACCCAGGTTAGTGGTGGCTGTTTTTTCCCATCCCAGATCGTCATTTTGAGCTTTGCTGTTGCGATAACCAAGGATTACTTTTTCAGGTTGACCGAACTCATAAGTTAATGGAGTGCCGTTAATACCTCCCCAGGATGAATATATCGGAGCTGATTGGTTTCCTGAAATACCATAACCTAAACGTATTTTAAGATTAGAAAGGGCGGTTATGCTTTTCATGAACTCTTCCTGGCTAATTCTCCAGGCAACAGAAGCGGATGGAAAGAAATCCCATTTCTTTTTCAAACGACTGGAACCATCATATCTTCCGGTAAAGCTGGCTAAATATTTCCCACTGAAACCATAATTTACCCGGGCAAAAGCTGAAACCATCGACTCTTCTGTAAGAGGGTAATACGGTTGGTTTGTAGTTGGATCTATGGCCGGATCAGTGATTGTTAAATTCGTAGTGGCAGAATTTAACGTGTACCACCATGAATCTTTCAGGGTAAGGTTGTTGCCTGACTCATATTGTCTTTCTCTCCTGGCATACATGGTTTCTGTTCCACCGGTAAACTGAACGTGATGCTTACCCAAATCTCTATCATACGTTAAAATATTGGTTAACGTATATTTGTAATCGTTTTGCGCGGTAAGGGAACCTGAACTTACCCTATTCACGATAGTATCTGTTTTTAACTCCCTTTGATAGTTCCCTTGCCTGTTAAATGCCATATTAAGGTTAATCGATGATTTGAATGTTAACCCTTTCAAAAGGTTTAACTGCAAATAAAAAGTAGAAAATATACTTGTATTAAATACTTCATTAATGGTATTGTTAGGATCAAGATCAATAAGAGGGTTAGTAAAAGGTACGCGATCGTCCGGATTAATATAAAGCTTTTTTACCCCACCGGCAGTATCATAAGGCACACAAAGCGGGTTAATACTATATTGTAAGCCATTACCCTTTCTATTTTTTGAAAAAGTAACCAGGGTTGAATTACCCGTTTCAACAACCTTACTTAATTTAGCATCCATATTAGTCATAATTGAATACCTTTTCAGGTAATCGTTTGGAATATAATTATCCTGAACAAAATGATCCAGCGAAACATTATACTGAGTCTTCTCAGTTCCTCCTGAAATTGTTAAATGGTAATTTTGCTGGCTGCCATGATCCAACATTTGTGCTTTTACCCAATCATAATCGGTACCATTATTGTACCCAACCTTCTCCAAATTACTTAATATGGCAGTATTAAGGTCAATTTGGTCATCTGTAAGAGTCCAATTATTATTGTTAAGGCGATACATATCCCTTGATTCCTTCAAAAAGTACTCTCTGTTGCCGTTATTTAATTTACCGAGTGGTGTTGTATAGCCATAATAAGTATCGAATGAAACGCTCATCTTGCCTTGAACTCCCCTCTTGGTTGTAATGAGGATTACGCCGTTTGCCCCTTTTGAACCATATATTGCAGTAGTGGAAGCATCTTTTAGCACGTCCATAGAAGCAATATCATTCGGGTTGATATTAATATTACTACCGTATTCTACCCCGTCAACAATATAAATAGGGTCGTTGGAGCCGCTTAGAGATCTAGCACCGCGCAAAAGAATGTTAAATCCGGCGCCTGCCTGCCCGCTGCTTTGCGTCATATCAAGCCCGGCAACCTTACCCTGAAGGGCTTCGATAGCATTTGAAGACTTGGTACCAACAATATCGGATGATTTGATAGATGCTACAGCTCCCGTCAAATCTTTCTTCTTCATAGTTCCATATCCAACTACTACCACTTCATCGAGTTTCTTGATATCAGGCATGAGCCTAATGTTCAATGCATTTTGGTCGGATACAACAACTTCTTCGCTTAAGTAGCCAATATAACTAACTACTAAGGTTTCGCCAGAAGAAACATCCAATGAAAATTTTCCATTGGCATCTGTAACAACACCCCTGGTGGTACCTTTTACGATTACATTGACCCCGATTAAAGGTTCACTGCTGGTACCGTCGGTAACTGTACCGGTAATTGTATTAGTTTGTTTTTCAGCAACCGGAGTTATAACAATTACATTATTATCCAGCATCTTGTAGGTAACTGTGCCTTGCTCCAAGAGGTTAGATAAAACCTCGTTAATCCCTTTGTTTTGGGCATAGACAGTTACTTTTTTCCCCAAATCTAAGTAATCGTCACTGAAAAAAAACCTATAGTAGCTTTGCCCTTCAATCATTTTTAATGCTTCGCGCAAAGTCTTGTCTTGTATAGACAGGTTCAATCTTGCATCCTGCGAGTATAAAACAGCAGATACATTTAGAGTAGCAAATAGAGTTAGCAAAATTGTAAATTTCATAATGAGAAAGGTTTTGTAGTTCGTTTTTAGTTTTGATAAAACAATCCTTTTACAAAAATTTTTCATAGTTTTGTAGTTGAATAGGTTAATAATAAATGTTTTGGTATTCTATAGCAGTAGAATATCTTAAAAGCAAACCTGACAGAATTGGGACTATCTAATAGTTCCAATTCTTTGCATTAAGTGAAGTAGTTAGTCATAGGCATCATTTTTTAGATTTTGGCTAATATATTAAACATCATAATTACTTTACACTAATGAATTTTTAAGTCATTATGATACATTATTTTGTCTTGGCTCTTGGCTCTAATGTCTTTTATTATAGTATTAATCTATTTATGGTAAGCTAATTTGTATCTTTTCTTTAAACCCTGATCGAGCATCACAGAAACCTGTCCTTTCTCAATGGAATACGAAACCGGCATGGTTAAACGTATGATTTCAAAAACCTGCTCCAAAGTTTCATTTTGAATAGTTCCGGAAAAACGATATTTTTTTAATTCATCGTTAGTAAAAGATATTGTCACATTATAACGTCGTTCAAGCAATATGGCAAGATCTTCCAATTTTTCAGACTGTATAATCCATAGACTATCCTTCCACGATGTATAAAGCTCAGTCCGCACGTTAATATCTCTTTCTATTGGAACGGATGGTTTAGATTGAAGCGCCGTGATATTATGAACAATATCTTGCCTTCCCTCATTTAGCGTATTATTGGGTAATACCCGCTTTGCAGGCATAAAATTTTCATCTTTGAAATAAACGACCCTTTGCTTTGGCTTCATTTCAAAAGTAAACAATTTGTTATTGGTCCCTTTCCCTTCAATTTTCACTTCTCCTTCAACAAGAGTAGTGATGATCTGCTTTTCCTCAGGGTAAGCCTTTATATTAAATGATGTGCCAAAGGCTTTAATAGAAAGATTATCGGCAATTACAATAAATGGCTTCGAACGATTCGTTTTTACTTTAAAAAACCCTTCGCCTGTCAGTTTTACTTCCCGTTTTTTAAGATTAAAATTAGTTGAATATTCCAAAACGCTTCCTGCATTCAACCATACTTTTGTTCCATCAGGCAAATAGGCCACTGCGCGCGAACCTTTGGGCGCTTCATATCGACATATTGATTCCTGATTTTGAACCACTAATTTACGATATAAGTATATTGAACTTATTCCACTCAATACAAATATTAGAATTATTGCAGCAGCAATTTTTAAAATTCTGTTTATTACTTGATTCGTAAGTATATGATTATTATTTATATAACTAAAACGCGAGAAAGAAGAAGTATTAACCGTCTTTCTATGCAATATTTTTAAGGCTGATCGGGTATTAAATTTGGATTCGTACTTTAATTGCGAACTAGCAATCCAAATACTTTTCACCATGTTAAAAAGGTGCCTGTTCTCCTCCGACTTTTTCTTCCATTCTAAAATAAATGCATCTTCATCTGGTTGTGAATTTCCAGATAAAAATTTAATAATCAATTCATTAATATTACTTTCCTGAAAAACTGAATTCATATGTATATCTTTTCTTTCATAATATATAGACACCAAATTCTAAAAATTGGACGACAAGAAAAGTCAAAAAAAATACCTTTTAAAAAGTAATCAGAAAATTTATTTTAATTCCCGAGATTTGACGGAAAGTATCTAATTAACTCACCTTTAAGTTTCTCTATTGACCTCAACATCTGTGTTTTGACTGTACTTACGGAAATATTAAGTTGCTCTGCAACTTCTGAATATGAAAGGCCTTGGAAACGACAAAGGCAAAAAATTTTCTTGCCTTGTTCAGGCAAAGAATCAATAGCCTGATTTAGATCATCTTCAATTTGGTCAGAAAGCAATTCATCGAGAATGGAATATGAAGATTCAATTTCCAGCAACTCGAACCGTGATTTAATATCATCAATTGAAAACTCTTTGATCACTTTTTGGGTGGAGTGGTCTCTAATATAATTTAAGCAACGATTATGCACCGTTTTGTATAAATACGCTTTAAGAGAAATGTTAATGGATAATGCAGAACGACCGTTCCATAATTTTAAAAAAACATCCTGTACTACTTCTTCAGCAATTTGTGAAACCCGGAGCAAACCTTTAGCATAAACACATAAAATTGAATAATAGCTATTGAATAAAAAATCAAATACTTTTATATCACCCTCTTGTATCTTGCTAAGAATTTCTTTTTCAATATTATTCATGGCTTTGAATTATCGTTGCCAGAATGCCTTTAAAAATACACAAAAACAATAAAAAGAGAGCAAAAGATTAAAAAATTATATGGTGGCTCAGCTTAATTTTGCAACATAATACTCACGGTTAAGCCGTGCAATATTAGTGAGCTTGATATCTTTAGGGCATTCGGCCTCACATGCGCCGGTATTGGTACAATTGCCAAAACCAAGATTGTCCATGATAGCAACCAGCTTTTCAACACGTTTTTTAGCCTCTACCCTGCCCTGTGGTAACAATGCCAGGTGTGAAATTTTAGCTGATACAAATAACATGGCCGAAGCATTCTTACAGGCGGCAACACATGCACCGCATCCGATACACTGTGCAGCATCCATAGCAAGGTCGGCTTCTGTTTTGGGAATGGGAATGGCGTTACCATCTGGAATGCCACCTGTATTTACTGAAATGTACCCACCTTCCTGGATGATTTTATCAAATGCCCCACGATCAACAACCAGGTCTTTGATGATGGGAAAAGCTCTTGCCCGCCAAGGTTCAATTATAATGGTTTCCCCATCTTTAAACCTTCGCATATGCAATTGACAAGTTGTAATGGAACTGTCGTTACCATGCGGACGTCCATTGATGTAAAGGCTGCACATACCGCAGATGCCTTCCCGGCAATCATGATCAAAACAAACAGGTTTTTCAATTTTGTCAATAAGCTGTTCGTTCAACAAATCGAGCATTTCGAGAAATGAACAATCGGCAGATATACTGGTAATTTTATAAGTAACAAACTTCCCTTTTGTTTTAGCGTTTTCCTGACGCCATATTTTTAATGTAAAATCCATATCTATATTTTTTTAAAACCAAGAGTCAAGAACCAGGAACCAAGATAATGTCTTGATTCTTATAGCTTGGTTCATGGTTCTATTTATAATTTCGTTGAGCTACTTTAATATTCTCATAAACCAATGGTTCTTTGTTAAGAACAGGTTGCTGGCCTTCGCCATTGAATTGCCATGCCGCCACGTACATGAACTTATCATCCTGACGATCAGCCTCACCGTCTGTAGTCTGGTATTCTTCGCGGAAGTGGCCTCCACAGGATTCTTCTCGGTTGAGTGCATCTTTGGCCAGTAATTCGCCAAGTTCCAGGAAGTCTGCTACGCGAAGTGCCTTTTCCAATTCCGGGTTAAGCTCCGTAGTAGTTCCGGGAATACGAACATCTTTCCAAAACTCTTCGCGAACTTCAATTATTTGTTCAATCGCTTTGGTAAGACTTTCCCTGGTACGCCCCATACCCACATTTTCCCACATGATGTCGCCCAGACGTTTATGAAAACTGTGAACCGAATGTTTACCTTTGATATTCATCAGGCGGTTGATTCGGTCATTTACATTTTTCTCTGCTTCAATAAACTGAGGCGTATCAATGCTTATGCGAGGTGTGCGAATGTCGGGAGCCAGATAATTTTGAATAGTATAAGGCAATACAAAATAACCATCTGCCAAACCCTGCATTAATGCCGATGCTCCAAGACGGTTCGAACCATGGTCCGAAAAGTTGGCCTCTCCAATGGCAAATAACCCTGGAACGGTAGTCATCAATTCGTAATCAACCCATATTCCACCCATGGTATAATGCACCGCAGGATAGATCATCATAGGTGTTTCGTAAGGATTTTCATCAACTATCTTCTCGTACATCTGGAAAAGATTACCGTACCGCTCCTCGATTACACTCCTGCCTAAACGGTTGATGGCATCGGAAAAATCAAGATATACAGCCAAACCCGTTGGTCCAACGCCATAGCCAGCATCGCAACGTTCTTTAGCAGCACGCGAAGAAATATCACGGGGAGAAAGGTTCCCATAAGCAGGGTAACGACGTTCGAGGTAGTAATCACGATTG
>Ga0182027_10002229_pt1 | contig 31650 bp, 29 predicted proteins | sample 712E1DmetaG_FD_121300 | JGI IMG/M metagenome (GOLD analysis project Ga0182027, IMG submission 121300) | Permafrost microbial communities from Stordalen Mire, Sweden - 712E1D metaG (Illumina Assembly) | ecosystem: Environmental > Terrestrial > Soil > Wetlands > Permafrost | place: Sweden...
ATGATGGCTGGGACAGATCATGTGAGCGGCGTGCGACAGCTTAATCCTGCCGGGGGAAACGTCCAATCCCATCTCTCTGTAATGCTCCATCTCCGCGAGTAGGCGCTTGGGGTTGAAGACCATCCCATTCCCCAAAGCTACCTCTACCCGATCCAGCAGGATGCCACAGGGCAACATGCTCAATGTATGCTCGCCCCTTTTATCCACCATCGTGTGTCCGGCGTTGTCGCCGCCTCCGAAACGTACCACGACGACCTTTCCGTTCACCCGCTTGAGCGTGATCATAAGCAACATCAACCACGCCGCCAGATGCGAAATCTTGCCCTTGCCACTGTCGCCGAAAAGCGTATCAATGATGCTGATGAGCCTCATGTCTTCCTCCTGACATTGTTGTTATTTTCAAAAAGCCGAGGCAATTTTATCACCTCGGTTTAAAAAAGGCAATCAAAAAAATATGCCGCCAAATTTGGCGGCATATTTTTTTGTGCACCCGTTAGGAGTCGAACCTAAATTTCCGGCTTCGCAGGCTAGTGTCCTATCCATTGAACGACGGGTGCGTTGTTGTCAATGCAATCTTACCGCTCTGTTTATTCTGTCGCTCAACGGCTCTTCTTCCTGGTCCAAATCCTCTTTTAAATATTTATTTAAGAAGTCACGAATCGGACGCGGGTCATTGTCGAGCAAAGGCACCTGAAAACGGTGTTTCAATATGCTTTTCGTGCCAAAATACAGATTCTTAACCATGGGCGGATTATAAATTATCCAGAAATTCTCCAGCTCGGAATAACTGTAAAACTTATTGCCCATCACTATGCCCGTCTCGGTAATCGCGAACTGGACTTCTATCGGTTCCTGCATTTCATGCAAATACAGAATGATTCCGAACAGCACGATTATCAAAGTGAATAAATAATTTGCTTCTATGACGGAATACACGAGCAGAGATACGGTCACTATCGCCATTATCCAATACCAGCGCCTTGAACGTTCGTATTTTTCGTACTCCTTAACGGTCCAAGCGGCCACGATTTTGCCCGTATTGGCATTTTCCCTGCTTAGGTTTATTGGCATAAAATAAACTCAAAATTTTATTATGTGGGCTTAAGAGGGCTCGAACCTCTGACCTTACGGATGTGAACCGTACGCTCTAACCAACTGAGCTATAAGCCCTAGCGAAGGACAAAATGAAAATTTATTTTCATTTTTCCTGAGCGACGGGCTTATACCGTAAGTATAAGCCCAAGCATGGAATATAACCCATACCAAGAGCTTTCTTGATTGAAACTATATCATAAGCGGAACAGATAATCAAGCATTGAAATTATAAAAAGCCTATGTTATAATTATTTTATCGTCGGAAAAAATGAAATTTATAAATTGGCCAAAAGCCGATCACGGAAATGTGCCTATGGATGAACAGCCAACAAATACATTAAATACTCAAGAATTACCGCAATTTTTGCCGCCAGAGCCCCCAAAAAAGAGGGGTTTAATTGTATTTTTAATTATCTTTATCATAGTGATGGCTTTCGCCTCTTTTTTCATTATAAAAAATTTAACGTCCACCAGCGATGCCTCCACGTACGGGTCCGTTACCCTCCAGCCCAAATCCCCGAATTTTTTCCAAACAATCAGAGACTACATTTTCAATTCAAACGATCCACTGTCCGGACAGCAGGAAGACAGAATAAATATCCTGCTTCTGGGCATCGGCGGACCCGGACACGACGGGCCGTATCTTAGCGACACAAATATAATATTAAGCGTGAAACCGAGCACAAATCAAATATCGATGATCTCCATACCCAGAGATTTGATGGCCAAAATAGACGACCATGGATACAGAAAAATAAATTCCGCCGATGCGTTCGGAGAAGCTGAATTGCCCGGAAGCGGAGGCGAATATGCAACAAAAATTTTTGAAGATACGTTCAATATAAAAATCCCCTACTACGTCAGAGTTGACTTCACCGCCTTCAAAGATCTCGTAGACGCAGTCGGCGGAGTGACGATAAATGTAACCAACCCGTTCACGGATACATCATTTCCAGGCCCCGGCACATCCTATGAAACAGTGTCGTTTACCGCCGGAACTCAGCAAATGGACGGAGACCGCGCCTTGATATTCGCCCGTTCCAGACACGGCAACAACGGAGAAGGTTCGGATTTCGCCCGGGCCAAAAGGCAACAGATGGTTTTGGCGGCTCTTAAACAAAAATTTCTCTCCGCGGAAACATATTTAAATCCCGTCAAGATCCAGGAAATTTTTCAATCAATTTCCAGCCACGTGACAACCAACCTTGATTTAAACCAGATGATATATCTGGCGGGTATGGGAAAAGACTTAAACGGCGGTGACATTAAAACCCTGGTGCTCGACGACAGCCCGACCGGATTTTTAAAGCCGATCACTTCCGAAGACGGGGCCTTTTTGCTTGTGCCGAAAACCGGAGATTACGTGGGAATTGACAGCGCGATTTACGGCATATTTGACGCGACAAGCACGCCGACCATAGAAACTCCGGTACAGACGGTACAGACAAAAGCTCTTCCCGGTGCTAAAATTGAAATACAGAACGGAACGTGGAGGCTAGGTCTGGCGGCGCGCACGAAACAAAACCTGGAAGAAAAAGGCTTTGCAATTTCATACATTAGCAACAGCTCGATGAGGCCCGTGGCAAACACCACCATGTACATTCTCAATCCGAACGTATCAACCGAGGTGGTTAAACAGCTGGAACAAGAGTTGAATGTCCAGCCATCCAACACTCTGCCCAACTGGCTGGAGACAAATTACGACGACCCGACCACGACAATCAATGAGAGCGGAGTTTTAAAACACAAAGCGGACACGGAAATACTTGTAATACTCGGAGAAGACACTCCTGAATAATTAAATATAAATTTATGGCAACACCCGCAAAAATTATAGATCAAAATCTTCCCATGGTTGTGCTTGTCGGCAGGGTTAATGTTGGAAAATCAACCCTTTTCAACAGGATTATTGAAATCCAAAAAGCCCTTGTTTCAAAAATCCCCGGAACGACCAGAACCAGAAACATAAACATCGCGACCTGGCGCGGCAAAAACTTTAACATCGTTGATACCGGAGGTCTGACATTCTCTGAAGATGTGCCTCTTGAAACCGAAATTATAGCCCAAACCGAATTGGCTCTAAAAGAAGCGGACGTAGTGGTTTTTATCGTAGATATACAAAGCGGAATCCTGCCCCAAGAACGCGAACTTGCAAAGAGACTTATAAAAAATAAAAATAAAGTTATATTCGTGGCCAACAAAGCCGACAACGAACGATTGCGCTCGGAGATTTACGAATCCGATCTGATGAAACTCGGTCTGGGCGAACCGTTCCCGATTTCCGCCGCCAACGGAGCCAATGTCGGAAATTTGCTTGATGAAATATATAAAAAAATGGGCAAATCCGGAACCAGGCCGAAAAAAGTGAAGGCTTTCAATCCCATTAAAATCGCCCTTATCGGCAAACCGAATGTCGGCAAATCTTCTCTTTTCAACAAACTGATAGGGAAAGAGCAGGTAATCGTGAGCGACCTGGCCCACACCACCCGCGAACCGCACGATATGTTGGTTGAAGTCGATAAACAGCCTCTGCTTTTTGTGGACACGGCCGGCATAAGAAAAAAAGCCAAGGTTCACGGTGAACTGGAGCAGGAAGGCGTCGGCAAGAGCATCCAGATGATTAAGAAAGCGGATATTGTTTTATTGCTTCTTGACGCCAGCGAACCGATAACAAGCCAGGACCAGCAACTCGGCGGCTTGCTTCGTGAAAGCACAAAGAGCGTTATAATAGTTGTAAACAAATGGGACCTGGCCGAAGACAACGAAGACAGCGCCAGAAACGAAGCCAAAGAAAAAATCTACGCCCAATTCCCCCATTTGGATTTTGCGCCGATTATTTTTGTCAGCGCCAAAACCCAATACAGAACCCACCAGATATTTCCCCTGATATTCCGGGCGTGGGAAGAACGCCATAAAGTTCTGCCGCCGGAAGAACTGAAAGAATACTTCAAAAAAATAACCAAAGAACACCGCCCGGCCAGAGGCAAAGGCACAAGGCACCCGAAGATAGTTTCCTTTGAACAGATTCACAACAACCCGCCGATGTTTGAAATGTGCATACAATCGAAAACCTCAGTTCATTATTCTTATGTGCACTATATCGAAAACAGGCTGAGAGAAAAATTCGGATTCTTTGCGGCGCCGATTGTGATTAAACTGACTAAATTAAAACGAAGAGTATGAACGAAATGAAGCATTTCGATGATCAAAGAGATGCGGAGAGGGAAACAAACGAATCGGAAAAAAGGGATATCCTGGAAATAATCGACAAAATAGATCCGCGCCTGGCGTGTCTGGCTTGGCATAATTTTTTAAGACAGATATCCAATATAAACAATGGTACGGTCGCAGATGAAGAATCTTCCGCGAAGAGATACTTTGCGATACATAGAGCCTTTTTTTCTTTATCCAAAGAATTGAGAGAGGATCTGAAAATTAAATCCGTAAACCCGAGCGTCGAACACAATTTATTGTACCCTACCGGTGAAAAAGGGATGGAAGAAAAAATAAGATTAAGCGTTGAAGAGCTGAAAAAATATGTAAACGGCGATTTCCCGGAACTTCGCGATTCTCACCTAGCTCAATATTTGAATTTCAACTATAAAAAAGAAGAAGATATATGAAACTGCTCGTCGGCTTGGGAAATCCCGGCAAAGAATACGAAAATACCCGCCATAATATTGGCTGGATGGTTTTGGATTTGCTGGCCAATGAAGAAAAATGGCAGGAAAGTAAAAAAGCCCACGCTTTTTATATTAAAAAAGAAAACTTTGAAATGATAAAACCGACGACCTTCATGAACAACTCCGGTTTGGCCGTCGCTTACGCCATGAAAAAAAACAATGTCGGTCCGGAAAATATAATCGTGGTTCATGACGACAAAGATCTGCAACTGGGAGAATATAAAATCCAGAAGGACCGCGGTTCGGCCGGACACAACGGCGTCCAATCAATCATTGATCATCTCGGAACCAGAAATTTCACACGCGTACGCATCGGCATAGCGCGGGAAGACAAACGCGCCATGGGCGACACGGCTGATTTTGTGCTTAATAAATTTTCAAAAGAAGAAAAACAAATTGCCGAAAAAATTATTTCAACCGCAGCGGAAGAAATAAAAAAACTTTTAGCATGAAATACCATGCCGCCCTGGCTCACTTCCCCAAGATGACCTACTCCCGCTATAAAAAACTAGCGGCTTATTTTTCTGATTTTAAAAACTTGTGGGACGCGGAACTGGCCGACCTCGCGAAAGCCGGCATAGAAGAAAACATAGCACACGAATTTTTAATGTGGCGGGATCAGAATCCGACGGATGGAATTATGGAAAGACTGGAAAAGGAAGGGATAACAACGGTCTCAATAAACGAACCCGGGTATCCGGCTTTGCTCAAAGAAATTTCAGATCCTCCGCATACATTATTTGTACGAGGAAATCTTCCCGCTAATGGCACCCCGTCTTTGGGAGTTGTGGGAACCAGAAAACTGACTAACTATGGTCGGTATGCGTGCGAGGAAATTATTAAACCGTTGGCCAAAAGCGGAGTTGTTATCGTGAGCGGTCTGGCGCTGGGCATAGACGGAATCGCGCATCAAACCGCCCTGGACAGCAATGGGATCACTATCGCTGTGCTCGGTTCGGGGATAGACAGACAGCATGTCTATCCCTCGGTCCACAAACATTTGGCCGAATCCATAATAAACAAAGGCGGGGCGATAATTTCCGAATATCCTCCGGGATTTTTGCCCACGCATTATTCTTTCCCGGCGCGCAACCGCATTATAGCCGGCCTTACGCTTGGGACTTTGGTTATCGAGGCCCCGGAAATTTCAGGAGCCCTCATTACCGCCAGATGCGCATTGGATTATAATAGAGAAGTGTTCGCCGTGCCTCACAACATAAATTCGCCCACTGGGGACGGCCCGAACAACTTAATAAAAATGGGGGCGAAACTCGTAACCAATGCATCCGATATTGCGGAAGCTCTGAATTTAAAGGCCCTCACCGATACAATCGATAACCGCGCCGAAACTCAGGCATCTAACCCCACCGAAGCCAAAATCTTACAGTCTCTATCGGCCGAACCGAAGCATATTGATACCTTAATTAAAGAAACGGAATTGCCCAGCCAGGTTATTACTTCCGTCTTGACACTCATGGAAATCAAAGGTAAAGTCCGTAACTGGGGAGGTATGACATACACAATTAATAAATAATTTATTACTATGCAGAAAGAAACGGGTAAAAAAATAATTTTCATCTCTATATTCGCAGTCATCGGCATTATATTAATGCAAATCCCGTTCACAAAAATCATCGGCTCAAAATTAAATTTCAGCCTGTTTGATTTCTACGGCCCGATCGCCGGAAGTTTTATGGGGTCAGTCTGGGGAATAATCGGCGTTCTGGCGATGCAGGTAATAAACTGGGCATGGCACGGATTCGCAATTGATTCGGCCACAATCATCCGCTTTTTCCCGATGTTGTTTGCCGTTTTATATTTCGCCAAAAAATCAAAATTAATGCTTTTGATACCGGCCGCCGCCATGATTGCCTTTTGGGCTCATCCGGAAGGACGCATCGCCTGGTATTACGCGCTTTACTGGTTGATTCCCATTATCGCCTATTTCTGGCATGACAAATACGTTTTCGCCCGGGCGCTGGGTACAACTTTCACGGCTCACGCGGTTGGCGGCGTGCTTTTCATCTGGACTTTTAACCTGAAGGCCGCGGTTTGGATAAGTTTAATTCCAATTGTCTGGAAGGAACGCGGACTGATGGCTATCGGCATAACTTTGACATACCTGGCCACAAGTTATCTTCTGAAATTCGCTTCAAAAAAAATCCCATGGCTCGGGACGCTGAAATTACATCCTGGATACTCTTACCAAAAATAAATAAGACATGACGGGGACGGGCTCAAAACCTGCCCCCTCAATTTTTCTATGGATTACGCCGAAGCCTACAATTTCATCACTTCCCCGGACAACTTCCAAAGACAGGAATACCTCAAAGACAAATCGGAAGCGGAGATATATATAAAGCGCCTTCAGGTGCTTTTGGATCTGCTCGGAAACCCCGAAGATAAAATCCCCCACTATATTCATGTCACCGGCACAAGCGGGAAGGGTTCTGTTTGTCTGATGCTTAATTCCATCCTGAGGGCATCGGGGAAAAAAGTAGGACTGCTCACTTCCCCGCACCCATCGGTGATAACCGAAAGATGGGAAATAAACGGCAAGGAAATGAGTAAAAAGGAATTTACGGAAATAGTTGACCTGGTAAAACAAAAACTGGCCGAATACGTAAAAATCTCTCCATACGGAATCCCCTCCCCTTTTGAAATATTTACGGCCATGGGCCTTTATTTTTTCGCGAAGCATAAAGTTGAATGGGTTGTTCTGGAAGTCGGCTGCGGAGGAAAACACGATTCAACCAACGTCATCCCAAAAAAAGATGTAGCGGTTATCACCAATATCGGCCTGGACCATTTGCATATATTGGGAGACACAAAAGAAGAAATCGCCGAAGAAAAATCAGGTATTATAAAAAAAGGGTGCGCTGTCTTTACCGCCGAACAGGATCCGAAAATTTTAAAAATCATTGAAAAAGAAAGTAAGAAGAAAAAAACCACGCTTATAAAAATATCAGTTAATAAGTATCGGGATTTGAAAATTGATTTGGATGGAACAAGTTTCAAATATAAAAACAAAAATTATCACATTCCGGCACTTGGTAAACATCAGGTTGTAAATTCCATTTTAGCCATAAATATCGCTTCGTATTTAAAAATTCCGGATAATCAAATTAGGAAAGGACTGGCAAAAATGAAAGCACCTATCCGCATGGAAGTGGTCTCAAAAAAACCTTTGATCATCCTGGACGGAGCGCACAATGAAGACAAGATGAAAACGACGATTGAGACCGTAAAAAACCTGAACCTAGCCGACAATTTTAATGTTTTGGTGGGATTTTCCGCCAATAAGGACATCAAAACGATGATCAAACAATTGGCCGGATTAAAGCCAAAAACGATTATTTGTACAAAATACACTATAAACCCTTTCCGGGAAGTCGCGGATCCGGAATTAATCGCTTCAAATTTCAAAAAACTGGTGCCGAAATCAAAAATAAAAATATTTATAAACCCCAAAAAAGCCTTGGATTGGGCAAAAAAACAACAAAATGACGGTTTGTTGCTGGTGACCGGTTCAATGTTTTTGAGCGGTGAATTGCGTGTGTATTTTGACCTGTAAAGTGCCAGAATTGACAAAATCGGTTTTTTTCTCTATCCTTAATGGAACGGCAGAATACCGTTATAAGCCAAAATAGGCAAAATATCTCATATGAAAACACTCGTAATCGTCGAGTCACCGACAAAAGCCAAAACCATATCAAAATTCTTAGGAAAGGACTTTATTGTAAAGTCCTCTTTTGGCCATGTGCGCGATTTACCGAAAAGCAAGCTCGGCGTTGACGTCAACGACAATTTTAAACCGCAATACATTGTAAGCCGGGATAAAGCCAAAACCGTTAAAGAACTGAAAGACGCCGCGAAAAAGTGCGGCAACATCCTGTTCGCAACTGACGAGGACCGGGAGGGAGAAGCTATCTCTTGGCACCTGGCGCAAGTTTTAGGCATTGATCCCGACAAGGCGCAAAGAATCGTCTTTCACGAAATCACCAAGCAGGCGATAGTTAACGCCCTGGAACATCCACGACCACTGGACCTAAAAATGATTGACGCTCAACAAGCCAGAAGAATTCTCGACCGGCTCGTAGGCTATGAACTGTCTCCTTTTTTGTGGAGAAAAGTGGCCAAAGGACTTTCGGCCGGACGCGTGCAATCCGTTGCGGTGAGATTGGTTGTGGAAAGAGAAAGAGAAATAAACGCTTTTAAAGCGGAGGAATACTGGAGTGTTGAAGGCATATTTGACGGCGGAAATTCGGTGGTCTTCCCCGCCAAATTGTATTCCGCAAAAGGAAAAAAACTGGATAAGCTTGATATAAAAAATAAGGTACAGGTTGATAAAATATTATCCGATCTTGAAAAAGCAAACTACACGATTGAAGAAATCGAGGAAAAGAGAACCAAGCGCGTGCCGTCGCCCCCGTTTACAACATCCACTCTGCAACAAGATGCAAATAATCAACTGGGTTTCTCCGCCAAACAAACAATGAGGCTCGCCCAGCAATTGTACGAAGGCGTGGAATTGGGAAGCGAAGGCTCCGTGGGTTTGATAACTTACATGAGAACCGATTCGGTCAATCTGTCCGAAAAATTCTTAAACGAGGCGAAGGAAGTTATCGGAAAAGAATATGGCGCAAAATATCAATTGCCAAGCCCGAGATTTTACAGCAACAAAAGCAAGAATGCCCAGGAGGCTCACGAAGCCATCCGTCCGACCGAAGTCTCCAGAACTCCTGATTCTTTAAAAGATTATCTCGATAAAAATCAATTCAGATTGTACGACCTGATCTGGCGCAGAGCCACGGCCACGCAGATGGCGCCGGCAGAGTTAAACGCCACCAACATAGACATCACCAGTCAGAATGATTATAAATTCAGGGCAAACGGCCAAACCATAGTTTTTGACGGATACTTAAAACTTTATCCGGATAAAGCCAAGGAAAATTTACTGCCATCTTTAAATAAGGGAGACGGAATAATTTGCCAGGAATTAAAACCCGAACAACATTTTACCGAACCGCCCGCCAGATATTCTGACGCGACTCTGGTAAAAGTTCTGGAACATTACGGCATTGGCCGCCCGTCAACTTATGCACCAACGCTTGCCACGATCGAAGAACGCGGATATGTCGAGCGCGACGAAAAGAAACGCCTCAAACCTAGAGACATCGCTCTTTTGGTCAATGATCTTTTGGTTGAACACTTCCCCAATGTGGTTGATTATAAATTTACCGCGCAAATGGAAGACGACCTTGATGAAATCGCCCGGGGCAAAAAAGAATGGCAGCCGGTTATTTCCGCTTTCTATTTCCCTTTCAAAGAAAACCTGGTTAAAAAAGATAAGGAACTGGACAAAAAAACGATTACCGAAGAAAAAACAGACGAGGTCTGCGAAAAATGCGGATCGCCGATGGTTATTAAAACCGGCAGATTCGGAAAATTCTTAGCATGCACAAATTATCCGGAATGCAAAAATACCAAATCAATCGATGCAAACGGCGTCGCGCATGAAGAAAAAATCGAGCCCACCGATGAAAAATGCGATAAATGCGGGGAACCGATGATGATGCGTCATGGAAGATTCGGACCGTTTCTGGGGTGTTCGGCTTATCCAAAATGCAAAAATATAAAAAATATTGAAGTTAAGATAAACATGAAATGCCCGAAGTGCGGACAGGGAGATCTTGTTGAAAAACGCACGAAACGCGGCAAGCCTTTTTATGGATGCAACCGGTATCCGGACTGCGATTTCGCCCTGTGGAGCAAGCCAACCGGGGAATTCTGCGTTGAATGCAAGAGTCCGATGATTTTTGCGGCCAAAGGCGAGACAAAGTGCAGTAATAAGGAATGCCCGACAAACGTAGCTAAGTAAAAAAAACGACCGTTACTATCTTTTCGCTTTCCTCGCCGCGAGGCTCGGGGATGGTCGCTGTGGCGACCATAACCCGCTCAAAGACAGTAACGGTCGTTTTTTTATTCCTTATTCTACTACATTTTGGCGGCAATTTTTTTGAAGAACCATTTTTTTACAATCTCCACGTTAACCAGATAAACCGCCACTATGGCAAAAATAGCCAGGCCTTGCTTTAAGGTCGGTGCGGTAAACTGAAAATATGAACCCCAGCCGCTAAACACCAAAATCCAGCTGATGATTACAATAAAGAACGTGCTGAAAGTTAAAGCCGCGGACGCCCGGCTTTGGAAAAAAGATGTTTTTCGGGTACGGATGATATGCACGACCAAAGTCTGGGTGGCTAACGACTCCAAAAACCAGCCCGTCTGAAATGCGCTGGCATTGAGATGGAAGACGAGAAACAGAACAAAAAATGTGGCAAAATCGTAAACAGAACTCACCGGTCCGAAAACCAGCATGAATTTTTTGATAAAATTAATATCCCAGCGTCGCGGTTTTTTTACGTCTTCAACATCAACGTTATCAAGCGGAATGGTAAACTGGGATGTATCGTACATCAAATTGTTTAACAGTACTTGTGCAGGCAGCATCGGTAGGAAGGGCAAAAACAAAGAAGCGCCAGCCAATGAAAACATGTTGCCGAAATTTGAACTTAAATTCATCATCAGATATTTTATCGTATTGGAAAAAGTTTTACGTCCTTCAATAACGCCATTTATCAGTTCGCGTAGACTTTTCCGCAACAGAATCAGATCCGCGCTTTCTTTCGCGACATCAACCGCATTGTTTACCGATATCCCGGCATCGGCGGCCCGAAGCGAAGGCGCGTCGTTTATTCCGTCTCCCAAATAGCCGACCACATGTCCGTTTTTCTGCAACAATTTGATTATCCGCATCTTTTGATCCGGAGACAGTCTTGCAAAAATAGTGGTTTCTTCGACCGCTTTGGCCATAGCGGCGTTATCCATTCCCACAATCTGGTCGGCTGTCAAAACGCCTTTGACTTTCAAGCCGATTTCCTCGGCCACCCTTTGCGTTACCAATTCATTATCCCCGGTTAAAATCTTAATGCTGATTCCGTAGTCTTCCATGATTTTTAAAGTTTCCGTAACCGTAGTCTTGGGAGGATCAAGGAAAGCGGCAAAACCCATAAAGATCATATCCGTTTCATCTTCTTTCGCATAAACACTCCTATTGTCTTTCATCACCTTTTTTGCAACGCCCAAAACTCTGAATCCGTCTTTGCTCAGGGCTTCATACAAATCACTTATTTCTTTCTTGATTTTACCGTCAAATTTATTCGCCTGCTTTTGATAATATTTTGAAATCTTAAAAATTTCTTCCGGCGCGCCTTTTGTTATCATTATCCTCTCGCCGTCGTCAACGACGATCGATCCTCTTTTCCTTTTATAATCAAACGGGATTTCATCGATTTTTTTATACTCGCCGATGTTAATTTTTTTAATATCTCTGATGGCATTGTCCATTGGATTCTTTATGCCTGTTTCATAATAGCTGTTTATGTAAGCGTATAAAAGCACATCGGGAGATTCTTTTCCTTTGGCATCCACGCATTTAATCAAAACGATTTTACCCTCGGTTAAAGTGCCTGTTTTATCGGTGCAGAGGATATCCATACTGCCGAAATTTTGAATGGCGGATAATTTTTTTACTATTACACCCTCTTTTGCCAGCGCCAAGGAACCTTTTGAAAGGTTAAAAGTGACAACCATCGGCAGGAGTTCCGGAGTCAGCCCGACCGCCAAAGCCAGAGCAAAAAGAAACGAGTCAAAAATACTATTATGCCGGGTGACAATGTTGACCAAAAAAATACTAACCACCAGAACCAAAATGACCTTGAGTATCAGATAGCTGAAATCCTGGATACCCCTGTCAAAATCGGTCATCTCCTCTTTTTTGAGCAGAACCTCGGCAATGCTGCTGAATTTGGTGCTTTTGCCGGTAGCCTGGATTAAAATTTTTGCATCTCCGGTGACTACGTTGCTGCCCATAAACACCGGCTGGTCGGCCATTTTTTCGGCCGGATACGATTCCCCCGTCAACGACGATTCGTCCACAAAAAAATCTTTGGCCTCGATCACTTTTCCGTCGGCAGGGATGATATCGCCGGGCTCCAGCAGAATCACATCGCCGGGAACTATAGAGTGAACCGGCAAATCCTGCGGCTTGCCGTCGCGCAAAACATTGGCGGTTATCCTTACCTTCTCTTTAAGCGCATCGGCCGCCTTTTGCGATTTATATGTATTAACAAAATCCAAAACCGTGCTCAATAATACCATTAGTATGATAATTATCGAACTGATGATCTCGCCCACAAAAAAAGAAATCACGGCCGCGATGATTAAAATAAAAATCAGCGGGTTCTTAAATTCCAAAAGAAACTGAACGAGGGGAGACCGTTCAACTTTATAAACAATCGAGTTCGGACCGTATTGTTTATAAAGTTTTTTAGCCTCCTTGGTTGAGAGGCCGAGATGTTTAGAGGTGGCAAGCATACCTCAAAAAATTATGTTTTATTTGTGCCCTCGGCGCGAATCGAACGCGCATCACCAGCTTCGGAGGCTAGTGTCCTATCCGTTGAACGACGAGGACATGATTTATACCAACCGCCGCAGCCGCCGCAATATCTGATAACTGTAATACTTATTTTTATCCAAAATCAAATCGTAAGTTCCGGCCGCCTGATATGACATACCCCCGAAACCCAGTTTGAATCTTGTTACGCCGGCATACTGGTGTTTGGAATCGTATACATATTCGTCGCCTTCTTTGATTTTTGGCGCGACTCCAAAAAAATCATAATATTTGTAACCCGTTTTTTTGGCGTGCTGAATTGCCCGCCACTGCAACAGATACGGAGCCATAATATTTCTATACTCATAATTGGAAGCGCCGTACAAATATGTGAAGGTGTTGCCAAATCCCGTAAATAAAGCGCAAGCGATCGGATTATTTTCAACATATGCGGTCAACTGGTATGACAGTGCCGAAGACAAAACCTGTTTGTAATGATCTTTGTGATGCAACCTGAAAGCATCCCGTTCGCCGGTTTGCTTCATCAAATTAATAAATGCTTCAAAATCTTTTTTGTCCTCAATTCTAATTTCTTTTTTTTCGGCCAAGTGCATGTTATATCTGGTTTTCTGATGCATGCCCTGCAATAGTTCCTGTTCCGATTTTGTTAAATCAAGAATTAAAGTGGCGGGAGGATTTATGTCTATGGTCTTTTTAAATTTTGGCGTGGGATGCTCAAAATTTTCCGGCTCGAACCTGAAAAAGATGCATTTTTCCTGTTTAAAATAATGCGACAAAGATTCATAAATTTCCGACTTAAGATTTTGCTGGGCGACAACCGGCCCCTTCGGACAAAAAGCATATTTCCAGCCGAACGGAAGTTTTGTGTAAACAACCTGGGCTTGGGCGATCACACTCTCTTCTTCCGTTATTTCCAACCGGTCAATTTCCGCACCTTCTTTGATTGATAAATCACCCCATTCCCAGGATTGGGAAAAGGGATTATACCGGCTATTTTGTTTCAGCCAACCATTCCATTGTTCCTGATTTTCCGCTATTTCTATTTTCATAAACGAAATGATAGCCGTATTTTACCTCAACTTTAACAAAAAATCAACAAAAAAATATGCCGCTTTTGGCGACATATTTTTAAGAGTAATCTACTTATTATATTTATATCTTTTCTCTTTGCTCCAATAAATATTTATAATTTTTATCTTTCGATAACGCAAGAATCTCTCCCGTTAATTTTTTAAACGCCGCCATATTATTATCCAGTGATTTCATTGTACCGTCATAATCTTTCGTTGCATTTGCCAATTCTGTTCCAATCTGTTTTATAATTTCTTCTACCTTTTCACCTTCTGCCATGCGTTCGGCGGGGGTTAATTTGCCTTCTGTTTTTCTGGTTTCATATAATTCCATCATGGCCCGGGTTTCTTTGGTTTCTGTCGGCACCGGCTCGGCGGAAGAAACAACGCCACCAGCCCGGAACCCCATCGCTCGTCTGGTCTCGCGCTGACTTATTTCGTTCTTTAACTTTTTCTTTTCTTTCTCGCCTTGTGCGCTTTCTATCTTTTGGTCATTTCTGACATCCTGTTCTTTCTGTAAATAATTCTGATAATCTTTATCATTGCTTAATTTTATATATTCTAAAATAAGCTTGCCCTTTTTGGTTAAACTGCCCCAAAACGGAGGTTTGATTACCTCGGTTTCAGTATTAAACCCTAATGATTTTAATTCCTGAGAAATTTCATCCAGACGTTTCTTCGTGTCCAACCCGTGCTGCTCTTCAATTGACACCCCTCCAAAACCCTTTTCTTCCGGAACTTCCCCTTTGTATTGTCCCAAATTTTCTCTTATCCTGGTATCCTGTTCCAATTGCATGGCTCTCATTCCGGCAGGTCTTCCGCTTGATAAACCGGTTGTTTCCCCGCTGTTTGCAATATCTTGATTTATGAGATCTATCAACGCGGGCGTTGTCAGTTCTTCCATCTGGATCTTATATTGCCGTGTTAAATAATTTTTCGCCGCCTTATCATTCTCAATCAGACCTAATTGAATTGATTCTGTAGGAGTTAATGTCTCGCCCTTCGCTTGTTTAACAGCAATACCATCGGCAAACTCCTTGAGTTTTGCTGCGCTTCTTAATTCTGTTCCGAGCTTCGACTTTCTTTCTGCCGTCCAGACTCCTCTTTTATCCACTACAACTTTTGGCTCCTTTGCCGCTATATTGTCAACATTAATTTTTTTGCCGCGGACATTTGGACTTGGGATTATTTCTCCCTTTGCTTCGTTGCGGGCTAACGAATCAACTTTTCTCATATAAATAATTAATAAATTATTACGAAATCATTATAGCACAATATAATAATTTTTTCAAAAAATAATGCGCCTATCGTAATCACGATAGGCGCGCCTCACCTTCTTCCCCCTTTCGTGGAGAACCGATAAACCTTCGAAGGCGCTGAAATTAGCACCAGATCGCCGTCCTCCTGTTGGACACTCGGATTTCCGGGATTTTCCTTCACTTTGAAGACGATTGTCAGTATGCCCCCTCCCCGGGAGCACGCCTCCGTGGTTGTGCCCACCTCAAGCACTTCAACTACCGTCCACCAGCCCTTGTGGTCCCGTACTCGTTCAACGGCGCGGAACATGGCTTGGCGTACGCTGAAAAGAGCACCGCACTCTTTGGGCTCGAGAAGAATTGCCAGCCACTTTACACCATCTTCATGTGGCCAGCCTTCTTCCTCTTGCACGAAATAAGAGCTGCGGTACAGAAAGTGGGTCTCCAGAGACCCGAGACAGAGAACATCGATTTCTTGTCTTTCAGGGTCCAAGACCGCTCCTTTCTGTTCGTTTACATTGAAAAACGAACTGTCTATATAACCACGAAAACGGCTTTTTGTCAAGGTGTCCGCCCCTGCGACTTGGGGGCTTGCCAAAACACTTTTTTTATTGTATAATATCAGACGTAATTTAGGCTATTTAACTATAATCCTATGGGTTTACCCGGACATCGTCGAACATCTTCGCACAAACATCGCAGAGCCGCGCATTTTGCTTTAAAAGAAGGCAGTTATACAACTTGCCCGAAATGCAAAAAACCGGTTTTGCCCCATCGCGCTTGCGCTTTCTGCGGCACTTACCGCGGACGCCAGGTTTTGAATGTTGACAAAAGAACCACCCGCACCGGCCGCAAGGCAAAAAAATAGGCCCTTTTTGCGAAAGTTCATTATTAATTTCGCTTTATGTCAAATCGCCATCTCGCCAGAAGCATAGCCATGCAAGCTCTGTTTGAATGGGATTTCCACGGTCAGCCGGCAGACAGTCTGCCGACGATTGTTGACAGGGATCTAAAAGAATTCGGCCCCGGGCTGGACGAAGTTGAATTTGCGAAAAAAATAATCGAGGAAGTCCAAAAAAATCTTAAAGAAATAGACGAACTCATAACCAAATACGCGCCTCAATGGCCTATCGAACAGATTACCATCATAGACAGAAATATTTTAAGGATCGGAATTTACGAATTAAAATTCAACGAAGAAGTTCCGCCCAAGGTGGCGATAAACGAAGCCATCGAACTGGCAAAAAACTTCGGCGGCCCGTCATCGGGCAGGTTTGTAAACGGCGTGCTCGGGGCGATATATAAAGAAATGCCTCACGAAGAGGAAAAACCGGCTGAAAACAAATCATCGTAATATGAAAAATAAAATTTTGGACAGAGAGGATATACAGGAAAAAAAGTTTCCCACTCTTGAAGAAAAACTCGGAATTAAATTTAAACGACCGGAATATTTGGTACAGGCTTTCGTGCATCGTTCGTATTTGAACGAGCATCACGATTTCCCGCTCGGGCATAACGAACGCCTGGAATTTTTAGGCGATGCGGTTCTGGAACTGATCGTGACCGAATTTCTTTTCAAAGAATACGCCAATCCGGAAGGCGAACTGACAAACTGGAGAGCGGCGCTTGTAAACGCAAAGATACTGGCAAGCATCGCCTACGAAATCGGAATGGAGCCATATCTGTTTTTGAGCCGGGGCGAATCGAAAGACGCCGGCACCAAAGCCCGCGACTATATAATGGCCAACACAATCGAGGCTCTGATTGGTTCAATATTTCTTGACCGCGGATACGATATTACACAGCAATTCGTTGCCCGCTGGGTCTTGCCGAAACTCCCGTATATTCTTGAAAACGGATTATACATGGATGCCAAAAGCCGTTTTCAGGAATCGGCCCAGGAAGTCATGGGAACAACTCCGACATACAAGGTTCTGCACGAAGAAGGCCCCGATCATGTTAAATTTTTTAAGGTTGGTGTTTTTTTAAACAACGAACTTGTCGCTTCCGGCGAAGGAACAAGTAAGCAGGAAGCGCAAACCGAAGCGGCGGAGGCGGCCGTAAAAATTAAAGGGTGGAAGGGACCCAAAGTTAATGTTATAAAGAAAAACGAAGGAGATCCCATTTAACGCGCGCGGGTCGCTAGCTCAGCTGGTAGAGCAGATCCCTCTTAAGGATAAGGTCGTGGGTTCGAACCCCACGCGACCCACAATAAAAATACTCTTTTAGTTATTCCGCCCCTATAGTTTAACGGATAAAATTCCAGGCTTCGAACCTGGCGATGGGAGTTCGATTCTCTCTGGGGGCACACTAATCAAACAAATTTCTTCCACAGATTTATTTGACCGATGGCGTTTTTTTTGACATACTTGTTTCAAAGCGCTCATTATACATCTGCGATTTAAGCAGTTAAACCTTCGCCAGTTTCTCCACGTTCACAACGAGCGATGGCTGGCGGTCCGCGTTCCACAACGAACACGGATTTTTATGGAGAAGGAGGGTCCGAAATGGCCCGAGCTCTGAGGGAAATCGCGTGCGAGCCGGTATCCGACCCCCATCCGGCAGTTGCAATCTGCTGGGGAAGGGCACCCGTTGTTTTTGATCAGGTCCTGCGGATTGCGGGGGCCCGCGATCAGGATACCGACACGATCTACCAGAACACCCTAACCGAACTGGGAGCAATCTGCGACCGGAACGGATTCGGTGACATCGGCGAACTCATCATCTCCGGGCTCATCGACGAACGGGTCAGCGAGATCTTCGGGGCGATCCTGAAAGCCGCAGGCTGCGACTTCATCGATCCCAAGCAGAGCAAGGTGCTCTGGGAGGACATCAAGGACCGCTACCGCTGTCTCACCACCTGAACTTCGTCTCAACAAAGGGCCGGGGCGCAATTTACTGCGCCCCGGCCCTCTCCCCCTTTTTATATTTACTCTAAAAAAATAACCCCGGCTTATCCGGAGTTATTTTTTATTATTTAAATTTTTAGACAACCGCTCCGTCTATCTTTATTTTTCCTTCTTTCAAATTTTTATTTTCTTTTAGAGTTTCCTCAATTTGTTTTTTTATATTTTGAACCTCATCCTGGCTGGCGGCCAGAACAATAATCACAAACGGTAAATCTTTTGAAAACCTATCTCCGAAACCATGATGGCCGAAAGCGATGTCTGCCGCAACTTTCAATTCCTCCTGCGCGTACTCAGCCGGCTCATGCTTTCTTTCAATAACAAAACCCATCGGCAAGCCAATTTCTTTGTTTGGATTAAAACCGCCAATACAATCATAATAAACAACGCGGGCCACATGAAATTCAGCCGGGCGTTCCATTTCCTCGGTGGCAATATGGCCAAAATTTTCCTCATGCCCGAGCCGGCCCATTTCTTCGGCAACTTTTCTGGCCCAATTTTTAGCGTATTCTTCTATTTGTTCCGGCGTAGTAGATTTGGCATCGGGAAAATCCCTTTTGTAAGCCAATCCCGCAGCCCCGCAACCGCCATGGCTCGTGACTTCGGATATGCCCAAATCAATAAACATTTTTGCAACTTTTTGTATTCTTTCTTCTTCGGAATTGGCGGGAAACAATATCCCCGATCCGGCCATGCAAAACTTGCTCTCTCCGCCGTAATCTTTGTGAGCAGTGCCTTCGTCCATGCAAACCACGCATTCCAATTTGCTTAAAAAAGAATGTTTTAAATCTGGAAATTCCTGTTTGAAATATTTGTCGGCTCCATCGTTTAGCAATGTTTTAACTTCATCATTTTCCGCTTCCCAGGCGGATTGTTTTTCCTGTTCTATTGGATCCATATATTTTTCTCTTTTTATTAAATAAGGGCGCTTTTTTAATATTTCATTTTGCAACATTTCCTCCCGATTCATTTCAAACTCCATACTCTATATTTTTTATATCTTTGATATCTAATGAAAGATACTATTTTTTTGCTAAAAAGTCAATAAAATATACAAAAAAATTATCCTGGAAGATAATTATTATAGAAAGAATGGACACAGTACCTCGCGTCCACTCCTTTGGGGATACGGCGAGGTACTGCTGAAAGGTACGAAGGCGGGAGGCTACGAGAACATGGCCTGCGGATAGTGCTGCATCAACCACTTCTCCGCATGCTTGGTGGAGACGAAGTACGTGCGCTTACGCGCTCCGTTCTTCTGATCGTCCCCGTAGTCGATATGGCAGAAGCAAGGCATCTTCACCCCGGTGAAAGCCGGCGTCGCCTTGAGGCGCCGCTTGGCCTTGATGAGATGAGCGAGCTCCTCCACAAAACTCATTTGACAGACTGTGGCCGCACCGCACGGGGCGTGGATGGTAAGCCCGACGGTTTTGATACCCTTGAGCTCGATGGCCATGCTGATGTTGAGCATCAAGGCCACATCCTGCCGCATCGCCCTTCCGATAAGCCAGATGAGAGGCGCGAGCACGGTGTAGAGCAAGCGCGCCACCAGACTCAGGGAGTGGTCCCGAAGGAACCGCAGAAGGAACCTGGACATGTTCGAGAGCGGGCTCGTCGGAGACAGCACCAGCGCACCGCCATTGACGGCGATGAGGTGCACGCGCTCGGCGCCATGCTGGGCCTCCACGAAGGGGCTGATGTGTTTGAGCATCTCGGGGAGCTGGTCCCCGTCGCTGCAGACACCCCCCATAATGAGGCCGTGCGTGAGGCAGAGCTTGCTGTCCGTAAGCTCGGCCAAGACACCGACTTTGCGCGCCTCCATAATCTGTTTCCGATCTCTTTCAGAAAGCGTTCCCATGCGTTTCCTCCCTTGGTACCGCAATGGCCTGACTGAAAACCGCACTATAATCCCATAAATTTTCCAAAATCATAGCGCGCCTCCAGCAAGGCATTAAAAAAGAGCAAACTAATTTATATCATTTTTTTATAAAAAAGTCAAGGCTTGTTGTGTTTGAAAAAATTATATTTTTGTAGATTTTTCGGGCCTGTGCATAACTTTTCACGCAAACTCTTCACTTTTAAATAAAAACAATCTATAATAAAGATGTCGAGAAAAATTTTTTACAGCAATGCTTGTCTTGTAAAAAGTTTCTTCAATAAATTTTTTCTGTCTCTCGCGAGAGAAAAAATTTATGTTTTTAACTTCTATTATTCCGACTGTGTCGGATAAAGAAAGGGGGTGCCAAATATGCCAGCCAAGAAGAAAGCTAAGAAGAAGGTAGCTAAGAAGAAAGCAACAAAGAAAACTGCAAAAAAGAAGCGCAAATAGTCGTTTCAAAAAATCTCTCCGTTCGGGAGAGATTTTTTTATTGCCTTGTTATAACAACCTGCTTTGCTTTTTACTTTTCAAACCTTCAGGAATTACCTCAACAGAGCCATATTCACCGTCATATCCGGGATGAACTTTAACGTGCCCGGAGCGCATATTTTTTATCGCCAGCAGAATGTTTTCATCGAAAATATTTTTCTTTATTTCATCTTCCGGGGCGTCCAGCAGAATATAAAATTCATTGCCGATTTTTTTTATCATTGAATCGTATTCGGCGCAGACTTTTTTACTTGACGGACCGACTCCGAAAACTTTTGCGATCACTTCCTTGAGCGGGACGATATATTTGTGCGGAATAAATTTTTCCGTTGGAATATTTTCTTCTGCCCTGTCCGCGAGATCCTCAACCCGGTGCAATACGCCGACAGTTACCGGTTTTTTGCACACCGGACAAATAAATTTTTTCGCTTTCGTTTCTTTCGGAGAAAAAACAACTTTGCAATCGCGATGCCCGTCAAAATGATACATCCCCTCCTCGGGATAAAATTCTATCGTGTATAAAAATTTATTTCTATCGCCCTCTCTGATAATTCTTGTTATCTCTCCGTATGTTATTTCCGACTCATTCTCAAATTGAAACCTATTCGCCTCTCTGCCGAGATTGTTCAAACTGTGCGCGTCGGAATTGGAAACCAAGGTGATATTATCTAGCTTTGAAAGCCTGTGATTCATCGTCGGGTCACTGGAAAGACCTGTTTCAGCGGCCCTGATATGGGGTGTTAGTTCTTCAAAGCATTCCTCCAACGAATTATAGCCGGATTTTGAGCCTAAAACGGCAAACCACGGGGTCCAAATATGGGCCGGAATCATCATAAACCGCGGATCTATGCCTAAAATCAACTTTAGAAGGTCCTTTGACGACAACCCCATTATCGGCCGACCGTCTGATCTGATATTTATCCCTCTTTCTTCCAAAATCTTATTAAATTTTTCAACCGTCTCAATATTCGGAGCCAAAATTACCAAATGCACCCGGCGTGTCGCGCCGCGGTGTTTGTATATGCAGGAAATTTCCGTACTTAAAATAAAACGTGTCTTACTGCTTTCGTCTTTTAATTTATAAATCCCGGGATTGGCCTCCGTTAAATTTTCTTTGATATGTTTAAACCACGCCGGATGAGTATAATCGCCTGTGGATACGATATCAATCCCCTTGCCTTCGCAGGCGCGGGCAATTTTCGGTAATTCCAAATCAGGCGAACAAGCGCGCGAGTATCTGGAATGTATATGAAGATCTAAAATCTGTTTGGGCATTTACACCAAAATATTTTTAAAAATCTTTCCCAGCTTTACAGAGCTTAATCCCCCTTCTTCGGTTCTGAAATCGGCAATTTTAATTTTACGATCGGGAATACCGTCTTTATCGAATTCAAAATTCGCCCATTTTTTTTCTTTAAAAAATTTCCGCTGTGTCGTATTTAATTTTGTATTGTCGTGAAGAATCAGGTCAATTTTACGCGGTAAATATTTTTCCAGCTCGGCGATCAGACCGCTAAAACATTCGGGGCCGGTCTCGCCGTTGGTGCGGTACGCTCCTTCTATATATACTATCCTTCCTTTTGATGCCTTGATAGCTGTTTTTATGCCTGCCGGCAAAAGGGCAGCAATTATACTTGTATAAAGGCTTCCCGGACTAAGAATTACGTAATCCGCGCTTTTTATCGCCTGTACCGCCTTTACATAAGCCCTACAATCCGGTTCAAGCCACGCGTGTTTAATTTTTAAACTTCTGTCGTAATTCGGCGCATCGATGAGGCATTCGGTTTTAACTATTTTTCCGTTTGAAAGTTCCGCAGCCAGATGAACGGCTTGAAGAGACGCCGGGAAAACTTTTCCGGCAGACTCAACGCTCTGTGATAAAGCCTCCAATGCCTTTAAAAAATCTCCGCTGTATTTTGCCGTTAAGACTAAAAATAAATTTCCCAAATTATGCCCCTCCAATTTTTTACCCAAACCTTTAAATCTTGGGCTGTAAAAAATTTTACGTAGCATTGAAAAATCGTATTTTGACGATAAAGATAAAACCGCCCGCATAATATCTCCTGGCGGCAAGGTTTTTAGTTCTTTGCGCAAACGCCCCGAAGAACCTCCCGAGTCGCTCATCGAAATAACAGCCGAAATATCAAATTTATCGGCATAATTTTTTAGACCGCCCAAAACTATCGCGCTTCCGTTTCCTCCGCCTATAACCGCAATTTTTTTCTTGGACATAATTTAAATTTTTATTCAACCGTTACACTTTTTGCCAAATTTCTGGGTCTATCAACGTCTCTGCCAAGGCCAACCGCAACATGATACGCAAATAATTGCAGGGGCAAAGTATTTAGCAAGGGTTCAAGCAATTCCATGGTCGGCGGAACATAAATGACATCGTCGGCCAGCTCTTTTGCGCGCTCGTCTCCGTTTGTGGCCACGGCGACAACCTTGGCATGGCGGGCGCGGACTTCCTCGACATTACTGCACATTTTATCGTAAAGCTGATTACTGGTCATGATCGCAAAAACCGGAAATTCCGAAGAAAGCATCGCAATCGGCCCGTGTTTCATCTCGCCGCCCGGATAAGCCTCGCTATGAATATAAGAAATTTCCTTTAATTTTAGCGACCCTTCCAATGCCACCGGAAAATTTATGCCGCGTCCAAGAAACATAAAATCGCGGTAATTTTTATATTTGTCCGCTATTTCTTTTATCTTATCGCTCTGCTCCAAAATTAATTTCATCTTATCGGGAATTTCCATTAAAGCCTGAAGCAACCGTTGCCCGGTGGCCAGCGACATCCTTTTCAGACGGCCAAACTGTAACGCGTACAAAACAAGCACGGCAATCATGTTCGTATATGCCTTTGTGGAAGCGACGGCCAGTTCCGGGCCGGCATGAATGTACGTGCCGCCGTCGGTTTCGCGCGCGATTGTGGAGCCCACGACATTGACTATTCCCCGCACAAAAGCGCCTTTTCTTTTCGCTTCGCGCAAAGCAGCCAGGGTATCGGCGGTTTCGCCCGATTGCGATATTCCAAAAACCAAAGTGCGGTTATCTATTATCGGATCGCGGTACCTGAACTCGCTGGCGACATCAACTTCCGTGGGAATTCCGGCCAATCTCTCAAACGCATATTTCCCCACAGACGCGGCATATGAAGCCGTGCCGCAGGCAAGCAAAATTATTCTGTTTACACTGTGCATTTCTTCATCACTCATGTTCAAGCCTCCGAGATGCGCGGTTCCTTCCTGCAAATTGTATCTGCCTCGTATCGCGTCCTTAATTACGGTCGGCTGGTCAAAAATTTCCTTGAGCATGAAATGAGGAAAGCCCTGTTTTTGGGCCTGCGCCTCGTCCCATTCTATCTCTTCAACATGTTTGGTAATATTTTTATCTTTCAGATTTACGGTTTGAATTCCCGCTCTGCTTATTTCCGCTATCTCGCCGTCATCCAAAAATATTACCTTCTTGGTGTAAGCCAGCATCGGCGTCGCGTCGCTGCCCAAATAATATTCCCCGTCGCCGATTCCAACCACCAGCGGACTGCCCATGCGCGCGGCAATAAGCGTATCCGGATGGTCGGCATGCATTACAACCAGGCCGTAAGTGCCCCGCACATGGGACAGGGCGGTTAATACGGCTTTGCGCAGATCGCCATGATAATGATTTTCTATGAGATGGGCCAGAACCTCGGAATCGGTTTCCGATTTATACGCATGACTGCCGTCCATTGACGCTTTTATTTCACGGTAATTTTCTATAATTCCGTTATGGGCCAGAACGATTTTCCCGGTGCAATCGGTGTGCGGATGCGCGTTCGGTTCCGTAACTCCGCCATGTGTCGCCCACCTGGTATGCGCTATGCCGAAATTACCGTCCAAAGAAACTGCGTCCGTTATTTCAACCAGCTTTTCAATTTTTCCTACCGATTTTACAATCTCAAATTTACCTTCATTCAATATTGCCACTCCTGCACTGTCGTATCCGCGATATTCCAGCCGGCGAAGTCCGTTTAACAAAATAGGCAAAGCTTTTTTTGAACCGATATAGGCGACGATTCCGCACATAAGATCAACATTAGATGGCTATAATATTTTTTCCGGCTTCAAACGCTTTTTCGTTTTCTTCCCAGCCCGGTTTGCTTTTTAATCTGCCTGAGAGAAGCAGAAGTGTTTCGTTGGTTTTTAAAAATCCTTCATACTCCAAAAGTTTGCTCAATAATCCCAGGAAAAAAATATTCTGGCTTTGGACAGAAATATTGCTTTTATTAATTTCTTCCATCTGGTCTTTGATATCAAAAATTTTTCCGGATTCGGATTGATAAATTTTAGTCCTTTCTCTGGCCTGATCCGACATTACAACAAGGATATCCGGCTTGGTGAATTTCGGATACATAATTCCTCTATCGCTTATCTGAATAAAGGCGAGAGAAACTCCTCCCCGCTGTTCCAATCCGTAATTCGGGATGTGAGTAACATGCTTGTTGTTTTCAAAAACCGCGCGACAGATAACATCGGCCACGATTTGAATACCCTGCCCGCCGTCACCGGCAATTAAAATTTTCATCGGTTCACCGTCGGTCATAATATTTCTCCAATCTTAAAGGTTGTTTTTAAATTTTCCAAATAATCAATCGTCTCTTTGCCTTTTGTTCTCCAATTCGTCGGACAAAAGGATAAAAATTCAACAAGTGAAAAATGGCCCGCCTGTTGCGCCTCAATCGCTTTCCTGATAAATTCCAACATCTGTTTCGGATCATTAACGGCGGTGCGGGCCAAATAAGCATGTTTATTCACAAGGTCTTTAAGCATTTCCGGCCCGAATAACGGCTGGTCTTCATAGCCATTCGGGTGTGTGTCGGTTTTTTGTCCATGCAAAGTTGTGGGGGCGCTTTGGCCGCCGGTCATTCCATAAACAGTGTTATTTATCACAATCACCGTGATTGGTTCATCCCGACGTGCAGCATACAAAAGACTTTGCAAACCTATGGAGTAAGCCCCGCCATCTCCCGTATAACCAAAACACAAAGAATCCGGCTTGGCTCTTTTGAATCCCATCATTGTGGGCGTGACTCTGCCATGGTGTGTTTGAAATGTGTTAACCGGCAGAAAATTCCAAGCCAGAAGAGAACAACCGATATCCAATCCCAAAACCGCCTTACCGGAAAGTTTCAAATCCTGTAAAACTTTATTCAGCATCATTAAAACTATCGGATGTCCGCAGCCTGCGCAGAATTTTGTGGGTTGTAAATCTTGCATATTTGCCTGTAGTCTTTAAATTACGTCAGCGGAAAAAGATTTTGATATTTTCGCAGCCGAGTACGCTTGCCGGTTTGAGATTTTGCGGGTGTCCGCATACGCAGGCAAGAAAATATCAAAATCTTTTTCCTCACCATTTTTTAACAAACTTAACTATCTCCTCCGGCTCAATACCAAGCGCCGGACGCTGTAAATACTCAAAAGGAACGCAAATCTTCGGCGCCAATTGTTCGCGCACAATGCGTGCCAACTGCCCCAGGCTCGATTCCACAACTATAACCTTGTCCACATTTTTACAAGCCTTATCAAGCGCACCTTTTGCAAACGGCCTAAGCGTTACCGGCCGGAACAATCCCACCGATTTTTTCGCTTTCCTCAATTCATCTACCGCCGTTTTCGCGCTGGCCGCCACAATGCCGTGGGCTATCACTAAAATTTTGGCGTCTTCGGTTTTGTATTCCTCCGCTTCCGCAATACTCTTTGCCGCTGCGTTAAAATCTTTTTCATGATTCATCACCTCTTCGTGCAATTCCTCTTCAAAAGTATAAATATTGCGCCAATGGTGTATCTCTTCGTCTTTTATAAACTGATGCGCCGGAATGTTTTCTATTTTATTTTCAAAATTTATAACGCCTCTTGTTTTAAGCATGTAGCCGTCGGTCAGAACAATGGCGGGAAAATGATACTGCCACGAATCGTTAAATGCCCGGCGGGTTAAGTTATACAATTCTTCCAGACTTGAAGGCGAGTAAACAAACCTGTGTCCTTCCCCGTTTCCGCCAAAGCAGGAAAGAGTGACTTCCTGCTGGGAATAAATTACCGTTCCGGAACTCGGGCCCCCTCGCTGGGCGATAACCGCGACAAACGGCAGACGCATACCCTCGGCCATGCTTAACGCATCCTGCATTAAAATATTTCCCGGCCCGGAAGTTGCAGTAAAGCATTTTTGTCCAGCCAATACTCCTCCGCATACGCCAAAACCGGCAGCGATTTCGTCTTCTGTCTGCAAATAATTCTGTCCGCGCCTAATCCACCCCGTAAAAACTTCAGTGGCGGGAGTGATGGGATAACCATACATCATTTTGGCGCCGGCATCTATGGCAGCTTGCACCGCAACTTCCGCACCGGTTATGAATTTTCTTTCTTTGCTAATGGGCATAATTTTATAAATCTTCGGCAGCCCGCAGGTCATCGGACGAATTAACTCCCAGCGCCTCTTTCGGTTCTATTTCTATTGAAGAAATTTTCTGTCCATCACTTATCGCATGCTCAACCAAATCGGTAAGATAATATTCCTGCTGGGCATTATCGTTTTTTAAATTCTTTAAATTTTTCCAGAGCCAATCCGCTTTAAAGCAAAAATAACTTGGATTTATTTCTTTTATCTTCAGTTCATCCGTACTTGCGTCTTTTCTTTCCACTATTTTTATTATCCGACCATCTTCACCGCGCGATATCCTGCCGAAATTATTAAAAGCGGCGCGCCAACCGTCAAAATCCGGCGGAGTCGCGGTCATCATGGTAATAGTATTGCCTCTTTCCAAATGTTTATCAATCAATTTTTCAAGCGAAGTCCCCGTTAGGTACGGATGATCGCCATACAAAATCACCACATGACCCACTTTACCTTCCAATAATATTTCGGCGGAAGCAACCGCATTCCCTGTGCCTAATTGCCTCTCCTGCACGGCGTAGTCCGCCCTGCTCCCCAGGACTTTGCGTATCACATCTTTATTGTCGTTGCTTACAACAATCGTGGGCCTAAGGCCCAAGCTCTCAACCGCGCTCACAGGATAATCAATCATCGGATGGCCTTTCATCTGGTGTAAAACCTTCGGCAAGCCGCTCTTCATGCGCTTGCCCTGGCCAGCGGCTAAAATGATTGCGCCGACGTTTTCAAATTGATTGTGCGACATATTTTTGAATTTCAGTTAAAGTATTAAAATACTTCAATCCGCTTTGTTTATATTCTTCTTCCGATATCGAGTCCGATTTTTTTAAAACAACTTTTAAATCGGGAAATTCTTTTAACACTTCGAGTGATTCGCTTATCTTGTCATTAAAAAACCATGCCTCTCTTACCTTCTCAACGCCGAATAATTCATTTAACACCTTAATTTTTCCACTGTCAACGATGAAAACCCTGTCGAAATAATCATGCAAACCCGAACTTCTTACCTTCACTTCCTGTGTTGCCGGCTCTCCCAAACTAAGCAGGACAAGCGGCTTATTATATTTTTTTAAACAATTGATGAATTGAACGGCGTCGGGAAATACGAATTTTTCCATATTCCCATTTAAAGATTTTTTCAGCGCTTCAAGGACCTCTTCGTAAACAAATCCGCGCGTTGCCAGCATTTTTGCGTGCGATTCAACCGTGTAAGTGATGATGCCGTCGGAATTATTGCGGGTTTGCCTGTAAGTTTCCCGGTACAAATCTTCGGGAATGCCGACCTCTTTTAAATTATTCAGCATTTCCAGCTTAAGGGCATGAGTATTAATAAGAGTATCATCAAAATCAATGATAAACATAATTTTAAACATTTTTTTTCGGCCCGTTCAATACAATGCCGGCTATTTCTCTAAATCTGTCCGCAACCACGGAATTCAAAAATTTCTTTCTTGATTCTTCATCCTGATATTGCGAAATTTCCTGCCACAAGGCTCTGCCGGCCAAAAATCCAACCGCGCCCGCCTGCACGGCGTCAATCAATTCTTTTCTAAAGACTTCAAAGGAATCGCCGCGGGTTAATAAAATCCAGGGAACCTCGCCGACCATTCCGGTAATTTTTTGGCATGACTCCGCGTCTCCCGGATATTCCAATTTCCAGACATCGGGAATCACCGAAGCCTTGATAAAGCTTTCCAGCGATCGCAAAACCCACTCGGAACGGCTCTTGCCCAATTCTTCGTTTCCATAAGTGACAATTTCCAAGAAGAACGGCAAATCATTTTGATGCGCGTCGGCCAAAGCGCGTTTGGCGGTTTCGATTTGCGCCTCGCAACTTTCGCCTTCCGGATTAAAATACACCAGCAATTTCGCGCCGCTTGCTCCCCAGTCTTTTATCTGTTTGGCGGGATATTTTAATTCGGTTAAACGTTCTCCTTTTGAATCGGTATAGCCTGATTTTTCCATGCACAAAAGAAAAGATTTTTTCTTGTCATAGCCCGGCAATCCCCAATCCGGATCAATCAAAACGCCGCTGAACTGATCTTCAAGCGCATATATTATCATTGATTTTATTTCTATCACCTCGGCATCGGTGGCTGTGTCCGGCGCTTCGGCTTTAACGTATTTTTTAAAACTGCCCCGGTGATCAAGGGCCAGCATTAAATATTTTCCGTCTTTTTGAAATTCGGAAATAGACATACGAATAATTATGTTAAAAAGATGCCCAAACCATGTGCGTATTATACCGAATTAATTTCCGCAATACAAGCGCTATAATTAGGCCAAAACAGGCCAAATTGCTTGACACGGGCGGTTGCGGTGGTATGCTTTAGTCATAAGCAGCATATGCCGGACGAGTTTCAAACTATCCAAACTTGGTGGGGAGAAGGCGGCGAATACCATATCGGTGAATCTCCCAGCCCTTATGTGCAAAAATACGGCATTGATTTTATTTCCCAATATATAACCGGAGATTGCATACTCGCGGACTTTGGTGTTTGGAGCGGCCGCAACCTTGAACCCTTACTGACGCTAAAAAAAGAGATTGCCGCCACGGACATAACCACCGCCCGGCCGGCTATGGCCAAAGCGAGGGAGCGCTTTCCGCAAGTTAAATATTTTGAAGCTCCGCTCACCTCGCTTCCTTTCGGTAATAATACTATTGGGGGCGGAATTTGCTGGCGGGTGCTCCACAATCTGATCGGTACGGCCGAAGTCATTAACTCACTCAAAGAAATAAACCGCGTTCTTGTCCCAAATGCACCTCTTTTGATTTCCGTCCGGGCCGAAGACGATGCCGGCGACACCGGATTTTGGAAAAAAATATACAGCTATATCAAACAAAAACCAAACGGCGCCGGCGGTTTTAGAAGCGACATCTATTTTACTGAAAAATCATTAAATTTATTGGCTACACTAATGGGTTTTAGCATTATTTACAAGACTAAAATTTGGGAAAAAGAATCAATTAGCGGACATGAAATCAGCAATTGCTATTTAGTCGCGCATCTCCTAAAAAAGAAAAAAACCATGGACAGAGCCTGGATTTCCATGGTGCAACAAATGCTAATTCGTCTTGAATAATTTATCTCTCCCCTTCCCACTCCGCCAAAAATTCATCGATATAATTTTTTAAAAATTGCTCCCGCTTCATCGCTATGATTTTTCCGGTTTTTGTGTTCATCATCTTGGGGAGCTTCATGGACTTTTCATAAAAATAATTCAGGCTGGTACCTTCCTGTTTGCGCAATTGATAGTCTTTTTTGCTCATTTTCCGTCTCGGTTTTCTTTTCGGATCATGCATGGCGCGGTGAATAAAGCCGCCGGTCGCAAACACGCGGGCGATTCCGAGCGCACCCACAGTCTCTAGCCAATCCGCATCCTGAAGAATTTTTCCTTCAAGAGTTGAAGGCACCTTGGTCTCGTTGCCGTAAAATTGGGCTTCGTCGATGGCTTTAATAATCTTTTCTTGTTTGGCTTCATCAATATCCAAAACATCCATCATACCGTGCAGAACGAGCGATCCCTTTACGGCGTCGACTTCGTGCTGTTTGTAATTTTCCAACTCATGGAGAAGCGCGGTAAGCTCCAGCAATTCCAGATTTCCCCCTTCTTCTTTCTGGAGGCGTATACACATTTTCCAAACACGCTCAACATGATACCAATCATGGCCCGTTGTTTCATTAGACAATTTAGCCTTAACATAGGCCGCGGTTTGTTGTACTAAGCTTGGATTTGGATTCATATCTTATATTTGCTCTAATCTACCATAAACGGCAGTGACGGTCAATTGATATATAGTTTTTTGAATACAAAAAAGACCATTGTCCTGGCGGTGGCCTACTTTTGCATTTCTGCTATCATCGGCGCTGACTGGCTTAACTTCCGAGTTCGGGATGGGATCGGGTGTGGCCCAGTCGCTTGAACCACCAAGACGATGGTCTTTTTTAATTGAATTTAGGGTATCAGCACAACTAAGTGCTTCTTTCGTGCGCTTGACTTATTAGTACGCCTCGGCTGAATCCCTTGCAGGACTTCCACCTAGCGCCTATCAACCTCATAGTCTATAAGGAGTCTGTAACGAATATTAATCTCGAAGACGGCTTCACGCTTAGATGCTTTCAGCGTTTATCCGTGCCAAATGATAGCTACCCAGCAATGCCCCTGGTGGGACAACTGGTACACCAGAGATTTGTCCACTCCGGTCCTCTCGTACTAGGAGTGAGTCTTCTCAATATTCTACGCCCGCAACAGATAGGAGACCGAACTGTCTCACGACGTTCTGAACCCAGCTCACGTACCGCTTTAATTGGCGAACAGCCAAACCCTTGGGACCTTCTCCAGCCCCAGGATGCGATGAGCCG
>Ga0182027_10002230_pt1 | contig 31633 bp, 26 predicted proteins | sample 712E1DmetaG_FD_121300 | JGI IMG/M metagenome (GOLD analysis project Ga0182027, IMG submission 121300) | Permafrost microbial communities from Stordalen Mire, Sweden - 712E1D metaG (Illumina Assembly) | ecosystem: Environmental > Terrestrial > Soil > Wetlands > Permafrost | place: Sweden...
ACCTAATATTGTGAGCTCGGCAGTGACTTTAACCCTGGGTCCTATTTCATCTTTAAGCACTGAGTCCTGATGCCAAATTGATTGTCCAAAGTCGCCTTCCAGGATACCATGAATCTTGCCATCGGCCTGAGGTGCCACTCCAATCCAACGGCCGTATTGTTCTAAAGCCGGGACATTAAGCCCGAGCCTCGCTTCAAGTTCAGATCTGGGAACATTATAAAATGCACTAAATTGTGATTCCATAATGTCTATTACACTACCTGGAATAAGTCGTATTGCAAAGAAGATTATGAGAGTAGTGAGAAAAACAGTAGGAATTATCAGTAATAATCTTCTAATCAAATAAACGCGCATGCTATGTAAGCTCCCGACACCAATTAATCATGATTATTATTAATTAGCAAACTTTATTATGATACCACGTTCCCCATTTTCTTACAATTTTCTTACAATTTTTCAAATAGATAATATTAGAAATTACGTTGGATTGTCAAATCTAATCATAGTCCCATTCAGAAGTTGTCATCAAGATGAATTTAAGATTAATCACATAAAATTACTCTAACCACGCCGCAGTCAGGTTCCACCCAAATACCGGCTAAAACCTGTCCGCCGTTACGCTGCCGATCAATGACAAATCTGCCATTCTGGTCAAAATGGCCTTCATCTACGCTGAGATAGGGGGGATCGGTGACAGGTAATGGAGCCTGCATTTTATCGGTAGATTTTTTAGGTTGAAGAAAAAGCCGGTAGTTAGCCCCGACCAGATAGAACTCATTTTTACTCGCCTGAAATATCAAACCGCGTCCGCGATTGCTATCTCCATTTTGTTGTTTGAACAACATCTCTTCCGGCGGATGCCGCCAGTCTTTCCAGGCAGGCGGCGCCTGCCCTGTCCCGAATTGGACTAACCCGGCATAACCGTCAAAATCATACTCCTGTGATTTCATATACTCATCTTGGGCGACAGCATGAATTTTACCCGTGCCCTGATATTTAAGCAGAAGCGGTATGACCTCAGCTACACATTTGATACTGTCAACCAGCATGTGAAACTCAAGACGGAAAGAACCATCCTCCGTCATAATGTACTCGATGCCGAAAAAGAAATACCCGATGAGATTATAATCGGCAATGGCGCGGAACATAATCCAAGGTTGAGTACTCTGACCGCCATCGGTTAATTCTTTCACCGACTCCGGCAGGAAAAGAGGGTTATCGTCGCGGGAATACAGGGCGCATAACGACTCATAGGTTCTGGAATCGGGTTCATAATTATCCGGACCGATAAAATCGACGTACGGCGTGAACCACTTGTAGATATCCAGCTCCAGGTTGTAATACCTCGGGATAATATTCATAAACATCGGAATGTCATGGACGGCTTTTCCCGCTCCGGCCACATTGTTTATGTAGTTGGCAATATTCCAGGCAATCAGGAACTTCCCGGCTTCCCAACCGAATAATTCGGGCCACGTCCCAGATTTTTTGCCGCCGGCCTGCTGCCATACATCATAGACCCGACCTTTACCGGCGGTTTTCATGGCGTTGATTAATTTGGCCGGTACGGGACCATTGAATTCAGCCTGGGCTTCAGGACCATAATCGCGTTCGTTAGAGTAGACACACGGCTCATTTTCCACCTGGATACCGATGACGGTATGTTCGGCGCTATCTTTAACTTTCAGGTATTTACAGAACGCTGTGAAAGCCTTTTTGTCAGCCTCAAGATTAGCTTTACAATGCGGGGAAAGAGCCCACAACTCTTTACCGGATGGCGATAAAAGTCTTTTAAAGCGGCGCGTATTGGTTTTTACCCATGCCGGAGAATAATACATCGTGCCGCCGAACCAGGTGGCGAACCACAATAATATTAATTTAATCCCATACCGGCGTGCTTTGGCAAGCAATGCGTCTACGCAGGTAAAGTCGAATTCGCCTTCTTCGGGTTCCACTTGTTCCCAGCAGACGGCTATTTCCAGAGTATTACCATGAAGCTGCTTCACCGCCTGAAAAGCTGTCTCGGACTCATTATCACTGCGACCGCTCTGATTATCTGCTTCACCGCCTAGAGGATAGAACGGTTTGCCATCTACGATAAATACACGTCTGATATCGGTCATGTAAATATTTCTCCTTTCAGTTGCTGTCCGGATAATTGCGTTTGAATAACGGTAGTAAATAACTACTTACTAATATGATATCAAAGTATAGACTCCACTGCCTAAAATGGCAGTCAACGGTCTTCCTTCTTAGTCTCGTTTTAATTCAATATAGGTACGGAGCATTCAAAGGATTATTTTACCACATTCCGCCCACCCGGAATTAACCAGCCACTGGCACAAAATCTCTCGATGTGATTTAATAATGAAAAAGAAAGACAGGTAAAAAATGCGTCTCACAAAATTATTCGGAAAAACACAGCGGGAAATACCCGCTGAAGCCGATACGGCCAGCCACCAGCTTCTTTTACGTTCCGGTATGGTCAGCCAAGTTGCCGCAGGTGTCTACACTATGATGCCTCTCGCCTGGCGCAGTCTGAAAAAGATCGAAAATATTGTCCGGGATGAAATGAATCAAGCCGGCGGACAGGAAATCACCATGCCCGTGCTCTCGCCAATCGAGCTGTGGCAAAAGTCCGGCAGAGACCAGATAATGGGTAAAACTCTTTTCACCTTAAACGACCGCCGCGAACATACATTAGCTTTGGGACCTACCCACGAAGAAGTTGTTACCGAACTGGTGGGGCATCATATTCAAAGCTATCGCGACCTGCCGTTGCTGGTCTATCAAATACAGGTTAAGTTCCGTGATGAACCGCGTCCGCGCGCCGGACTGGTACGTCTGCGCGAATTTGTAATGAAAGACCTTTACAGCTTCGATGTGGATGAAGCCGGCGTGGAAATCAGTTACCAGAAAATGCTGCACGCTTATGAACATATCTATAAACGATGCGGCTTGAAAGCCGTGATTGTCGAGGCTGATAGCGGCGCCATCGGCGGTAAATTTTCGCACGAGTTTATGTTACCTACCGAAAGCGGTGAGGATACGGTCATTTCCTGTCCCAAATGCGGTTACACCGCCAATGCCGAAAAAGCCGTTTTCAATAAAGGCACGGCCAAAAACGATACGCCTCTACCCATCGAGACAATAGCCACACCCGGTATGAAAACCATTGAAGAATTAGCCGCTTTCATGAAAATATCAGCCAGTCAGACTTTGAAAGCCGTTTTCTATGTCGCGGATAATAAATTTGTCTTTGTCGTGATACGCGGCGACCTGCAGGTCAATGAGATTAAGCTGAAAAATACCTTACATTGCCAGGATTTACGGTTAGCTACTGACGCCGAGGTAAAAGAACAGGGAATCGTCGCCGGCTCCGCGTCTCCTATCGGACTGAAAGGCATTATGATAGTGGCGGATGATTCCGTAAATTCCGGCACGAATTTTGTAGCCGGCGGTAATAAATCGGATATACATATTAAAAATGTTAATTACCCGCGCGATTTCAAGGCCGACATCGTCACCGATATCGCGCTGGCGGAAGCAGGTAATTCCTGCCAGAAGTGTGATGCTAAATTTGTGGCGGTGCGGGGTATTGAAGTCGGGCATATCTTCGTTTTGGGGACATTATATAGCAGTAAATTTGGTGCCAACTACATCGACGCCGCAGGGGTATCACATCCGTGTGTGATGGGATGTTATGGCCTTGGCTTGAGCCGTTTACTGGCCGCCGCCATCGAACAGCACCACGATGATAAGGGAATTCTGTGGCCGATGCCAATTGCGCCTTATCAAGTTTATCTCTGTCCTTTATACCGTGACGGCACGAAGGTCGGGGAAACCGTCGAAAATATCAACGAAGAACTGGAAGCTTCAGGGCTTGAGGTTTTATTCGATGATAGACTGGAATCGCCCGGCGTGAAATTCAATGACGCCGACCTGCTGGGCATTCCGTTACGAATAACTATCAGTACACGCACGCTAGAGAAGAAAAGCGTCGAGGTCAAGTGGCGCGCCGAGAAAGAAGCTAAAATCCTGCCCATCGAAGGGATTGCCGCTACAATTAAAAAGATGGTTGCAGAGAAACTGTAGTTTTTAATCTTTCTAAAAGAAAAAAGTTTTTCTCTCCCTCTCAGGCCATGGTCCCGGAGGCACGACGGGAGAGGGATTAAGGCTATAGTACTTACGAAGTAATGTAGAGAATGACAGACATGGATTCCTGCCTCCGCAGGAATGACAAAACATAAGGGAGTGACCTAAAACAAGCCGCTCCCTTATTATTATCCATACCAGCGCAGGTCGGTATCCACTTCTGATAGATTCTGGCCTTCGCCAGAATGGATTATGACGCAGGATTCATTACCCGTCCCAGAAAAAGAATGGTACCGGTCTGGATATCTCTAATGAGGAAAATAAACGGCTGGTCAACGGTGAGCGAATTCTGCGGCATGGCTGCTCCCACCATGACTACTCCGCTGGCAGCCGCCGCTTCTGTTCCCTCTTCATCAACCGCAACAAAGGCCTTATGTACCACATCGCTGATGAACAAATCCGGTTGGCCGGTGATGCCGGAAAAATCGGCTTTAACAGTAAAAGCAACGGACATTCCCAATGAGGAAAGCGCATCATTTAGACTGAAACTGGAATCGAATTGAAATTTGGGCATCGTCAAGGTTATAAAGCTATTTTTGAGACTACCGATAATCCCGTTTACTTCATCCGCCGTCATCGAGGATTCAAAGGCGGTGAATTGTCCTGCGTCCGGCATAATAATATCCATCGCAATTTCGTTGCCGCTATAAGGTAGTTCTACCGCTTGATAACCATTACCTTTCACGTAGCTGTAGCCGCCTTCATGACTCATCATCGGTACGGTTACCGTACCGCCATCAATCAGATTAAAGGTGCCGTCGTGAGTCGATTCTTTAGCAAAAGGATCCTGCCAGGCGGCATCAAAATAAATGGCATTCGTGAGAACGAATCTGGTATTTTGATCAATGGAACCCTGGGGAAGCAGGTCGTTGATACGGTTGTTCGTCTGGTCGCTAACCCAATTATTAATAGTGAGCCGCGATTCCTCAGGTGATTTGATGAAATCCAGCAAATTCATCCCCGCGCCATAATTCTCCGCCAGTAAATCTAGAAAAGCCGGCTGAATTGTGTAGTCTTTCTGTCCCCAAAGGGCATTGGTAATATTCAGGCTGAAACTTTTGCCGTTAGTACCTTGCGCACCATGCCCCCGACTGGCCAGATCAAGTGCCAGTTGATTAAAGGCCGGGTGTAATTGTGCTTGCGGGAGCGTAAAATGGAGAGCGTTGCTCATCTGCTTCTCAGTATCCCCAACCGCGCCGGCGTAAGTCATGGCTAAAGCGGTGGAAATACTGTAGGGAGAATAGAATATGTTACCGGTATTGTTCGTTTTCAGTTTCTGATAAAGGCTAAAGGCAAAGTCGCTGTTCCCGCTGACGAGAGTGGACAGTTGTGTATCAGTCACATCCGGCGATGTAACCCGCGGTGCATCACCTTTCACGACATTGAATGAAATGGGTTGTCCGACCGGAGTTGTCGGTGGTGTCGTCAGGGTGACCGGAATAGTTGTCGAAGTCTGCGTGCAACCAACCACGCTTAATAACATTGCCGTAACGACAATAATAGCCAATATCTTTTTCATCTTATAAACCTCACCTGTTAATTCAAGCAGTTAATATTATAACGTTTAAAGATGAAAAAGGTTAGGAATAGAGTTAAGTGAAGGTGAGAACAGGATACAAGTAGAAATTTATCCTCTCAGTGTCGCTCCGAGCCCGGTGGTGAGCTTTTTAAGGATGGCCTGCTGCACGCCGTTGACCTGCTGGTCGGTGAGAGTTTTGTCCGGGGATTGGAAAGTGAGGCGGTAAGCCATTGATTTCTTACCGGCCGGAACCTGTTCACCGGCATAGACATCGAAAAGCGCCACATCAGTCACGAGTGAAAAGCCTTTCATGGTATCCAAAATCTGCTGATGCGTCACACCGACATCCACCACTAAAGCCATATCACGTACGGTTGCCGGGAATTTAGGAATCTGATGATAGACTTTATCTTTGATGAGCGGTATCAGTAAAGGTATATTAACCTCAAAGAGATAGACTTTCTGCGTCAGTTCGAAATGCTCTTTCACAGACGGATGCAATTCACCCACCACGCCAATCTGTTTACCTTCGGCGATAATCGCCGCCTGATTGGCCGGATGCAGATTCTCATCCGTTGATTTTTCAAATTTTACCGCAACACCGGTTTGTCGAAGGAGCCCCTCCGCAATGCCCTTGGCATCGAAGAAGTCGACTGCCTCACTGCCGCCCTGCCACCATCGCTCGCTGCGGGGGCCGCACATCACGCCGCACAATATGTCCGGTTCGTCCGGTAAATCTCCGGCGCGGTTGAGATAAACCTTACCCAGTTCAAACAACCGGAGACCTTCATCGATGAAGGTCTTATTCAAAGTCAACGCCGCGAGCAAGCCCGCGCGTAATGTCGGGCGGAGATATTCCTGTTCCGTAGATGCCGGGTTGGCGATGTGCACCGGTGGCGGCTCCGGCTTCCGCGAATCCGGCGACAATTTAACTAATACATCCATGTTCGTCAGCGAGAACGAAACCAGCTCCTGAAAGCCATAACCGACCATCATATCTCTGATACGTCGTTTTAAAGCGGTGATAGGCGCCGGTTTCTGTTGAGGAATCGCCTGCGCCAGCAAAGTCGTCGGTATCTGCTCATAACCCTGAATCCGCGCCACTTCCTCGATAACATCCACTGGAATATTGATATCGCTCCGCCAGTAAGGCGCTTTAGCCGCTACCGATGAGGTTGATTTATCAGCATGGCACTCAAATCCCAATGCGGTCAACGAACCAACTATCTGGTCGAGGCTGTAGTCTACGCCCATGGTCCGCTTAATAGCGGACGTAGATATTTTAATCGGCTTCCGTTCGATCTTGCCGGGGTAGACATCGATAATACCCTTGACGGCCCGACCGCCGCCCAGTTCTACCATCAATTGGGTCGCCCGCTTTAAAGCCGGCATGGTCATCTCCGGACTGATACCCCGCTCAAACCGCACACAAGCCTCACCGGGCATCCCTAAAGTCCGTCCGGTAAAGTGGATACTGGTCGGTTTAAAACTGGCCGATTCCAGGAGGATAGATGTGGTATTATCGGTAACCTCACTGTTGGCGCCGCCCATGATACCGGCGACCGCCACGGCGCGCTCTTTGTCTGCAATTACCAGCATTTCACGGGAAAGCGAACGTTCAACGCCGTCCAAGCTCGTCAGTTTTTCACCGCTTTTCGCCCGACGGACGATAATGCCTTTGCCCTGGATTTTCTCATAATCGAATGAATGCAGCGGTTGTCCGTATTCCAGCATCACAAAATTGGTAATATCCACGATATTATTAATCGGATGCATGCCGTAAGAAATCAGCCTTTTCTGCATCCAATCCGGTGATGCGGCGATTTTAACGCCGGTAATCAGACTGGCACAATACCGCGGACATAAATCAGGGTCTAGAATTTCCACCGAGACCTTGTCTTTTATCGATTCTTCAGTTTCCGGATAAGCGGCATCCGGTAAATGGAAAGTCGAACCCGTAGTAGCTGCAATCTCCCGCGCCAGTCCGGTCATGCCCAGGCAATCGGGGCGGTTGGGAGTTACTTCCAGATTAAAAATGGCATCCCCGAAGCATTCTATCAGCGACGTACCAATCGGCGTATCTGCCGGCATGATAATAATACCTTCGTGGTTTTCAGAAATTCCCAGCTCTTTTTCCGAACAGCACATGCCATTCGAGGCCACACCGCGGATTTTGGCCGGTTTCAGTACCGCCGTTTCTCCGGTATGCCCGTCAATCAGCTTGGCTCCCAACGGCGCATAGGCAATTTTCGCCCCCACGGCAACATTAGGCGCACCGCAGACGACAGTTTCCAAGCGACTGCCCAGATCGAGAGTTACCAGATGCAAACGGTCGGCATTAGGATGGGGATTTACTTCCAGAATCTTCCCGACAATAATGCCTTCCCAATTCGCGCCGATGACATTAGTGCTCTTGACCTCAATACCCGCCAGAGTCAGACGGTTGGCAATCTCGGCCACCGGCAACTTGACATCGACATACTGTTTCAGCCAGTTCAGGGAAACTTTCACTATAATTGCCTCAAAAACCGTAAATCGGAGCCGAAGAATAATCTTAAATCATCGATACTGTAGCGCAGCATGGGCGCCCGGTCGATGCCGAAACCAAAAGCAAAGCCGGTATATTCGTTAGGGTCGATACCACCGCGCTCCAGAACTTTAGGATGTACCATGCCGGCGCCGCCCAGTTCTATCCAGCCGCTATTACCGCAAAGCCGGCAACCGCTACCATGACAAATAGCGCATTCTACCGCAACTTCCACTCCCGGTTCGACGAAGGGGAAATAATCGGGGCGGAAACGGACACGTCGGCCTTCGCCATAAAAACGGCGGGAAAAATCATAGAAAACGCCCTTAAGGTCGGCCATCGTGATGCCTTTATCCACGGCCAATCCATCCACCTGATGGAACATGGTCAGATGAGTGGCATCGGTAGCTTCATAGCGATAGACTCTTCCGGGCTCGATGACCCGGATGGGCGGTTTCATGCTTGCAATGCAACGGGCGGTGACATTGGTAGTATGGGTGCGCATTACCATCGTGCGTTGCCCGCGCTCGTTCTCATAATCCGCCCAGAACGAGTTCATATCATCGCGCGCCGGATGTTCAGGCGGCATGTTCAGGGCTTCGAAATTATAATAATCGAGTTCAACGTCATTGCTTTCCACCACTTGAAAACCCAGAGAAACAAAGATATCGTAGATTTCGTTGAAGGTTTCGGTGATGGGATGCAACCGTCCGGTCGGCATCGGTCGTCCGGGTAAAGTAATATCGCCGCGTGCCGCCAATGAATCGTCGGTACGCAGGGTTTGTTTTTGAGATTCGGCTTTGATGACTCCGGTTTTTTGTTCCAGAACCGATTCCAGCTCACCTTTAATCCGGTTCGCCAGTGCGCCGGCGGTCTTACGCTCTTCGATAGGTAATTCCGCCAGGCCGCGAAGCATGTTGGTCAGCTCGCTCTTGCGGCCTAAATAGCGGACACGCCAAGACTCCAGATTGGCAAGGTCATTGATGGCTTCCAATTCACGGAGGGCGGTCTGCTTCAGTTCATTGAGACGCTGTAACATGAGAATCTTGAAATGCGGGGAAGAGTATTATTTCAGGACTGTTTTTTGGCAAGGGTGACCAATTCGTTAAATGCTTCGGGATCTTTAACAGCCATATCAGCCATTAATTTGCGGTTAACTTCCACACCTGATTTCTTTAAACCATCGATCAATTCGCCGTAGGTCATGCCCTGTAAACGGCTGGCGGCATTGACCCTGGTAATCCAGAGACGGCGCATATCACCCTTACGCTCGCGGCGATGCGCATAAGCATAAGACAGCGATTTTATCATTGATTCTTTAGCGCGTTTGATAAGTTTATGTTTAGTCGCGCGATGACCCTTGGTCAGCGCTAAAACGCTCTTATGTTTCGCGTGGGTGGTTACCCCTCTCTTAACTCGTGGCATGATACCCCTCCTGATACAGGGGGCAGCCCCTGCTCCCGATAATATCTAATAAACATTTTGATAGACAAACCGTAAAAAAGCTTACTTACCGGCATAGGGCATAAGACGGCTGAGTTTTTGTCTATCTACCGCGGCGATGGGCAGCTTGTCGTGATATTCACGTTTGACCCGCGGCGGCTTATTCCGTCGCAGGTGGCTAGAGCCGCCCTTCATCCTTAAAATTTTACCTGTTCCCGTAATATGGAAACGAGCTTTGGCACCTTTATGCGTCTTTAACTTTGGCATCCTGTGTTTCCTTTGGTTTTGATTTCTGGGCGACTGCCGGCGCTAGAATAATATGCATCCGCTTTCCTTCCATGATTGCTTGCCTTTCCAGCACTGCCACCCCTTCTAATGTCTGTATTACTTTCTGTAATAACTTCCAGCCAAGGTCGGCGTGACTGACTTCACGTCCCCGGAACATTACCGTCACTCTAACCTTATCGCCGTCAGTCAGAAAATTCTTTATTGACCGTACTTTGAATTCAAGGTCATGGTCGCCGATTTTCGGTCTTAACCGGATTTCCCGGAGTTCGGAGACTTTCTGGCTTTTTCTGGCCACTTTCTCTTTCTTGGTCTGCTCGTAACGGAACTTTCCGTAGTCAATGATGCGACAAACCGGCGGTACCGCAGTGGGCGCTACCTCTACCAGGTCTACCATGGCTTTCCGGGCAACTTCCAGAGCCTGAGCCGTAGGCATCACGCCCAGTTGCTCCCCTTTTTCCCCGACGACACGAACCTCAGCAACTCTTATCTGGTTATTGATGCGTAGTGGTTTAACTATGTGCTGTAACTCCCCCTTTCAATTAATCGCATTACCACACCACAATATAATACATTCACCCTATATTAATCAAGTCAAGGCTTCAATTCATTGACTCTTTCGTTAACCATCTGCTTGATTTTTACTTTAAAATCATCCAACGACATTACCGGTAATTGTTCGCCGCTACGCAGTCGGACCGCCATTTTATTTTCCGCCGCCTCTTTATCCCCAACCACCAGCATGTAAGGTATTTTTTGGAGTTGGGCTTCACGAATTTTCTGATTCATGCGCTCGTTACGGTTGTCTACCTGGACCCGGATATCGATGGCTTTTAATTCCGCTTCTACTTTAGCGGCGTATTCCAGGTTTTTATCGGATATCGGAACCACCATCACTTGCACCGGCGACAGCCAGACAGGAAAAGCGCCGGCGTAATGCTCGATGAGGAAGGCCATCGTTCTTTCAATCGCGCCGATAGAAGAGCGGTGGATCACAATCGGTTCCTTTTCCTTACCGTCGCTATCGATGTATCTTAATTCAAAACGTTTCGGGCCCACGAAATCATATTGCACAGTAAAAGCAGTATCTTCCTTGCCGGAAACATTTTTCATCTGGATATCTATTTTAGGTCCGTAAAAAGCCGCTTCATTACCGGCTTCAAAGAAATTGGCTTTCCTTTGTTTTAATATTTCCCGCAATACGTTTTCCGCAAAGTCCCAAGCTTCATCGTCTTTGTAGTATTTCTTGGTATCATTTCTATCACCGAGCGATAACCTGTAGCGATAGTCCATGCCGACTTTATACCCTAAAACCCCGGCGACATATTCTATTAAATCCAGAACCTGGTTGATTTCACTGACAGCCTGCTCTTTCTGACAAATGATGTGAGAATCCGCCAGACAAAAACTGCGGACTCTCATTAACCCGGTCAGTTCGCCCGATTTTTCATAGCGGAATTGCTTGGCCAGTTCGGCGATTCTGAAAGGTAATTCCCGGTAAGACCGCGGCTTGGCGGAATAATACTGATAATGATGCGGGCAGGTCATCGGCCGGAGTATCAACTCTTCCTCATCGACTTTCATTACCGGATACATCGTGTCTTTGTAATAAGGATAGTGGCCGGACTTTCTATATAAATCGACGTTGGCCAGTTCCGGCGTGTAGATATGTTTGTAGCCTCTTTTTATTTCTTCATCGACGACAAAGCGTTCCAGCGTTCTGCGGATAATCGAGCCTTTCTCCGTAAAAATGGGGAGTCCTTTACCGACCAAATCTGAAAACACGAAGAGGTCGAGGTCCTTACCCAGTTTGCGGTGGTCGCGCTTTTTGATTTCTTCCTGTTGGAGTAGATACGCATCCAGTTCTTTCTGATTGTTGAAAGCAATGCCGTATATTCTTTGCAACATGGGACGTTTTTCACTGCCGCGCCAGTAAGCGCCGGCGATGGTCATCAGTTTGAAAGCTTTGATACCGGCGGAGTATTTGATATGAGGACCGCGGCACATATCGGTAAAATTGCCCTGACGGTAAATGGTGACTTCATCACCCGGTAATTCTTCCATCAGTTCCAGTTTATAAGGCTGGTTGGCGAATATTTTTCGCGCTTCTTCTTTAGTCGCAGTGGATTTCATAAAAGGCACATTCGCCTTCACGATTTCCTTCATTTTGGCTTCAATAAACGGCAGGTCATCCGGCGAAAGCGGACGGGACAGCTCGAAATCATAGTAAAAACCATCTTCAATGGTCGGCCCGATGCCGAATTTAGCATCGGGGAACATCGATTGGACAGCCTCGGCCATGACGTGGGCGGTTGAATGCCGCATCATGTCCAGTTTTTCGGCGGCTTCTGCTTTTTCTTTATCATTTTCCATATTTTTTCCTGCACAAACAAAACCTCCCATCGAGATGGGAGGAAAGGTCTAACCTTTTAATTATAGCAATCAGAAGCCATGAGCGCAATCGGTTACGCTGGTTAGCAAAGTACACTCTTGACAATAGAGTGCCTAAATATGATTACATAAAGGACGGATAAGTTATTATGAAAGAGTTACTATTAGATAAACAATCCCCGTTATTATCGCTACAAGGGCCAAGACTACTATTAAAGCGAGAAGCCATTCTTGAGCGGAAGAAATTTGCCATCCATTTATCTTGTGTGTATCGGATTCTCCAATCCGCAATGGAGAAAGTATTTGGTTACAACCTTTCCCGAGATTCCGGAAGTCAGTACGAACAGCATCAAGGTGTAATACAACCAAAGTCTGCGCCGATGCCTTCTCAGGTTTTACGGTCATCTGCAAGCAACAATACTTATTCACAGATTGGTGTGGGGGTATATCAAGGGGAGTCAGTAGCAATTCGGAAATGGGTATTCGGAAATCCAAGTCCTGTTTGGTTAGTGTATGGGTTGCGTAAAGAGAATCTAAGTCTATTACAGGACGACACACCTCAACGTCTGCGATATCTGGCGTGCCTTTTGGACGAATATCATAAACAACCAGATTTCTGGAAGAGTTATTTACAAAAGAAACCCGAACTAGCACAAGGGATATGTTGTCTACTACCTGAACAACGTCAATATAGGTTATATCCATCCACTAGAAAACTAATGAAGCTGGCAGAACAAAGAGCGGGGAAAGTACCTAAAATCGTCAGGACTGATAAGCTACGTTCTTATGTTAGCGGAATAGAAGAGGCATTTGGAGCGGATACTAAACACGTACAAAGTGGTCCGTTCAAGTTTCAGGATAGTGGCGAATCAACAGCAGAAATAGAACGCTTTCATAAAACGCTAGAACAAAGAACTAAGGTATTTGAGAAGTTTAAGGATATAGCAAGTATCAAACTCTTAACCGATGGCTGGTTAATCAATTACAACTTCTTTAAACAGAATGAAGGATGCGGGAATATCCCACCGGCTCAAGCTTGTAGTAAGACAGTACCATTCAAAGATTGGAACGATGTGGTTAGGCCTGAGCACGTTCCTGAGGTTGATTATAAAGTCAGACTGAGTAGACGTAAATCGGTGAATAAAGGAGTAGTCATTGATTCTACCTTAACCCCTATTAAACATAGTGGGGAGAGTGCCTAATGAAAAACCAACGATTGTACTTTGCCCGCTGGTTGGTAGTGTATCATTACCTTAGGAATCGCTTTCCATCCTGGCGGAGGCCAGAATGCATTAAACAATGGATATCAGCCTTCGCTGGTATGACAGGCGGTTCGGGGCGGTCGGGTTATCCACATCAGTTAAAAACTGAGTACCTTCGGCTGCGGCCTACGGAAACCCGACCCTACAATAAACGTTGTTAATTACTTAACAAGAGCCCTAAAAAAGTGGGCAAAAGCCCCCTACTATTCACTGGATACCGGCCTTCGTCGGTATGGACTGACTAATCTATTCCAGATAGTCCTTTAGCTTCCGGCTGCGGCTGGGATGGCGTAGTTTGCGGAGAGCTTTAGCTTCAATCTGGCGGATACGTTCGCGGGTAACATTGAATTCCTGGCCGACCTCTTCCAATGTGCGGCTGCGGCCGTCTTCCAGTCCGAAGCGTAATACCAGCACCCTTTGCTCGCGGTGTGTCAGACTGGATAACACCTCATCGATTTGCTCTTTCAGCAACTGTTTGGAAGCGGCGTCCACTGGCGGTAACGCATTGCGGTCTTCAATAAAATCGCCCAGGTGGCTGTCTTCTTCTTCGCCCATTGGCAGTTCGAGTGAGATAGGCAATTGCGCCACTTTAATAATTTCCCTCACTTTATCTGAGGACATGCCCATTTTCTGCCCGATTTCTTTGGATGTGGGGTCGCGTCCGTACTCCTGAGACAACTTGCGGCTGAGTCTCAAAAGCTTATTAATAGTTTCAATCATGTGCACCGGCACACGAATGGTGCGTGCCTGGTCGGCAATGGCGCGGGTGATTGCCTGCCGAATCCACCAGGTAGCATAGGTACTGAATTTAAAGCCTTTATGCGGGTCGAATTTTTCCACGGCGCGGATAAGGCCAATGTTACCTTCCTGAATCAGATCGAGTAAAGACATGCCGTGGCCGATGTGTTTCTTAGCGACACTCACCACCAGACGCAAGTTAGCTTCGGTGAGATGGTCTTTGGCAATCTCGGCTTCTTTCTCCACCTTGTCCAGATGGTCGCGTAATTCGGCTTCAAAATTCTGCAGACGTTCGATAAAGTCCGGATTATCCACCAGTTTGGCGATATCCGCGGCGGAGGCTTTTTTACCAATTACATCCAGCATTTTGGGGGGTAACAAGGCGCTGTTTACAGAAAGGCTCATCAATTGTTGCTCGATTTGGGGGCTTTCCAAATCAGTCTTTTTAATGATATCGGCGACCAACTGCTGGTCAATTACGCCGTCAATACCTAAACGCAGTTTCTCATTAGACACGATATCGCGGAATTTGGCCTTCGGCGGTAATTCCAGATATTCCTGCACGTTAGTGATAATACTGGTCGCCTGCCCTACCTGCCGGAGCATGGCGAGGAGAATTTCGGTAGCCGTCGCCTGTTTGCCCTGTTTCTCCAGTTCATGCCTGATTTCGGCGATACGCTTGCCCTCTTCAATTCTTCTAGCCAGCGTTTTTTCATCGCGGGCGGTCAGCAGCGGTACCCTGCCAATCTCATGGAGATAAAGACGCACCGGGTCATCGCCTACTTCCTGGTCTTGCTCTTCGAGCGCTTCGGCCGGCGCTTCCATTTCAAGATCCTCGGCGGTAGGTTCTTCCAGAATTACCTCTTCGGTCGGTTCTTCTTCTACAACTTCCTCTTCTTTTGCATCGGGATCAAAATCAGGGGAGTTAGCTATTTCTTCTTCCATTTCCTGTTCTCCTTATCGCCCGTGGTTTGCGGGCAAAGACATTTTTCAATTGAATACTGGTCTCTATGCCTTCTTCCTGAAGCTTGGTAAGAGCCGCACCTGCGCCGCCCGTTTCAGCTTCCATGGCAAAAACTTCCGCTCTCATCGCTTCCTGATTCAGCAGGAAAGCCTTCCGCAACGCGAGTACGGACTCGGTATATTTTGCGGCAATCCGGTCGGCGGGGGTATGTTTCGTGGTAATCGTATCCAGCTTTTCTCTGACAGAAGGCTCCAATCTCTCTTTTAACGCTATTGTATCATCTGTTGCCAAACAGGCGCAGTAAATTTCGCGGTTAACAATATTCTGGAAATAATCAGGCAATAAACCTTCGTCCAGTTTTTTCAGCTCCGGATTTTGCAGTAACAAAGCGAGGCAATATTCCTCACGAGGACTGGATACACTGGTTAATAATGCCGGAGCAGCCGGTTCAACACCTCGCTTTTGTAGCTTCGGTTTCAGATATGTTTTAAGAACACCTTCTAATCTATTATAACTGATACCGGCCAGTTTCGATAGCCTGGTCAGATAATGATCGCGTCGTATATCATCGCTCACTCGGGCGATGATAGCCAATAGATTGTTCGCCACTTGTGATTTAACGCTAGCGGTGCTCATATCCTGACGGGACACCGTCATATCGATAGTATAATCGATTACCGGCATGGCTTTTCCGACATACTCCTGCCACAAATCCGGATTTTCCTTTATCACTTCATCAGGATCTTTGCCCGAAGGTAAAATAATCACCTTTATTTCATTATTTAAACTATTCTCATATTCTACACAACGTAACATCGCTTCTTCGCCGGCCGCATCAGGGTCCAGAGCCAAGGCAATATTTTTCGTTAACTTTTTAAGAATAGTAACGTGTTTTTCCGTAATGGCGGTGCCCATTGAGGCTACGACATTATTGAAACCATATTGATGCGCCATGATCACATCCATGTAGCCCTCGACAATGACCACCATGTCTTTACTGCGGATGGCGGAACCGGCCATGTCGATGCCGTAAATCGTGCCGCTTTTATCGAAAATAGCCGTTTGCGGCGAGTTCATGTACTTAGGCTGAGAACCATCCATTTCCCGGCCGGAAAAAGCGATCGTGCGGCCTCGGGCATCACGGATGGGAAACATCAGACGGTTGTGGAAACGATCGTGGATTTTCCCCTCTTCCGATTTCAAGATTAAACCGGCATCAAATAATTCGCTTTCGCTGAAACCCTTCTCCGTTAAATATGTCTTCAACATTTCCCAGGCATTCGGGCTGACGCCGAGTTGGAAATCATTAATGGTCTTGATGGTCAGACCGCGCCCGAGCAGGTAGTTTTTAGCCTTTTCTCCGGCAGGAGAATTGATTAAAAGATTGTGATAATACTGAGCTGCCGCTTCATTTGCCTGGAACAGTTTTTCCTTCTCGTCTTTTCTCGGCCCCTGTTCGATATGAGAAGGCATGCTGATACCGGCTTTGTCTGCTAATAATCGTAAAGTCTCGCCAAAATCCAAGCCTTCCTTCTTCATTACAAAAGTGAAGACATCGCCGCCGGTGCTGCAAGCGCCGAAACAGTGCCAGGACTGCCTTTCAGGAAAAACATAGAAAGAGGCAGTTTTTTCATTATGAAACGGGCAAACAGCCTTGAAATTACGCCCGGCTTTAGTCAATTTGACGTACTGCCCGATGACTTCTACAATATCCAGTTTCTGTTTAACTTCGTCTACAGTGCTCATAGAGACAAATATCTTACCACAATGATTTATAAAGGAAAAGTACCATTGATAAACATATCATAACCTAAAACAATAACTGTCGCCCTGAACGAAATGAATGATCTCCCACCCTACTATATTCTGGACATTGCGGCTCAGTATTTCCTGCTACCGCAGGGAGTTCCTTCGTCGCTATGGCTCCTCAGGACGATATAACGGCGTAGATTACTTTCTAAATAATTCCTCGGCGGTTTTCAACGCATATTGGTCGGTCATTCCGGCAATGTAATCAATCACGCCACGCCAGTTTTCATCGCTGTGTAAAAGATACTCCGTCGGTAATTTTTCCGGGTTTTTAATAAAATATTCGTAAAGATGTCGAACAACCTGCCTGGCTCTCTCTGTTTCCTCTAATGCCGATTGTACGTTATAAACCCTGTCAAAAAGATAATCACGTAGAATGTTGGTGGCTTTTAACACCCGCGGGCTCATACTGATAGCAATCTCAGCACTATTTATATTAATCACAGCACCGCTAACCTGCCATGAATTCCTGATGATATCGCAGACCAAAGTATTGATTCTGGCAGACGGAGAATTACCCAACACCCTGGTCGCTGCTTTCGGCAAGTCACTTTCCTTAATAATGCCTGCCCGGATAGCATCATCGGAATCAGAATTAACGTAGGCTACAAGGTCGGCCAGCTTCACAATTTCACCTTCCAGAGTGCCGACTTTACTCCATCCGTTACCTAATACTTGCGACCGTGACTTGGAATGATGTACGATGCCGTCCCTGACTTCCCAAGTCAGATTCAGACCCTGTCCGTCTTTTTCCAGTAAATCGACCACGCGCAGGGATTGCTCATTATGCTTAAATCCGATGGGCGACAATTCATTTAAAACATTTTCACCTTCATGCCCGAAGGGCGTATGCCCGAGGTCATGTCCCAGACTAATCGCCTCTGTCAAATCTTCATTCAGATTCAGCGCGCGGGCAATGGTGCGGGCTACCTGCGAAACTTCCAGCGTGTGTGTCAATCTGGTGCGGTAATGGTCGCCCGTTGGTGCAATAAAGACATGCGTCTTGTGTTTCAGACGACGGAATGATTTACAGTGCAGGATGCGGTCCCGATCACGTTGAAAAGCCGTGCGAACAGAATCTGGCTTTTCCTTTCTCAATCTGCCACGGGATAACCGGCTCTTTTGGGCATATGGGGAGAGTAATTCCTCCCGCGCTTCCAGCTGCTGACGGATTTTAAAATTATCAATCACGGTTTTTCCAGGCACGGTACTCTCCGGTATTAAGGCACCCGATTCAACTCTTTAGCTGGTCCACTGGTCGACGCCCATTTCTTTGGTAAGGACATCGTGTATTCCGCCCTCGGCAATTGTGCTGGGAGAAACAACCGTTAATCGCGCCTTCTGTTGGAATTCCTTGATGCTCGATGCGCCGCAGGTGGTCATTGTTGCCTTTATTTTAACCAGTGTAACCTGTAAATTATCTTTTAATTTACCGGTGTACGGCACATAACCGCTCACTCCTTCTTCAAAAGCCAGCCCTTTCTTGCCATCACCGGAATCGTATCTTTGCCAGTTTTGCGCCCGGTTTGTCCCCTCACCCCAATACTCCTTGAGATGTCTGTTCCCGATGATTACTTTTTCCGAAGGGCTCTCATCGAATTGTGCAAAATATCTTCCCATCATCACAAAATCGGCACCCATGGCTAAAGCTAAAACAATCTGGTGCTCACGGTCGATGCCGCCGTCGGAACATATCGGGATATAAATACCGGTCTCTTTGAAATAACGCTCTCTGGCCTTGGCTACCTCTAAAATGGAAGTTGCCTGTCCTCTTCCCACGACACGCTGTTGGCGCGTAATACATATCGACCCGCCGCCGATACCGACTTTAATAAAATCCGCTCCGGCGTTAACCAGATATTTAAATCCTTCTTCATCGACAATGTTGCCGGCCCCGACTTTCACGGTATCGCCGTATTGTTTTCTGATGTATTTAATGGTATCTTTCTGAAATTCGGTATGTCCGTGAGAAGCATCGATGCACAGAATGTCCGCACCGGCATCAACTAATTCCGGAACTCTCTTCATATAATCCTTCGTATTGATACCGGCTCCTACCATTAATGATTTATTCGCATCCAGCAACTCGTTGCGATTTTCTTTATGTTCCACATAATCTTTTCTAAAAACCAGGTAAGCCAGATTCCGCTTCTCATCGACGATCGGTAAGCAATTGAGTTTATGCCCCCACAATAAATCATTTGCTTCCGTCAGCGTGATACCGACTTGGCCATGAACAAGGTTTTTAAAAGGGGTCATGAACTCCGCTACTTTTTTATCCTGAGGATCTCTGCTCACCCTGTAATCTCTGGAAGTAACCATACCTAATAATTTACCGTTAGGCAGGCCATTATCCGTGACAGCGATGGTAGAATGACCGGTCTTTTCTTTGATACTGAGAATATCGGATAAAGTACTATCCGGGGTTATGTTTGAATCGCTGGTGACAAAGCCGGCTTTGAAGGACTTCACTTTCCTTACCATTTCCGCCTGTTTTTCTATCGGTTGCGAGCAAAATATGAAGGACAAACCGCCGTATCTGGCTAACTCTATCGCTAAAGTATGATTGGACACTGCCTGCATTATAGAAGATACGAAGGGTATATTCAGTTTCAAAGGCGGGGTAGCGCCTTTTTTATATTTGGCTAAAGGTACCGTCAAATCAACATTGTTCGGTGTACATTTTTTAGTGGTCAGGTTGGGAATTAAAAGATATTCATCGAATGTTCTGGAAATATCGTCATAGATTTTTGTCATTTTTCTCACCGCCTGCTCTAAATTTTTATATTTGGTCTCTTTATCATTATGCCCGGGTTATCTTTTTCAAGTCATCGGAACACGTATTAGAAATTCAATAATAACTTGGTATGGTGAAGGTAGATAATGTTGAAATTTGTAACATATAATCTGACCCTTTGTCAAGAAATTTCACACTTTATCAAACTATGCTATATTGTTATTAATATGAATTCACTTAAGAAAATACTATCATATTTATTGATACCGCTGTTGGCGGTGTCTCTGATACTTAGCGGCTGTCAGTCTAACAGTACACCGGCAACAACGACTACGCCGGTATCTTCCAGCAATTCCGTTCTGCATCTTTACAACATTGACCCGATCACACTCGACCCTGCGGTTTCCGGCGATGCCACTTCGCATGAATTCATTATGCAAATCTTCAGCGGATTATTAACGTTAGATAACAATCTGCAACCCGTCGCGGACATCGCTAAAAGCTGGAAGGTCAGCAGCGACGGTACGGTTTATACTTTCACGTTAAAACAGGGCGTCAAATTCCATGACGGACGTGAGGTAAAAGCAGGCGATTTTAAATATTCCTGGGAACGGGCTTGTAATCCGGCAACGGGCTCGCAAACAGCCGAACCTTATCTCGGGGATATTGTCGGAGCAAAAGACATGCTCGCCGGCAAAGCCACTTCAATCAGCGGCGTCAAAGTGATTGACGACTATACCCTGCAGGTCACGATCGATGCCCCTAAGCCATACTTCCTGGATAAACTTACCTATCCTACCGCTTTTGTAGTCGATCGGAATAATGTCAATAAAGGCGCAGACTGGTGGAAAACTCCTAACGGCACCGGTCCCTTCAAATTAAAATCATGGGTACCAAATACCTCGTTTGTTTTGGAAAGAAATGATGCTTTCTACGGGGATGTCGCTAAAGTGGCTTCAGTTGAATACAAACTCTGGGCCGGCGTTCCTGAGCGATTGTATGAAACAGGTGATATCGATGCTACCGATGTTTCTCTGCCGTATATTGACGAGGTTACCGATCCGGCCGGCCAATATTTGAGTCAACTAACGATTACTCCCGAGTTGAGCTTCAGCTACATCGGATTCAATTGCACAAAACCGCCTTTTGACGATTCTGATATCCGCCAGGCCTTCTCCATGGCCATCGATAAAACCAAATTGGCCTCGCTAGTGTACGATAACACGGTGCAAAAAGCTGATGGTATCCTGCCTCCGGGAATGCCCGGTTATAACTCACAGTTAAAGGGTTTGGATTTCGATCCGCAAAAAGCGCTCGATTTAATTAAGGCGTCCAAATATGGTGACGTTTCCCGGTTGCCGCCCATCGTCATTACCGTCGAAGGTTATGGCGGAGGCATCGGTTCAGACCTGGAATCGATCATCAATGAATGGCGGCAGAACCTTGGCGTGGAAGTCACTGTACGGCAAATCGACCCGGAAAGATTCCTTTATTTCACCAAAGATGAGCTGGATAACATGTATGAAAGCGGTTGGAGCGCAGACTATCCGCACCCTCAGGATTTTCTGGATATTCTGTTCGCCAGTAACACATCGGATAATTATGGCGGTTACAGTAATCCCGCGGTTGACGACCTTTTAGCGAAAGCCGGGGTGGAGCCGGATAACGCTAAGGCCCTGGTGATGTATCAGCAAGTTGAGCAAATGCTGGTAAATGACGCGGCCTGTATTCCTCTATGGTTCGGGAAAGACTACACTTTGGTCAAACCGAATGTCCACGGTTATACTCCCGACGCCATGGGTATGGTAAGATTGAACGAAGTCTCAATCAGCAAATAACCAATTACCGCATATTCGTAGAGGAAGGTTTCTGACCCTCCCGCCTGACGGATTACCTGCTTCAATTCATGCTGAATCATAGTCACTTTCTAATTTAATGACTGTTAATTGAGTCCATCTGCAGGATGGGTAAAACTCACCGATTCCATCCGTTACCCATACCGGCGAAAGCCGGCATCCAGTCCATTACGAGGATACGGCAGTACCCGAAGTTATCTCAGGACGGAGTGGATCTCATTACTCTATCACGAACCTTGCGCGTAGGATGGATTGTACCCATCAAAATGCTTCAGTAAACAAAGACAAGCTCCTTATGGTTCACAAGGAGACCCTTCGTCCTCTAAAACGGACTCAGGGCGACATCAGCTAAACAACCCGCTTCATCGCCTCGGCTTTCATTTCCAGCGGCATCTTTTCAATAGCATAACGCAAAGCAGTCCGCGGCATATCCCGGCGGTGTTTTAAAACGTATTGATATACTTCAGCCTGATGCTGTTTGCTCGCTTCCTTCAGCATCCAGCCATAACCCTTCTGAACCATGTCGTCTTTATCCAGTAACAAGCGGTCGGCGATTTGTATAATCTCCGGGAAAAACTGCCCTTTCTTGGCCGGAATGATTAATGACACCGCCGCAGCTCTTTTCAGCCACCTGTTGGGCGAGGCTGTCCAGCTTACAATCTCTTTGATGCTCTCCGGATACTTTTGCACAAAATTGCCCGCGGTGTGATTGCAAAAACCGTCGACTTTCGCCCAGTCGTTGAGATAGGCATCGATCCAGCGCTTAAACAAAGCCAGGTCGGCCGGGTCGTACTTATTCGTCAGTTTTGGCGTCCACTCAGATGCGACCGCCGCCTCTTCACTATAATCGGAACGGAATAAATCTTCACACAAATCGAAAATTTCTTTTTTATCTAGTTCCCTGATTTCTTTCCAGTATTTATTCGCGATTTTATTGGTGGCGCCCAGGCTTACGCCGTAAAATTTCACTGTTTCCTTAAAAAAGCGCTGGTAATTGCCAATTGTTTTTTCATCGGCATTAGTACGTAATTCGGCTCTAAGTTTTTGAAGGGTATAGTTCATGATAAATTTCTCCGAAGATGATTATTACCGGTATAAAATAACTGGAGCCAGCGAAGAGAGTCGAACTCTTGACCGACGGTTTACGAAAGCGTGTCTAATTGTTATTATCGGTAGTTTTACGGTAAAAAGCAACCGTTTGGGTCTATCATAAAATTTAGGTTTTAGCCGTCGGGTAAGGTCGAGTTACGACGAGTTTGATTTAGTTTAGTCGCAATTTAGTCGCAAGGTCCCGCCAAAGCATTTCCCGATAAGTGTTTGACAATGCCTATTTTCAATGTTAGTATTTGGGTCAAAAGTGTCCTTTTTCGGCGTAATAAAAATCATAATAGGTGGGTCATTTATGAAAACAGAGGAGCTAGAAGCAAAGGTAAAAACACTTTCTGAAACAGTCGCGAAATTAGAAGGAAAGCTGACTCGTCTCGAAGATATTGAGGCTATTAAAAAATTACAGAGAGCCTATGGGTATTATCTCGAGCACTGGCAAGAAGAGCAGATCCTAGATTTGTGGTCTCACAGGGATGATGTCTCTGCGCAAACGGGTCGTAGTGGTCAGTATAAAGGGTGGGAAGAAGTTAGGGATAGTTTCCACTTTGAAGATCACTACACTGCCTATAACGGGGCGAAAAAGGCTCCCCCCGAGTATCTGCACATTCTGATGCCTCTTGCGGGTATTGTGGATATCGACTCGGACGGTAAGAATGCCAAAGGCAGATGGTATGGTTTCTTCCTTGGAGCCATGCCGCGAGAGGGACAAACCCGAGCTTTAATTGGGGCAGGAATATGGGAAAACGAATATGTAAAAGAAGACGGGATATGGAAGATCAAAACAATCTTGTGGAACGAGATAATCAGTAGTCCCTTAGAGGAAGGATGGGTAAAGAAACCTGCGATTCTAAATCCCCTCCACAAGGAACCGCATCCACTCGCACCCAACACTCGTTTTGCTCCTTACCCATCAGGCTATATTTTCCCTTACCATTACAAAAATCCAGTAACCGGAAAATAAGACTTTTAATCGACACACCGGTGGTTTAGAACTTTGTAACATTGATGTAATTGTTAAGTGGTCAATAATTGGTTGCTTGTCAGATAAAACGAATCTTTCAATTTATGATATCAAAAAGATTTGTAAAGGAGAATACTAATGGCTAATCTTGGCTTTATTGGGTTGGGCATAATGGGCAAACCCATGGCGAAACATTTGTTGGCCAAGGGATATCACGTCATGGTCTGCGACATAAATCCTGAGCCAGTCAAAGAATGCTGTTCAGTTGGCGGCGTGGCTTGCAAGAGTTGTAAAGACGTGGCCCAGAAATCAGATATTATTTTTATCATGGTGCCAGATACCCCCAACGTTGCCGCAGTTCTTTTTGGTAAAGATGGCGTCATGGAAGGCATCAGACCTGGCGCTACAGTTGTTGATATGAGTTCTATTTCCCCTATTGCCACCAAGGAGTTTGCCAAAAAACTAAATGCTATGGAAGTTAAGGTCCTTGATGCCCCCGTTTCGGGTGGGCAGGTCGGGGCAGAAAATGCAACCCTTTCTATTATGGTTGGGGGACCGGTTGATGTATTCGAGCAAATAAAACCCTATTTTGAAGTCATGGGCAAGAAAATAGTGCACATCGGTGATAATGGAGCAGGTCAAACCTGTAAAGTAGCCAACCAGATTGCAGTTGCATTAACAATCGAAGCTGTTGCGGAAGCGTTACTATTTGCTTCTAAAGCGGGAGCGGACCCTGCCAAAGTCAGAGAAGCGCTGATGGGTGGTCTTGCACAAAGCCGGATCCTTGAACTGCATGGTGAGCGTATGATAAAACGAACCTTTGCCCCCGGATTTCGCATAAAATTACATCAGAAAGACTTAAATCTGGCATTACAGGGAGCTCGGGAACTTAATCTTAGTCTGCCCGGTACCGCAATAGCGCAGGAGCTATTCAATGTTGTCGCGGCAAACTATGGAAGTGAACTTGATCACTCCGCTTTGGTGATGGCATTGGAAACAATGTCCAAGCACACAGTGGCATAAGCGGAATTGCAAAGGCTGGTTTGTATCACGGTCAGGAGAAACGGAAATGGAAATTGTACTTAGTAAAGAAAAAGAAACCCCCGGTACTTGGAGATACAAAGAGACTAAAGAAGATCACCCGATAACTATTTATTTAACCAAAGAGCAGGTTAAAGAACTTGGCAATCCGCAATCCATCAAAATGACAATAACGGCGGCCTAATATTTAGTTACTACACCCCAATCGCTTCCGCCACTTTTGCCCAACTTTTGTCCTGCTCTCCCTCCAGTCTACGAAGGTAGACAGTGGTGACAGCAAGGCTGCTGTGGTCCAGAAAACGGCTGACATCTTCTACCGTTTCACCGGCATCCCGGCGAAGCTTGGCGGCGGTGTGCCGGAAGATATAGACTCCAGAAGGAGCAATTCCAGCTTTTCTAAAATACCTCTGCAGGTTGCCGTAAAAGGTACCACTCGTTATTCCTTTGCCTTGGTGCGATTTTGACGGCCATAGAGATTCTTCGGGCGGCCATTGTTGCTAATTCCTTCCCATATGCTCTCAGTGAGGCTCTTATCGCATTCAGCGCCGGTTGCGGTAATTCCCGGTGCCCTTGTTTCCCGCCTTTACCGCGATAAGTGTAATAAGCTCTGTCACCGGCAAGAATTAGATTGCCCGCTTTCATTCCGATTACTTCTGCTCGCCGACGTCCCGTCAGTACCAGGGTCAGGATAATGGCTCGGTCTCGTAACCCTAAGGGGGAATCAGGGACTACTTCTAAAAGTTGATGCACCTGGTCACCCGAAAGTCCTCTGGGGGTCGAAGGTGAAGTCTGCGGTCGCTGTAATTTATCGCAGGGGTTGGACTGGACGATATCCATTCTTATAAGGAATCGAAAGAAAGAACTGATACAGGCAATACGAGCGCCGATGGTGATGGCGGAAGGCTGTTTACCGGAGAGTCCCGGACTATGAGCATAAACAAAGATATCTTGAGAAGTTACATTATCAGGCTGCTTTCCCGAACGCCCGAAGAAGTCCTGTAGCATCCGCGAATAACCTTCTACAGTCCAGCGAGAACCGGAGCGCTGTTCTTTCTCAGCTAGAAATGCATAGAAAGCACGCTGCCAGCCGGTAGCTGTGTCGGCAAAGTTAACGATTGTTGTTGTCATGTTATTCCTCCATCATGTCCCGAAGGAACTGGAGGGCTTTAGGGTTATTCTTGTGCTTTTTAAGAAGCTTCTTGACATGGGCTTTGCTGTAAGTGCCCGACTTGGTATCTCCGGGATAAGGTTTGGTGTTATATGGGTCGTAATCAGGGATAATTAATTCTGTTTCATTTTTAATCATGGTAGCATCTCCTTTTTATAGTGTTACATCATATATCACTCTGTCTCGTTCAGAAGTCAAGCGATTTAATAAGCTTTGTAGAGGATTTGCAGAGTGAATGGTTGACAACCCAAATTAATGCCTTGAAATTGTTATATACTGAAATCAGAAAAGGACTTTGGGATGACGATACATGCTCTATAACAAAATGCGACACAGTCTACTATTAATAGCACTGTTTTTCGTTTCTATTTCAGTGTTGATAGCGGGTTGTAGCCAGATAAAGACTCAAACAACTTCAACCTCATCAACGGCAGTAACTACGACATCAAATGTACCGACGATTACTGCACCGGATGCTTACACCCTGATACAACATAATTTAAATAATCGGGGTTTTATTGTTATTGACGTCAGAACTTTAACGGAATTTAATTCAGGACATATTGCCGGAGCCATAAATATAGATTACGAGTCTCCTCAATTTACTGCAGACGTTAGTAAATTAGACAAGAACAAACAGTATCTGGTATATTGTGCGACCGGAATTCGGGGCGCGGCAGCTACCCAAATAATGATAAGTCTTGGATTCAAATACGTTCAAAACATGGCCGGCGGAATTACCGCCTGGATGCAGGCTGGATATCCAATCACGCAACCGGCAACGACTACATCGGCAACTACTTTCGTACAATCAACAGATGGATTACAGCTCCAAGCCGCCGTAAATGCAACAAGCCTGACACCCGGGGAAAACCTGCAGATCAGCGTGGGTGAATACAACACTCTTGCTACGGTCAATAGTGTACCTTCTGGGAAAAATTGGGGATTAAACGGACTCTCCCTCGGGGCCTGTTCCAATACCTATGTCCAGCCGTTCGGAGTGGCGTTATACCAGGGCCACTACACTGCCCAGAATATTTCACAGGCTACATCTCTCGAAATATATGCCCCGGTTCCTTGCCCGAATTATATAAGAATGATAACGGGGTACGACTTTCTGCCTGACAGCATCGACGCAGCCGTCATGCCTGGCGGTGATGTATCGTCACCGACTCCTATGTCGGCTAACGTAATCGTTGGTGGCACCTATACACAAGTGACACAATTAACTCCCCTGGTCTCTGGGGACTATACCATAGTAGCTGGCGATGAATGGGGCGCACTTGAATTCCTTTATGTTAATGTAAAATAGCTAAAGGTTTAAAAAATGAATAAAGAAAACGATTCTTCTGTTCAAAAGGAATGGGCTTCTGGTGCAACCGCAACACTATATCTTCTCGGGGCGATACATCTGGGATTATTCGCATTTGCAACCGGACAGGTACCGTCAGGTTCTGCACCCTTTCTCGGCTTCTGGATACTTGGTTGTGCGGTCGCATTATTAGCGCTTGCCATGGTCGAGTTACGCCGCGGAGAAGTGTTTACGGGCACAATAGGTATGGTCTTCGGAGGTTTGCTTGGATTAGGATCTGCTTTATCATTCATCCGTTCGCTATGGACACCGGGTATCTTACCTATTGATGGCTGGTGGTTTCTTAGTGCCGGGATAATACTTTTCCTGCTTTTACCTGCCGCCTGGCGTCTGTCCCGATTCCTTTTTAGTGGATTGACTGAAATCGGTATAACGTTGACCATCCTTGGTCTGGGTATGATTGGAGTATTCGGTGCTCCGGAGACCCCATTAAAAATTGCCGGTTGGGGAGCCCTGATTTTTGCAATATTTTGCTGGTACAATGCTACTGCGCAAATGGTAAATACTATATACGGTAAAAAAATATTGCCTCTGTAACGCTTCTGGATCATCCGGAAATAACCTTTCAACTTCAGTGAGAACCAGAACATTCGGTTCTCATGCATTTTAGTGTCTCCGTGTTTTTCATGTTACTAAGCTGAATGGAGTTCTTCCATCGAATCACGTTTTGGCTGTGTCATTTTATACTCTCATTGAAATCAATCTCAAAGGGGTTGGATGAATAAGGTATGTTTGCTGAAAAAACTTTTATTACAGCTTCATTTGTGTTTATTGCTTCTATATCTGGAATATCGAAACTAAATTTATAAGATTGTGAATCTTTGATAATCATATTAGACGGCTCTTTAGATGAATATCGTTTACCCAATAATTCAATATCAATTGAGTCTATTTTCATTTGCTTTGGCGTGAATAGTGTAACGTCAGCAACTATTTGCTTTCCGCTCATAAATTCAGTTTGTCCGAATGCTTTAGCAGAATAGGGATAAGTTGAGATATGATTAACCTTTGCGCCTATTTTTAGATTTACTTCCGATTTAACATTTTCATTTAATTTAATGCTTTCAACTTGTTTTTGGATTTTTCTATCATTTATCCACAAAACAAGAATAAAAATAGCCCATATTACAGCTATTCCCCATATCACTCCAGCAAATATCCAAGATTTTATTTCAGGCACAAAAAGGTCTCCTAAACCAATTAACGCCAAAATTCCGTCAATCGAAAATTGAATAATTGTTCTTTTCCGCATAATTTTTGCCCTCTTATCCAGAGGCGCATCTTACTCACTTTGCGCCTCCGCTTGGTGATATTGTATCACCTCCTGATAAGGGGAAACACTCCGTTGCATGAGAACCGAACATTCTTCTCTATTGACATAGACTAAAGCCGAAGTAGAATTAAAATAGAAGTATTGAAACGAATTACCAAATAGATATATTGAAATTAATAATGACTTTAAAAAGAGGTAATTGAATGGAAGCATATTGCGTAAAGTGCCGCTCTAAGAAAGAAATGAAAAGCGCCAAGGCTATCACCATGAAAAATGGTAAACCAGCTTCTAAGGGTGTATGCCCGACCTGCGGGACGAGTATGTTCCGTATCGGAAGTTGCAAATAATACGCTAAATGTTCGTTTGATTTAGACGGTCCTTAATTTGCTCATAATGAAACAGGTTTTTATCAGCCGTCTTTCTATTTTTAAAGACAGTAGTATTGTTTTGCCTATAAAGTGTAAAGCACCTGAGCTAGAAATGTTATAAAATACACTTGTGGGCCAAATTAACTTTTCAAACTAAAGTTACTATTCACTATTAATTAATTCGGAGCAGGGTTGGGAGGTAACACTAATGGCAAGCGCCGCCAAAGCTTATATTCTTATTGAATGCAAAGTTGGTGTGACTACTGAGGTCGTTGCCGGTTTGAAGCGTCTCAAGGGTATAAAATCTGTTGAGACTATTACAGGTCCTTATGATGTGATTGCAGTTCTGGAACTCGAGACTTTACATTATATCGGTGATTTGGTCACTCAGAGCATCCAACAGGTTACCGGTATTAGCAGAACAGTCACCTGTGTTGCTTTATAATTCTGGGACGCAAATTATTAGTACTTGCTAACTCGTTGCCTACGTATTGGGGTGCTATTTGCTTGTGTTACACCCGATACGCAGACTTAAAAGATACAGAAACTATTAAATTCATAACCGCGAGTCTTCACCAGATGATGCTGACTTGCGTCTTTTCTTTTTAGATCGCAGAAAAATATTATATGGGTTCACTGGTTTGCCGATTGATTAAATCTAGAAGGTGCGCATTTTTTTGAATAAGCAAATGAATCCAACGTCAAACGATAAGAAAAAGCACGGGCTAAACTATGGTTACGTGATACTCGCGGCGGGTTTCTTAATCATGACTGTTGTTTCCGGAACGCAGTATTGTTTCGGGGTTTTCTTCAAGCCCATGTTAAATGAATTTGGCTGGACTCGCGCATCTACTTCCGCCCCCTTTTCCCTAAATTTAATTCTGACCGGTCTTTTTAGCATTTTAGCCGGCAGACTTAGTGATAGATTTGGCCCCAGAATAGTCATCACAATCGGCGCCATAATCATGGGTTCAGGGTATCTATTAATGTCCAGGATCACTAATTTATGGGAACTCTATCTTTCTTACGGGATCGTAGTAGCGATAGGCGCTAGTGCTATGTATGTCCCGCTAGTTGCTATGGTATCCCGCTGGTTTTCTAAAAGACGTGGGTTAATGGTCGGCATCTGCATTTCCGGGGTAGGATTTGGTATCGGAATAGTCCCTCCTATTGCCAGCCAACTTATGATAAGCCTTAATTGGCAGACCTCGTTGCTTATCTTGGGCGCTTCGAGCATCGTATTAATCGCATTGCTGGCGCAGTTTTTAAAAGCAGGGACTGAAACTACTCTTTCAAACAATAATGGAGATAAAGAGATACATTCAACTGTCTCCGCTACAGGACTTTCATTCGGGGAGTCGGCAAAGACCAGCCAATTTTGGATGATTTTGATCTCATGGTTTTTTTATGGTTTTTTCTATCAGGTTGGCATGGTTCACATTGTTCCGTATGCAACCGACCAAGGAATGTCTGCATTAGCTGCCGCCAGTATTCTGACGATTATCGGTCTAATAGGTATTTTCGGAAGGATAATTCTGGGTTTTGTCGGAGATAGATTCAATAATAGAAGAACGTTACTGTTCAGCTTTATGTTATTGGGGGCGGCTTTTATAGCGTTATCTGCCAGTGGAGCAATGAGTATATTATACGTTTTTGCGGTCCTCTTTGGTTTTTTCTTCGGTGTGGGTATTTTACTAGCGCCGATTACTGCCGAATATTTCGGGTTTAAGGAATTGGGAGTGATTACGGGTGTAATTTATTTTGGGAACAATCTAGGTGGCGCTATTGGTCCCACCTTAGCCGGATATCTGTTCGATCTCTCTGGTAACTACCATTTAGCATTTATATCTGGCGGCTTAACCGCCATTCTGGCCAGTATTTTTATATGGCTGCTCAAACCAGTTTCAAGTAAACCATAAGGTGTACTCTTGGAGTGGTGCAGACACGAAGACCTGATCGTGTGCTATATTCGGCAGATTGTCCCCAAGGTCACTTAAGCACTAATGTTTGATGGGCGAATTTAGTTGGATTCTGGACTTATACGCTAGAATAGCAATTTAAGGCATCAAATTGTAGAATTGAAATATGAATGTAATACGTTTATTCACTCGCTGGGTTTTCATCGTTTCAATTCCAATACTGCTGCTTTCTGTCACGATTGCTTGGGCCTTTAACAGCCTATGGATATACAAAGCTGGTTTTGCGAAGTATGATGTTGGTCAGACTCTCGGATTATCTTCACTTGAACTGGACAGGTCCACAAGCGAGCTGATCGCTTATTTCAATAATCCGCACCAGGAGTTTCTGGACATCAATGTTACATATAATACCGGAGTAACGGCCCCTCTTTATGATCAGGCAGATATCCTACACATGAAGGACGTCAAAGGGGTAATATGGCTGGATTATAGTTTGTTATTTTCGGCTGTGATTTACTCGCTCGTTTACGTTTTGGTCAGTGTTGCATGGAACAGACGAAATGGACGTAGAGAAATTGCATTGGGCGCGACATGGGGTGGTGGCTTGACGGTGGCCTTAATATGCTTACTGGGTATTTTTGTGGTCACCAGCTTTGACTCATTTTTTATCACCTTCCACGAGATATTTTTCCCCCAGGGCAACTGGCAGTTCCCATTCGGAGATCACATGATAACGCT
>Ga0182027_10002231_pt1 | contig 31628 bp, 30 predicted proteins | sample 712E1DmetaG_FD_121300 | JGI IMG/M metagenome (GOLD analysis project Ga0182027, IMG submission 121300) | Permafrost microbial communities from Stordalen Mire, Sweden - 712E1D metaG (Illumina Assembly) | ecosystem: Environmental > Terrestrial > Soil > Wetlands > Permafrost | place: Sweden...
AAATATTACTTGAACAAATAAAGCTAAATAATGAAAGGCGGCTCTGATATGTCAGAACCGCCTTTTAAAATTCAAAGGGCTAACTTATGTTTATTTACCATACTGAATTTTTCTTAATTCAGCCGGAGTCTTAAACTCTTGAGGATGGAGAAGTTTCTTCATTGCTTTTTCATTTTCCGGACAGGATTCCCACAAATATGCTATTTTGCCATTTTCCTGGAACTGAACAATAGGTTGATAAAAGTATCCTGGATAAGTCTTCCACGGATTATTCGGATCAACCCTCATCAGGGAATGGTAAAACGGTTTTACTTTCTTGGTCTGGTATTTCATTTTCCCAAGTGAATACTCTGTGGCTACATCTTCCATACCCTTGATCAGCTTTTTGATATCGTCTGTTCCCCCTGCCGCCTCAATAGCCGCCTTGAAATGGTAAATGTCGGCATAGGCAATATGCACATGTTGCTGCATGGGGATATTCATCTTCGCCGCTTTTTCCATGAGAGGTATTGTTTTGGGTGTAATGGGAACAGTCTCCAAATCTGTAAACGAAGAGATAATCCCCAGCGCCTTGCCGCCGGTCATGCTCCAAAACCTATGTGTCTGCGCGACACCGCCATAGAACTGAACATAAATATTCTTAGCCGCGGAATCAGCCCATTGTTTGGCAAAGGCGTCGGTATCCGTAAACCAGGAGCTTACAAACAAGATCAGGTCGGCCTTTTTATCGGCAATTTCCTGCAGAATGGGTATATATAAAGTCCCGCGCGGCTTAACTGCTTTACTATAAACAACTTTTAAACCCACATCTTCAGCCATTTTTTCCCAAGGCGGAAGATTCAGATAACTAATTCCTCTTCTCCACTCGTTCGTCCAAGCCAGATCTTCCCAAAGAATAGCGATTTTTTTCACCCCCAGTTGTTTTTTCCAGATTTTCTCCATAAAGTATTTTACTTGGGCATAATGAGCAGGTTCCGGATCAAAATCCCGGAAGCAAAAATCGTATTTCGGGGCTTCATCTATAATGCGCGCCGTTAATTCGGAGCCCATGGGACCATTGAAGACGAGAATATGGGGATATTCCTTGAAAAGGTTACCTGAATTCTCCTGCACCGCCAGAGAAATCTCTGTCCGGCCTTCCACGGAAACAAATGCAGCCTTATCTTCAATTATCAGCTTTCTTGCCGCTTCGACGGATAGCGAAGTGTCTCCCTTGCCATCTTGAACAATATATTTAACTGGCCGTCCCAGGATACCGCCGGCAGCATTAATCTCATCAACCGCCATTTGCTGTATATCCATACATGGTTTCGTACCAGGAGACGCACGGTTTCCAACATACCCAATCACAATGGGTTCCACTTTCGGTTGAGTGAATGACACGGATGGCAGCAATATCGCCATTACGGCTATCACCACTATGATGACGCCAACAACCCTTACACCTTTCTTCATCATGGTACCTCCTCTTTCAAAAAATATTTTCGACCTAAAAAAATTCACCCGTCCCTACGGAACGGACCTTCATTTGTGAGTATTAAATATTTTATCATCCCTTGAGGTACTTATCCCTGATATAGTCATTATCCTTCCCGATCTCGCAGGAAACCCACTTCACCCTAGGGGGTGATTCGGACATTTTGACGAAATTTGCACTAATAGTATATTTACCTAAATTTTTATCTTCAACTTCCTGGAACGCCTTGCGGATATGCCATTGCTTGTTTTCCATAGCGGTCTCCGGCGTCATCAATTTCATAATTATAGGAACTCCACCACCCCGCCATTTGGATCTTGCTGATTTCTTACTGTAATTCAAAGCCATTCTAACCAATTCATCGCCAGTATGCTTCATGGTTTCTTTTTCGATTAGTTTATGAAGATGCGTCGCCTGTTCCAGAATGTCGGGTATACGATCCGATGAATATCTCCAATCGTCTTCGATCTCCCACAGACCTAAAATCTTAAGCAAGGCTCGAAAATCATGATCTCTTGGAGCAGCAATGGCAACGAATCCATCCTTGCACTTCCAATGGCCATAAGGATATAAGATAAAATCCAGAACTCCGATCCTTGGCCGCGCTTTTCCCCATGTACAGCCGATTGAGGCCGGAATTCCTACCATGGAAGAATAAGCGTCCATGCTCGCCACATCTACCATCTGTCCCTGTCCCGTGTTTTGCCGATGAATAAGAGCTACTGTCCCCGCCAGGGCGGCACCAAGCCCGGAAACATACCAACCAGCCCACATTCCCGCGCGCAACGGCCAGTTATATGGTTCTCCCATCTCCGGCACGTCCCCCATCTCGGCAGGAAGTCCTGATCCCGCCTGGGAAGTAATGTCGGAATCAGGCATACGGGCAAACTGCCTGGCTTTATCCGTATACTGTCCATAGGGAGTAACGGCTATATAGACTAGACCCTTGTTATTAGCACTTAGCTGCCGGAAACTTATCCCCCATAAATCCATATCTCCGGCAGGAAATGTTTCAATGACGACAGCGGCCTTTTGAGCCAATTTACCGAAAACTTCTCGATCTTTAGCGTTATTTTTAATATCAAGAGTCATGTAACGCTTATTTCTTCCTTCCATCATAAAGGGTATTCCCACTCCTTTGACATTGACACCGAAAGGCGTCATCTGACGGGCAGTATCCCCTTCGGGAGGTTCGATCTTAATCACTTCGGCGCCAAACTCGGCAAAAAAACTGGCGGCAATAATTCCCGCGAAATTGCCGTGGCTGGCATCTAAAACGAGCAAATCATCCATAACCTCCGCCTTTCCTTCGGGATTCATAATGTCGGCCAATGACCTAGCCATTTCGGAAAGACGGGAAGAAGCGTGCCGTGTGTATATTTCTTCTTTTTGTGCTTTCGGGCTCATTTACAAACCTCTTTTCCGTAGTTGCATATAGGATCTTCATTCAGATTATAGTATACGGGCGGTTTCAGACCCGGCCTGTCGTCAAATGTGCCAATAACCCTTTTCTTTTCCAGATACTTGATCTCTTCTTCCGACATACCAAGAAACTTCTTCAGCACGACCCGGTTATGGTAACCGAGAGGGCGGGCAAGCCACTTGGTTCTCGATGGCGTCCCGCTAAGCTGTGCCGAGGGGCCGGCGATTACTAATTCTCCGTACATATCGTCTTTAAAAAGGACGACGCTTCCCCGTTTACGCCGCCATTCGTCATTACAAATCGTCAAGTCATCTGCCACTGCTGCTGCCGGAAATTCCTTTGAATTTGCGGCATTGATAATTTCCTCGGCGGTTTTAGATTTTACCCAGTCGGCGACAATACTATTCAAAGCCTTCGCATTTTCCGGCTTTAGTCTCTCCATGTTGTTGTTAAAGCGCTCATCCTTAAGCAATTCTTCTTTGCCCATTGCACTCAAAAGACCTTGAAACTGGTCATGAGTGGCGCAGGCTAAAGCTAAGAATTTTTCATCACCCGCTTTGAAAATTGCTGACGGGACCATAGTGGGATCTGAATTTCCAGTCCGACCGATTTCTCCTCCGGTGACAGAATGGTAGGTATAATTAAATAAAAGACGCATCAAGGCTTCGGACTGGGCCAAATCAATATACTGTCCTTTTCCTGTTTTATTTCTGTAGTAAAGTGCCATCATGATCGATAAGGCCCCAAAATTACCCGGTACAAAATCGCCCAGATAGTCGGGAAGCTTATAAAACTTATCCGTACCAGGATACCCGTTGAGACTTAAGACACCACTGGCAGCTTGGGCTAAAAGGTCCCATCCCGGGAAAAATCGCATCGGCCCGTATTGACCATACGTAGAGCAGCTTAAAAAAATAATCTTGGGATTTATTTTACTGATCTGAGAGTAGCCTATCTTCCATGCTTCCGCTGTTCCGGGAGCAAAGTTTTCAATGACTACATCGGCTGTCTCGGCCATTTTGTAAATCAATTCTTTAGACTTGGCCAGTTTTAAATTTACGGAAAGAAAATATTTATTTTTGGTAATATTGTGCCAGATCGGATTGGAGTGTTTCCAGTATTTGCCCCAGTAGGTTGCGGGTCTCCAGAGGTCTCCGGAGAAGGGCAGTTCCAATTTGATGACCTCCGCCCCGTAATCCGCAAGAAGCCTGGCGGCGATAGGACCGAAAATCACGTGAGAGAAATCCAACACGCGAATACCTTTTAAGGCTTCTGGTTTTGTGCCTGCTTCAGATGGATTGAACAGCTTTTCAGTATAAGAAAAATAGTCTTCCATGATTTATCTCCCCAAATATGCCTTCTTCACCAAATTATTCTTCATCAGGTTTACGCCCGTATCTTCAATGACAACTCTGCCGTCTTGAAGAATATATCCCCTGTTGGCTAACTGCAGGGCTCGCAGAGCGTTTTGCTCGGTAAGTAAAATGGTGAGCCCCGCATCCCGGAGCTTAACCAGGGTTTCATATAGAGCATCCACGATAATAGGTGCAAGACCTATGGATGGCTCGTCTATCATCATAAGCTTGGGATTCGCCATAAGGCCTCTGCCGATTTTAAGCATCTGCTGCTCTCCACCGCTGAGGAGTCGTGCCATCTGGTTGGACCGCTCCTTGAGAATCGGGTATAGGCTATAAACATAGCATAATGTTTCATTTCTTTTTTTCCAGGAATTGCTCCGATAAGCTCCCAGGAGAAGATTTTCCTTAACCGTCATATAAGGGAAGGTCTTGCTTCCCTCCGGCACCTGAACAATGCCCATATCCACGACTTTGTGCGGCGGTAAATTTAGAATGGGCTCATCTTTAAAGATTACTCTTCCGGTCGGATTTTTCATAAATCCTTGAATAGTATTTAATATAGTGCTCTTACCTGTTCCATTGGAACCGAGAATGGTCACAATTTCATTCTCTTTTACATGGAAACTTACATCATGGAGCACCGGAATAACTCCATAAGAGACATTAAGTTTATCAACTTCAAGCATACGCCTTCCACCCCCTCCCCAGATAGGCCTCAATCACAGCTTCGTTGTTCACTACTTCGTCCGGGGTTCCTTCGGCAAGTTTTTCACCGTGATTGATAGCAATGATACGATCAGCGGATTCCATTAGCACCGCCATGACATGCTCTATCCAGAAGATGGTAATTCCAAACTGTTCTTTGGCCCGGGCAATAAGTTGAATGGCATCATTGGCCTCGCCGGGATTAAGACCGGCCATAACCTCATCGATAAAGAGAAGTTTCGGCGTTGTAGCCAGAGACCGGGCAAGTTCTAACATTCTCAACTCATAAAAAGTCAAATCGCGGGCAAGAATAGCCCGTTTGCTGAAGAGCCCGACAAACTCAAGATAATGCGTCGCCTCAACCATGGCATCTTCAAAACTCTGGTTAATACGTTTCTTACCGCATAGGGCGCTGGTGGCCACACTGGCCAAAGCAGTCAATTCAGGGAAGGGCCGGGGAATTTGGTAGGTTCGGGCAAGTCCCATATGTGCCCGCTGATAAGGCTTCATCTTGGTGATGCTTACCCCATTCATTTCGATCTCGCCTGAATCGGCGTTAAGGTAGCCGGAGAGCACATTAACCACTGTTGATTTCCCCGCGCCATTGGGACCGATAAAGCCGACGGTTTCACCTTCGTGAATCTCGAATGATAAATTATTTACCGCAACAATGCCCCCAAAAGTCTTGGTGATATTGCTAACTTTCAGCAGTTCCGACATTTATTAATTTACCTCCGCACATGTATTGTTGGGAAATATTCTCTATAACGGCGTTTACGATAAATCCCAAAAAGACCTTCCGGAAGCGTGAAAAGAAGGATTATAAGAATTAAAGGGAATACAACTGCCTGTATCGGCCCCATAGTCCTGATCAGAATCATCTCTAAAAAGGCGACAAAATAACCGCCGACAACACATCCGAATATTTGAGTCCGGCCCCCGATCATCATAGCTAAAAATATTTTCAACATAAATGTAAATGTAAGATAAGTTTGTCCGGCAAATGAAGAAAAATAGTGCGCGTAAAACCATCCGGCAACCCCAATCATACCGGCGGAAAAGACAAAGGAAAGAATTTTAACTTTGTTTATATTTACTCCAATGCCGTGGGCCACTTCTTCGTCATCATTGATAGCGGCCATAATCAATCCATAACGCGACTTTACAACCTTGTTGATGACCAAAAGGTACAAAACCATGATGAAGATGGAAATGTAAGCTATAACCAGGAAATTGATTCTGGCATTCCCCAAATCCAGAAGGGGCTTGATACCAAAAAGTCCGGTATCCCCCTTAAAGATATCTGTATAAATAGTGGTTACTTCAAAAAAAACGAAAGGTAAAAGCAGGGATAACAAAACGTAGTAAAGACCTCGGGCAACAATCACCAAGGGACTGAAGATAAGCGCAGCAAAAAGAGTAGTTAAAATCGCAAACGGTAATGTAGCCAGCGGCCCCCAGCCGTAAGCAATACTGAGCAGAGCGGCCGCATAACCTCCTACACCGACGAAAAAATTCGGGCCGAAATTAACGCGGCCTGTTCCTAAAGTCATCAGCGACATCGGAATAGCGATAGCAGCTAAGAGATTTGCAGAGATCATAGTATTGATAAGCCCGGGGCTTATAAAATAGGCAACGGCGGGAAAAACGAGTAAAAGCGCAACCCAGATGATGGAATTGCGCCAATATCTGGGTTCAATCATCCATTCCCATTTCTTATCCTTAAGTCTGATTGTAACGCGATCTCTTTTTAATTCAACATCTACCATAATGACTCACTCCTTGTTAACCCCTGCGGCCTCACTATCAAAACAATCATGACCAGTACTAAACCCGAGAATGTCATAAAACGCGGTTCTCCCACGATAAAGCACATAACTGCATGGACTGCCCCGATGAGAAAACTCGCCATAATGGTGCCTTTCATGTTACCTAATCCTCCCAGAACGGCTACAAGGATGGCGGTAAACATGTAAATCTGGCCCATGTCCGGAGCGACTGTCCACACCGGCGCTATAATAAGCGTGCCGATCATAACAGGCACAAGCACAAACATCATCGTGAAAATATAAAGGCTCTCTACGTTAATACCGACAATCTGGGAGCTATATATGCTCTGGGAAATGGCTCTTACAGCAAGGCCTGTCCTTGTTTTAAGAAAGAATAAAACAAAAAGTCCAGTTAGAAAAAGCGCGATAATTGATCCGATAATAAGCTGGGTAGAAACAATAACCGAACCGATTTGCGTAGTCCCCTTAATCAATTCTGTTTGTAAATAAACACCTGTTTGCATGGGATATTGATAATTGATAGCCTGCTCAATTATGACCGTTAGCAGTAAAAGACCGACCAGCATCTCCAGTTCTTTATCCAGGTATTTTTTGATAACTCCTTTATAGATGAGAAAGGCGATAATAAATTGAACCGCCACCATGCCGAAAATCGCCGGTATCAGACTCCATCCTAGATCATGCAAAAACATCCAAGTGATATAAATAGTTACCGGAAATATATAAGCGTAACCGAGATGAAAAATTCTCAATACACCGCAGATTATGGAAAACCCTAATGAAACAAGCAGATAAATTGAACCTAAAATGAAAGTGTAAATTAGTAAGTTTTGTATATAAACCCACATAATTCTTTTTTTCTCCCTTCTTTACTTTTAACCCGCGCTAAATCCTTAATCATGGGAAGAATCTAGTAAATATAGTGCAATTTATATAATAATATTGATACTTGCTGAAACTCTTACTCAGCATTAATAAAACATTCGAAAATAATAGCTTGAAAATGATTCTCTGAATTACGAAAAAACACTGACAAGCGCACGTGTATTTTGTTAATCGAGCTTTGAATGTTTGTCAACAGTTTTTAATCATTTTTTTGCCGCTCTCCTGACCGAAAGTAAAAAAACCATTTTAAGCTTATCGCCGGTGTTTCTTTCATTATGGCGAGGCTTACCGCGCGATGCGGCAGCCTGATTAGCGCTACAAGATATTACTTATTTTTTCTTCTAAGTCTTTCTTGCTTATATCTTTCACCAAGACTACTTTTTTTCGTGATTTTTCGCCGGCCAAAATTTCCAACTGACTTCTTCTCAGCTCCAATACTTTGGAGAGCAGTTTTACGCAAGCAAGATTAGCCGCTCCTTCCACAGGTTGCGCGGTAACCTTAAGTTTAAGCGCACCATCTTGCCAACCGGTTATTTCAGCGCGGGAAGCGCGAGGGATAACTTGAATTTCAAAAGTTAAGCCGTTTTTAAATTCTTTTATCTGAAACATGCCTGCCAAAAAGAACCTCTCTTGACGACATTATAAATTTCGGGCTAACTGAATTATTATTTCTACTAAAAAATACTGCAAAAAGATAATCATCAAAATGACAATAATTGGGGAAAGATCAATTCCGACATTATGCAAAGGAATTATGCGGCGCACAGGACGAAGCACCGGCTCTGTAGCTCTATACAAAAAGATTACGATTTTATTATAGGGGTCTGCATTTACCCATGATATTACGGCGCGGAAAATTATAATCCACATGTAAATCGTTAAAACAATATCAATGATCTTAGCTAAAGCAAAAATAAAATTACTTAAAACAAACATAAAGACCTCATAAATTCGAGTTTAGCCGCCCTGGGAAATGGACAAGACAAAAATATTTAAAGCTTCATTAAACTCTTTTGGCCTTTCCATCATTACCATATGACCGGATCCTTCTATCAGGCATAGTTTTGCCCCGCCTATACCTCCGGCGATTTGACGGGAAAAATCCGGCGGCGTCATTTTATCTTCCGCCCCGCAGATTACTAGCGCAGGCACAGCTATTTTACCTATTTCTTCGGTTAAGTTCAATTTATTGCACGCCGAGAGATCATCATATAAAACATCTATATTGGCCCGAGAAAGGCTTTTTTTCAGCAAGTCAAAAAACTGGGGGCGGTTTTCCTTGGCCAGCGAAAACTTGCATATTAAGTCGATTGCTTCCGCCGGATTTGTTTTAAAAAATCCCAAGAGGGAAGGATTAACCGGCATTTTTATCCCGCCGCCAACCGGAACAATTCCTTTTATCTCTTGCGGGTAATTTAGCGCGAATTGCAGAGTGATGGCGGCACCCAGAGAATGACCGACCAGGATAGAATTCTTTAGACGTAAAGCATCCAGCAGTTTCCTTACCCAGAGACAATAGTTCCCCACATCGCTTTCACCACTCCCCTTAGAATGGCCGTGCTCCGGAAGATCGACGGCAACAATATTATAATGCTTATGTAATTTGGCGTATTGTAGCGACCATAGACTGTGGTCGCCGCCGGACCCGTGGATGAAAATCAAGCTTTGTTTGTGCGCTCCAAAATCACTGCTGTTAATCCAACAGGCGATTTTCACAGATTCAATATTAAAATATTTCAGCATATTGATTTACCCCTAATGCGAAGTGAATATCACAAAAACAAAAATTTAGGCAATGGAAGAATACGCCAAGAGAGCTGATTTATATTGACAGAATAAAGGGAAAAAGTGCATGAACGAAGTGAAAGGAGGACGGAAATGTTTAAGAGAAAGAAAATAGCGATCATCGGCGGTGGAAAAATGGGAAGCATAATAGCTCAAGGTTTATTTGAGCAGAAAATTTTTTCCAAACGGAACATTACCGTTACCGATATTGACGGCGCCAGATTAGATTTTATTCGTTCTACAATGGGGTTACAAGTTTCTCATGATAATAAAAAAACGGCAAAGAACGCAAACATAATCATCATAGCGGTTAAACCGCAAAATATAGCCGCAGCATTAAACGAATTCGGTTCTGCTATAGATACTTCAAAAGTCGTGATATCTATTGCCGCCGGAATCACAACCTCTTTTATCGAAGCCTCTTTGCCCAAAGGCGCCCGTGTTTTAAGAGTAATGCCCAACACCCCCGCGCTTGTAAGGGAAGGAGCGGCGGCCGTGGCCAAGGGCAGTTGCGCTACAACCGGCGACATTAAATTGACGCGCGCTATTCTTGACGCCGTGGGAATGAGTGTCGAAGTTGATGAAAAGCTAATGGATGCCATAACCGGACTCTCCGGCAGTGGTCCCGCTTATTGTTTTATGATCATAGAGGCGCTTATAGACGCCGGAGTAAAAATGGGGTTGCCGCGCGATTTAGCGGCGCAACTGGCAGCGCAAACCATGCTGGGAGCCGCCCGCCTTTGCCTTCAAAGCAATAAACAACCGGCGCAATTAAGAGAGATGGTAACATCGCCGGGAGGCACTACCGCCGCCGGATTGAAGGTGCTGGAAGCAGGAAAAATTCGGGAAACAGTTATTTCCGCCGTGGAAGCGGCTACAAAGAGGTCTAAAGAATTATCGGGCGGCAAATAATAAGTTATTAATGATACATTTTCTATCGAAAACGGGGAATTATCGGCGCGTTGCTATCAATAAATACTTAAAGTCCAGCCATCAGAAACTTTCATCACTTTTTTCTTTTTCATTAATGGGAATGGCCGGTTCTTTTGGCTCCGATGCTACAACTGTTTCTTTAGCTTCGGTCTGTGTAATAACCAGTGGACCTGCTTCGAGAGGCGGAAACGGCATCGCAGGCAAGTTTTCTTCAGTAGTTGTTACCGGTGGAATAGCCGACAGAGAACCATCTGTTTTCATTTCTACCGTTCTTCTTTTCTTGTGTCGAGGCCTGCGGCGGCTTTTCTTTTTCACCGGCTCTTTTTGCTCATCTTTTAATACCGAATTTTCGGCTGCTTTCAAAGGAAGCTCTTCCTGTACGGCCGGCTTTTCCAAAACTTGTTCCTTGATAATTTGCCGTATGTCCAGCTTGTCCCAGGGCATCTCCGTACTGCCTGAAATATGCAAATTGAGCCCGAAAGCTGTCTCCAGATTTAAAATTTCATTTCTTTTTTGATTGAGAATGTAACCAGCGATTTCATGCGGTAAAATTATTCTTAATTCGGAATAAATACCTTTGACCGCTTCTGATTCAATTTTGCGGAATGCCCCCAGCGCGGCATATTCCAAAGATGGACGCAGGCCGCTGCCTTTGCAGTAAGGACAAGTTGTATAACTGATTTCCTGAATTGTTGATTGTTTCTTTTGCCTCGATAATTCCAACATCCCAAATTTAGAAATGCGCGAAAGCTGAATTCTTGCCCTATCAATGCTCAGCGCTTTTTTGAATGATTTTTCCACTTCGGCGATATGCTTTTTATCGGCCATGTCAATAAAATCGATTACGATAAGCCCGCCTAAATCCCGTAAACGCAATTGCCGGGCAATTTCTTCGCTGGCTTCAATATTGGTCTTAAAAGCGGTTTCTTCAATCGTTCTTTTGTTGGAACCTCGGCCGGAGTTTACATCTATTGTAATCATGGCTTCCGTCGGATTGATAATAATGTACCCGCCGGATTTTAATTCCACGCGCTCCTGATAGATAACCCGTATTTGTTCTTCCAGCTGAAAGCTCTCGAAAAGGGGATTTTTTTCCTTATATTGTTTAACAATTCTTACATTACGGGGAGCCACAGCTTTTAAATAAACACGCATTTTGCGGAAGGTTTCGTAGTCATCAACAAGAATTTCATCAATTTCCGGCGTTAAATAGTCGCGTAAACTGCGCACACCGAAGTCGGTCTCCTGATAAACCAGTAAAGGCGCGTTAATTATGCTTGCCTTCTTGTATATTTCTTTCCACAGGCGCATAAGGAGTTGATAGTCGCGCAAAATTTCCTGTTTGGTGCGGTTAATTCCCGCTGTCCGCACTATAAATCCCATATCCTCCGGGATTTTAATTTGTTCCATGAGATTTTTGATTTTTTTCCTGTCTTCTTCACTTTCTATCTTCCGGGATATCCCGCCGCCGGGTTTGTTGGGAAGCAGAACCAAATACCTGCCGGGGAGTGAAATATAGGAAGTTAAAAGAGCTCCTTTGTTGCCGCTTGCATCTCTTACGGCTTGGACGATGATTTCCTGTCCCGCTTTGAGCAATGGTTTACCACCGGCCTGAGGGCTTTCCGGCTCGACAAAATATTCCGGGCTTACATCTTTAAGAGGAAGAAAACCATCCTTGACTCCCCCATAATCAACAAAAGCCGCCTGCAGACCCCGTTCAACTTTCAGCACTTTGCCTTTGTAAATATTGCCGGTAATCGGTTCTTTTACCGACATCTGAATGTTGAATTCAATGAGCTTGCCCTTTTCATTAACGGTGGCCATACGCATCTGTTCTTTATGAACAGCGTTAACAAGCATAGTATGTTTCATAAATGTCCTTTTCGGCCGGCTGCTATTTTGCGCGTTTTGGAGCGGGTATAGGCTTTCGTTAGCCTATTCACCAAATATGCGGCTCGACCTTTTGTATTTATTCGTAAAACTCCAATTCCGAAAGCGAAGCGCATTGGAATTGGCAAGTTGAACAATCCCGCATAGCGGAGGGTATGAACCTAAAAGTGCACTGCGGGGTTCATACCCGTGGCAGAAAGGCGCTGATATCGCCTTTTCCAATTCTAATAATTTCAATATTGTCATCAATAAGGCTGATGACACTCGATGGCTCGGGTATAATATTACCACCATCGATAATTAAATCAACAACTCGGCCAAAGCATTCCTTGATGGCATAAGGATCGCCCAAAGCTTCACCATTCGCTGTTTTTACGCTGGTGCTGATTATCGGCTGTCCCAATTCTCTTACCAGAGCCAGGCAAATTTGATTATCCGGCACTCTGATTCCTGTCGTCGCTCTTTTCGGCAAAATGATTTTCGGCACCAGGCGCGACGCTTCCAAAATAAAAGTATAGGAACCGGGTAAAAGCCGTTTCATTGTTTTATAGGCATAGTCGGTAACTTTGGCATACTGGCTTATATGTTTTAAATCCGAACAGACGAAGCTCAAAGGCTTCTTCTTATTTCTTTTTTTTAATTCGTAAATTTTTTCAATACCTTTTTTATTGGACAAATCACATCCCAAACCGTAAACCGTATCGGTAGGATAAATTATTATTCCCCCTTCACGCAATACTTCCACAGCCTTTTTAATAAGGCGCGCTTGTGGATTCTGGCTGTTAATGGACAGCATCTCTTAATTACCGATTTTTTATAACAATTCTTAATTGAAATGTATATCAATAATTTAGCGCTTTGGCAATCAAAGCTTCTTCGAGAAGCAGGCGTATAGTTTTATCTATACGTCGAGGGACCAATGACTTGACCCTGCAAAGATAAATTCAAGAAGGTGGTTTGGTATGATTATTTATTGTTAACCCTGTCTTTACTGAGTTTGTATTCAATACTGTCGACAAGCGCCTGCCAACTGGCTTCAATAATATTTTCAGAAACGCCAATAGTACTCCATACATCTTCTCCATCCGTGGAATCCAAAAGCACCCGAACACTCGCGGCTGTGCCTTCCGAACCTTCCAGCGTGCGCACTTTGAAATCAATCAAATGCATCTCTTTAATTTGCGGATAAAATTTTGTTAGCGCTTTACGCAGAGCGTGATCGAGAGCATTCACCGGACCATTTCCCTCGGCGGCAGTCAATTCTTCTTCACCATCGACCGATATTTTAATAGTGGCCTGGGAAAGACAGGGTTTGTCTTCCGAGCGTGAAGTAACAACATTAAAACTCTCCAGAGTAAAAGGTTCGATAAACTCGCCAATCGCCTTCTTAATCAGCACGGAAAGCGAGCCGTCGGCGGCGTCAAACTGAAAACCTCGATCCTCCATAAGTTTAACTTCATGCACTATTTTTTTACTGAGGGCATCATTTTTAGCCAGGCTAATACCCAATTCTTTGGCCTTGTATTCAACATTGCTTTTGCCCGCCAAATCGGAAACCAGGACGCGCTGGTGGTTGCCGACAAGTTCCGGTTGTATATGCTCATAGGCCATGGAGTTTTTGACCACAGCGCTGACATGGACTCCGCCTTTGTGCGCAAAAGCGCTGCGCCCCACAAACGGCCGCGAATTAAGCGGCGGAACATTGGCGACATCGCTTACATAATGAGAGAGATTGGTTAACTGCCGGATAGATTCCGCAGGCAAACAATTTTTACCCATTTTTAACTGCAAATTGGCAATGATAGAAATTAAGTCGGCATTGCCGCATCTTTCTCCGTAGCCATTGATCGTTCCCTGAACCATCTTAATTCCTTCCTGTACAGCAGCGATGGAATTGGCAACGGCAAGCCCGCAGTCGTTATGCGTATGAATACCGGCTATATTTAAAGGGATATAAGAAGATATTTTTTTTAAGATATCGCTGATTTCATTAGGCATAGAACCGCCGTTAGTATCGCAAAAAACTATCATATCCGCACCGGCGGTAAGCGCCGTTTTGACAACTTTGGCCGCATAGCGGGGATTGTTTTTATAGCCATCGAAAAAATGTTCGGCATCAAAAAGAACTTCTTTACCCATCGCTTTCAAGTATTCGATGGAGTCGGTAATCATGGTTAAATTCTCATCCAGATCAGTTTTAAGAATTTCGGTTACGTGCAGATCCCACGATTTTCCGACTATAGCGCAGGCAGGGGTGCCTGCTTTGACCAAAGACTTCAAATTGGGGCATGATTCTGGCTTCATATGCGGACGGCGGGTACTGCCGAATGCCGTTAACCGTGAATTTTTAAATTTAACTTTTTTTGCCATTTCGAAAAAGCGCACGTCTTTGGGATTGGAACCCGGCCAGCCGCCTTCGATGTAATGGAAATGTGTTTCATCACACCGTTGCGCTATGCGCAGTTTTTCTTCCGCCGAAAAATTGGTTTGTTCTCCCTGTGTTCCATCCCTTAAAGTGGTATCGTAAATCAAAATTTGATTTTTTGCCATTTTGTCCTCACTTTCAAAACCACCGCGTATGCGGGATTGTTCGATTAGCCAATTTCAGCTTGTGACCTTTAGGTTATGCGCTACGCTTCTGAAATTGGGATCTCACAAAAAATCCGCTGCCGGGTTTCCCTGGCAGCGGATTTCAATTTTGTTTAATTTGAATTATGGCTATTCCACGACCAGGCCTCTTATGAAGAGGCTAATTATGATGATGCTGATAATAATTTCACTAATAATGATCGTGTTCATATCGCTACTAAACATTTAATTTTTTTATATAATAATTTTTTAATAGTATTTTGTCAATAGAAATAATTTCTAATTATATTTTCAGATTACATGATTACCAAAGACATGGCAGATTTAATTATTAAAGTTCGTCTTATAAACTCTAAAAGTTACCGCATTAGTGAGCTAGTACAAACGTCCCCTGTTTCTTTCTTCATTCTTGTCAGTACAGACAATGGCTGTTCTTGATCTTTTCCTCATTGTTATTAAAATAGATAGGAAGATGTGATACCCAATTTTCGTCAGCTATATTATATGGCTTAATGTAATACCATTCCTGAGGCTTTGTTATATTATTCCCGTTCTTCTTCCAAGGGATTTTACCGAATTTTATATATGGCTTAAACGTATCCAATAAAAAAGCGATGTCTGTTTTGTCTTTAAACTTAATCTCAACTTCCTTTGCCTGCTCAACAAGAGCCTTGGCAGCCGGTGTCAATACAGCACCCAGCCAATTTTGCTCTTTTTCATAACGTGCCGCATCCACCAATGCCGAGCTGACCATTACTTCTCCATCTTTAAAGAAATCGCCACCACCTACTGCGCCTCTCAACGGAAAGCCCTGTTTAATTGCATCTGCCATGATCATAGAGCATGTAGCAAAAAAAAATGCTATCGAACCATACAAACAAACAAGAACGCTCCGTATCTACAACTAAGATAATTGAATCAGACAATATCCAACGATCGATTTTCACGCGACCAATGTTAGTATTTGTTGAAGACCTTATTTCAGAGATTAGCTTGTTTGTCTTCCAAATAGCATCCTTGAAGATTGCTCCGTCGATAAATTTAGAATAGGCTTGAATATCAAAAAAGCCGACGAGAGTGTTTTGGTAGATAATGAGTACCCCATGCTTTTTCATAAACCAATAGACCACATCCTGCACGTTGTTGCTAAATTTGTGGAAAGCCTCATCAAGCTCATCATGAGTTGCTTTCAGAGCTTCACTTCGCCCTTTAATGATAATGTTTAGTCGGTCTGCAAAAGAGTCGATCTCAACGCTCTCCACTTGATAGCATAATGCTTTAAATATTTGACACCAGTACTCAAGGGACAATGAATTATTTTTGTTCATAATGTTTCACCTTTATAGATAGAGTCCGTCACTAAATCAACTGCGGTCTTCCAAATCACACGCTTTTTTTGCATCACGGCAGCCCAGCTTGCTGTTGCCCTGCAATAAATAAGCTTTGCCCTAATAACTGAACATTACTCTAATCAAGCAAGCGTTTTTGACCGATAATTTTTTGTATCTCTGTTATGTTTTGCGAAACTTCCAGACACCCCAAATATTCGCCTGCTGAATCCCTTAGTGCATAATATTCTATCAATACTTTCTGGGGACTATCTTTACCTTTCACGGGCAAATCTATCCAGAATTGGGCTTTATCCCTTTTGCCCGCTTTCATCTCCGCCAAAATCGTCTCCACTTTATTGAGACTGCCCTTAGGATGACAATCCCGCACATCGCGACCGACGGCCCCTTTAGGTCTTTTAAATATTCTGGTCTCATGTCTATTCCAGGCAAGCACTTTATCGTTTTTATCTACCACAGAAAACTCAACAGGAATTATTTCCAGCAATGCCTCCAATATGTTTTTATCTAATTCACCAATCATTCTTACCTCCAATTCAAATATTATGGTTTTAGTATGCTCACTATTTTTTATATTTCAAGACCTGGTGCTGTTTTTTTCAACTGGTTCTTAATAAGCCATATCTTCCCATAAAAATCACCCACAATATAACATTTCGATTGCAAAATAGATTTCCATTGGATAGTTTATGCTGTCAAGTGAAATTATATTGAATAATCAAAGCGTTGGAAAAACATTAAGTGATGAGAATACATTATTTTCAGCATGTGCCTTTTGAAGGATTGGGCAATATAGAAGAGTGGATTAAAGCCAAAGGACATTCGCTTTCTACAACTCACTTTTATAAAGATAATGTGTTGTTGCCAAGGCTAGACAATATTGACTGGCTTATTATTATGGGCGGACCGATGGGAGCGTACGAAGAAAACATTTATCCTTGGCTTGCCGCTGAAAAAAGATTTATCAGCCAGGCTATCAGCCGCAGGATAAAAGTTCTGGGAGTTTGTCTGGGCGCGCAACTCATCGCTTCCGCGCTGGGGGCCGAAGTTTATCTCAACGCACACAAGGAAATCGGCTGGTTTCCAATAAACCTAACTGAAGAGAGCAGATCATCCATACTTTTTCGGGGACTGCCTGCTGAAATTCTCGTTTTTCACTGGCATGGAGATACTTTTGATTTGCCTTCCGGCGCGAAACACCTGGCCGAAAGCATAGCTTGCAAGAATCAGGCTTTCTCTTACAAAAATCATGTCCTGGCCCTGCAGTTTCATCTGGATGTAAGAAAGGATAACATTGAAAAATGGGTGCAAAGCGGAGCAGAGGAGTTGATCGAAGCCCCATATATCCAGACAGCAGGGGAAATGCTTTCTTCGGATAAACGTTTTGCCGTTATAGAAAAGTATATGGGGCAAGTGCTTGACCGTTTTGCAGCCCAGAAGTGTTGAAAAATACTTGTCCCATTTTTATACAAAACCAGTGATCCGCAAAAACTCCTGACGAAGGCTTCGATGCCGATTTTCTGATCAGGAATTACATCCTTCCAGGATGCCTTCTCAGCCCAGCTTTCTCAGTTCTCTGCGGAGAATTTTACCAACTGCACTTTTAGGCAGGGCATCCAGCAGCTGAATGGCTTTCGGTCTTTTATACTTGGGCAATTGCTCCTGGCAAAAATTCATCAGGTCTTCTTCCGTCGCTTCTCCTGCCGACTTCAGAACGACAAAGGCTTTGACTACCTCACCATAAACTGGGTCAGGAATGCCGATGACGCCTGCTTCCAGAACCGCGGAATGCTGGTAAAGGATATTTTCTATTTCCTTAGGGAATATATTTTCTCCCCCTCTGATGATCATGTCCTTCTTTCTATCAGTGATAAAGATATAGTCATCCTCATCAATATGCCCGATGTCTCCAGTATGCAGCCATCCGTTGCGAATGGCTTCTGCCGTTTCTGCAGGTTTATTCCAGTAACCCTTCATAACTCCAGGGCCTTTGATCACAATTTCGCCGGTTTGTCCGACCGGGAGTTCACGGTCTTTTTCGTCAAATATTTTAATAGTATTAAACTTCTGGTAGCACTTGCCGATAGAGCCGTATTTGGGCGGTCGCCGTCCCGCGACATTGCCGCAATTGACGGTAGTAGCTTCACTGAGCCCATATCCCTCCCAGATATCGATACCGTATTTTTCTTTCCATTTGCGGGCAACCTCCATGGGCATTGGCGCGGAACCGCAAATACAGGTTTTAAGCGAACTTAAATCATATTTAGCCAGATCCGGATGGTTCAAAAGTTGGATATACATGGTGGGTACGCCGCGAAATTCCGTAACTTTGTATTTTTGAATAGCGTTCATGGCCTCAATAGGATCCCAGCGGCTGATCATGACCAGCTTGCCGCCCGCCATAAATTCCAAGTTTAAGGCAAATACTCCGTAACCATGGAACAAAGGAAGCGTGATCAGAGAGACACGATTTCTGCTTATTCCGAAAACCTCGCCTTCCGTGTTAGGACTTTTGGCCTGTCCACCCACCTGTTCATACAGTTTCCCCTTAGCAGTCATACCCCAACTATCGAGCAAAACCAGATCGAAATAACCTAATACATGGGTGTACCAATTGAAATGAGTCAGCATAACACCTTTTGGATTTCCGGTGGTGCCTGCCGTATAAATCATAACTGCCGTATCGTCGTTTTCCGTTTCTTCGATCACCAATTTTTCCGAAGTCTTCTCAATGACTTTATTAAAGGAGAGCATGTCACCGGGGACCGAATCTCCTACTATAATCACTTTCTTCAGATTGGGTGCTTCCTTGCGGGCATCTTTTATATTATCCAGATAAGTGCTGTTGCTGATTAAGGCGGACAAACCGGCGTCCTGATAAATGTAGGCAAGTTCGGATACGCGCAGAGCCGGGTTTATCGGAACCATTGTTGCCCCTATTTTGAAAGTGGCAAAAAAAGACTGCATGAGCTGCGGACAATTGAGTAACTGAACGCCAACCCGATCACCTTTCTTGATTCCCATGTTTTTTAATGCATTGCCCAGTTTATTGGCAATGTTGTTCATCGCGACATTGGTGTGCCAGCGCCCGTCATAGTAGAGAAAATCGTATTCACCAAATCTTTGGATATTGTCATCCGCTAAACGTCCAATATTCATTGCCCTTTCTCCTTGCTCAAGAAATAAAATTTAAGACGATATATATACCCAAGCCTCTGTTGGCTTGAATCACCGGCTGCGTAATCAGTTTACTGGAATGTTTTATCTGTGACCGTTTTGATTCCTCCGGAAACCGTGCGATCTCTTTGAAATAATAGCTGGTATGGTAGAAAAATCCACACATTTAAATTGTACAAACATATAATCAGGATGCTTTTAAGTCAATATATAAAATGCAAAGTTCTGTTGAGATTATTTCATTGACGCGCGGTTATATTTTTTTTATACTTCAAAAATCACATCAATGAAGATTCCGCACACAGAAATCATTTCCTCTTCCCAATCCAAAAGGTGTGATTCAGAGTTGACTATGGTTTTTAACATGTTGAGTAAATCAAAAATCTGCGCTAACGATATCTCGGATGACCGCTTACTGTCGGCCTATTATTTTACTTGCGCAAATTTGTTAAGCCTCATTCGCTCTTTCCCGCAGTATACTCAAAGCGAAAAACTGCTAAACACTGTCAAGCGACAGTTTCTGGGGAGGATTCACCTTAATCATCCGGAAGTAAGTAATTTTATAAACGTGTCGTAAGCATGGGCTTATTGTTTTTTGTTTGATAACAATATTTTTTAAAAATAATTTAACCAGGGATGAAAGGAGGACCAAAAGATATTGAGCGGTCATAAGTACAATACATGATGAGGATTCATGTATGATTTTCACTTGAGCTTCACTGTTGACGGATGATGAGTACTACAAGAAATCATTTTATAGCTTCTTAAAAGGAGGGGATTAAATGGCAGCAATTGAAACAAAAGAGAAAATGGATAAAAAAGCCGTAATAGTAACCGTAGCCGTTGTTCTGGCTATGATAGTCGATGGTCTTGATCTTCAGGTTCTGGCGTTGGCCTTTCCCATGTTTATGAAAGAAATGAATATGTCGCCGCTTATGGCCGGTGCGCTGGGCACCTATACTTTGGTCGGTATGGGGCTCGGAGGAATCTGCGCCGGCTGGGCTTCCGACCGGGTTGGACGGGTTCGGGTCACCTGGTGGTCTATCTTACTGTTTTCAATATGTACTGGAGTTATCGGATTTTCTCAGGAATACTGGCAAATTGCCGTCATGCGTTTCCTGTCCGGGTTAGGACTTGGCGCTGTTTACATAATCGGCAACCTTCTGGTTTCGGAATATGTTCCTACCAGAATCAGAAACACCGTGCTGAGCATAGTTATGGCCGGCTGGTCCTTTGGTTATGTTGTGGCGGCTTTGATGTCCGGCATAATTATGCCCACCTGGGGGTGGCGGCCCATGTTTGTGCTGGCAGTGCTTCCCGGTATTATCTGTTTAATCATCCTGTATAGTCTATCCGATCCACCCAGCTGGTTTGCTTCACGTGCTGCAGCCCGCGCGGCAGCTCTGCAGGGTGCCAAAAAGGAGAATGAGTTTGCAGCGATCTGGAGAGATAAGAAGGTCCGGACAACATTTATCCTTTGGACAGTTGCTTCCTTTGGCTTGCAATACGGTTACTATGGAGCAAATACCTGGCTGCCTTCCTATCTGGTTAAAGATCTAGGGGTCAACCTCAAGAATATGGGATGGTTCCTGGCTGCGACTTACTCGATGGGTATTATCTCGAAACCAATTGTGGGCTGGCTGGGAGATAAAATTGGCCGCCGAGTGATGTGGGTTATTGTGGGGCTGGCCGTTGCCATATACATTCCCTTCGTCATGAATTATGCGTCAAAAGACAACATCGCCTATCTTCTGTTGATCTTCGGAGGTATGTATGGCGCCCTTTACGCGATCTTTGCTACTTATTTAAGTGAGAGTTTCCCGACGGCAGTACGCGGAACGGCCATGGCCACCACATACAATATAGGCCGCATCGGTTCGATGATTTCCCCGTTACTAATCGGTTGGGCCGCTACAAGCTACTCTATTGGTGTCGGTATTGCCACCTGTGGAATTGCTTATCTGATGTGCGCACTGCTGCCCGGCATTTTTATTAAGGAAAAAATGTATGATCCGAAAGCGGTTGTGGCAACAGAAGCTAAATAACCCAGGTAGTAAGATCGTGAAGAAGATTCCGTGCTAAAGAAGAACAATAAATCCCTGTAATACAGAAAAGCCCCGTTCATACAAATGGGGCTTTTTCTATTGACTTCAAAATGCCGATATTTAATTTTATTTGCCTTGCCTTCTGCCTTAAAGCAACTGCCTTTGAATTGTTTGGCAGATTTATTTATTTTGTGTATAGCCAGAGGATGAGTATATATATCAATCTCATAAGTATCCTGCAGGAATTTATTGCCAGATATATGATCTTCATGAAAATGCGTATTTACTGCCAGTTTTAGAACCTTGTCACTTAAAAAACGATTCAATTCTTCTGCCGTATGCGCCGGACCGGTATCAAACAGCAGGCCGTCTACAAGATAAGCGCAGACCCAGGTTCCAGTCGGGAAATCAGGATAGCGGCTCATCCTGATTTGCAGAACTTCCCCATATGATGTTGCAGAAACCATTAAGCCTTAATCTTTTCTAAAATAATTCAAGACTTCTTTTAACGGTCTCTTTTAATATATTCTACGCAAGCACATTTTGTCACCCCTATGCTAAAGAGGGATATTCCGTAGAAAAATATATGCTGCAAATCATGGATAATCTTGAAGCCGGCAGTAGATCGTAAATACTTTTTTATAAATTACTTAAAGTCGATTTTTTCTAACTCCGGGAAAACGACTTTTTCTCCCTCCCAGCAAAAAGCGGCAATGGATATATTTATCCTTTGCATTTCTTGTTCATAGTCAGCTATTTTATCTTCCGGCAAAACTAAGACAGGAAGAGGATTTCCCACATCAACGGAAGTTTGCAAAAGTAATTTGGCCGCCGCGGCCAATATGTTCTTTTCACTGGTATCCGTTACCAGCGCAAAAATATGAGAAATCCTATTTTTAGAAGGATCAACCACAAAAAGTTCGCGCTCAGTGTCGTTGCCTATTTTTAATTTCTGCCGCTGAAGTAACGCGGCCAAGTCGCTGATAACTAAATCGCGGTCGCACGCAAAAATAATTTCGTCCTCAGTGGAATGAGGTGCGCTTCCTACTAAATCTTCCCGAAAAGTTATTTCGGAAAAGTTTATTTCTGTTTGCGTGGATGTCCTAGCAGTTGATTTTAGTTTCTCGATTTTTTTTACAAACTGCGCGGCTTGTAAGGCAAAGCGATGGGAATTAAGCGCTCCGATTATCGCCACCTGGGTAACCGCCTTTTCATCCTCCATAAAAGACCAGACACCCCGGTAGCTATGCTCAAAAAGCGCTTTGCCCACGCCCTTTTTCCCGCCACCGATTTTACCCCGATGGATTACGAAGATATTGCCCCAATAATCCCGGGCAAAAGCTCCCCCCGTCTTTCTATCAATTCCTGCCCACGGAAAATTAATTTCGGCGGTTATGGAAAGAAGGTTTGACTCCAACGGCTTTCCCACACCAAAGGCATTCCAATACCTAATACCTTTTATAGTGCGCGAAAATTTCCAAATGCCGAGTTTTTTTGACCATAAGACTTTCGCCGGGAAACTCGCTCCCTGATGCCCGAGCTTTACTTTTATTTCTTCGTCGACAAAAGGTTTAAACCCTTTTACAAATTGTCTTACATATTTTTTGATAACAGGCTGATCTTCTATGACTTTAAGCATAAAGCTGCCCCACCAAAAATTTTGAGATGTTTAAGGTACTTTAATATTATACTAATCAAGACGTTTTTTAAAGCGCAGTATCGCGCCGGAAAAAACAATCATTCCCAGAATAGCCAGCGCCATATATTGCGGCCAGAGTACTTCCAGGGCAACACCTTTAAGGAAAATTCCGCGGATAATGACCAGGAAATAGCGCAAAGGATTGAGATAGGTGAGCCACTGGACAAATGTGGGCATATTGTCAATCGGGAAAATAAATCCACTGAGCATAAAAAACGGCATGATGAAAAAGAAAGTGGTCATCATGGCCTGTTGCTGGGTGGCGGAGATAGTGGAAATGAAAAGCCCAATTCCCAGAGTGCTGAGCAAAAATAAACAGGAGGCAAAAAATAAAAGTACAATACTGCCTTTTAACGGTATTTCAAACCAGTAGATGGCAACGATAATTATTGCCGACAATTGCGCCAGAGAAATAATTATATAAGGAATTGTCTTACCGACAATTAATTCGGAAGCTTTTAGCGGCGTTACGATTAGTTGCTCCATTGTGCCTGATTCCTTTTCCCGAATAATGGCTATGGAAGTTAAAAGCAAAGAAATAAGCATGATCAAAAAGGCGACAATGCCCGGGACAAAAAAGTATTGGCTGTCGAGATTGAGATTATACCAGGTGCGAATGCGCGCGTCGATTTTGCCGTAGCTCATTTGCTGCGGGTACAATTCACGGATTGTGTCGCGGTTAAACTTATCGATTACAGTGACGGTGTAAGCCATGCGCATGGAGGCCATATTACTCATTGAACCGTCGGCAATAATCTGAATTGATGCTGTTTGGCCTTTGCGGATAATGCCCGCGAAATCCGGGCCGATTTTAATCCCCATATCAACTTTGCCCCGCAACAAGAGTTCTTCCATTTGCCGGTCATCGGTTAAATTATGGGTAATATGAAAAATGTTGCTGCCCTCGAAAGCGTCAACGAGTTTGCGGCTTTCATAAGTATGGGAATGATCGACAAGGGCAACGTGAATATTACGGATATCATAATTGACCACATAGCCAAAAACGAGCATCTGGATAAAGGGAGCTACAAAAAGAATCGCCCGGTTTCTCTTATCGCGAAAAAGCTGGATAAATTCTTTGCGCACTAATTCTTTGATCCTCAACCAGCTCATAGGCCTTCTTTTTTCAACAATAAATAATTCAGTGATGTAAGCAAAATAAAAATAAACATCAAAATTGCCATGCTTGGCCATAAATAGGAAAATCCGGTATTGCGCAGGTAGATGCCGCCTAAAATATCAATGTAATATCTTGCCGGAACGATATAGGTTATAACCTGCAAAAATTTAGGCATATTAATTATCGGAAAAACAAAATTGGAAAGCAAAACAGAGGGCAAATACGTGATCAAAATTGCTATTTGATTGGCAATCAGTTGTGATTTTGTCACCGTGGATATAAGCAAACCCAACGAAAGCGCAACGGCTAAATAAAGGGAGGTAGCGACAATCATCAGAAAAAAATTGCCTTTCATCACCACTCCAAAAAGGAGTTGCCCTAAAAGCATGGCAATTAAAACGTCGGTAAGTCCAATAAAAAAATAAGGGAAAGCTTTTCCCAACAGTAATTCCCCTGCCTTTACCGGCAGCGATTTGATCGTTTCCATTGTTCCATTTTCATATTCTTGCGCGATGATGAGTGAGGTCAAAAGCGCACCGACGATCATGATGATAATGGCGATGACTCCCGGGATAATGAAATTGCGGCTTTCCAAATCTTCGTTGAACCAAATGCGGATGCGTCCATCTACTGGAGGCATTATTTTTTCCATGCCTTGGCGGTTGAGAAAATTCAGCAGTAGTTTTTGATTGTATTGTTCGGTAAAAGCCGTCAAATAGCCGCGAATGATGCCGGCAAAATTAGGGTCGCTTCCTTCAATAAGGATTTGCAGCGGAGATTCTCTATCCGCCTGAATGTTTTTCATGAAATCAGGCGGGATAATAATAGCGACTGCCGCGGTGTCACGATCAAGATAATTGATGGCATCTTTTGTCTGATTGAGCTGCGCGGCAATATGGAAATAAGGGGAAGCATCGAGTTTACTGATGAAATCGCGGCTGAGTTCTGATTTATCATAATCCACCACAACCGTTTCCACATTATCCACATCGAGGCTCAACGCATAACCGAAAAGCATAATCAAAATTAAAGGAATGGCAAACGCCAGATAAAGACTGCGGTAGTCCCGAATCAAATGATAAATTTCTTTGCGGATAAGGGCTTTGAGTCTCAGTAGATTCAACTATTGCTCCTCATCATTAAAGTTATAAAGGCGTCATTCAAATCCGCTCCCGGTTTTCCGGGACAGGCGGCCGCAATAATTTCCGCGGGACTGCCGGAAGCTACTATGCTTCCCGCGTTAATCATAACTATCCGTTCGCAAAAACGCGCTTCATCCATATAGTGCGTAGTGACAAACACCGTAATACCGTCACGGGCAAGCTGCTGAATAAAATTCCAGAAATGCTGACGAGTAATCGGATCGACACCGGATGTCGGCTCATCTAAAAAAAGTATCTCCGGCTTGTGTAAAAGCGAACAGCCGAGGGCGAGTCTTTGACGCCAGCCAGGCGGCAATTCTTTCGTTAAACGATTTTTTTCTTCTTGCAGGCGTGTCATATTCAAAACCCAATCAATACGCTCCTCCCATTGTTCCGGGGAGACGCTATAAATCCCAAGATAAAAGCGTAAATTTTCGTAAGGCGTTAAATCTTCATATAAAGAAAATTTTTGCGACATATAACCGATGGAGTGCTTGATTTCTTCCGGCTCGCTGACTATGTCATGTCCAGCTACCGAACCTGTGCCCGAAGTAGGAGTGATAATGCCGCAAAGCATGCGGATGGTGGTTGATTTCCCCGAACCGTTGGCGCCCAGGAATCCAAATATCTCGCCTTTTTTTACGGAAAAAGTGATTTTGTTGACGGCGGTAAAATCACCGAACTTTTTCTCCAGATTCGTAACGGAAATAGAATTAGAATTGGAAAGTGTCATGGGCCAGCTCCTTATCCACTTCCTTTATCCTCGCGATGATTGCTTCTTCCAGGTTGGAGAAATTATCGCGCATGACTTCAGGCGTCGTTGACTCGAGAATAATGGAACGGTGCATCAGGGCCACCTGATCGCATTTTTCCCCTTCGTCCAGATAGGCAGTTGATAATAGAATGGTCATGCCTTCCTGTTTCATGTTGTCCAATATTTCCCAGAATTCGCGCCGCGATACAGGATCAACGCCGTTTGTCGGTTCATCGAGAATCAGCACTTTAGGCTCATGCGCCAGAACGCACGCCAGCCCCAGTTTTTGTTTCATGCCGCCGGAAAGATTACCCGCTAATCTATCCACAAAAGGCAATAAATTAGAAAATCCCAGATATTTATCTTTTCTCTTTTTTCTTTCGGCGCGGGGCACGGCAAAAATATCCATAAAAAAATCGATATTTTCTTCAACGGTCAAGTCTTGATACAGACCGAAGCGCTGCGGCATATAGCCGATTATATTTTTAATTTTCCGCCGATCTGTCAGAACGTTGAGGCCGTTAATATAAATTTCGCCCTGCGAAGGCTTGATCATTGTGGCAATCAGACGCAGAAGTGTTGATTTGCCGGCTCCGTCAGAACCGACTAAGCCGAAAATATTGCCGCTATCCACATTAAAAGAAACAGCTTTGACCGCCTCTACAAGATTGAAGCGCAGCGAAACGTTTTTAACTTCCACCATGGGCGGGAGATTTGATGGGGGCGCGATCATCCTGTACTCCATTATTACCGCAACAAGGCATCCGCGGGCATTCCCGATTTAAGCTCGAAGTTGGGATTAACTATGGATATTTTTACCAGATACACCAGCTTTACTCTTTCTTTTTTTGTCTGGATGATTTTCGGCGTAAATTCTCCTTCCGGCGAAACGAAAGAAACAACTCCGGTGTAAACCTTGCCGGGAAAGGTATCAACAGTGACATCGGCTTCCTGGTTCGGTTTTACTTTGCCGATCTGGGTTTCATCAACATATATTTTCAAATCGACGCGGGAAAGATCGGAAATAGTAATGATTTCCCGCCCGGGAGTAACGGTTTCGCCGGGTTCAATATTGCGGCTGGTAACTACACCGTCCATGGGCGATTTCAATAGCGTATAATCCAATTGAATGGAGGCTTGTTTTGCCGTTGCTTTTGTTGCGTCAATTTGTGGAATGGCCGTTTCGACATCTTGTTTAGCGGCCTCTATTCTGCCTAGATTGCCCTGCGCCAGATTTAACACAGATTTGGCTTCCGCAAGCTTTGATTGCGCCACTTCAAAATTGAGTTTCAGCGTATCGCGCTCTTTTTCCGAAACTACGCCTTTTTTAAATAACTCTTCAAATCGCTGGTAATTCTTTTCGGCATCTTTAAGATTATCTGCGGCGGTCTTCACGCCGGCCTCGGCTCGGGCCACTTCCGCGGGCAGTGTTTTCTTATTAATATCCAGCACAGTTTCCAGTTGCTGTTTTGATTTTTTCGCTCTGGCGAGATTTGCCCTGGCTTGGTCATAGCGCGCTCCAAATTCCTCGCGGTCGAGCTGGGCGATAATCTGATCTTTTTTAACGCTTTGCCCTTCCTGAACATTGACTTCAGCGACGCGTCCGGGTACCTGGAAAGACAAATTAGCCTGTGTTGCTTCGATTGTGCCCGAATAAAAAAGATCTTTTGCGCGGTTATTTTTTTGGCCGAAGTAAACAAAAAGCCCTACGCCTATAAAAAGAGCTATAAACACTATAATGATAATCCTTTTTTTCAAAACTATCCCTCCATTTTACTCAAAATTAAGTCCTCCTGTCATTTCGACGCGTACCCTCGTGTGACCTTCAGGTTATTAGGGTAGAAGTCCACAGCGACGGATGACGAGAAATCTTTCTTTCCAGTCTCATCCACTCTACTTTTTTATTGCTTTCAACACCAGCTTGGCCACCTCTTCACCCAGACTACTTTTTAATTTTTTGTCGCGAGCCTTAACATCCGCCGGCAGCCATACTTGCTTGTCTTTAATCGGTGAACTTTTTTTATAAAAAAGAATGGTGCCCATTATCATCATATGGATTAGAAAAGGCACCGTTTCGACAAAGATTCCTCTCGCCCTTCCTTCATCAAGAACACCTACGAGAATTTTAAGGACAGAGACAATATCTTCAACGACGACACGGGGCAGATGGGCTCCGTCTGCGGCCATCTCTCTCATCATTATCGGCGGTATTTCGGGATTTTTATCCACGGCATCAGCGATAAAAAGAATATAGGCTTTTAGCTTTTCTTCAGGGCTATCTGCTCCGGCGACGGCTGAAGCGATACCTTGAGCGATATTGCCCAGCACCTGATGAATAACATTAGCATAAAGAGTATCTTTATCGCCGATTTGATAATATAGAGTAGCTTTATTCACACCGGCGCGCTGAGCAATTTCATCCACATGCGTCCCGCTGTAACCATACTCGGCAAAAGTCTTCCGTGCCGCGATTAAAATTTTCTCGGCAGTGTTATTCGGTTTTTCTGTATTGATTTGTTGCTTGATCAATTACCACTCCATTTTTTTTGTCATTCCCGCCCGACATACGACAACTTCGTAAAAATCTTCAGAGGGAAGGCACGCAAATCACGAGGAATGAGGCCTACTTTTTCGTAGGTCGCAGTGACGAGAGATGAAGCGTAACGCAGCATATGGGATTCTTTACGAAGTTGTCATTTAACCGTACGGTTTAACCATATAGTTAAATAAATTGATAAAAAATGTCAAGCTGATTTTGCCGCATGATTATTGCAATACAAAGTTATAAAGTATATATATTTAATCAGAGGCGAAAAATGAAGTGGCTTAGCAATCAGCATCTGGTTTTAATGCCCGGATTGGACGGCACGGGCTCGTCCTTTGAGCCAATCTTGCCGCTTCTTCCGGCGGATACGAAAATTACAATTGTTCGCTATCCGACGGATAAGCTCTTATCATTTGACAAAACTGTCGAATGCGCGGCAGCACAAATTCAGACAGACAAACCTCCGATAGTTATCGCCGAATCTTTTTCTGGACCTGTTGCCATTCAGATGATTGGTTCCGGACGCGTCAAGGCAAAAGCGCTTATTTTGTGCGCTACTTGCGCCAAATCGCCGCGTCCCATTGTGTGGCGCATTATGCGTTTTTTGCGGCTTCCGTTGCTCATCAGGCCGGATATGCCCAAGCGTTTTTTCAAAATTGTTATCGGAGATGATAAACTTATTGCTGACCTTCTGCCTTTATGGAAGAAGGTACACGCTGACGTTCCGGCGCGTGTTATGGATCACCGGCTGAAAATTATCAATCAAGTAGATGTAACAAAGTGGCTGAAAAAGTTGCCCGTGCCTTGCTGTTATCTTCAGGCAACAAATGATCGTGTAATCCCATCTTCCTGTCTGGCTGATTTTGAAAAAAATATCCCCAATTTAGTGATAAAAAGGATTAAAGCCCCGCATTTTATTCTGCAGGCTCAACCGCAAGCCTGCCTCGATGCAATTGAAGAGTTTATCAGCCTCAAGAATCCGTTAATGCAAAAATAGTTTTTGTGACAATTCTTTTTAGAGCAAAGAAAGGACCACAAGTACAGCGTTGCCTGATTTTCTAAAAGCAAGACGATTTAGCATCAAGATATTCCTTGCTATTGGACAGTTATGCGTGTAAAAGGGCACATAATTGATAGCGATAGTTATTTGCCTTCCCACCTTTCTTATTAGAAACTTGCGCAGGAAAATTCCGCTAATCTAAACAGAATCCAAATTTAATGCCGTGTTCGTGGCCTGCATTTCAGGCGCCAAACAAGCGTGTGAAATGTTGTGTCTTTACCAGCCCCAACGGTTCGAGATGGGTTCAAATATACCAATAGCTGGTAAATACAAAAGATAAAGGATAAAAAATGAGTTTTCAGAAGTTTGAGTTACATGAAAAAATACTTGCCGGAGTGCAAGCGCTTGGTTACAAAAAGCCGACACCGATTCAATTACAGGCAATCCCGCCGATTATGGAAGGTCGTGATGTTATGGGGCTGGCCCAGACCGGAACAGGAAAAACCGCAGCCTTTGTGCTGCCGATTTTACAACGTTTCATGGAAAAGCCGCTCGGTCATATCCGTGCTTTGATCATAGCTCCGACGCGCGAGTTGAGCGAGCAAACCCACGAAGCGATCGAGAAGTTGGGACGTAAAACGAAGCTCCGCAGTACAACTATTTATGGTGGCGTAAGCATGTATAACCAGATCAATAGACTGCGCGGTAATGTGGAAATTATCTCCGCCTGCCCCGGCCGTTTACTTGATCACATCGAACGCGGCACTATCGATTTGTCCCATGTAGAGGTGCTGGTACTCGATGAGGCGGATCACATGTTTGATATGGGCTTTCTGCCAGATGTCCGAAAAATCGTAAAGCATCTTCCCAAAAAGCGCCAAACCTTGCTTTTTTCCGCAACGATGCCCGACGATGTAAGAAGCTTGGCCTTGGATCTTCTACAGGATCCAATCAATATTCAAATCGGCCATTCAGCACCAGTAATGACGGTTGCTCATAGATTTTATTCGGTCCAGATGGGCATTAAAACAGCATTGCTCAAAGATATTCTGGAAAAGACCGAAATGGAATCGGTTCTGGTCTTTACACGGACAAAATCAAGGGCGAAAAGTTTGGCCCAGCAGCTGGACAGATCGGGACACAAAGTCATTTCGCTGCATGGAAATCTCACCCAGCAAAAGCGCAAACAAGCGCTGGATGGTTTCCGTGACGGCCGTTATGAGATTATGGTTGCTACCGATATTGCTGCCCGCGGTATTGACGTGACACGGATATCACATGTCATTAATTATGATATGCCTTCGACTGCAGATGCTTACACTCACCGCATCGGCAGAACGGGACGCGCCTCAAAAACCGGTGACGCTTTTACCTTTGTGACAGGAGACGACATTGGTCTCGCGCATTCCCTGAAAAGAATACTCGGAGAAAAACTGCAATACCAGAGTGTGGATGGATTAACTACCGAGATACAGACTAGCCCCTCTAATAAGCAAAATACGATTGATCTGAAATCCAATAAGCGAAGAAGATCATTTGCCCCTCATATGCAAACCAGAAGAAAACCGAAGCAGCGTTCCTTCCAGAATGCTCATCGGTCATCGTGGTCACATCGATCGCAATCCGCAGCCTAAAAAATATATGCCTGTAAGTATCCTGATGCGATGCTTACAGGTTTATTCATTTATATGAAACCGAACCCTTCGTCCCAAGAAACTGAATAGTTTATTACCCTTTAAATGATTGTTTAGTTATATCAAGTCTTCGCTATGACTAACAAATAATTACTTTTAAATATTTAATATTATCAACCTTATAAATTTTATCACTTTTAACGAGTTCACCTTGTATAATCAAAATCGTTTAGTAGATGCATAAAAAAGTAATAGCATGTGTTAAATAAGGATAATATAAATATGTGTTGTGTTGATTGCAGTAGACCGTTTTCACCGTGGGGCAGAG